>Ga0194051_1001690_pt1 | contig 11390 bp, 8 predicted proteins | sample SepL2320m_MetaG_FD_161275 | JGI IMG/M metagenome (GOLD analysis project Ga0194051, IMG submission 161275) | Anoxic zone freshwater microbial communities from boreal shield lake in IISD Experimental Lakes Area, Ontario, Canada - Sep2016-L239-20m | ecosystem: Environmental > Aquatic > Freshwater >...
GGTGACCAGCACAAAGTCGCCGCGCCCGGCGGGGGCTCGGGAGAGAGGGCGAAATCCATCTCCATGAGGGGCGGTGGAAGGCATGGGCCAGAGAGTCTCCATCGCGTGTGCATGCACAACCAAAATCGATCCAAAAACGCCCAAAAAAATGGCTCAAGACGCTCAAAAAGCCGCGTGCAAGGCCCTCGCTTCCCAACGCACTTCCAGTGGGTAGAGCGCAAAATTAGGCCGGCCCGGGCGCCCAAGGGCCCGGGCCGGCCTTTCTCGTCTGAACGCTGGACAGTGCCCAACTGGTGACTCAGAAAGGTGCCTCAAAGAAGCAACTCAAGGAGAGCCATGCAGTCGGGCGAAGGACTAACCGTGGCCCTTCTTCTTCTTGGCAACCTTCTTGGCGGCCTTCTTCTTCTTCTTTGCCATCGATATGGCTCCTTGCCACGAATGCCCGGACACGCAACACACGATCAATCCCTCGGGCACTCTATCGTAGGGATCGATCGACGTTTCAAACTAGTTTTGTTCACTCGCTCGTTCGTTTGTGCGGGGTGCCCAAGCAGCACTCAACCGTCACAAGGAAGAGTTGTGGATGATGAGAAGGAAAACTGTCAAGAGAAGTTTTAAAATATTTTTAGGATTTTTTCGATCACTTTGGATCACCTTGAGACGATCTGACTAGCGTCGTGTGGTCCACCGGCATGTTCTGCTAGAGCCTGTTGGGCCGCCCACGTCTCCAAAAGCGCAAATTGCTTTGAGAAATCTTGTTCTGCAACCGCCAGCGGGCTCTTAAAGAAGCAGGCCAACCATGGAATGGCACCGTATTCGCCCTTGCGCTGGCTGAGTTCCACCAAACGCACCAGATCGATCACTAGCGGTGCTGCCAGAATGGAATCGCACCCCTGCCATATGAATTGGAACGTCATCGGCGTGCCCAGAAATCCTCGAAAGTGAACGTGGTCCCACGCTGTCTTCCAGTCGCCGAGGCTTTTGATGTATTCGATCGATACGTGCGTCTGGGGAGGGTAGCCCAGGATGCTGGCCAGCAGGTGGTCTTTGCTTCGCACCTTCGTTGCTTTGTTGCGTGGGTCGTCCAGCACCTTGCCATCCATGTTGCCGAAAATGTTGTGCCCCACCCAACTCATCACATCCAGATTGCGGGCTGCAAACATCGGGGCCAACACACTCTTGAGAAGCGTCTCCCCAGTTTTTCCGTCACAGCCGGCGTGGGGCACCCGGCGGTCGATCGCCGCCTGTTGCATGGCCGCAGGGGTGGCGCCCGTGGAGGGAGTGAAGTTGATGTACGAGGCTCCGGCCTCAAAGGCTGCCAAGGCATACAGACTGCTGGCAGGAAGAGGGCATTTTTTCGGATCGTCGAGCAGCGACTCAACGGTTTTGAATTCGATTGGAATCGGCAACTCTGGCGGCGGTTCCGTCGACGCAAGATTCACGACCACAACATGCCGCAACTGTTCGGCTGCGGCAAACGCCTCGATGTCGGTCCGGATTCTGGCCACCGCTGCGCGGGGTGTTTCCACGCGGGCAGCGATTGAAGCGTCGGCCAGTTCGTGGATCTTCTCGCCGGCAGCCACCACCGTGCCAGGGCGCAGCCTCGATTCCACGGAGGCAAAATAATCGGCACTGCTGTCGAGGAGTTCCGGAGAGATGGCTCGGCTTTCAACCCACATGCGGCGAGCCTCTTCGGCTAGTCGTCCAGCGCGAATATCGTGGCCGCCCACAACGATCTCATCAAAACTCACGAGATCAAGCTGAGTGAACGGGTCAAGCGAGGTCACCAAGCCGATCGGTTGGATCGCACCCCGGCCCAGCGCAGCCAAGCCTGTCATTGCGGTAGTCGCCACGCCACCCTTGGCTCCGATGATCCACAGTCCGATGCGCTGTCTGGTGGCGGGTTGCCCTGGAGCGGGCTGTTTGGTTTGCGTGCGGCCTGGCAGTCGGGATGGCATGCGTCGATTCCTGGGGTAGCACGTGCGTCAAGGGCGCTGGGAATGGTGGCGAGGCTTGGTATCATTCTGGTCATGACCAGAGTCGTCAAGCACGGGTAGGAGATTTTGAAACAGAGCATGGAATCGCCACACGGTCTGCAAGCCAGTTTGCATCTGGCGCGGCGCATGGCGTCGCTGGAACCATCCGCTACGCTGGCCATGGCCGCCAAAGCCTCTTTGATGGCCGCCTCGGGCATCCCCGTGATCGATCTTTCGGTCGGCGAACCCGACTTCCCCACCCCCGGGCACATCTGCCAGGCGGCCGAGGCGGCGATCCGTGCAGGCAAAACAAAATACACGCCAGCCGCTGGCATCCCAGAACTCCGCAAGGCCGTCGCAGCCGACTATTCTCGCCGCACAGGACTCACGGTGACCCCTGCACAGGTGGTGGTTTCGTGTGGAGCCAAGCACGCGTTGCACAACGTCTGCGTATCGCTCTTGGACGAGGGAGACGAGGTGATTGTGCCGGCCCCCTACTGGGTCAGCTATGCGGAACTCATCAAGCTTTCCGGCGCCATCCCTGTACTCTTGGAAACGAGGATCGAGGACGATTTCAAGCTGCGCCCCGAGGCGTTGCGGGCCGCCCTCACGCCGCGCACGCGGATGCTGCTGCTGTGCTCGCCGAGCAATCCCACTGGCGTGGTCTATTCCGGCGACGAACTGCGGGCGTTGGCCGACTGTGCGATCGAGGCCAATCTGGCTGTCGTAGCCGATGAGATTTACGACCAATTGGTGTTCGATGGGCGACAGGCCGTTTCATTTCCAACGCTCCGGCCTGGCCTAGAGGAACGGACGGTGGTGGTGGCCGGCGTGAGCAAAACCTACTCGATGACCGGGTGGCGGATCGGCTGGACGATCTCCCCAGAGCCGTTGGCCAAGGCGATGGGCAATCTGCAGAGCCAGGAGACGAGTAATCCATGCAGCGTGAGCCAGCATGCTGCCGTGGCTGCGCTCACCGGCCCGCAAGAGTGCGTGGCCGAGATGTGCAGGGCGTTTCAATCGCGACGGGATCTGGTCGTTCGAAAACTCACGGCCATTCCGGGCGTGCGACTGCCACAGATCGGCGGCGCATTTTACGCTTTCTTTGACATTCGACAGGCTCTGGCTCGCTCGGGGGCCGGAGGAGGCACAGTCCTTGGTCCCACCACGAGTGCCCAGTGGTGCGAGGCATTGCTGGAGCGGGAACACGTGGCGTTGGTGGCTGGGAGTGCGTTTGGTACCGAGGGGCATGTGCGGATGTCGTTTGCAGCAGCAGAGGACAAGCTCACCGAAGGACTCGCCCGCATCGCCCGCTTTCTGGCGTGAGCAGGTTTGAAAATGCCTGCAAACAATAGGGTTGGCATTGTGTTGGCGGGGGGAGCGTCGCGACGCATGCAAGCAGCGGGCATGACAGGCATGACAGGCATGAACGCCTGGAGCGACAAAGCGACTCTCACGCTGGCTGGCCAGACGTTTGTGGAGCGGGTGTGCCTAGCTGTGGCTGCGGAAGTGGCCGAGGTGATCGTGGTGGCAGCCCCGCTCCAGAAGTTGCCTTCTCTGCCCAGCGGCGTGATCGTGGTGCGAGATTCGCTGCCGGGCGCGGGGCCGCTGGCGGGCATCGCCGACGGGATGGGATGCGTTCTGGAGGCTCGTCGTCGTGCAGGCCAAACGCCTCCTGAGGTGGCTGTGATTGTGTCGTGCGATGTGCCGCTGCTGCGGCCAGCAGTGGTGCGGTTGTTGTGCGAGGCGTTGGGGTGTGCAGAAGGAGCACGCGCAGGCCAACAGACTTCCCCCAAGGCCCACTCTGCCAGGGACACGCCGCTCTGGGTGGTGCCAGTGGTGGACGGATATCGGCAGGTGCTCGTGTCGGCCCTGCGACTGGAGTTGCTCGCAACGATTCAGGCATATCTGGGCAGTGGCCGCTGCGATCCTCGGGGGCTGCTCGAGCAGATCCACGCTGCCGATCCGGGGTCCGTGCGTTTTCTGTGCGAACCAGAAATAGCCGCTGTTGATCCGGACGGCGACTCATTTTGTGATGTCGACACGTGGGCAGACTTCCACCATATCAATTCTCGCCTTCAAAAAAACGACGGATGACTTCTATACTGCGCGGCTTATGGTGACGCGATATTCCCGATCACTCAGAGACGCAGGTCGGCCGCGGCGACGGTGGGCCGTCTTCTCGTTGGCGGCATTGGCCGTGGGCGGTGGGGTCGTGTGGATTGCGCCCACGGTTTTGGTGCTCACGCACCTGCGAGACAGGCCGCTGGAGGCGGCATTTCAAGGAATCGACGGCCGGGTGTCCAGCCGCGCGGCCACGTGGACGTGGCTGGGTGGGATCGAATACAGAGATCTCGTGCTCTGCGACCGTTCGGGGCGTGTGGTCGTGACGGTGCAACGCATGCTGATCGACCGCGGACTCCTCGCTTTGGCGATGGATCCGACGCATCTGGGCACGGTGCGACTGGTGGGCGGCGAGGCGATGGTGGAAGTGCGGCGAGGCGGGAGCGGCATCGAAGATATTCTGGCGCCGTGGCTGGCCCAGAGTGCCCGCGTGGCATCCTCGCCGATGTCATTCGAATTAGAAGTGGTTGATACGACCGTCGATCTGGTCGATCTGGAGCGGCGGGACGCCTGGCGCATGAGCGAACTGATTGTCGCTGGAACCGTTCGCAGCGATGCAACGCTCGCCGGCTGGACTGTATCGGGACGGGTGCTGCATGCCCCAGCCGCAGCACGCACATTGGCCGCGGTTCCAAGCGGTCTGCCTCTTGCTGCGACAGTCGCAGCCTCTTCGACGCGGCTGGATCGCACGACGATTGCGGCTGGCGCAATGGCGACGGTATCGCGAGACGGCGGCTGCTCGGTGTCATCTCCTGCTGGAATAGATCACGACTCCGCTCGCACCCTCTCCATCACGACCAACCGCTTGCCGCTGGGAGTATCCAGCGTGCTGGCCACCCGATTCGACACACCGCACCTGCTCGATGGTTTGGCAGACGTGCGATTGGACATCACGCTCCCGGCCGCACCGGGCGGACAGGCGGTTGCTGCCGGCACTCGCACGATGCAGCCTGGCACGCAGGTGATGGGAATGATCGCGGGATCCCAGTTGGCCCTGTGCCGTTCCGATACACTCGCCGAACTGGTCACGCTGGATCGCTGTGAAATGCCGCTGGATGTCACGATCGACGGCCGGATGCTGACGATCCGGAACATGAAGGTGTCTTCTCCGCTCTTGAAAGCGGAAGCCTCGGGGCGCATAGGGATTCCGCAGGGCAGTGTTTGGGAATGGGCCGAGGCGATCATTGGCGACAATTTTGCGTTGGCTGCCGACATCGACCTTGCGGCGGCATCGCTTGCGATTCCAGGTGGATTGAAGGTGCGACCCGACGTGCGCGTGCTGGCGGGACAGCTCCAGGTGTCTGCTGCATCCCACCCCGACGGCGGCGAGCGCGTGCTGGAGGTACGGACCACATCACGCGATCTGGCGGCCGTTCAGGGAGAGCGGCAGTTGCGTTGGAATGAACCATTCACCGCTTGGCTGCGGGGAAGGCGAGGGCCGGCGCAAGGCGATCGCCTCCGCATTGAAGAGGCACGGATTGCCTCATCGGCTGTCGAAGTGGAGGCATCTGGTACGGCTGAAACATCTCATATGCAGTGGACTGTAGACCTTGGCAAACTCGTGCAGGAGGCCTCCGAGGTGCTCGATATAAAGGCGTTGACGCTCGCCGGCACAGCCCGCGGTCAGGTCGACATCCAACGACTCACAGACGGTGGTGCTGCGACGGCCAAGATTTCAGCCAGTCTTTCCGCGTTTGAGTTGGTGGCCGCAGGGCAGCCTGAGTGGCGGGACGATGAAATCACGCTGGAAGCAGAGGGGACAGGCAGTATGGCCGGTGGGGCAATGCTCATCGACACGCTGCACGGCGTGGTTTCCTCCAGCGATGACAAACTAGAGATGACGCTGACTGGCGGAACCCTCGTGGACTATGCCGCCGGATGGGCCAGTGGCCAGTCGGATGTGCCGTGGATGCGGCCCGCGCCGCAGTCGCAGGGCGTGTCAGCCGATTGGTCGTTGGTGGGCGATCTGGGGCGTTGGCACGCGAGATTCGCAGGGATGACAGCCGCGATGACCCGCGCCACGACTGGCAGCTTTAAAGGCAGTGGCCAGGGCATCGACACGCTCACACTCACCGGCAAAGTGAAAGCCTCCGCTGCTCTGGCCGCACGAGACAGCGCATGGCAAATCGAGCGGGCGGGCTGTGAAATTGAAAAGTTGGCCGCCTCTTTTGGCGGCCGGCACATCAGCGAGCCTCGTGTGGTGGCCAGTGCCGCCGGCGTCTTGAACCCGGGAACCGGTCGGGTCGAGATCTCATCGGCCGAAATCCTTACCGCCACCGTGTCGCTCCGCACGGGTGGCTTTGTGATCCTGCCGCCGCCTCTGAATGCGATGGGAAATGAAACGATCTGGGACGGGCTTGCTCGTCTGCGAGGCAAGACGCAGTGGCAGGCAGACATCGGGCGGATCGAAAAATGGCTCGTGTCGATGCCGACGGCTTCACGTTGGCCGGCGGGCGGTCGTGGGTGGGGCACTGTAGAGATCCTCGATACCCCAACGGGTTTGAACGTGCTCGTCGAGGCCACAGGGAGCCAGTTGACGTTGTCGAGCGCGGCGACGGACAAGACTCCTGGCAACTCTGGCGACGTGCCATCGCGGCAGGTGTGGGCCGAACCCAACGCAAAAGTTGTGTTGGAGGTCACCCGGGGCATCACGCATTCACCAGACGCACGGGCTGGCTCAACGTTTGCCGACAGGATGATCATCAACAAGCTCTCGCTGGAATCGTCTACGATCGCTGTCGCGGCCACCGGCAGCGTCGGCGAACTCTCCGCCAAGCGTCTGGTTGAACTGGGCGGCACGGTGACGTACGACTGGCAACTCATGTCGCAGTTACTGACGCCTTGGACGGGTGGCCGGCTGCAAGTCGCCGGAGGCGGCCCGCGGCCTTTTGCGATTCGGGGTCCTTTGGGAAGTGTGCCCCACGTTGCGATGGCCGCTCAGCCAGTACCCAGCGGCACAGAGCCTCAACCTCCTGAAAACCATTCGGTCCCGATGCCGACAGACTGGCTATCGAAAGTGCGCGACTCAAGCGACAGCCTCAATGCCAGCACGCATACTCGCATCGCGTTGCCCGTTCTGTCTCCCAGGCAGCCGCAGGAGGGACTCCTTGCCGAATGGCTGCGGGGTATTTCCATCGACACATCGACTGCCTGGACGGCTGCCGATATGGATGGCTTTCGGATTGAATCAGGCGAGATGGCCGTGCGGCTTTTCGAAGGGCAGTTGGCGCTGGGGCCATTTGAGATCGCCGCGTCTGGAGGCCGTCTCCGTGGGGCGCCGTGGGTGCGGTTGTTGCCCCCGCCGGGTGAGTTGATCGTGCCACCGGGTCGCATCATCGATCGCGTCGCGCTTTCGAGCCGCTTGTGCGATCAATGGATTGCATGGTCGACGCCGCTGTTGGGCCATGCGGCCCACACGCAAGGCGTTGTGAGCGTGGATGTGGCTGGTGCGAGAGTGCCACTGGGCGATCCATTTGGTGGAGAAATGTCCGGGCAGCTCATCTTTGAAAATCTTGAGGTCACGCCCGGCCTCCAAACCCAGCCGCTGGTGAACTTGATCGTCAAACTGCAATCAATCATCGATCCACGTTTTGCATTTGGCGACAAAGTAGTTCTCTTGCGAGTGCGGCCAGATCCGGTACGAGTGAAGATGGTCGAGCGTAGGCTGTGGCACGAAGGACTTGTGATGGAAATGGGGCAGCTTGTCGTGCGGTCTGGAGGGAGCGTCGGCGAGGATGGTTCGCTTTCGATGGTTGTGGAGGTGGCGTTGCGGGGCGACATCGCCGGCACCCTTCCTGTGGTGGCACAACTGCTTCGCACACCGCTTGCGATTCCACTTCGAGGCACTGTCGAGCGGCCGCAATTTGACGCCCGCGCCATCGACACAATCATCGGACGCATTGTGGAAAACACGGCCGAAGCCGTGATCACCGACGGTCTCAGCCGCGGTCTCGAAGGCCTGTTCGGCAGCCCACCGCCCGTTCCACCCAAGTAGTTAACCACAATTCCGTCACGGGAATCAAGCATGGCGGAGTCGCCGATCCATGCCGCTGACCAAACGCTCGAGCTGCGCGCGATAAGAAAAGTGTTCCACTTCCAACCGGTGGCGCGGGCTCTGGACGTATTGCATGGCGGAGTGTGCCGTTGGACGCATGCGTTGCCGATAGAGCCAGGCCGACGCTTGCGGAGAGCCGCGGCCAGCCTTCGCCATTCTGGCCACGACCTGCCCCTGCAAATCGGTCAGTCCCCACTGACCGCTGTCGGGCTGAATCAAGCCGCACACGGCGATGTCGTCGCGGGAGGGATGGAGGAGGTTGAGAAAGAGCCTTGGGCAGCCATCGTGCGAGCAGAGATGCTTTTGATCGATGAACGGCATTGAGATTGCATAGCCAGTGGCACAAAGAACGGTGTCGAAGGGCTGGCTGCTGCCATCGTCAAAGACAACCCGCTGGCCGTCGAAGCGTGCGACATCGCCGACCGTCTGAAGCGCGCCGGAGTCGATCTGCGCATACAGTTCTTCGTTGATGATCGGATGCGATTCCCAGAGCCGATGGTCGGGCCGTCGCAGCCCGTGCCGCCACGGGAGACCGATTGTTTGATCGATCGCTCGCAAACTCACAATCCTTCGCAGCCAGAGCGGCACCCCCATGCGCAAGAGCCGCTCGCTTCGCACATCAGCCGGACGCCCCAGAATCTCGCGAGGTACGACATAGTAGCCCCGCCGAGTGGAGTGCACGGTCGTCGCTCCGTGTCTTGAACACTCAACGGCTATATCGCACCCGGAGTTACCGCCACCCACCACAAGCACACGCTTTCCCACAACGGCTCCGCTCTGCATAGGCGACTTATAGTGGCAGGCGTGGAGCAGCGTGCCGGAGAACGTGCCTGGAATCGATGGCCACCGCGGCTCCCGGTTGTGGCCCGACGCGATCACCACGCCAGCGTAGTGCTGTGGCGTGCGACCGATTGCGTGGACAATCCAGCCGCCCGATGCATGCGGCTGGATGCGTTCGACGGCGGCACGCGTGCGGATGTGCGGCAGCAAGCCGAAGTGGTCTGCATAGCTGCGGAGATAGTTCAGGCACTGCTGCCGATCGGGGTAGTGAGGCCACTGGCGAGGCATCGGGAAATCGGTGTATTGGGTGAGCGACTTGGAGCTAATGAGTCTGGTCGATTCAAAAACGCTCGATGCCGATGAGCCGAAGTACCAGTTGCCGCCGACAGCATCCTCGCGTTCGAGGCACTCGGTTCGGATGCCGAACGCCAACAGATTTTTGAGCGCGGTGAGCCCCGATGGCCCGGCACCAATCACGCACCACGTTCCCGGAACGTCATCGGTGGGCATGGACATATCTGGATTCTTGTTCACGTGTGTTTCAGTAGTTCATTGGTTTTCAGTGCGAGTATTTTCTGATGGCATCTGCCAGACGGGCCAGATCCGGCGGCGTGTGGAGCCACGAAAGGCTCGCCCGCACGAGGCTCTTCCCTGGAGGCACGCTGGGGGGTCGGATGGCTGGCACAAAGAATCCCTCGCTCGCCAAGTGGGCAGCCATCGCGAGAGCCGATGCAGGAGTGCCTGTGACGATTGGCACGATCTGTGCTTCGGCGTTGCCAATATCCACGCTGGTGCGCGTGAGTCGGGTGCGCCACTCGGCGGCATTTTCCAGAAGTTGATGCCGGCGGTCGGGCTCGGCGTTCACCAGCCTGATGGCTTGGGTTGCCGCTGCGGCGACAGCCGGTGGATGAGCCGTTGAAAAGATCCACGCGCGAGCTGTGTGACGGAGCCAGTGGATCAGCGAGGCATGGCCTGCCACAAAGCCCCCGGAGGCACCGAGGGCTTTGGAAAGCGTACCCACCCGCAGATGCACGCCGCTGGCACACCCTGCCTGCTCCACCAACCCGCTGCCCCGCGTGCCAAACACGCCCGTGGCATGGGCTTCGTCCACCATCAGAATCGCCCCGTGCCGCCGGGCTATGTCGCTCAAGTCCGCCAGCGGTGCAATCGTGCCATCCATCGAGAAGAGCGTGTCGGTGACAATAATTTTTCGCCTTGCCCCGGCTGCTGCTGCAAGAATGTTTTCCAGCGAGGAGAGATCGCGGTGCGGATAGATGTCCACGCGAGCCTGTGACAACCGGCAACCATCGATGATGCTAGCGTGGTTGCGTGCGTCGCTAGCGATGGAGTCTTCCGGGCCAGCCAATGCGGCGATGGTGGCCGTGTTGGCTGCAAAGCCGCTGGTAAAAAGCAGCGAGGCTTCAACGTCGAGCCATTGTGCGATTGTCTTCTCAAGAACGTCGTGGGCTTCGGAATGGCCGCTCACCAGCGGACTGGCACCCGCGCCAAAGCCTTGGGCGCAGGCGGCCTTCGAAGCGGCCTTTGAGAGCCGCACGTCTCCGGCGTAGCCGAGATAGTCGTTGGAGCCAAAGTTGAGGAACGTGTGGCCGTCCAAGCCGACGGTGGCTCCCTGTCTACCAGACCGCACTCGCGTGGGCCGTTCGAGACCTGCGTCACGGATGGATTCCAGTTCACGCTCGATCCATGCCAAGGATTCCGGCAAGGGCTCCGCCGGGCGGTTTTTGGAAAGCGATGCGTCGGGTGTGTCGCTGCGACAGGGCATGCCGTTAGTATGCCCGATGGGCTATTGTTTCAACCGTGCGAAACGCTGCGGCCGTCACCGGCTGCACAGAAAGCCGGCTGCCGCGCCGCAAAAGCTCCATGCCTGCTAGTGCCTTGATGCCGCGGAGTTCATTGAGCGGAATCTCGCGAGGGAAAATCTCCACGAGCTTGACGTCTACCATCGACCAGACGGGATTCTGCGGCGAGGCTTTGGGATCGTGGTAGTCGCTTTTGGTGTCCCACGCAGTGGGGTCAGGATACGCCTCTCGCACAATCTCTACGATCCCGGCCACGGCCGATGGGTCGGCATTGGAGTGGTAGAAAAATGCCCGATCGCCTTGCTGCATGGCCCGCAGGAAATTCCTGGCCTGATAATTCCGCACGCCCTCCCAGTGGGTTGTCTTGTGCTTCGCCTTGGCGAGGTCGTGAATCGAAAACACAGACGATTCGCTCTTGATCAACCAGAAGTGCATGGCAAGCTCGGGATGGAGGAGAGGATGGAAGAAGCAACAAAAAACGAGCGACTCATCGCAGGCTAAACTCCGGCGGCGGTGGGCAGGCGGGATTCACCCACTGGATCACGGCAGCCCAACCGTTGCTTTCACAATCGTCTGGCAGATATCCGTGGATGAGCTTGACGACCGACCAACCGTCTTTGAGGTGGGCCGACAAAA
>Ga0194051_1001691_pt1 | contig 11388 bp, 9 predicted proteins | sample SepL2320m_MetaG_FD_161275 | JGI IMG/M metagenome (GOLD analysis project Ga0194051, IMG submission 161275) | Anoxic zone freshwater microbial communities from boreal shield lake in IISD Experimental Lakes Area, Ontario, Canada - Sep2016-L239-20m | ecosystem: Environmental > Aquatic > Freshwater >...
CGTGCCGGTCACGCTCAAGATGCGTCGCGGCATCGACGACTCTTCCAAGAGCCTAGAAAACTTCTGGCGGATTTTTGACGGTGCGTTCGATCGCGGTGTTGCGGCGATCACTGTTCACGGCCGCAGCGTGGAGCAGAAATATGTGGGCCCTAGCAACTGGGATTTCTTGGCGGCAGTGAAGCGGTATGCGGGCCAGCGTATCGTGATCGGTTCGGGCGATCTATTTTCGGCCGAAGCATGCGTGGCAATGCTGGCTCGCACCGGCGTCGATGGAGTGAGCATTGCCCGGGGGGCGATCGGTAATCCGTGGATTTTCCCGCAGACACTGGCACTTCTCGCCGGTGAGCCCGCTCTGCCACCGCCAACAATTTACCAACAGCGCGACGTGCTGAGAGAGCATTTTAAACTGTCTGAGCAACTGCACGGCGAGGATCGCGCCGGTCGTGTGATGCGAAAATTTGCTATTAAGTATGCCCGGCTGCATCCAGAGTATTTGCCGGTGCGCAGCAGCTATGTTGCTGTCAAAACAAATGCTGAATGGCAGGCTGTTCTCGACCGCTGGTATGCCGTTGATGGAGCGGGTCGCGCCGGTGATCTCGACAGAGATGAAACGACCGAATGCGCCTAAACGTGCGTGCGTGGCTATTCGAGGCCAGAGGCCTCTGCTACGAATCCGTTGGGCCCCGGCAGATTGTCGTCCCGCAGCGCCTGTTTAATTTCCGACAGAACACCAGCATCAGTTTCAATCAGCAGTTGTGCGCGCAGTGCACTTTCTGCGCGTGGTGCAACGCTCCCGTCAGCGCGTCTCCATTGCCCCAATGCCCACGCTATCGCACCCCGTACGACTGCCGCGGAATCGCCGAGCGACGTGAGCAGCACACCGATAGCGACGGCGTCGAGCGAATGGCCCGTGTTCGCCAAATTCCCCATCGCGATCGCAGCCGATCGTAGAAGGCCCTGACGCTTGGCCCGCAGCAGTGGAGAACCTTTGAAGCGACTGCGAAAAGCTGCTTCGTCGAGAGAGAGAAGATCTAGTAGCGACAGCGTGGTTGCAGTTTCTCGCGGCACAAATGCTGGTTCATTTGAAACTGGTGCACGACGGTTCCACGGACAAACATCCTGGCAGATGTCGCAACCAAAAACCCAGTTGCCCATAGCGAGTCGCAGATTGACGGGGAGTGGCCCGTGATCCTCGATGGTGAGCGCACTGATGCATTTATTGGCATCGAGCACGCGGGGTGCTACGAATGCGCCAGTTGGACAGGCATCAAGACAGGCCGTGCAAGTGCCACAATGATCGGTCATGAGCGGGGCATCTACCGGTAAAATAAGATCAGTCAGTAATGCACTCAGAAAGAAAAAGCTACCCGCATCAGGGTCAATGAGCATCGTGTTTTTGCCAAACCAACCCAGTCCAGCGGCCCAGCCAAATTCGCGTTCAGCCAGTGGTGCGGAATCAACAACGCCCACCGTTAGGCATTTGGGCGCAGCCGCTTTGAGCCACGTGCCGAGTGAGTTGACTCGCCTGCGCAACAAATCGTGATAATCATCACCCCATGCGTAACGCGATACCCTTCCCTGCTCGGCCTGACAGCGTTCGGGGGGAACTGTTGAATAGTCGGTCGCTAACACGATCACGCTACGAGCGTCTTTCAGCAAGGTGCTGGGATCGGCGCGGAGTTTTTCATGGCGTCTGAGCCACTGCTCCATCACGCCGGCAAACCCCTGATCAAGCCAGTCTCGAAACACATCTTGCCGTAGTGGTGGCTCAACCGCCGTAATGCCGACCCGCGAAAAACCGAGTCTTTTTGCCTCAGCGCGTAGGTTTTGTACCAGTAAATGAATGGCGTTCTCAGAGCGGCCATCGAGAAAAGAGTCGGAGTTCATCACCGGCACAAGCAGCAAACGGGTAGATCGGGAGGTTTAGGGGTGGTGTCTGGATTTTGGTCGGACGCTACCGAAGAGAAGTGATCTGGATTCAGCAGAGGAAGTCGCTATTGTTCGAAATCGTATTATCCAGTTCACCGGGATATTTCCCACCCCCCGCCTTTTCGCGGAGAGCCAATTCAGTGTCGCACAAATATTTTCGAAACGCAGGCTTTGAGCCACGCATTCATAAAATGATTTTTCGACAACACACTTCATATCTTTTCCTGACAACAGCCGCATTGGCGATTCTCGCACTGTTGAGTCTTGCTGGTTGTCAGACCCCGACGCAGACGGCAGCACCGGCCTATGGAACAGTTCCTCCGCCTGCAACCGGCATGGTCGGTCAACCGGCACCTTACGGTGGCTGGGCGACCGCACCGCAAGGCGCCGCTTATCCACCGGCTCCGTCCGCCACTCCTATGCCCGGCCCAGCTACGACGTGGCAGGGTGCTGCTCCTGCTGCGCCGCCTGCTGCGCCGCCTGCAAACACCTGGAGTTGGTCGCAGTCGGGCTCGCAAACGGCTCCTCCCTCATTTCAAAACGGAACGCAGCCGCCCAATCAGTACCAGCAAAGTATTTCGAATCCGGCGCAGCAGCCCGGCAATCCAGCGCAGGGCCAAGCGCAGCAACCGCTGAATCAAGCGCAGCCGCCGCTCAATCAAGCGCAGCAGCCGCCCAATCAATACCAGCAACCTCAGCAAGGGTTCAATAATCAGGTGCAACAATACAGCGGCCAGTTGCAGCAGAATCTTCAAGGACCACAACAGCAACTCAATAATCAGTATCAGCAAGCCTCACAGCAGGCCACAAATCAGATGCAACAAGCTCTGCCGCAGTATCCCACTGGACAGCAGCCGCAAACAGCCAACGGCAATTGGTGGCCCTTCAGCAATACCAGCGCCATGCCACCAGCCCGCACCACCCCAATGCCTACAGCCCGCTACTAGTGCAACGGCCACAACGTCGTAGACCCTTGAATGCGGTTGGGTGGAAAAGAGTTCGCGCACCACGCTCAAGATCTCTCGATTTTAAAGCTTGTGCCTTGAATGAGTGGAGTAAGATTCGGTAATCGATTCTGAATCACTACACTATTCTCTGTCGCCCGTTCCTCTGTTGTGCACGAGTGATGGGTAAGTTTGTTTTGGAGGTGCTTGCGAGATGTTTGGCTGGTTAGCAGGCTTTGCGCCGGGATTACGTTCGGCAATCAACGCCAAAACCTGGCGCACAGTGCGGAGCATCGAGGCCCTTGCACCCTCGATGGAATCACTCAATGACTTGGCGATCAAGCGGCTGGGCCGCTCGCTGGCCTACCGTGCCAAGGCAGGTGAACCGATCGACTCGTTGTTAGTCGAGAGTTTTGCTGTTACCCGTGAAGCAGGTCGGCGCACAATCAGCATGCGGCATTATGACGTGCAGTTACTCGCCGGAGTGGCGCTGGTGCACGGTGCAATTGTCGAGATGCAAACCGGTGAAGGTAAGACGCTCGTTGCCACGCTGCCCCTTGTGCTCTACGCGCTTGCCGGCCGCGGCGCGCACCTAGCCACGGTGAATGATTATCTGGCAAGACGTGACGCCGAGTGGATGGAGCCCATTTACAACACGTTAGGGCTCAAGGTTGGAGTTGTGGAATCGCAGATGGATTTCGACTCACGACGCAATGCCTATGCCAGTGATGTAACCTATGGCACAGCCAAGGAATTTGGTTTTGACTTCCTCAAGGACCGCCTGATGGGTCGGGAAATCGCCGAGGGCCGCAGCGACCTAGGGGCCATGCTTACAGGTACATCGACGGGCGGCGGCACGAAGCTCCTGCAAAGGCCATTTTGGTTTGCGTTGGTTGATGAAGCGGATAACGTACTCATCGACGAGGCTCGTACCCCGCTGATCATCGCATCTCCTCCCGGTGATGCGCAGGCCGTACAGCAGGCGCTGTTTCGATTTTCCGCTACAGTCGCCACGACGCTTGAGTCTGCGGAGGATTTTGAATACGACGTTCAAAAGCAGACGTGTGAACTATTGGGCCGTGGCCGCAGTCGGGTGCGGGCTTTAGAGCGTCCGTCAGAGCTCGAATCTGTGAGCCTACTCGAGATTTATGAGGCAGTTGAGCGTGCTGTTCGCGCCCGCAAGGCCTTCATTCGTGATCGGCAATATGTGGTGCGTGATGGCAAGATCGTGATCATCGACGAGTTCACAGGACGTGCGGCAGAGGGACGCAAGTGGCGGGACGGCCTCCACCAGGCAGTGGAGGCAAAGGAAGAACTGGAAGCCACCGTTCCGTCGGGGCATGCGGCCAGGATCACGATTCAAGATCTTTTTGCACGGTGGCCACATTTGGCAGGCATGACTGGTACGATCGCCACGAGTTCGCGCGAGATCATTCGGACGTATGACGTGGCGGTGGATGCTGTGCCGACTAATCGCCCCGCCGTTCGTGAAAGACTCTCTGCAATAGTCTGTGCTCATTATGCTGAAAAAGTGAAACGCATTGTTGCCGAGGTGCAGGCAATGCACGCCAGAGGCAGGCCGGTGCTGATTGGCACCCGTTCAATCGATAAGTCAGAGGACATCTCGCGTTTACTCGAAGCCATCGGTTTGCCCCATACGGTGCTCAATGCCAGACAGATCGAGAAGGAAGCGGAGATCATTGCTCAGGCTGGCCAATGCGGTCAAATTACGGTTTCAACAAACATGGCTGGCCGTGGAACCGATATCAAACTCGGTGACAACGTAGCCGCAAGCGGCGGGCTGCATGTTATCTGCACCGAACTACACGACTCCGCGCGGATTGACCGTCAGCTTGTGGGTCGCTGTGGCCGACAAGGTGATCCTGGCACCTGGCGGCAGTATGTGGCAACGGATGACGAAATTCTGATCTCAGGATATGGCCCCAAACGAGCTAAACGCATAGCCGCTCGACTGTTGTCGCGGCTATCGGGAAACCCGGATCAGTTACTTGCGGTCTTCAAGCGTGCGCAACAACGAGTGGAGTCGAGGCATGTGCGGCAGCGACGTTTGCTGGAGTACATGGAGCGGCAACGAGCGGAGTCACACATCCAGATGAGTCAGGATCCGTATCTCGATGCAGCTTCATAGCAGCGCTCTTGCCAACGACTGAATGCAACCGTTTCGGCCGTTGAACCAATAGCCAGAGGCTTTGACGTTGACTCGCCGAGCCATCTATGTGACCTTATTTCTGAGGTGTGCCAAATGCTGCGATGGTTGAGAGTCAGTGCGATTGCGAACGTTTCATCGGCATTTTTTTTTGCCGTTGCGATCTTCTCGGCGGCTGCGTGTAGTCGTACTGCAGCGCAGGATGCCGTGGCGAATGAAGTGCTTGCTGAGACGGAAAGCCCACCGTCTATCGTAAAGCCGGACGTCGTCAAGCCGGCGCCACCACCGACTCTTGCTGAGAACGCGCCTGCTGCTGACGGCACAGTGTCGGTTGTTGTTGAGCCAGTTCGTGAGGCGTCACCGCCATCTCCGCCGCAGGCACCTACCACACAGCCTGTAGCGAGTGCCGCTGCGGATCTTTTATCCCGAGCATTTGAGCCGATTGATGCGAGTGTAACACGCTTGATTGACAGGACGACTGTAGGTGCAGGCACCAGTAGTAACTCTTTGTTTTATAGCCGCCCGCTATCGCTGCTGGAGGCACTTGAGCGATCCGGTGATAGGGCTCGAAGGCTCTGGATCACACAGTCGTATTGGAAGGTCTCGACCGAGTTTGCGATGGTTCGCTGGGCTGCTGAATCGATCAATAGGCTCGAGTTAATTGCACCGGGCGGCGATCCACACGATCGTGCCGCCCTCGATGTGGCAGTAGCCGCTGCGACGGCTGATTTGGCCGATGCACGGGCCGAATTGATTGCTGCCCAACAGGGGTTGGTCGATCTTGTGAGGCTGCCGATTGGTGAGCCACTTCCGTGGCCTGTTGATCGTCCCCTAGTCGGTCCGTACCAGACTCATTTTGATGCGATCTTTGCCACGCGTCCGGCCACCGGGAGGATCCGTGCTATCGATCGCATGTTGCCCAGCAAGCACGAGGCACTGGAGTCACGGGCGGCAGCTGTGATTGCCGCAGATACAGCGATGCAGATGACTGAAACCGATCATGCCAAGGCTAAGCGGCCGATTGAGTCGGTGCTAGCGGCGCATGCAGCGCTCGTGGGGCAACAGCGGGAGTTCATAAAAGTGATGAGAGCCTACAACATCGACATCGCCGAATATGTGATGGCCGTGGCCGATTTAACGGTGTCAGACGATCGTTTTGTATCGATGCTTATCGCCACGCCGATACAGTGGCGGGCCTCCAGCGGTGCGCCATTCGTGCCGCCGGTGCCCCCGATTGGAGCGACTGGCCAGAATGGTTCACCTGCCGATGGCATTCAGCCCTAATATTCAGTCGCATATAATTTTACAGCCGCCGCCTTTGCTCATCGGGCCTGTGGTAGTGGATCCGCCGGTGCTACAAGCACCGATGGCCGGCTATACAAATTATGCTTTTCGGCAGGTTGTACGTGAGTTTGGTGGTGCGGGTCTCCTCGCCACCGAAATGATTGCGGCACGCAGTGCCATGTGGTTGGAGACGCATCGCGGTGAGCATCCAGACAGGCTTTGGGGGGTGCGAGACGAGGCCCGTCCGTTAGCCGTTCAGATGTGGGATAACGACCCTGATAATCTTGCGAAAGTTGGAAAAAGATTAGCAAAAGATTTTCAGGTGAGTGTTGTCGATTTAAATTTTGGCTGCCCAGTCAGGCAGGTAACAGAAAAAGCACAGAGTGGCTCTTGGCTTCTTCGCGATCCGGAGCGAGTGGGAGTGATCGTCAAACGCGTCGTGGATGCCTGCGACGGGGTGCCGGTGACGGCTAAGATTCGCTTGGGCTGTGCCGACTCCTGCCGCACGGCCGTTGAAGTGGCGCAGCGCATCGAAGAAGCCGGAGCAGCTTGTCTGACGGTGCACGGGCGAGTGGCATCGCAATTTTTTTCAGGACGAGCAGATTGGGAAGCAATCGCCGAAGTGAAACGAAGGGTTTCGCGGATGCCGATCGTGGGCAATGGCGACATTGATTCAGCCGAGACAGCAGTTGCTTGCTTGCGTAAGTACGGTGTTGATGGAGTGATGATCGCAAGGGAGTCCCTGTCCCGCCCGTGGATTTTTGCACAAGTAGCAGCGCTGTTGCGAGGCGAGCCCAAGCCCCCTGATCCGTCAATGGATGAACAGCGTGAATTGGTGCTCCACCATTACGATCTTGTCTGCAAACGCTTTGGAGTGGATCGCGGCACACTGTTGATGCGAAAGTTTGCCTGCTCTTATGCACAGGGTTTGCCCGGCGCGCGAGAGTTTCGCGGCCGGGTGTCGCGAGTGTTAACGCACGAGGAGTTTTTAGAGGTTATGCGCACCAGTTTTCCCTCCCGCGCAGCGGCCGCTGACTTAGCAAACTGAAGGGAAACTTCCACAAAGACTGCGGTATTCTGACATTCCTTTGTCTGCTCCATTGACACGCAGTAAATCCCCAGCGACTTTTCGCAGGCCTGCTTGTCAAAAATCATATTTCTCCTATAGTAAAGGCATGAACAGCGCAGGTTTCCCCCCCCATAACAGGTCTTCCGATGCCGCCCTCATCAATCTGTTGCGGGCAAAAAATGGGCTTTGTGTCAGTGATCTTGCCCAGTCGCTCGGAGTGACAGCAACTGCCGTTCGACAGCGACTGGAGCGATTGATGCGGGGAGGAATAGTGGGCCGTAAGAGCCTGCTGCAAGCGCGTGGACGGCCAACCCACGCTTACGACCTTACGGAAAAAGGGCTGCGCAGCGGCAGCGACAACTTTCGCGATTTGGCCCTTGTGCTTTGGAATGAAGTTCGAAGCGTAAAAGAACCTTCCGTTCGGAAAGGACTTCTCGCTCGCATCGGTTCAGCTATGGCAGGCATGTATCGAGACCGTATTTCAGGTTCGTCAGTTGGAGAACGGTTGGAAAGCGTCGCTGCATTATTGCGCGAGCGGCACTTCCCCTGCGACACGAGCATTTCTTCTGAAAATTCAGCAAAACCGCTGGCTGTTCTGACCACCTATTCCTGCCCGTATCCAGAATTGGCAGAACAGGATCGCGGCATCTGTGCCTCAGAACGAATCATGTTGCAGGAACTCGTTGGATCGTCAGTACAACTGTCGGAATGCCGGCTTGACGGATCTTCGTGTTGCCGTTTTACGGCCAGCGAAACTCTTTTAGTCGGTCCCCCCATCGATGGCTCTTGAAATAGTTCTTCAGCGAGCATTGAATGCGAGAATTGAATGCTCTGTGGTTTTGTCCATTTGCAACAGTTTTTGTACGACAATACTGTAACCACTGTAAAGGAAAGTGCTCCCCATGACTCAGCCTTGGATTGAAGGACGGTTTGAAGAAAATATGGTGCTGACAACCATTGAGCAGGCCATCAATTGGGCCCGCCAGTCGAGCATCTGGCCAATGACATTTGGCTTGGCATGCTGTGCCATTGAAATGATGGCTGCCGGTGCCAGTCGCTACGACATGGACCGCTTCGGTGCCGGTGCCTTCCGCGCTTCTCCTCGACAGGCCGACCTCATGATTGTGGCCGGTACCGTGACCTATAAAATGGCGAGTCGCGTGCGGCGGCTCTATAATTTAATGCCAGACCCAAAATACGTCATTGCCATGGGTGCCTGCACGACTGGTGGCGGACCCTATTTTAAATGGGGTTATCATGTTGTGAAGGGTGTCGATTTGGTGGTGCCGGTAGATGTTTATGTTCCCGGCTGTCCACCGCGACCCGAAAGTCTGCTCGAGGGTTTGATGCGGATTCAAGACAAAATTGTTGGCCAGCGAATTGCCAAGCGAGTTGGCGCAACGGGCAAGGTCAACGATGAACTCCCGGTTCCTCATCATTCAGGCTATGTGTCGCTGCCGACGGACCAGAGCGCACTCGTATTCGATCACCAAAAGGTGCCGAGTTGACCGGAAAATAGGCTCCACCGGCTGGCAGACTGGCAACCAGATACGTTCCCTAAGATACGTTTCTTAAGAAAAGCAGAGAAGAAAAGATAATGGAAAAGTTAGTGATTTCTGGACTGCACGTCGCAGTGGATGGATTTGAAATTCTCAAAGGCGTCGATCTTGAAATCGGCCGTGGTGAGATTCATGCGTTGATGGGCCCCAATGGCTCCGGCAAGAGCACTCTTGGTTTCGCTATCATGGGCCACCCATCGTACGAGGTTACCGCCGGAACAATTGAATTAGTTGATGAAAATGGCACGCGTCATGATGTGCGCGAAATGCAACCCGACCAGCGTGCCCGAGCCGGGATTTTCTTGGCCTTCCAGCGGCCGATGGCGATCCCCGGCGTGCGGCTCGCAGATTTTCTCCGCCATGCGGTCACAAACATTCGCAACCCCGATCGCAAGGAAGGGCACGAGCTTTTGCCAATGCGCGAGTTTCGCACCCAGCTAAAGGCGAAAATGTCAGAACTCGAAATGGACTCTGATTTTGCCCGTCGCTATGTCAACGATGGCTTCTCGGGTGGGGAGATGAAGAGGGCAGAGATTCTTCAATTGGCAATGCTGAGGCCCCGATTTGCCGTGCTCGACGAAACCGACAGCGGTCTTGATGCTGATGCAGTGCGCCTCGCCAGCCAGAGCATTGCGAAAATCGGTGGCCCCGACATGGGGATATTAATTATCACCCATCACGAACAACTCCTCGAACACAACATCCCGCACCGCACGCATGTGATGCTTGGCGGTCGCATTGTCGAGTCGGCTGGACCAGAGTTAGCTGCTGAACTCCACAAGCGTGGCTACGAACGCATTCGTGCTGCCTATCCGGAGGCAGCGGCTGACGAACAGGCCATGGCGACTCCAACGCACGCTGTCCACCAGACCGCCTCGGTCTGAGCTAGAACGATCCAATGCAATCTCGCTACTACAATCTTGAATCAGAGTTAAAAAATCGATAGATCAACGCTTCGACAGGAGAAATGACCATGGCCATCGGATTGAACGACTCAACCTTACAGGAGTCCTCCACCCTCGCTCTCGGCGAGATCAATAAGTATGACTTCCACACCGATTCGCCGGCCGTTTTCAAGGCGAGTAGAGGGCTTAGCGCTGAGATCGTCTCGCAGATTTCAGAGATGAAAAAAGAGCCGCAGTGGATGCGCGACTTTCGGCTTCAGTCGCTCGCAATCTTTAACAGTAAGCAGATGCCTTGTTGGGGCGGCGATATTGGCATCGATTTTCAAAACATCTACTACTATCTCAAGCCAGCAGAACACCAGGGAAAGACGTGGGAAGATGTGCCCAGCGAGATTAAGAAGACGTTTGAGCGACTGGGAATTCCCGAGGCCGAACGAAAATACCTCTCTGGCGTGAAGGCGCAGTTTGAAAGTGAAGTCGTCTACGGTTCCTTGCAAGAAGATCTTGTTAAAAAAGGCGTTATTTTCACCGATACAGATACGGCAGTCCGCGAATATCCTGATTTGGTGCGCGATTACTTTGCCACCATTATTCCGCCGGCAGATAATAAATTTGCGGCACTCAATTCGGCCGTCTGGTCGGGCGGGTCATTTATCTATGTCCCCAAGGGCGTGAAAATTGAGTTTCCATTGCAGGCCTATTTCCGGATTAACGCCGAAAATATGGGACAGTTTGAACGGACGTTGATCATTGTTGACGAGGGTGCCCAAGTGCATTACGTCGAGGGTTGTACCGCTCCAATGTATTCAACCGAGAGTCTCCACTCGGCCGTGGTTGAGATTGTTGTTAAAAAGCACGCCCGCTGTCGGTACACGACGATCCAGAACTGGGCCAACAACATCTACAACCTCGTGACAAAACGGGCAGTCGCACGCGAAGGAGCGATGATGGAGTGGATCGACGGCAATCTAGGCAGCAGATTGACCATGAAATATCCGTCGGTCTATATGGTTGAGCCAGGCGCACGGGGTGAAATCCTCTCGATAGCGTTTTCCTCGGCGGGCCAGCATCAGGATGCCGGTGCCAAACTCGTGCACGCAGCCCCCAATACCTACGGCCGGATTGTCTCTAAGAGCATTTCCAAAAACGGTGGACGTTCTAGCTACCGCGGGCTCGTGCGAGTGGAGCCGGGGGCGAGAAAAAGCCGCTCCAGTGTTGTCTGCGATGCACTGATACTCGATGACAAAAGTCGCAGCGATACCTATCCGTATATTGAGATTGAGGAGCAGGATGTTACCATCGGCCACGAGGCTAGCGTATCGAAAATCGGCGAAGAGCAACTCTTCTACCTGAAAAGTCGTGGTCTCTCTGAAGCAGAGGCTAGCACGATGATTGTGGGGGGCTTCATCGAGCCGTTGGTGAAGGAATTGCCGATGGAATATGCGGTTGAAATGAATCGATTGATCGAACTGCAGATGGAGGGATCCGTGGGGTGAGCTAATTGGCTTCACCAAAAAACCATGAGTACAGC
>Ga0194051_1001693_pt1 | contig 11368 bp, 8 predicted proteins | sample SepL2320m_MetaG_FD_161275 | JGI IMG/M metagenome (GOLD analysis project Ga0194051, IMG submission 161275) | Anoxic zone freshwater microbial communities from boreal shield lake in IISD Experimental Lakes Area, Ontario, Canada - Sep2016-L239-20m | ecosystem: Environmental > Aquatic > Freshwater >...
ACTTCGGGTCGGTGCACCAGCATCATTAGCGTCTGACGGGCCGATCGCGCGACGATCTCAGTCGTGTCGGCGGCACCCGCTGTGACAATCTGCAGCACCCGGGTGTGCTCGGTGAGGATTAGGGCACCGACGGCGTCGACGGCCTCGGGCAGCGAATCGAAGTAGTTGTAGAAGGTGCCCTGCGAAGCCCCGACCCGGCCCACCACCTGCGGGACGGAGACGGTCGAGACATCGGGATCGAGCAGCAGTTCCTGCAGTGCCACCAGCAGACCGGACCGCGTACGAGCCCTCTTCGTGGGTGCGGCCGTCGTCACACAGCACAGTCTGCGCGAATAACTGACAATCTGTCAATAAATAGACGACGCCCTGAGATTCCCACATCTGATGGCGGATCCGCATCGAGCTACACCGATCCTGTGATCGCTAACCGTCTGGTGCGCTCTGCTCGGCGTCGGTCAGGGAGAGCCTGAACAGGATTGCCATCAGACCGAAGATGATGAGCGCTGACGCGGCATCGAATGGCTGGAAGGGGTAGACCGCCCCGTCGATCGAGAGCACCAGAATGGTCTCGATCGAACCGAAGGCGATGAAGAACGTTGCCATCAGCCAGCGGGATAGTGCCCGATGCAATAGATTTCGCCGAACCTCGACGGCGAGGGTCAGCAGTAGGACGGGAAGTACCTGGGCCAGGGTAGCGGCGGTAGCGCCGTCTAGCAGCTCAATTTTCACGCCGGGAGATCAGCTACCGGACGAGGACCCGCCGCCGGCTTCGGCCGGCAGCGGAGGCGGCAGTGGAACGGCGGAACTTGGTTGCGCCGCGGCGGTCTTGGGTGCCGACGAGGTCGCACTGGGTGAGGCAGCCGCGGTAGCCGGTGTCGTCGGTGACGCTGTGCCGGATGTGGTCGTGCCGGATGTGGTCGTGCCGGATGTGGTCGGCGCTGCACTGGTACTCGGCGTGCTGGTCTTGGTAGTCCCTGTGGTGGACGTCGCGGGCGATTGCGGAGAGTTGAAGTCGGTCCAGGACTCGGATCTGATGGTGCTCCCGCCCGCGCTGACGGTCAGTGATGTTGCAGTGACGGTGTAGGTCACCCCGTCATTCATGGCGACATAGCCGCCATCGGATGTCTGCGACGCGGCGACAATCAGTTTGGCCCCATCGCTGACGCGAACACCGCGATACTCGTACGTCCCGGCGGCCGTCTTGCAGATTGCGACCCGAGAGGTATCGGTGGTGCCGAAGATGACTGCGGTGTCGGGTTTGGTGCACCGGGCGGTGGAGTCCACGTACCCCTGGCTGTCAGATGGCGGCACGGCAGTGGGCGCGGCGAAAGCCAGTGGCACGCCGAGGACAACCAGTGCCGAGGTTGCCGCGGCGGCGAGGATCAGGCCGGGCTTACGAAGAGTGGAGGTATTCATCGATTTCCACCAGACCACAGTTCTACGCTGCTCAGCCAGCCAGGACGCGGGACGTTGCCGAGGCACAACCCAATCGTTAGGCGCCCGAGACCAATTCGTCGACCCACGCTCCGGCGGATAGAACTGCCGACACGCCCAACTGGTCATCGAGTACCACGAGGTCGGCACGCGCACCACGTTGCAGGGTCGGGTTGGGCAGTCCCAGCGCACGCGCCGGATTGATCGAGGATTGGAGCACCGCAACCATCAACGCCTCGTCCCGAGGCAGGCCGCTGTGGTCGACGGCGAACCGGAACAACCGATCCATCGTCGCGGTGCTGCCCGCGATGGTCTCGGTCCCGGCCAGGTGTGCCACGCCGTCGGTCACGTCCACAGCCAGTGGACCGATCCGGTAGGCACCGTCGGCCATACCAGCCGCGGCCATCGCATCAGTCACCAGTGACACCCGTTCAGATCCGGCACTGTGGGTGACGTGGCGGTACAGGGCGGCGTCGACGTGAACTCCGTCGGCGATCACCTCGACGGTCACCCGCGGATCTTCCAGCAGGGCGATCACCGGCCCCGGTTCGCGGTGATGGATCGGGCGCATGGCATTGAAAAGGTGCGTTCCCACCGTCGCTCCGGCGTCGATCGCGGCGTGAGTCTGGGCGTAGGTGGCCTCGGTGTGCCCGATCGCGGCGACCGCTCCCGCGTCGACGACCTGACGGATCGCCGCCAGACCGCCGATGCGTTCCGGGGCCAGGGTGACCATCCTGATGGTGCCGTCGCCGGCGTCGAGGACTCGGGCCAGTTCAGCCGGATCGGGGTCGCGTAACAACGTCGGATCGTGCGCGCCGCACCGTTCCGCCGACAGCCAGGGACCCTCCAGGTGAGTACCCGCGACCAGGCCGGCGCGAACCAGTTCGGCGAGTTCACGCACCTGCCGCAGTAGATCGTCGGGCGCCTCGGTGACAAGGGAGGCGATCAACGTCGTGGTGCCGTGCCGGCGGTGCAGGGAAACCGCGGCGGCGGTCTGGTCGGCGCCGGCCGAGAAACTGCCGCCGCCGCCGCCGTGCACGTGGGTGTCGACGAAGCCGGGCACCACCGTGGTCGCGCCCAGGTCGTGATCGGGCCGGCGCGGTGGTGATCCGGTCCCGATAGCGGTGATGTCGGTGCCCGACACCTCAATCCACCCCGGCCGCAACAACTCTGAGCCGGACATAACGGTGCCGGCGGTCAGCAACACCTCAGATGCCCTGCCAGTCGGGCTTGGATCGGTAGGTCTCCCGGTAGTAGTCGGCCAGCTGCAGTCGGTGCGCCGCGGCATCGTCGACGAATACCGTGGCATGCGGATGGTGCTGCAGGACACTGGCGGGCCACAGCGCTGAGACCCCGCCCTCCGCCAGTTGGTGAACCGCCTCGGCCTTACTGCGGCCGGTCGCCACCAACACGACGTGCCGGGCGTCCATGATCGTTCCCAATCCCTGCGTCAGGCAATGGGTCGGGACGGCGTTGATGTCGTCGCCGAAGAAGCGCGCGTTGTCCAACCGGGTCTGGCGGGTGAGCGTTTTGATCCGGGTCCGCGAGGCCAGCGAAGACCCGGGCTCATTGAATCCGATATGCCCGTCGGTGCCGATCCCGAGGATCTGAAGGTCGATTCCCCCTGCCGCCTGGATGGCGTCCTCGTAGGACGCGCAGGCGGCCGGAATGTCGGCGGCCAGGCCGTCAGGACCGGCCACCGCACCGGGTGCGAAGTCCACCCGTGAGACGAAGACGGTATCGATGACGTTGCGGTAGCGCTCGGGGTGATCGGGGGGCAGGCCTACGTACTCATCCAGGGTGAAACCTCGGGCTTCGGCGAACGATATCCGCCCGGCCGCGCAGCGGGCCGCGAGTTCGTCGTAGATTGCCAATGGCGACGAACCAGTGGCCAGGCCCAGCACTGCGTCGGGCTTCCGGGTCACTAGCAATTCGATCGCATCGGCCGCCGCACTACCGATCTCCGCGGCATCACGCAGGATGACTACTTCCATCGTCGCCGCTACTTATTCGCCGTGAAAAGCGTTGCGCCCGAAACAATATCGGCACCTGCTCCCACTTCGGGTCCGACGGTGACGTTTGACGCCTCACGCTCGTCCATCACAACCACGGGAATCACCGGGCTGTACCCGGCGGCGACGATCGCCGGGACGTCGTAGGAGATGATCGGCTGGCCTGCGGCCACGGTGTCACCTTGGGCAACGTGTGCGGTGAAACCGGCACCGTTGAGTGCGACGGTGTCCAGGCCGAGGTGCACCAGGATGCCGACTCCCTCGGCGGTCATGATCACGTAGGCGTGCGGCATCAGCCGCAACAGCGTCCCGCTCACCGGTGCCAGCGCATTGATGACCTCTCGGGGTGGGTCGATGGCGGCCCCGTACCCGACCATGCCCTGGGAGAAGACCGGATCCGGAACGTCGGTGAGCGCAAGCGCACGGCCGTCGACGGGGGCCAGCACCAGTGTCGAACCCATGGAATCTCCTTCGCGCAAAGGGGCGTGTGTGAAGAAGGATAGAGATCAGCTTGGTCCCGGGAGGCCAAAACCGACTCTCGCGTCATGGGATGAGGTCTAAACTTCCGCTGAGCTGCGATAAAGGAAGGCTCTGCCGGATATGACTGAACTAACCAAAGCCTCAGGCGCGCAACCGAAGTCGGGATTCAACATTCCAGGTTTTGCCCAGCTGCAGCGGCTGGGTAAGAGCCTCATGCTGCCGATCGCCGTGCTGCCTGCCGCTGGCATCCTGTTGAGGCTGGGCCAGCCCGACCTGCTGGGCAAGATCCAGGTGCCGGTTCTGGGGTCCTTCTTCAAGGCGATGAGCGCCGCTGGCGACGCTATATTCGGCAACTTAGCCATGCTTTTCGCGGTCGGTGTGGCGATCGGTTTCGCCCGCAAGGCCGACGGATCCACCGCACTGGCTGCAGTAGTCGGCTACCTGGTGATGCAGGCAGTGTTTAAGACGATGTCGCCGGTCGTGCTGCAGGATGTGCTCGATACTGCGGGCAAACAGGCACAGATCAACTACAGCGTTCTCGGCGGAATCATCGTCGGTCTGATTACCGCCGTGCTGTTCGACCGGTACCACACGATTCAATTGCCGCCGTATCTCGGCTTTTTCGGCGGCCGGAGGTTCGTGCCGATCATCGTTTCCTTGGTCAGCCTGGTGGTCGCCTTCGCTATGAGTTATTTCTACCCAATCTTCAACACTGGCCTCACCGGGCTTGGGAAGTTCATCGGCGGCGCCGGAGCGTTCGGCGCGTTCACCTACGGATTCGCCAACCGAATGCTGATTCCCATTGGCCTGCACCATATTCTGAACTCCTTCATCTGGTTCCTCTACGGCAGCTACACCAAGCCCGACGGCACGGTCGTGACCGGAGAACTGACCCGGTTCACCGCCGGCGACCCAACTGGCGGGCATCTGACCGCAGGCTTCTACCCGATCCTGATGTTCGGTCTGCCGGGTGCGGCGCTGGCGATGATCCACGTCGCCAACGCCAAGCAGAAGAAAGTGGCCTTCGGCATCCTGTCCGCCGCCGGGCTGACGGCGTTCCTGACCGGGGTCACCGAACCGCTGGAGTTCGCCTTTATGTTCGTGGCATTCCCGCTGTACGTCATCCACGCGATTCTCACCGGGCTCTCGCTGGCGATCGCCTATCTGCTTGACATCCACCTCGGGTTCTCATTCTCGGCCGGCCTGATGGACCTCCTGCTGTACGGCACCGCACCGGCGGCCAAGAATGTCCCGTTACTCGTCGCCATGGGCGTGGTGTTCTTCTTCCTCTACTACCTGCTGTTCCGGTTCGCCATCACGAAATGGAACATGCGCACGCCGGGCCGCGAGGTCGAGTCGGACTTCGAGGAGGAGGAGAAAGCCAACCTCAGCGACGGCGCCAACGCGGCAACCGCCGTACCGGCGGGGGCAACCGCAGTCACAGGCGCTCCAGCGCGGGCGGACAGCAAGGCCGAGCAGTTGATCGCCGCATTCGGCGGCCGAGCCAACCTGGTCAACGTCGACGCCTGCATCACCCGGTTGCGAATGGACGTCGCCGATCCCACGAAGGTCGACCAGGCCCGGCTGAAAGCACTCGGTGCGGCCGGGGTTATCGAGATCGGCAACAGCGTGCAGGCGGTGTTCGGCACCCAGGCCGAGGCGTTGAAAAACGACATTCTCGACGTGCTCTAGATTCCCGCGGGCGACGCCTGCGGCCGTGTCGCAGCGACCGGCAGTCGAATTCGCGCCGGACAATGGGTGTCGTGCCCACGATCAGAGCGCTGACCGGTCTGCGGATCGTCGCCGCGCTGTGGGTGGTGCTGTTCCATTTTCGACCGCTGATCTGGCAGGCCTCGCCGCGACTCGAGGACGATCTGGCACCACTGCTTGACGCCGGCGCGCAGGGCGTAGATCTGTTCTTCATCCTCAGCGGTTTCGTATTGACCTGGAATTACCTGGATCGGATGGGCCCACAGTGGTCGACGCGAGCCAGCATGCACTTCCTGTGGTTGCGTCTTAGCCGGGTGTGGCCGATCTATCTGGTCACCATGCACATCGCCGCGGCCTGGATCATTTTCACTCTGCACGTCGGCGATGTGCCGTCACCGGACGCAGACAAGCTCACCGCCATTAGTTATGTGCGCCAGCTTTTCATGATCCAGTTGTGGTTCGAACCATTCTTCGACCGGACCAGTTGGGACGGGCCGGCCTGGTCGATCAGCGCTGAGTGGCTGGCCTACCTACTCTTCGGTGTGTTGATTGTGGTGATCTTCCGGATCGCGGCGGTGTCGCGGGCGCGAACGTTGTTCATGCTCGCCTTCTTCGCCACGTTGCCGCCGACGATCCTGTTACTGGGCAATGGTGTGCTGTACACCCCGTGGAGTTGGCTGCCACGGATCATCGCCCAGTTCGTCGCCGGCGCGTTGGCCTGTGCGGCCGTCCGTCGACTCCGGCTCGGCGACACCGCCCGACGGGGTGCCGGCTATCTTTCGGTGCTGCTCGTGCTCACGATGGTTGTGCTGCTGTACTACGTCGATGCGCACCCGGTGTCGAGCATGGTCGACCCGGGTGGGCTGGTAGCCCTGATGTTCATGCCACTGGTGGTGACGCTGGCGATCGGGGTGGGTGTGCTGCCGACGTTGTTATCGACCCGATTGTTGGTCTACGGCGGCCAGATTTCATTCAGCCTCTACATGATTCACGAGCCGGTGCACACCGCCTGGAATTGGGCCGTCGCTCAGTACTTGATCGTGATGCCGAAGTCGGTAGCGAAGCTCGCCGTGGTGGGGCTGATTCTGGCGGCGATTATGGCTGCGATGATGTTGTACCACTTCATTGAGGAGCCTTCACGACGCTGGATGCGCCGGATGATCGATTTCCGGGATGCCAGCCAGGACAATAAAGCCGTGCCGAAGACGGTCGACATCGCACTTGATCCGCGCTCGGTGCTACCCCCGATACGTGCGAGGTGAATGAGCCTGAGGCGAAGGTGTTTTCACGTCGTGGCGGCTGTCGCCGTTCTTTTCTTTACCGCCATATCGGCTTCCCTGAGTTCTCCCGCTGCCCTTTGCTCCACAACGACCAAGATCGCCGTCATCGGCGACTCCTACACCGCGGGATCGGATGAGGGCGGCAACGGCCCCCACTCCTGGCCGGAACTGGCCTGGGGGCTGCTTGCTCGTTCGGGTGTTGACGTCGATGCCGATGTCGCTGCTGAGGGTGGCGCCGGCTACGGGCAACGCGGAAGCCGCGGGAGTCTCTTCGAGGACTTGACGGCCCAGGCAGTTCGGCGCAACGACGATCTGATTGTCTACTTCGGATCGCGCAACGATCAGACGGTGGACCCCCGGAAGTTTCCGTCGTCGGCCGCCGATACCTTCAATCTCGCCCGATTCGCCGCACCGACGGCGAAAGTTCTGGTGATCGGTCCGCCGTGGCCGACAGCGTCACCGCCGTCGGCCGTGCTGACAATCCGCGACCTGCTGCGGGATCAGGCTGCGATAGTCGGGGCGGTGTTCGTCGACCCGATCGCCGAGGGCTGGTTCGTCGGTCGCCCAGAACTAATCGGTCGGGACGGTGTGCATCCGACCGATGCCGGTCACGTCTATATGGCGGACAAAATTGCCCCGCTGATTTATGACCGACTCACCATTGCGGTGTAGGCAGGTCTAGTTCTTGTGGTGGCACTGCAGCCGACCACCAGCATGGCAACGACTGCCACCGCGATCCGCCGCGCTGAGGATCGTCGCTCAGGCGGCTGGGGGAGGAGCGCCGTTGGTGTCGTCCCCTTCGCTGTCCGAACCGATGTCGGGGTGCGGATTGGGAACGGTCGGCTGACGTTTGAGCCAGTCCTTCAGCCGGAAAAGCTGGCTGGACACCATTCCGACGCCGAGGAGCAGCACGCCGCCGATGATCAGCGCAGTCGTCATCGGGATACCCCTTCAGCTGGTCCAACTACCCTGGTGCCAGTGTCCCAGCCCTCCGCCGATGACGTACGCAAGTTGCGCGCGCGACTCGACGGGCTGACGATCCGTGATGGCGCGCGTCTCGGCCGTCGACTGAAAGCCCTACGCGGACCGGTCAGCACCGCGAAACTGGAGCAACTCACCAAGGAGTTCAGCACCGCCGAAGCCGTGATCGCTGCCCGCGCCGCGGCGGTTCCCGTCATCACCTATCCGGACCTGCCCGTCAGTCAGTTTCGTGCTGAACTCGCCACCGCCATCAACGAGAACCAGGTGGTGGTTGTCGCCGGCGAGACCGGATCCGGCAAGACCACCCAGCTGCCCAAGATCTGCCTGCAGCTGGGCCGCGGCGTACGCGGTGCGATCGGGCACACCCAGCCCCGGCGGCTGGCGGCCCGAACGGTGGCCGAGCGGATCGCCGATGAGTTGGGCTCGCCGCTGGATACAGACCGGCGGATGGGCATCAAGCCGGTCGGATACACCGTGCGTTTCACCGACCAAGCCGGGGATCGCACCCTGATCAAGTTGATGACCGACGGGATTCTGCTCGCCGAGATCCAACGCGACCGGCGGCTGCTGGGCTACGACACCCTGATCCTCGACGAGGCTCACGAGCGCAGCCTGAACGTGGATTTCCTCCTCGGCTACCTGCACCAGTTGCTCCCTCGCCGACCCGATCTGAAGGTCATCGTCACCTCAGCGACCATCGAGCCGCACCGCTTTGCCGCCCACTTCTCCGGGGCGCCGATCGTCGAGGTCTCCGGCCGGACCTATCCGGTCGACATCCGCTACCGTCCGCTGGAACTCGAACCAGTGGCAGCCGATGGCGATGACCCGGATGATCCCGACCACGAGGTGGTGCGTATCGAGCCGCGCGATCAGACCGAAGCCATCATTGATGCGATTGAGGAACTCTCGGCCGAGCCTCCCGGCGACGTGCTGGTGTTCCTCTCCGGTGAGCGCGAGATCCGCGATACCGCAGAAGCGGTGCGCGGTGCGATCAAGTCGGTCGAGGTGTTACCCCTGTACGCGCGGCTGCCCACCGCCGAACAGCAGAAGGTGTTCAGGCCCAACACCAGTCGTCTGACGCGGCGAATCGTGTTGGCCACCAACGTCGCCGAGACATCCCTGACGGTCCCGGGTATCCGTTACGTCGTCGACCCCGGAACCGCTCGGATCTCGCGCTACAGCCGACGCACCAAGGTGCAACGGCTGCCGATCGAACCGATATCCCAGGCGTCGGCCTCCCAACGCGCCGGTCGATCCGGCCGGACCGCACCCGGCGTGTGCATCCGTCTCTACTCCGAGCAGGACTTCCTAGCCAGGCCACGATTCACCGACCCGGAGATCTTGCGCACCAATCTCGCCGCGGTGATCCTGCAGATGGCCGCGTTGCAACTCGGCGACGTGGCGGACTTTCCGTTCCTCGATCCGCCGGAGCGGCGCAGTATCAACGACGGCGTGCAACTACTTCAGGAACTCGGAGCATTCGACAGCGCCGGTGTCATCACCGAGACTGGCCGGCGCTTGGCGCAACTGCCCGTAGATCCGAGACTGGGCCGGATGATTTTGCAGGCCGACGCCGAGGGTTGCCTGCGCGAGGTTCTGGTTTTGGCTGCCGCGCTGTCCATCCCGGACCCGCGTGAACGCCCCACCGACCGGGAGGAGGCGGCGCGGCAGAAGCACGCCCGCTTCGCCGACGAGACCAGCGATTTCATGTCGTATCTGAACCTCTGGACATATCTGATGGGCCAGCGAAAAGCGATGTCCGGCAGTGCGTTCCGTCGGATGTGTCGCGAGGAGTACCTGCACTATCTGCGAATCCGGGAATGGCAGGATCTCACCGGTCAGTTGCGCAGTATTGCTGCCGGAATCGGACTGCGTGGCGGTGAGGCGTCCGACGTCGAACCGGCCGACCCGGCACGAGTTCATGCGGCTCTGGTGGCCGGGTTGCTCTCGCATGTGGGCCTCCGTGAGGCCGAGACCCGGGAATACGCCGGCGCTCGCAACGCCAAGTTTGTGCTCGCACCCGGGTCGGTGCTCACCAAGCGTCCGCCGCGCTGGATCGTGGTGGCCGACCTGGTCGAGACCAGTCGCCTGTATGGCCGGACCGCGGTCCGGGTCGAACCCGAGATGATTGAACGCGTCGCCGGACATCTGGTAGCGCGCAGCTATAGCGAACCGCACTGGGATGCTCAGCGCGGTTCGGTACAGGCCTACGAACGAGTCATCTTGTACGGACTGCCCCTCGTTGTGCGTCGGCGGGTGGGCTACGCGGCGGTCGACCCGGTGATGGCCCGCGATCTATTCATCCGGCACGCTCTGGTCGACGCGGACTGGCAGACCCGGCACCACTTCTTCGCCGAGAACGCCGCGCTACGAGCCGAACTCGCCGAGGTGGAGGAGCGCGCCCGGCGCCGTGATCTGGTGGTGGACGATGACGAGATTTTCGCATTCTACGACACTCGAATTCCCGCCGAGGTGGTCTCGGCGAGACACTTCGACGGCTGGTGGAAGAAACAGCGCCACCACACACCGGACCTCTTGACCATGACTCGGGCGGACCTGCTGCGCATTGACGGTGCCGACGGCGACCGTCCCGACCATTGGCAGGCCGAGGATCTCGCGCTGCCGCTGAGCTACCGGTTCTCCCCTGGTGATTCCGACGATGGTGTCACCGTCCATGTCCCGGTGGGTGTGCTGGCCCGCCTGGGCGGGGATCAGTTCAGCTGGCAGGTACCGGCCCTGCGCGAGGAACTCGTCACCGCGCTGATCCGCTCGCTGCCGAAAGACCTGCGGCGCAACTTCGTTCCCGCGCCCGACACCGCCCGGGCGGTCCTCGCCGACCTCGATGCGACGACCGAATCGCTGCTGGAGTCCCTACAACTCCAACTGCACCGTCGGACCGGTGTCCTGGTGCCGATTACCGCATTCGACCTGGACAGGTTGCCCGCACACCTGCGGGTGACGTTCGCTGTCGAGACACCCGACGGCACCGAGGTGGCGCGCGGCAAGAATCTCGAGGCGCTCCAAACCCGTCTTGCCGGCCACGCCAGCCGAGCTGTCGCCGATGCGGTTGCAGGCGATCTTCAGCGCAGCGGGCTGCGCGGGTGGCCCGAGGATCTCCTCGAGTTGCCGCGAACTGTTCAGAGCGACGTCGGTGGTCACAGCGTGCGCGGCTACCCCGGTTTGGTCGATAACGGCGACTCGGTGGAAGTCCGGGTGTTCGCGACGAGCACCGAACGCGATGTCGCAATGCGAGCCGGGCTGCGTCGCCTGGTGCGAATCAGCACATCCTCGCCGGTGAAATCCCTGGAGAAAAGCCTCGATCCACGCAGGCGACTGGTGTTGGGAATCAATCCGGACGGGTCTCTGCAGGCGCTGCTGGATGACTGTGTCGACGCTGCGGTTGACGTACTGATCTCGACCCCGGTGTGGACTAGGGCCGAGTTCGATGCGCTGCGACAACGAGTCGGTGCT
>Ga0194051_1001695_pt1 | contig 11367 bp, 12 predicted proteins | sample SepL2320m_MetaG_FD_161275 | JGI IMG/M metagenome (GOLD analysis project Ga0194051, IMG submission 161275) | Anoxic zone freshwater microbial communities from boreal shield lake in IISD Experimental Lakes Area, Ontario, Canada - Sep2016-L239-20m | ecosystem: Environmental > Aquatic > Freshwater >...
GAAGAACCCTGCTCAGAAGAATCCAGAAGGCGAGTCGGTGTCGCTGAACATCGCAGGAATCATCAATCTGCGTGATGTCGGCGGCTACGCCACCACTAGTGGCGAGACGGTTGCCACCGGCCTGCTGTATCGCTCGGGACGGCTGGGATTTGAAGGACAAGCGGGTATCGACGCCCTCGCTGAACTGGGCTTGAGCACGGTGTTCGACCTGCGCAGCGCCGCCGAATGCTCCTCATTGCCGGATCGAGTACCACCGGGTGTAGATCTGGTCCACCTTGATGTCTTAGCTGATGCTGTCACCAGCCTGGCCGCTCACCTGGCAGACATGTTTGACGACCCCGTTGCCGCTGAGGAACTTCTGCAGAGCGGAAAGATCCGAGAGCATTACCTAACTACGTACAGAACTCTGATCACCTCTAAGGCGGCCTGCGCTGCGTATCGAGAAATGTTCCTGCAGATTGCCGACCTTGATGGTCCTGCACTGTTTCACTGCACGGCTGGAAAGGACCGCACGGGCTGGGCCGCTGCGGCACTGCTGAGCTTGCTCGGGGTTGCAGAGGAGACGGTCTTTGAGGATTACCTCCTCAGCTCTGCTCCCGTTCTGGTCTCGTTCCAGCCGTATCTCGATCAGTTTGCAGCAGCCGGTGGAAACCCTGAGCTACTGAAACCAGCATTCACCGTTGAACCTGACTATCTCGCAACTTCGCTGAGCGAGGTTCAGGCTCAGTTTGGATCCATTGAAGGGTATTTCCGCACAGGTTTAGGCCTGAGCGATGACATCACCCAACAAATCCGCCAGCGGCTACTGCGCTGAGTCGACCGCCTAGCACAGCGCAGACAGCCCTTGAACAATCTGCAGCGTGCCCGGGGTGGGACTTGAACCCACACGCCCGTTAGGACAGCGGATTTTGAATCCGCCGCGTCTGCCATTCCGCCACCCGGGCTGCAATAGAGACCCTATCTGATTTCTGCGCTACCCCTCAAAGCCAGAACCTCTACTATCTCGCCCATGGCAGACAATGTGGTCGACTTCAGCAGCGCAGACAGCAACGACGGTGGCAGTCACCTGTTGCTCCGACTGCTCATCATTCTTGGTCTAGCTGCAGCGGCAGCAGTAGCAGGCCGGCAGTGGGCAATGTCAAAAACCGATACCGAGTTTGAGCAGCGGCTGCGAGCCGCCGACGAACGTCGCGACTAATTCCGCTACTAACACCGCCCTAACTCTGCGCGGGACATGGCGCTAGTCAGTCGCGGATGCCGATAGCGCCTTGAGCAACTTTGTTGGCGTGTCCTTGGGGCTGATCTTGTACCAGACCTGCTCAAGCTTTCCGGTTTCCCCAATTAAGAAGGCCGAGCGGACAACACCCATGTACACCTTGCCGTAGAGCTTCTTCTCTGCCCACACCCCGTAATTGTCGGCTACAAGGTGTTCGGGGTCAGACAAGAGAGTAAAGCCAAGGCGTTGTTGCTCATCGAATCTCTGCAATTTTGCGGGCAGATCAGGGCTGATCCCAATGATCTCGGTGTTGCCGATCTCACTTGCAATATCGCGCAGACCACAGGCCTGAGTGGTGCACCCCGGCGTGCTGGCCTTGGGGTAGAAGAAAATCAGCACTTTGCGACCAAGGAATCCAGACAACTTGACCTTGTCGCCTCGCTGATCAAGCAAGGTAAACGCCGGCGCCTTTGAGGGGGCCTTGAGCACTCTGGGCTGGGAGGGACTGGGCTGGGCGGGACTGGCTTGGGCTGGCTTGGGCTGGGCTGGCTCGGGCTGGGCTGGCATGAACACAGAGTACGTGCTTGGCAGTGAGCCGAAAAACAGTGCGGCCACCCCGAAGGGTGGCCACCAACCTGCTTCGTTCTGTTCTTGGACAGAGTTACCGAAAAGTAACTACCTCCAACAGTGTGTTACTTGCCCGACTTGGCGCGTGCCTTGAGGCGTGCACCAGCGGTGACCTTGGCTGCGTTTGCGGCTGCAACCTGAATGGTCGCGCCAGTCTGTGGGTTACGTCCAGCGCGAGCCGCACGATGGGTCTGCTCAAACTTCAAGAAACCAGGGATGGTGAGTGCTTCGCCACCCTTGGCGACAACGTCGCCCGCAATCTCCTCGAAGGAGTCAAGCACTGCCTGAACATCCTTCTTGGACATGTCGTTGCGCTGCGCAATGGTTTCTACTAATTCGGTCTTGTTCATATTTCCTCCTGGTCGAACTACTCGAAACGCCCAATTCTGTGTCCCCTGGGGTGACGTCAGAACTCGACGGCAAATTGCACCCTTGTAACTATCACAGATTTGGGGGCTTGGGAACAGAAACCAGCGGTTTTTAGCGGTTTTTATTTTTCGGGCTAAAAACCGCTACTCGGTCGGTGCCTGATTTTTAGCCCTTATCGAGCGCTTCGCGAAACGATCCGACGAACTCTGCAACCGACTCAGGCGACCCTGTTTCAACCACTCGACGCACAATTGCCGAACCCACTACGACCCCATCGGCAACCTCGCAGACTTCCGCTGCCTGTTCGGGAGTCGAGATTCCGACCCCGACAAGAACCGGCAGGTCAGTCACATCTTTGAGTCGCTTGGCAATCACTTTGGCTGACGCAGCAAGCGAATCACGCTCGCCAGTAATCCCGAGCAATCCAACTGCATAGACAAAGCCGCCACAACGCTCGACTACTCGCAACAGCCGTTCATCAGGGGTTGTCGGCGCTGCAAGCATGACCGTCTGAACACCTGCTGCGTCTGCAGCGCCACACCAGTCGCCGGCTTCTTCAAGTGGCATATCAGGCAGGATCGCCGCTGATACACCTGCTTTGACCATGGAATCTGCAAACCGCTCGTAGCCAAAGCGGTAGACCAAGTTGACGTAGGTCATGACCGCAAGAGGCACACCAATATCCAGTCGGCTCAGCCCTTCAAGAATCCCAGGCGGCGTGGCTCCCGCAGCGAGTGCCAGTTCCGAAGACTCCTGAATGATCGGTCCGTCCATGACGGGGTCAGAGAACGGAATACCAACTTCGATCCCGTCGGCCCCAGCAGAGGCAACTGCTTCGAGCATCAGTTCCCATCCGGGCAATCCACCCGTTAGATATGGAACCAAACACTTTCCGCCGCTTGACCGGCGCGCCTCAAGTGAAGCCTGAAAGGGCAGAAGGTCCGAAGCGCTCACAGCGTGTCTCCGAGTACTTCCATCATCTGACCCACGTCTTTGTCGCCGCGACCCGACATGTTGATCAGCACGTTCTTGCCGGCAAGAGACTCTTTCTCTCGCACAACCCAAGCGAGCGCATGGGCAGGTTCGAGTGCAGGAATGATGCCTTCGGTGCGAGACAGCAACTGAAACGCCTCAATCACCTCGGCATCGCTGACTTGTTCGTACTTTGCGCGGCCTGAGTCAGCAAGATGGGCATGCTCGGGGCCTACTCCCGGGTAATCCAAGCCGGCAGAGATTGACTGCGCCTCGCTCACCTGACCGAACTCGTCCTGCATCAGATAGGACTTCATACCGTGCACAATGCCGGGGATTCCATGCCCGATTGCTGCACCGCCGGCAGGCTCTACCCCCACAAGGTCAACCTCGGGGAATGCTGCAAAGCCGCTGAAGATACCTGCAGCGTTTGATCCACCTCCGATACATGCAACCACCACATCGGGGCGGCCTGTCGGGTGATCTGCGCCAAGGGCGACGCGACACTGAACTGCAGCCTCAGTTCCAATCACACGATGGAACTCTCGAACCATCCACGGGTATGGGTGCGGGCCCAATACTGACCCCAAGCAGTAGTACGTGTGCTCAACAGTGCCCACCCAATCTCGCATGGCCTCGTTCACGGCATCCTTGAGCGTTCGGCTCCCCGAGACTGCCGGTGTGACTTCGGCGCCTAAGAGGCGCATACGAAACACGTTGAGTTCTTGGCGGGCAATATCCACCTCGCCCATATAGACGAGGCATTCCATGTCCATCAGTGCGGCGGCCGTAGCAGTGGCCACACCGTGCTGCCCTGCTCCTGTTTCTGCAACGAGTCGGGTCTTGCCCATCCGCTTGGCCAACAGTGCCTGGCCCAACACGTTATTAATTTTGTGCGAGCCCGTATGGTTCAGATCCTCACGCTTGAGATACAACTGAAACCCAAGTTGCTCCCCAAGGCGGTCACATCTGGTGAGCGGGCTTGGTCGACCGGCATAGTCCGCAAGCAGCGTGTCGAGTTCATTGCGGAAAACGGGATCAGCCCAAGCATCTTTAAACGCAGCTTCAAGCTCGTGTAGCGCAGGCACCAGAGTCTCGGGCACAAACATGCCACCGAACTCACCGAATCTGCCCACACCAGTTGGCGCACCAACCATGTCGCTTGCAAACACTTGAGCCAGTTCATCTGCTTGGTTCTTCAGATCGTTGTTCACCCCCTCAACGTACCTTGCAGACTGCTTTGAACGGAACCGGGGTGCCCTGCAGTGAGCACGGCATTGAGCACGGCGGGTTTACATTCCAGACTCAGCCCAATTAAAGGGCCCGTGATCGTAGGGGTCCTCGGGTGAACCGTGCGGCGGAGCAACTGGCGCAGCGGCACGAGCGGCGCGAATAAAGGCCTGAACGAGTCTGGCGTCTTTCCGGCCCGGCTGACCATCGACCTCTACCCCAGAAGACACGTCCACTCCCCATGGGTGAACCTCTGCAATGCCATCAGCCACATTCTGCGGAGTTAATCCGCCAGCCAATATGAGCCGCCTGTTCAGCGGCGCACCCTCTGCGAGTGACCAGTCGAAGACTTGGCCCGACCCGGGTGCGTGGGAGTCCAGCAACACTGCATCCGCACCGTAATCATCAACATGGGCCAAGCCCGGGTCACCCGCTGCAAAGGCCACGATGAGTGCCTGGCAATAGGGACGAATCATGGCGGCGTCGGCAGCAGTTTCGTGGCCGTGCAGCTGAGCGGCGCGCAGTCCAGCAGACTGCACCGTCTCGATGACGAGCTGCGGAGCCTGATCGCGAAACACCCCCACACTGACAACCTCTGGCGGCAGGCGATGCACGATATCGCGCACAAGATTTACGGTGACTTGGCGCGGAGAGGGTGCAAAGACAAAGCCAACTGCATCGGCACCGAGGGCTACTGCCATCAGCGCATCCTCTTCATTTGTGACACCGCAGATCTTAACGAACACCCAAGAACCCTACTCACGCACCGGCAGCGCAACCCGCAATTCAGACAAAGCAGTAGCAGGGTCTGCCGATCGCACTAGGTGCTCCCCTACCAACACCGCGTGATAACCCGCCGCGGCCAGTGCGAGCGCATCTTGTTGTCCGCGCACTCCCGACTCTGCAATTCGCAGCGTGTCCGCTGGCATGATGCCCGCCATGCGAACGGCGCGAGCCTGATCCACCATGAAGGTTTCGAGGTCACGCTGATTGACGCCAACTAGCTCAGCAGAAGTGCAGGCTACGGCCCGATCGAGCTCGGCCTCATCGTGAATCTCGATGAGCGCATCCAAGCCAAGCTCAGTCGCCAGTTCAGAAAAGTCTGTTAGTTCGGCATCGTCTAGCGCAGCAGTAATCAGCAGAACGCAGTCGGCGCCCATAAGGCGAGCATCGCAGACGTCATGCGCTGACACCGTGAAGTCTTTGCGGAGCACCGGCAAGCTGACCGCAGAACTTGCGGCAGCTAGGTCCTCGGGGGATCCGCCAAAATAATCTTGATCTGTCAGCACCGACAGGCAACTCGCACCGCCGGCCTGATAGCTGCGCGCCAGCGATGCGGGGTCAAGGGAAGGTGCCAGGTCGCCCTTGGAAGGCGACCGACGCTTTACTTCAGCAATCACTGCAAGCTCGGAGGATCCTCTCAGCGCCGCTGCAAATCCCCTTGTGGGTGGCATCGACCGGGCCTGCTCAATCAGTTGATCCGTGCTGCGGTTGTCGGCCTGAGCTGCGCTTCTGTGGGCTGCAAGGATTGCATCAAGGTAGGTAGCCATTTGTGCCTCAGGTTACTCGCCAGCACCTGAGCCCTGTGCCCAGGGCTGGCTACTTAGGAGGACTTGAGGACCGTGATCGGCGCGACCTCTCCTCTGCTATCTGCCCCTTGAACATGGCCACCACGGGTGCAGCACCAAAGAAAAAAACTGAGCACAGCATGCAAATCAGGCCAGCCGCAAAGAGAGCTCGGCTCTCAGCGGGGGCGCTAGCTGCGAGCAGGGCTACTCCCAACGCAAAGGTCACTGCGGGAGCAGCTAGAAGTGACTTGTGCGGAACCGTCTCTGGGTTGATCTCATCGGGCTCATAGCGCCAAGAGTCGTCATCATCGGCATCGTGTTCCCAGTACGGCGTGAACGCAGTTGAAGGCTGCTCGATCCGCGGCCCCGTCGACTCCCAAGGCTCCGCCGATTGCACAGCGGCAACAGAAGAGGATCTGCCTGAAGAGGAGGCCGCTGCCTCGATACGCAGGCGCTGGTCGTAGAGATCCCTGCGCTCAACGTTACCCAGAACTTGCCACGCTGCATTGATCTGTCGCATGCGCAGCTCTGAATCTGCAGGGCTCTTGCGTGAGCTCTGCGCTCCATGCTGAAAGTCGGGATGGTACCTGCGGGCTAAGCGAAGATACGCCGAGCGCAGATCCGCTGCCGAGATTGTTGCCTCAACACCGAGCACCTCATAGTGGTTCATGAGCAGTCACTCTGATTCACGACGGGTCACTCTGGTTCACCTGCTGCCTCGCCTGATGTTGGCAAGGGCAGAAGCGGTAGTTCGCGAATCTGCGCAGCAACTTCACCGCCCGCCACTGCTCCTACCGCTGGCCAGCGAAGCATGGCTTGTGCGGGAACATCAACTGAGCGATGCACATAGCTAAGGGCTACGGGAGCACGCAGGTCGAGAGACTCACCCACGCTGGTGATGGTGCCGCGAAGTTGCTCGTCAACAAAAATCTGGGCCCCAACTGGCGGCAATACATTCGAAGAAATGACTAGGCCGCGAAGATTGCGCGGTGTGTTGTTGCCCCGGGAGTCGACCCGTGCAACGAGTTCTTGGCCCGTATAGCAACCCTTGGTGAAGCTAACCGAGGCATCAATAAGCCACTGCCCGGCCTCGGCGGGAATGACTTTGGGCTCGAGCTGCGCCCCTAATTCGCTGCCCATGGCCGGCCAACCCGCTTCGATCCGCACCGAGTCAAACGCAGCTAAGCCAGCAACATGGATTCCCTGTGGAACGGTCACCTGCGGGCCGAGCAGGTCTACCCCTGCCACCCCAGCCCAGCTCACGGCCCCTTTGAGCTCAGCGATGAGTTCTGGCGAATCCACTGCGGGGCACTCGGGCCCGCGCAGCGCAATGCACTGCCAATCAAACAACTCGAGTTCGACCTTAACCCTCATGCGAAAGCGGTTCAGGCGGTCAATGACCAGCTGACCGGAACCGCCTTCGCAGTCAATCAGGATCTCGTCTGACTGGCCGCGCCCCCACACTCGGACCCAGGCATCAACTTTGCCTTGCGGCTCCAGAATGAGCGCCAAACGCGACTCCCCCGGTTCAAGGTCCGAGACATCCTGAGATATCTGGCCCTGCAAGAAGGACACTGCGTCGGCGCCGAACACGCGAATGACGTCTCGGGGAACGCGAACCGCTGCCACCGACCGTTTCAGAGCAAGGTAATCAGCAGTTACATCAGTCATGGTTCAAGTCTCGCCCATCTGGGTAGTCCGGTCGGGTCAGGGAGTCTGGTCGCGACGACTCTGCGCAGCGGCCCTGCGCTGCCGGGTCATTTGTTCTGCCGGCGCAATCGCGCTGAGCAGGGCTTTGGCCTTATTGCGGGTTTCGAGTTCTTCCTCGGCCGCAATGGAGTCAGCAACCACTCCCGCCCCTGCTTGCACCGATGCCCGGCGCTTTCCATTGGCGTCGGGAGGGTCAAGAACCATGGTTCGGATTGCAAGCGCAGTATCGATGTTGCCAGAAAAATCTAGGTAACCAACTACCCCGGCATAGGGGCCGCGACGGGTGGGTTCAAGCTCATCGATGATCTGCATGGCACGCACTTTGGGGGCTCCAGACACGGTCCCCGCCGGAAGGGTTGCACGTAGAACGTCAATTGGGGTGCTGCCCTCTGCGAGCGTTCCCGAAACCTGAGAAGTCAGGTGCATAACGTGGCTAAATCGCTCAAGCGTCATCAACTCATCCACATGGCAGGTGCCGAACTCGACCACCCGACCGACATCGTTACGGGCTAAGTCCACCAACATGATGTGCTCGGCCCGCTCCTTGGGATGCTCGATTAACTCTGCAGCAAGTTGGCGATCGTGCTCGTCGGTTTTACCTCGGAACCGGGTGCCCGCAATAGGTCGTGAAATGACTTTTCCGTCGAGTAACTGCACCATTGGCTCGGGCGAGCACCCCACAAGCGTGAGTTCCTGCTCACGCACGTAGTACATGTACGGGCTCGGATTCACACGACGAAGCACGCGGTACAGATCGAGCGGGTCGGCATCGGTCACAACGTCAAAGCGCTGCGAAAGCACAACTTGAAAGATGTCACCCGAAAGGATGTGCTCTTTGGCTACGGCAACAGCCAACTCATACATGCCCGGTGCAAGTGTGGAAGTGACCGGCGGTGGATCAGCCGAAGCCGGTGCTTCGACGAGTGGTTCCTCCAAGGCAATCGCCCCGTCGGCTGCCATCTGATCGATCCGAGAAATCGCATGAAGGTATGCCCGTTCGAGCTGCTCATCGGTGGATGTGTCATCCACAAACGCATTAGCAATCAGCGTGACCTGCTGGCTCCAATGGTCATAGGCCGCCAACTCTCCAATGACCGACAGAATTGCGTCTGGCCAGTCCCGATCTGCCTCGGGAGCGTTGGGCAACCGCTCGACCTCTCGCACCACGTCATAGCCCAAGTACCCGACTACGCCCGAGTGAAGCGGAGGTAGCTCTGCACCGAGCGCGCCGAACTCGGCGGCGGTGGGCGCTTTGTAGTGCTGCAGCAACATGTCCAAGCTGGCCAGAACTCCCTGATCCGTAGGAATCCCGTCTGGTAGATCGCCAGAGAACGTGAGCCTGCCTTGGCGTGAAACAATCTTCGCTCGCGGCTCTCGACCAACGAATGACCATCGACTCCACCGGCCGCCGTGATCCACGGACTCCAACAAAAAGCCTGGGCGCCCTTGAGTGTCATCTCCACACAGGCGCATGAACGCAGCAACCGGAGTGGTCAGGTCGGCAAGCAGCGTTCTGAAAACGGGCACAACTCGATGTGTCCTGGCCAGATTCTTAAACAGCTCAAAATCGGGAACGATCTGAGCGGAACTCGCCGCCGCTGTCTGGTAACTCTTCTGAGTCATGCTCGGCCTGCTCTCATATTCGGCCTGCTCTCATGCTCCGAAGGCTCGGAAGAAGCAGGAATAGTTGCCGGTGTGACATGCCCCATTGCCTTCCTGTTCAACGACAAACAACAGGGTGTCTCCATCGCAGTCATAAGCAGCTGAGCGGATGAATTGCCTGTCTCCCGAGGTATCACCTTTACGCCAGAGTTCCTGGCGAGAGCGTGACCAGAACACCGTCCGGCCCTGCTCAAGACTCATCTGTAGCGATTCTTCGTTCATCCAAGCCATCATCAAGACGTCTTTGGTTTTGATGTCAGTGACAATGGCAGCAACAAGGCCGTCTTCGTTGAAGGTGATCTGAGCGAAGTCCTGCTCGCGCACCGCAATCGGAGTGACAGCCGGGGAGTCAAGCCCGTGACTTGCCGAGTCTGGAGAAGGCTGCTCGGGGGTTGGTGAGGATGGCGTTACGGACTGGGGCATGGCAGACATCGTAGAAGTTGCACAGCCTCAGCCCACAACTAGTTCCGGATCCGGCGAAATCTATGTACGTGCGCTGTTACAAGTACAAGCCCGTCTGGCCGCTATGACTCTCTTCAAGTCGCTCAGCGGCTACGGCGTGCACGTCTCGCTCTCGCAGAATCACAAAGGTTTCCGCACGGACTTCGACCTCATAGATATCTTCGGGGTTGAACAGCACATGATCACCCTCTTGCACCGAACGCACCTGCGGCCCGGCAGCGCGCACCTCGGCCCAAGCCAAGCGTTTGCCTAATTGCGCCGTTGCGGGAATGACAATGCCACCGCTCGATCGCCGCTCTGCTTCGGCTGCGTCAAGCTTGACCAAAATTCGATCGTTGAGCATGCGTACGGGAAGCTTCTCTTGGCCTGCAGGCGAGGCGGGATCTGTCATGAGTCCCCTACCGTACTGTTCCTCTGCGCGCCCCAATGCAGCGCGCCCCAATGCAACGGCAGCCTCAGGGCAACTCGGCTGCGGCGGCAAGGACGGTCTCGGCAAGCAGATCTAGGTGATCCAAATCTTCTAGATCAAGAGTCTGTAGGTACATGCGAGTCACTCCGATAGCGGAATAAGCCTGCATCTTGGCGATCAGTTCAGTTGGGGTTCCAGCCATGCCGTTTGTTCGGAGCTCATCCGGTTCGCGACCAATCGCAGCGGCCCTGCTGGCGATCTGTGCCTCGGTAGCTCCGCAGCACAAGACTTGGCAGGCAGAGCGTCGGAGCGAGGAGGGGTCACGGCCAACTGCATTGCACGCCTGATCAACCCGGGCGTGAGCAGTGACGACGTCCTCGAGTCCAAAGAAGGGCGTGTTGAACTCAGCAGCGAAACGCGCTGCGAGTTGCGGGGTGCGTTTCGGGCCAGCTCCCCCAATGATGATCGGTGGGCCGGCAGGGTGGGCAGGCTTTGGAAGTGCCGGTGAATCCTCGATGGTCCAATACTCGCCATGATGCGCAAAGGTCTCACCCACTGGGGTATGCCACAAACCCTGCAGAATCTCTAGCGTCTCTTCGAGGCGATCAAACCGCTCCTTGAGCGGAGGAAATGGAATGCCGTAGGCAAGATGCTCCTGGTCATACCAGCCGGCGCCGATGCCGAGTTCGATGCGGCCCTTTGACATGTCGTCGACCTGCGCAACGGCGATGGCGAGCGGACCGGGTTGGCGGAAGGTAGCCGAGGTGACCATGGTTCCGAGCTTGATAGTCGAGGTCTCTCGGGCGATTGCACCGAGCGTGACCCATGAGTCGCTCGGCCCAGGAAGACCGGACACATCTCCCATCTTCAGGAAGTGGTCGGATCGGAAGAACGCGTCAAAGCCAAGGGATTCGGCGCGCTGCGCTACTGCAAGTTGTTGCTCGTAGCTCGCCCCTTGTTGAGGCTCGATAAAGATTCGCAGGTCCATAGCCATATTCTGCCCGAGCTTTACTGAGGGGGCTGACCGGCGCGCAAGTGGCCCGATTTTCGCTGGTCGGCGTCGGGCTGCGGCGGGGATCGGTGTTAGGGGCATGTTTATGGGCTGGGTTTGCCGTTGTGTTGGGTGTTGAGTTGGGTGCCGG
>Ga0194051_1001696_pt1 | contig 11366 bp, 9 predicted proteins | sample SepL2320m_MetaG_FD_161275 | JGI IMG/M metagenome (GOLD analysis project Ga0194051, IMG submission 161275) | Anoxic zone freshwater microbial communities from boreal shield lake in IISD Experimental Lakes Area, Ontario, Canada - Sep2016-L239-20m | ecosystem: Environmental > Aquatic > Freshwater >...
ATGACTCGAGTCTTACCCATGTCACCGACGCGACTAGCAATTTCTGCATCCATGTGCTCACGGTCCATGTCAGCGAAAATAACGACAACGGGATTGTTCGCATTTGAGTTTGCAATGGATAGTTGCCGGAGTATCGGGAAAATTCGACTTGACCAGCCAAGAATTAATGTGTGATTGGTTTCAAGAACTCGGCTCTTACCTTTCTTCAGTTCGTCCATTCGAACGCTAATCAAATTACTAATGACAGCAATAATGGTCGCCATCAGTCCAGTGCTAATTACCCAACAAGCAAGTGAGAAGGCTCGGTCTGTCCAGGTCGCCATTGATGGGCCGTTGCCAAAGAAAATTGTATTGAATGCACTAAAAAATTGGTCGAAGAATCCTTGGAACTCTGAGCGACCCTCGACAGGTTGAATAGAAACCCAGAGAAAACTTGTAATCCCAGTTGCAAGAGCGGAGGCCAGGATGAGCCACCACAAAAACGATCCGGGGCGCTTGAACAGCGAGTTGTCGAACAGGTAGTGCAAGCGTTCGCTACGGGTTGGCGGCTTGGCCTTACTTGTCGAAGTGAGGTCACCGGCAGCGCCGGCGCCGAAACTGCGTGATTCCTGAGCATCTGGTGTCATGCTTGGCAGTTTAGTGAACGTGGCGACTCTATTTATCTGTGTTACTGGAGGAACTGGTGAGAAATGAGCGAAATGTACCTTTTACGGCATGAAATGGACCGGTTTGCTGGAAATTCCCGAAAAATGTGCGGTTTTTGCCCCAACCGACTTGACTACATCGAATTTCATCGGTGTAATTTAGAACAGGTACTCAATAGCCCGGTTATCCACATAATGGGCCCAACCAGGAGGTAGCTCGTGAGCGACTTTGCTCCCTTACCTTTCAAAGAAATCGATGTACTCGGCTGGCACGAACAAGCGTTGTGTGCCCAAACAGATCCAGAAGCATTTTTCCCAGAAAAAGGCGGATCCACTCGCGAAGCAAAACGTGTCTGTGGCTCATGCGACGTCAAAATGGAATGTCTTGAATACGCGTTATCTAATGATGAGCGCTTTGGTATTTGGGGCGGGCTTTCTGAACGTGAACGACGTCGCCTGAAGCGCTCGCAAGCAAGTTAACGCAGCCGTGGCCCGTAATAGTCGGGATCCACGTTCTCAGGGCGCATACCCAGTAACAAACCAACATTTTCTGCAAGCACGTCTCTGATTGTGCGCGATAACGCCATGTCAGTTGGGCTTCGCCATTCAATAGGTCGGCGATACAACACACACTCGTGAGGATTACCTGCTGCTACACGCCCTAGTGCAACGACACCGTCATGCAATGTGAGGTCTCGTAAACTCGGCACTTCCTCTGTGAGAAACGTGATGTGCGTCATCGAGGTTGGGAAACGTTCGTCAAGATCTTCGATTGCTTCTCGAACCAAACGAGTAAATAACTGCGCCGACGTTTCATAACTCGGAGCGTTATGCGGCAAGGTTGGTCCCCGCAGCCCGCGACCATGCCTGTCACGATTTATGTGTGGGGGTGAGTCATACGGCATGAGTCCAGACTAGGTCGGCTATCTTTGCCAATGTGGGAGCACGCCGATGTTCAAAACCGTCATGTGGGAAAAAAGCCGTGGCGACGCTGACCTATGTCTATGCCGATTCCACAGCGGTGCTTGGTCCGCTTGCAACCTTTGCTGAACCACACTGTTATGACTTGTGTGACGACCACAGTGTGCGACTCACAGCCCCTCGCGGCTGGGACGTCGTGCGGCTGGCTCCAGACCCTGAGGCTCTCAAGCCCACAGTGGATGACCTTGAAGCGTTAGCGAATGCAGTGCGCGAGGTGGGGCGCATTGATCCGGTTGACGCCATGGTTGAAGTCAATCGGCGCGGGCATCTTCGGGTCTTGCGCGACCCAGATTCGTCGCAAGAGTAAAGCGCTCATTGGCGCTTTTGAGTCATCAAAAGCCTTATCCGCAGGTCAATAGACTTACTCCTATGCGTGATTTATCAGCCCTGATCAAGGCATACGACATCCGTGGTGTGGTGCCGGATCAATGGGGTCCCGACCTAGCTCGTGAGGCTGGAGCCAGTTTCGTTGAGGTTCTGGGAATCCGCAGCATCGATGGTGGAGCTGGGCGCATTGTTGTAGGTCATGACATGAGACCAACGGGTCCAGATTTGGTTGCTGCCTTTGTTGATGGTGTTACTGGCGCCGGTGTGGATGTCGTGAATATCGGATTGTGTTCAACAGATGGGCTCTATTTTGCGTCTGGACGTTTAGATGTTCCTGGCGCCATGTTCACGGCAAGTCATAATCCGGCGGAATACAACGGCATCAAGTTGTGTCGGGCTGGCGCGGCACCTGTAGGACAAGACTCGGGGCTAGCAGCGATTCGAACAATGCTCGAGAAGCAATCAATTCCGAACTACGACGGTCCTCATGGCAGATCTACGAAGGTCGACATGCTCGCCGATTACGCATTGTTCCTTCGAGAGCTAGTTCCACTTGAGAAAAGTCGCCGACTAAAAGTTGTCATTGACACTGGCAATGGAATGGGTGGATTTACCGTACCTGCAGTACTTGGTGGACAAATTTTAGAACCATTGCCATTCGAGATCGATGAAATGTATTTCGAACTCGATGGCACTTTTCCAAACCACGAAGCAAATCCGATTGATCCTGAAAACTTACGCGATTTACAAAAACGGGTAACCGAAGTAGGCGCTGACATTGGCTTGGCCTTTGATGGCGATGCTGATCGTTGTTTCGTTGTTGATGAAAAGGGGGGCATCGTTGACCCGTCAACGTTGACTGCACTTATTGCAACCCGGGAACTTGCAAAAGTTCCAGGCTCATCGATTATTCATAACCTGATTACTTCGCGTGCAGTGCCGGAAATTATTTTGGAGCAAGGTGGAATTCCCGTTCGCACTCGAGTTGGACACTCGTTCATTAAAGCAACGATGGCCGAGACGGGTGCAATATTTGGCGGGGAACATTCTGGACATTTCTATTTTCGCGATTTCTGGAAAGCCGATTCGGGAATGCTGGCTGCTATGCATGCGCTAGCAGCGCTAGGTGAAACTGCAGCTGGGACAAAACTCAGTGACGTATTAGCGCCGTACTGTCGATATATATCCAGCGGGGAAATCAATACGACTGTCAGTGATCCCAAAGCAGTCATCGCCAAAGTTAAAGAAGTTTCTGAATCTATGCCCGGGTTTGCGATTGATGAGCTAGATGGCCTAACGGTATCGGGAGATACCTGGTGGTTTAACTTGCGTCCAAGTAATACCGAGCCTTTACTGCGACTTAATGCAGAAGGTAATACTGTCGAAGATATGCAACGCACTCGAGACAATGTTTTGCGAATGATTTCGGAGTATTCATGATTGACGAATCCTTACTTGATGATATGAACATTGTCGAGCGCATCGATCCAAGCAACATGCTGGCAGCTGTCGCAAGCTCTGGTGCCCAGATGCGCGAAGCAGTATCACGTATTGATCGCGACGCGCTTTCGGCCATTGCCCAAGACGGCAAACCTCGAGCAGTAATAGTCGCGGGTATGGGCGGCTCTGGTGTTTCAGGTGAGGTGCTTGCTGCAGTAGCTGGACCTTTCTCATCTATTCCCATCGTGGTTGAACGAACGCATCATTTACCTGGATGGGTCTCACCAATTGACTTAGTCATCGCCGTGTCATGTTCAGGTGCAACAGAGGAAACACTGTCCGTTGCTGATGAAGCCGGACGTCGCGGAGCGCGTCTGGTCACAGTTGGCACGGCCGGTAGTCCAATTCATGACATCAGTACTCAAGCAGGTGGCGTGCATCTGGCTATCGATGCGCACGGCCGGATGCCACGAGCATCGTTATGGACGATCGCCACGCCGTTGCTTTTGTTGGCAAATGCACTTGGGATTGCCGAGGTCACAAATGATGACTTTGCTGAGTGCGCAGACCTAATGGATGAGGTCAGTGTTGAGTCTGGGCCAGCAGTTTTGTGTAGTGAGAATCAAGCAAAAACTTTAGGACTGGCATTGGCAGAGGCAGTTCCCATGCTGTGGGGAACCGGGGCTATTGGACGTGCTGCAACTGGACGATTTATGGCGCAACTTGCTGAGAATGCGAAGCTTCCTGCTATTCATGGTGGTCTGCCCGAAGTTGGACACAATCAGATTGTGACGTTCGACGGACTACTCGCTTCGAATGCTCGCAGTGAAGACATCTTCCGCGATCCTTTTGATTCACCGTCGCAACGATTGCTCCATCTGGTTTTGATGCGTGATGATGCCGAGCATGAAGCAGTCACTAAACGAGTCCAAGTCATCAAGGAAATAGTTGCTGATCGTGGCATCGCGATGACAGAACTTCATGCCCGTGGCCGTCATCGGTTAACACGATTGGCGACACTGGCTGTTATTACGGACTGGGCCAGTGTGTATGCCGCGATCGCAATGGGAATTGATCCAACGCCAATCGGCCCGATTTCGCAACTCAAGGCCGGGTTGAAGTAATTACGATTCGTGCGAGAATTTCACTATGAGTACTGAAGGTGGAATGCGCGCGGTCTTAGCGGCGCTGATAGCAAATCTCGGAATCGCAATAAGCAAATTTGTTGCATTCGTCATTACCGGATCCACATCGATGTTGTCTGAGGCCATCCATTCAACCGCTGATTCGCTCAACCAAGTCCTGTTGCTTGTTGGTAGCAAAAAGTCACAGCGCAAAGCTGATGACAAATTTCAGTTTGGTTATGGACGTTTACGTTACGTGTATGGCTTTGTCGTGGCGATTGTGTTGTTCATAGTCGGTGGTTCCTACAGTCTTTATGAAGGCTGGCACAAGGTACATAACCCACATCCTGTAGATCATGTAGTCATTGCAATCGGTGTTCTCGTGGTTGCCATTGTGTTGGAAGCATTTTCATTTCGCACTGCGATTATTGAAGCAAACAAAGCACGTGGTCATCGCACCATGGGTCAATTCATCCGTGATGCGCGGGAGCCAGAGTTGCCGGTCATTCTGTTGGAAGACTTTGGCGCACTCATCGGCTTAGTGCTGGCGCTTGTTGGCGTTATCCTGGCGCATGTTACTCACGACGGTCGTTGGGATGGGCTCGGCGCTATTGCAATTGGGTTGCTTCTCATTGTGATTGCGATTGTGTTGGTGCGTGAAATGGCAAGCATGCTGATCGGTGAGTCTGCTTTACCGGAAGAAGAACAAGCAGTTCGTAAAGCACTTGAGAGTGCTCCGTTGGTTGAGCGCATTATTCATTTACGTACCTTGCATGTTGGGCCTGAAGCTTTGCTTGTGGCAGTGAAGATTGCAATTTCCCCGGATCGAACATCGCTCGAAATTGTTCAAGGTATTGACCAGGCCGAGGCAATCTTGCGTAAGGCTGTGCCCAATGCCGAATACGTCTTCATTGAGCCTGATCATTTCCGCGAGTAGTGGCTTTAACGAGTAAGACACAGACAGGATTTTGACCTGTTTTGGAGATTTAACTCAGTTTCTGCCTTGAAGTAAGCGCAGTTCACTACAGTGGGAACTACTTGTCAGTGACTTAAGAACTTGATTTATCAGTTCAAGGAGTAGTTGTGAAACGCCCAATTTTCGCCATCATTTGTAGTTCTGCATTATTAGTGTCAATGGTTAATGCCCCCGTGCATGCTCAGGTGAAAACGCGCGTCGTGCCGACTCCCAATCTTCGCAAGACGTCTTTCATGGTGAAGTCGTTGCACCGTGCAGGTTCAATTCGCACAACAGGTTTTAGTGTGACCGATGCCAGCAATGAATTCAACTACTCATTGACTGGAGTTCGTGATGACAATTCTTCTTGGGAGTCTTTATGCGCTGACTCATGTGACACCGCATCGCCATACATAGAGTCCTCAGACCCCATTGACCCGATGAGTAGTTGGGTGGGTTGTACTCCAGGCTGGATTAAATTAAACGCCGACGTTGACAGTGTGACATTGGTTGCACCGCCTGCCACTGTGCGTGGTGGCGTTCTTAAAAAAGGTTTAGCACCAAATTTTTCTGGCATGTTATTGGAAGATGCGGTCGCGTTAGCTGATTCGTTGTCGATGCCAAAACGGCCGATCCTACTTATTGCTCAGGATCAAGATGGAAACGTGGATCGAACATCGCCCCTTTATGTCGTACCGAACTCGCAGGACGTTACTGCGGGAACACTTGTTCAGTCTCGGCCTGCAAATCCCGATCAGAACATACCCGCAGGGTTTGTTGTTGTTGTGACGGTTTCCAATAGCAAGCCAGTGGCCTATACCGGTGATTCAGTCATAATCACTCATGATGTTCCGGTCAAGTGCGCAGATATTCCGCGTATTTTCCGGACCAAAAGACCACGGATAATAATGAAGGCCAGCTTTAATGCTCACCACACAACTGGACCACATTGGCTTGTGTGCATTTCTAATGCAGAAGCTGGAACGACAAGATGGCCAGTGTCTGAGCCACCAGCATTCCCTGATCCCTTGTTGTCTCTGCTGAGTGGCTGCAGGGTAAACGCTTCAGTTGTTGGACCGCCAGTGCAGCTGACAACAATGAGAGGGTTGGAACCGGGAACCACGTATTTTCTGCGTTACGGATCTGACGCAAATGGCTGGCGGTATGTTCCGCAAGTAATCCAGACTCCCGCGATTCCCTCGGCTCCAACAGACTTGTCGGTTTCAGCATTGCCAACGCCTTCTGGCCTGTTATTCACATGGACCCCGTCAGCTATTGGGCAAGATGTGCACTATGAAATCACTGTTAATGGTCATACCGTGTCCTGCGCAATGCCGGGTACGTTGCAACTTGATCAAACGGTGTATGACCCTTGCCTTGCAAGCGGGTCATCGTATGGATTAGTGATTTCGCAAAGCGTGCTTGATGGATTGACTGCTCCTTTTGATACAACAATCGTGGCGGTCAATCCGAGTGGTTCAAGTGAACCTTTATCGCTGACATCCTCCTACTTGCTGCCAAGTGTCCAAGTTGAAGTGCCGGCCTGGACAGCAGATAAGCAAGTCACTACCCAATTCACAATTGCCTCAGCGAGTGACTATTCGGACACGGTGAAGGCGTTCACTCATTTCGACAACTTGAATTTTGCTTTGCAGTATCGAATTGTCGGTGACACTGCTTGGATCACGTCAACGTGCAAGATTGACGAGACGTGCGTTGAAGACAACCTCACCCGTGGCGCGACCTATGAATTCGCTGGCACTGCTGCAGAATCGCAAGGCGATCCTGTCATGGGACAAATCCAAACGGTGTACATCAAAGATGTGCCGCCAAGCCCAGAAGCGATTGTTATGGAAGATCTCGGCAGCAATGACTATGTTGCCGAATGGGGCGCAGTTGTTGCGGGACCAAATGACCCACCGGTAACAAGTTACACAATTGAATATCGAAAGACTTCATGCTCTGCAGCAACATCCTCATGTTGGGTAAAAGACCTCAATAATGCTGATCCAGTAGCAGTAGTTGGCGGCAACACGGCTCACAGTCGTGGTGTTATCGCTGTGCCCAAAGACATCACGGCAACGACAATCGTCACCCCGGGCAGCAACCCTGCTAGTGGCGTGCCGCTTTATGACGGAGCTTTTGATGAGATTGGAAGACAGTATCCAGCCGACAATATAACGCTGGATCCAGCCGCTAGTCGGCTAAATCCGATGCTGTGGTTTTCAGAGAATGATTCCGTTGATTGCTCGGACGCATCCAGTGTTCAGTGTTTGGTCCCGGGCTCAGGTTCAACGGGAACAACAGCAGTCGACATCAAGTCTGAGTCACTGCCTAACTTGAGTGCAAATGCGTCATATCAAGTGCGGGTCTGTGTGCGCAATGAAGTTGGATGTTCAGAATGGTTGGAAACAGAGTTTTTGACTAGCGGTTCGAAAGTCCAAAAGGTCACAGTTCTTAATGATGCTGGACGTCCGCAAGCCGGACTGAAGGTTACTTGGGTTGCAGATGACGGAATTCATAAGTCGTCATCAGCAAAAACGACGAACTCCGCAGGTGCAGCAACTTTGACTTCAATGCCAAGTGGAAAAGCAACAATTTTAATTACCGGCGTGCTCGACGCTACCTACAGCGTGTCGGCAAGTTCTGTTGTTGATGTCAGCGGCGTATCGATGACTATTCAATTGCCAGCAAAGCCCGACCTGACTACAAAACAAATCGCTGTCGGATTCGTTGGTGTTGGCGACGGGTCGTCACCTGGAACACCGGATATCATTCCGATTCCTGATGCAACGGTAAAAGTCACTGCAGGATTTATCGATAGTCAGACGTCATCGGATGCTGTAACAACGGCAACGTACACGGCTGCAAATGGTGCAACACCGCAAGCAGTAACCGACTTCAATGGCATTGCACAGATAAGTGGCTGGATCGATTCCAGTACGGCAACAATCTCTGGAACAGTTTCATTCGTTGATGGCCCAACTTTGAGCCGAGATGAAACCTTTGATGTGTCTAATGTTGGGGACCTATTGCAAATCACTATCGACCCATCGCGCATGCAGTTTGTTGAGCCGGCTCCGTATGCCGACGCGACCGTTGGAGATCCAGGTGTAGATTTTGGGCAACCTGTAGTTGTTGATGCTGCGTTGCTTGATCCAGCAGCCACGCCAGGTGGTCAACCTATTGAAATTCAAGATGCGGTGACTGGTGAACAGTGCCGCCTGTTGTCACAACGGATGGGCAACCTGTACTTATGCGTCGGGCGATGCATCCTTATGTGCGTCCCACATGCAGTACGCCAACTGTCTCTGCGCAAACGGGTTCAGATGGAACAGTCAGTATGTGCTTCTTCCCGAAGCGTTCAGGTTGGTTCCGTCTCGATGGACCGAACATGGTGGCATCACGCCCGTTTTATGTCACGGTCAATGTGGTGGCTCCGACAACGGTACAAAACTACAAAGTAGCTGTTGGGTCAGGATCTGTGTCAGCCTCATGGAAAACTCCGGCACTCGATGGTGGCGCCGACATAGTTCAGTACAAGATTCAAGTCACTGATGTCACGCCTAACTCAACACCACGAGTAGTGACAACCACCGCACTCAAATACAAAATGAAGGGGTTAGCTCACAGACATTCGTACACAGTCGCCGTGAGTGCGAAAAACTCCGGTGGTTTTTGGTCAGTGCTTTCGACTAAGACAGTCAAGGTACGTTAGTTGGCGTGAGAGTGTGGTTGCCAGTAACGGAGCTAGCCTTCGAGCAGTTTTTTGAAACTGGATCAATTCAGTGTGACCTTGGATTTGCCGTGACTCCCGACTGGGAACAACTGCAGTCTGACTCAGACCTGGACGTACTCGAAGACGATATCCTCTACGAAGCCGGCCAATCCGGTGCTGGACACCGAGTTGTTCTGGTCGCAGATGTGGCATCCGAGGTGCTGGGTCAGGTCCCAGGCCAGGTCCTACCGGGGCCTGTGACTCGCCGAGATCTGCAAGCCGTGTTCGCTCGCGGCGATGTCGATGACCAGTTTTCGTGGTTCGGACCGACCGAAAGCCTTTCAGTACTGGAGTTCCTGGGTAGAGCGGCGCACTAGCCTGCTGGCACTCAAATTGACCGAGTGCCAATTCCCTCTTACATTTGTATTAGCACTCGGGCACTCCGTGTGCTAACGATTCGAAACCTTCGAGCAATAAACAGGAGACAGACAGTGTCGGTCAACATTAAGCCACTTGAGGATCGCATCCTCGTACAGTCTTTGGAAGCCGAGCAGACCACTGCATCCGGACTGGTCATTCCAGACTCCGCCAAAGAGAAGCCACAAGAAGGCAAGGTTCTTGCTGTTGGTCCAGGTCGCTTTGACGACGATGGCGAAAAGCGGATTCCGCTAGACGTCAAAGTTGGCGATGTGGTCATCTACTCAAAGTACGGTGGCACCGAAGTTAAGTACAACGGTCAGGAATACCTACTGTTGAACGCCCGCGACATCTTGGCAATCGTCGAGAAGTAACTAGACGTAGGACGCGCCCTTGAGTAATCAGGGGCGCTTCCTGTCTGCCTCTATAGGAGTTTGAAATGGCAAAAATTGTTGAATTTGATGAAGAAGCTCGTCGCGCGCTTGAGCGCGGAGTAAACGCACTCGCCGATGCTGTGAAGGTGACGCTTGGCCCACGTGGACGCAACGTTGTCATCAGCAAGCAGTGGGGCGCACCGACCATCACAAACGATGGCGTGACTATCGCAAAAGAAATTGAACTTGAAGATTCATTCGAAAACCTCGGAGCGCAACTTGTAAAAGAAGTTGCTACCAAGACCAATGATGTTGCTGGCGACGGCACCACTACTGCAACCGTGCTCGCGCAAGCGCTAGTTCGCGAGGGTTTGAAGGTAGTTGCCGCAGGTGGAGCACCTATGGATATCAAAAAGGGAATCGATGCTGCAGTACGCGCAGTCAACGATGAACTTCTTAAATTTGCTCGCCCAGTTGCTGGCAAGGAAGAGATTGCTCAAGTTGCAGCAATCTCAAGCCAAGACACTGGAATTGGAAACCTCATTGCTGATGCTTTCGACAAAGTTGGCAAGGACGGCGTGATCTCGGTTGAAGAGTCAAGCACCACAGCGATGGAACTTGAATTCACCGAAGGTATGCAGTTCGATAAGGGCTACATTTCTCCGTACTTCGTTTCAGATGCCGAGCGCATGGAAGCAGTGCTGGAAAACCCATACATCTTGCTTTCGCAAGGCAAAATCTCGAGCTTGCAAGAAATTCTTCCATTACTCGAAAAGGTTTCGCAGACTAAGCGTGCGCTTTTAATCATCGCCGAAGACGTTGATGGCGAAGCATTGTCGACCTTGGTTGTGAACCGCATTCGTGGCAACTTCTCATCCGTTGCCGTGAAAGCCCCAGCTTTCGGGGATCGCCGCAAGGCCATCCTGCAGGACATCGCAATTTTGACGGGTGCTCAGGTAGTTTCTGCAGACATCGGTTTGAAACTTGATCTCGTTGGAGTCGAAGTTCTCGGTAGTGCACGTCGCGTTGTTGTCAGCAAAGACAACACCATCATTGTTGATGGTGGCGGCGATAGTGCTGCGGTAACCGATCGTGTGGCACAAATTAAGCGTGAAGTTGAAAATTCTGATTCCGACTGGGATAAGGAAAAACTTTCTGAGCGTCTTGCAAAACTTTCCGGCGGCGTGTGCGTGATCAAGGTTGGCGCGCACACTGAAGTTGAATTGAAAGAAAAGAAGCATCGTATTGAAGATGCTGTTTCTGCAACGCGCGCTGCGATCGACGAAGGCATTGTTTCTGGCGGTGGCTCAGCACTTGTGCATGCCGCAGCTGTTCTCGAGGGCGATCTTGGTCTGACTGGCGATGCAGCAACTGGCGTTCGTATTG
>Ga0194051_1001697_pt1 | contig 11364 bp, 10 predicted proteins | sample SepL2320m_MetaG_FD_161275 | JGI IMG/M metagenome (GOLD analysis project Ga0194051, IMG submission 161275) | Anoxic zone freshwater microbial communities from boreal shield lake in IISD Experimental Lakes Area, Ontario, Canada - Sep2016-L239-20m | ecosystem: Environmental > Aquatic > Freshwater >...
ACTCCCCTCTGAATGCGCGCGTTATTGTCGTGAAAAGTAGATAATCAGCCGGTTTCACGACAATAACGCGCGCATTCAGAGGGGAGTGCCCCCGGTTTGGTTGACATCATGATGTCAACCAAACTCGGTCCAATTCCGTTTCGTTCTCCAGTAGTCTGCGCTACTATTCACGGGTGAAAAAGTCAACCAATCTCAATGGCGCTTCCGTGGTCACACACTACCAACTTAAGAGCGCGACCGATGAGACTTTTGCAAGCACCCAGAGTCAGATTTCAAATGCCTTAGCAAAAGATTTCAATTATGACGGCGCCGAGACCTACACGGATCCATCGGGGACTCAGCAAACCCTGGTTCGACACTTTCGCACCGCCGCGGCTGCCAAGGCCTGGCTCACTAGTGACTCCCGACAAGGTTTTGAAGATGGACTCACATTGCTGTGCGCCTCGCCACCGATCAGCAATATCTTGCTCCCCGAGTCAGGGCAAGTCGCCGTCGGCGCTACCTCCGTGATCACCACCCGAGTAAAGGCCGGCTCGGACCTTTGGTTCGCGCAATGGCAGGGGCGCATCGGAGCCGCACAACAACAATTCCCCGGGTATGTGGGGCAACGGGTGCAGGCGCCGATTCCCGGTGTCAATCCCAACTGGGTTGCAATTGTGGCCTTCGATACCGCAGAAAATCTTCGCTCATGGGATGACAGTGCCGAGCGCAAGGCGCTTGTCGCAGAGTCGTCTCCCTATATTGAACGATATGACAGCCGACCGGCCAACTCTGCCTTTGAGAGTTGGTTTGCCAGTTCGGAAAATGGTGCTAAACCACCGCCAGCGTGGAAACTCACTTCAATCGTGCTGCTCGTGCTCTACCCCGTAGTTATGCTGGAGATATTGACTATAAACAAGTTCATGGCTGAGATGCACCTCGCAGCGGCAATCTCAACCTTCATCGGAAATGCGATCAGTGTGGCCCTTACCGGCTTCCTGCTAATCCCTTGGGCCTCCAGGGCACTGCGTTGGTGGTTGGTTCCGCCCGAAGCTTCGGCCAGAAAACGTACCGCACTTGGGGCCGGCCTGATAATCGCCCTCTACGCGCTTTGTGTTCTCATCTTCGCGCTGCTAATTAACTGGGATCCAGCACTTTTGTAGTAAGTCTGCTAGTTACTAAAAACGTACCGCTAGTTCCTCAATTAGGGAGTGCTCATGTCGACGGTCCATCGAGGTTATATATTTCACATTGCCGGGGCGCCCTTGGTAACCGAAGCCGCCATGAATCTGGCTCATTTCCCAGACGGGGCCCTAGTCGTGGACGACAACGGCATCATAAGTTGGTGCGGTGCTTGGGCTGAACTGCCCACCGAGTACGCCGATGCCGTCAAGGTTGATCACCACGGGGCGTTCTTGCTGCCTGGTTTCATCGACACGCACATGCATTTCCCACAGGTGTGGTGCGGTGATTCATACGGCGGCGGCCAGTTGCTCGAGTGGCTCAATAATTGCATCTTCCCCTCGGAATCAAAACTCCAAGATCTCGGATACGCAAAAGCCGCAGCAGTTGAATGGGTCGATCGAATGATCACCGCCGGTACAACCAACGGGCTGATTTTCGGCTCTGCCTTCCCACATGCCCAAGACTTCCTATTCGAGGAGGCGCGTGATCGCGGCATTCGTATTGTCGCCGGGCGCGGAATACAGACGACAGGGCCCGAGTCAGGGCGCCTGCTCATGACTAGTGAAGAAGATGCCATCCGGCTCACTCGTGAGGAGATCGAGAAGTGGCATCCTCTCGATGCCGAAGAGAGGCGGCATGCCCTCCAATTCGTCTCCGTGGTACCACGCTTTAGTTTGTCAGTCACGCCGACCACGCTCGCCGCGCTCGGTGACCTGTATGACGAATATCGAGATAAGGGCGTCTACTTCACCTCCCATCTAAATGAGAATGCGCGCCCTGGATCCGGTGAGATTGATAGCACCAAAGCCGTTTATCAGGTTGACAGCTACCTGGACACCTATGACGGCAAGTTCCTGCCAGGCTCCAAAGTTGGCGGCAAAACCCTGCTCGGTAGGCGCACCGTCATGGCACATGCGGTGCATTGCACCGACGCCGAACTAGCCCGTATGGCACAGACCGGCACCTCTATTGCCCATTGCCCGGTTTCGCAACTCTTCTTGGGCTCTGGAACCCTGCCTTGGAAACGCACCGTCGCCTCAGGAGTCAATATTGCTATCGGCAGCGACTGGGGCGCCGGGGACGAGTGGTTTATTCCGCAGGTACTCAACTCCTGCTTCAAGGTTCATATCTCTGAACGGCAACCGGTGGGTATCGATCCTTATCCCAGCGATGATCAATCCTTGTCCTTACATCCGGCCGAACTGCTTTTCACCGGAACCCTTGCCGGGGCTCGTGCTCTCGATCTCGAGGATCGAACCGGAAACTTCGATGTCGGTAAAGAGGCCGACTTCGTTGTCCTGGATCCAAGGGAATGGGACATGTACGACCAAACACTTAGCAACATGCATCTAGCGGATGACCCCACAACCCAGCGTGATGCCTATCTCTTCGCGGTCATCATGCTCGCGCGAGAGAAGGCCCTCAGCGAGACTTATGTTCGGGGTCGCAAGCTCGAAACATCAACGAAACACAAGTAGCTTTAATAATTGGCCAGATGGCAGATCCTCACACCCGCGCTCACCAAGACTAAGTGAATCAGCCGTCTCCGACTTTTCGAACATGCGCTGCGAGACCTTCAGCAGCGACCCCATAAATCCAGGCAGCTAGTCTTTTGGGCAGTTGTCGGGATGCAGGACGATAACAACGTTTTATTGCCGTGCGATCGAGTGCCCAAACTTAGCGCCACGCCAAGACAGCTAAACAATGCCAGCGCTCTCGGCTTCGACGAATCCAAGTATTGCAGCAACATTGGTCTGTAAATAGGTGCAGTTGATCGCCGGATAGGTGTACTTCTTGGCCTTGGTTCGGTCGGGCATATGGGCGTACTGAACCGTTAGGTTTTTCGTGCCGGCTTCATGTGTGTGACATCGCCGGTTGGGGTGTCAGGGTTGCAGCGTAGTAGTTGACTTCGAATTCGGCTGGTGGGATGTCCCCGATTGAGGTGTGGAGCCTGCGGTTGTTGTACCAGTCGACCCAGCCTGCGGTGGTGTATTCCACGTCCGCGATCGTCTTGAACGGGCCGTGATGGAAAGGGTTGTTCTTGGCCATTGCCTCGGTCTTAAACAAGCCGATTGTCGATTCGGCTAGGGCATTGTCATACGCGTCGCCCACGCTACCCACGGAGGCAAGGATCCCTTCCAGCATGAGTTCTTCGCTGAATCGGAAGGCTAAATATTGAGATCCTGCATCCGAGTGATGAAGGAGTTCACCATCGTTAATGACGTATCCGTGTCGCCTACGTTGCCACAAAGCCATGCGCAACGGCACGGTCACCAAGTCAACGGGACGGGTAGTCATCACGTGCCAGCCGACGATATAGCGGGAGAACACGTCAATAATGAACGCGACGTATACGAACCCAGACCAGGTGCGGCAGTACGTGAAGTCCGCCACCCAGACCCGGTTCGGTGCTGGGGCAGTGAAGTTCCGGTTCACCAGGTCACCGGCCCGAACACCGTCCTTGGCAGGGATGGTAGTTCGGTGGCTTCGGCCTCTCACCGCACCGGATAAGCCTTCATCACCCATCAGTCGGTGCACTGTTCCCGAGCTAACTTCTATGCCTCTCCGGTTGAGGTGCACGGTCATTTTCCTCCGGCCATAAAGGCCTTCGGGCGTACCAACCGTGTCCAACATGGCATTGGTCACGTGAGCATCAGAGATGGTCCGAGCACACGGCCGCTTTCTCTTCCACGCCCGGTAGGTTCGTGGGGCGACCTGGCAGCCCTGCTCTCGCAGGACCGCGCAGACCGACTCGACCCCAAAGCCTTGGGCTCTCATTCCATCAATGAATTGACAGATTAACGGTGGCGAGGGTCGAGTTCCCTCGCGAAGAAAATCGATGCCTGACGAAGGATTTCATTGGCTTCTTCCAGATCACGGACCTTATTTTTCAGGGCCTTAATCTCCACCATTTCATCACTCGTAGCTCCCGAGCGCTGCCCAGAATCAATCTGAGCCTGTAACGTCCACCGTCGCAGCGACTCAGAACCGACCCCAAGTTTCGGGGCTATAGATTCGCACGCCGCATACAACGACGGGTACTCATCAAGCCGATCAAGAACCATGCGCACCGCACGATCCCGCTGGTCTTTCGGATATCTCTTTGGCATAGGAACCATCTTCCTTCACAAATAAGGAAGCGGCAAGAAAGCCCTAACGGTTCACTCGGTAGGAGTCGTACAGCCGCTCAAAGATGAGCGGGGGGACGAGGGGCAGGTCGCGGATCCGCACACCTGTTGCGTCCGCAAGCGCGTTGGCGATCGCTGGCGCAACCGGATCGATAGGGGATTCTGCGCAGCCCTTGGCCCCGAATGGGCCGATGGCATCGGTGTCTTTTGCGAAGCAGACTTGGATAGGCGGGACGTCCGCGTAATTGGGCATCCGGTACATCCGAAGGCCCGGATTGAGAATGTTGCCCTTGTCATCCATCTGGAACCACTCGGTCAAGGCAAAACCGATTCCCATTGTAACTCCGCCCTCAACCTGTCCGCGCAGCTGTTGCGGATTGATGACGGTGCCGGCATCCAGCCCGTGCGCAATCTGAAGAAGCCGGATCTCGCCCGTAACACTGTTAGCGGCAAGCCTCACCCCGGTGACATTGAAGCCCACGCTGACCGGCGAACCGTATGCTTTGCGGGCCTGACTCAACGCAATGCCATCGGCATCGGCACTCCGGTAAAGTTCATCTAGGGGAATCCGCCGGTCACCGATCATTACTGAGTCGGCGAGCAATTGCACTTCACCTCCATGAGCACCAAGGTCGGCCAGGCGTCTGGCGTAATCCAAGATGCGCGAGCGGAGCCCTTCGGCCGCAGAGGCAACCGCCCGTCCAGCCACGAAAAGACCTGTCTGGGCGAAGGCGCCGGTATCCCAACCGGATTCGGCCGTGTCACCTTGTCGGATCGCCACCCGATCCATTGACGTGCCCAAAGCCGCGGCCGCGAACTGAACGTGACTGGTGGTCGTGCCATTGCCAAATTCACAAGTGCCGACTCGAATTAGGTACGACCCATCCGGCAACAGCTCCAAGGATGCCTCGGAGCGGTGCTCGGTGGGCGGGGACGTCTCGTACATAGACATTGCGTACCCGACACCTGTTGACCACTCTTCGCCCGCGGGTGCAGGCAAGGATGGACCCGCCTCGATTTTTTCCTGCACCATGTCGAAACATTGATCAAGTCCGTAACTACCAAGGCATTCATCAATCGGTGCACCGCTGACAGCGAGGTTGTCTCCCGGTTGGACGGCGTTTCGGCGACGGAACTCCATTGGTGACATCTCGAGCAGAGCCGCAAGCTCGTCGATAGCCGATTCGACCGCGAAAGTCGGTTGCGCCATGCCGTAGCCCCTAATGGCACCGGCGGGGACGGTGTTGGTGTAGACCGCCCGCCCGCTGTAGCTCTTGTTACGGCACCGGTACCAAGCGATGGAGGCAGATCCAGCGCCGAGTGTCTCACCGCCGTGGTTGCCATACGCGCCGGTATTAGAGGTGATGTCGACAGATATTGCGGTGAGGTCCCCCTCACGGGTGGCCCCGAGTGCAACCGTAATGATCTCCGGATGACGGGTCGTGCCCCCGATGAACTCCTCCTCACGGGTCCACTCCCATTGGACGGGGATCCGCAAATCCAGTGCGGCCAGCACACAAAGATCCTCGGTGAGCATCTCCTGCTTGCCGCCGAAGCCGCCACCGACCCGACCCGTGAAGACGTGCATTTTGTCGCGGCTGATACCGAACAAGTAGCTGAGCTTCTCCTTGCAGATGAAGGGCGCCTGGGTGGCGGTGCGTACGTGGGTGACGCCATGATCATCGACCCAAGCGACACTGCCGTGTGTCTCTAACTGCGCCTGTGACTGGCGTGGGGTTCGGTAAGTGGCTTTGTGCACCACCGCGGCTTCCTCTAGGGCCGCAGCTACATCGCCTCTCCCCATGGACATACTAATGAGGATGTTCTTCTCAGGATCCGAGATCCACGCATCCTCGCCGCGGGCGTGGACGGCTGGCGCACCCGCAATCATCGCCTCCTCGATGTCGAGTACGGCTGCTAACACCTCCCATTCGATCACGATGCGACGGCAGCCTTCTTCGGCGGCAGCGGCCGTGGTGGCAACAACTGCCACCATGCGTTGGCCCTTAAAGCGCGCCACCTGATCGAGCAAGAGGGTGTCATTGGGTTCGACGAGGTGATTCTCATGTAGGGCCGTTGTAAACGCGCGGCGGGGCACGTCTTGCCAGGTGTAGACCGCGAGCACACCGGGCACTGCCCGGGCTTCTTTCGTCTCGATATTGATGGCCCGAGCATGTGAGTGGGGTGAGCGAACTACCTTGATATGCGCTGCTTCGGCCGGCACGTCGTCCATGGTGAACTGCACGGCCCCGGTCACTACACCGTGGCCTTCGATGGCGCCCACGCTCGCCCCTATCTCTTTGCCGGGCAATACGTCTGTCTGGACGTGGGCGACGCCCTCGATGGCATCGTGGATCGCTCTGAATCCGGTGCAGCGGCAAAGACTTCCCCGAAGGGCGGCAGGAAGATCAGCGCGCTGTTCATCTGTGAGCGACGCGCAAGTCATGATCATGCCGGCGGTGCAGAACCCACACTGGAAGCCGGGCGCTTTTAGAAAACGCTCTTGCATGGAATGCAGTGAGGTGCCATCGGCGAGGCCTTCGATAGTAGTGACCTCTCGACCGCGCATCTGTTCGGCGGAGGTGATGCAACTATGTACGGGATCTCCGTCGATCCACACGGTGCACGCACCGCAGTCACCGCTGTCGCACCCCTTCTTTACTCCCAGGTGCCCTAGATCACGCAAGAAAGTTCGCAGGCACTGGCCGGGAGCCGGCGAGCTACTAAAGTGATGGCCATTGACGTTGAAAGTCATGGGAGCTCCTTGCTGAGATCGGACCGGATCATCTCGGCCAAGTAGTACGTCATGTGACGGCGATGGGCCGGGGTTCCGTTCGGGTCATCGAAGTAGTCCCCGTCGCGCACGGTTTCATCAATTGCTTGGCGTAATTCGTCTGGGCCTGGCATAGCTGAGAATTTCACGATAATGGGCCTGGAAGTGGCTGCGGTAATAGTGAGCTCGAAGTCTTTGCTGCGCGCTTCGGAGGTACCCACCAGGAATTCACTTGAGCGCCCGTGCTTGGTGAGGGTGAAGCGCTGGTAGGAGTAGCGGCGCATTAGGGATTCGCTCGGAATGGAAATTGATCTAAGCAATTCGCCTGGCTGCAGTGAGTTGACGTGATCGCCGAGGATGAAGTCGGGGATGGTCGTCGTGCGACGTTTCCCACCCGGGCTCCAGATGAGCAACGTGGCGCCAAGAGCTGCCGCCATAGTTGTCATCGGTGATGCGGGCAGCGAGGTGCAGATATTACCGCCGACCGTCGCGGTATTCCATATTTTGAAGCCGGCCAGAAATGATTCAACGGCCTCTTTCAGGAAAGGCCCAGCGGGCCACTGCGGTGGGGGGACGAAGGCATGCAGTTCTGTGACGCGACAGGTAGCTGCAATTTCCAGGCCTTCGGGCGAGACCGTAAGGCTTGGCCATCCCAAGGAGGTCAGGTCCACTAGGCGGCGGATTTCAGGCAGTGGTGTGGAAAAGAGGAACGTACCCCCCGCGAGCCAGACATCGCCGGTGCGCCAACTCGAAGTTGGGTCCTTTTCAGAGGGCCGCAAGAACTCCCGCACCGTACCTTGATCCATCTTGGCCTCCGAGAATGGTCACGTCCCTTTGCGTGGTTATTTTTCGCTGGCCACACTCAAGTCAATAGCATAATCATGCCGTCATGAGTTCGGGTGGCGTCAAGTGCACTTCGTTTTCGTCGCTGCTGGCGGTGATTTGACCCGTTATCCACTTGGCCAAAAATGCCAAATAGCGATGTCGCGACACATGTAGGTTCCGCGGCTTGTATTTGACATGATATATCGCAGCGATATATCGTGTGGTCGTGGCCGCCCGCACCGATCTGCTGGATTTCGCCTCCCTAGGCGTGCTGTCTGAGGGGCCCCTACACGGTTACGCGCTGCGTAAGGCGCTGGCCGAGATCCTTGGTCCTTTCCGGGCGCTTTCCTATGGCTCCCTGTACCCGTGTTTACGGCGACTGCAGGCACGTGGCTGGATAGAGCAACTCGGTGCAGTGGATGGCCCCACCACCAAGCGTGCCCGGGTGGTTTATGCACTGACAGGTGACGGCAAAGACGTCTTCGTTGAATGGGCAAACCAGCCAGGCTCTGATGCTTGGGATGACGAAAGCTTCGCGACACGGCTGGCGTTCTTCTCGCGCACTGAAGCCAGCGTGCGGCTGCGCATACTTGAGGGTCGCAGATCGCGAATGGAGGAACGACTTGCGGTAATGCGTGAGTCGATGAAGCGTGGCCGCGATCGAATGGACACCTTTCTGCTGCAAATGCAAGAGCATGGGGTAGAAGGAGCAGAACGCGAAGTCAGTTGGCTAAATAGTTTGATTCTTGCTGAAAGAAATGTGCCGAGACCAGAACTAGCAAATCCCCCACAGGTAAAGAGGAGTAGGAAATGAGTTCAATCCGTGTCGCAGTTGTCGGTGTCGGTAACTGCGCCTCATCGCTCGTACAAGGTGTGGTGTTCTACAAGGATGCCGACCCTGCCGAGGTGGTCCCGGGTTTGATGCACGTGCAGTTTGGGCCGTACCACGTTCGCGATGTTGAATTTGTTGCTGCCTTCGACGTTGACTCCAAGAAGGTCGGGCTTGATCTGGCTGATGCGATTGGCGCATCCGAGAACAACACCATCAAGATTTGCGACGTACCGCCATCAGGGGTAACCGTGCAGCGGGGCCACACGCTCGACGGTCTTGGCAAGTACTACCGCGAAATGATCACCGAGTCAGATGCTGAACCGGTAGATGTCGTTGCGGAATTAAAGGCAGCGCGTGTTGACATAGTGGTTTGCTACCTGCCGGTTGGTTCTGATGCAGCGGCCAAGTACTACGCCCAGTGTGCAATCGATGCAGGTTGCGGTTTCGTTAATGCACTTCCAGTTTTCATTGCCGGAACCCCCGAGTGGGCAAAAAAGTTTGAAGATGCCGGGCTACCAATTGTTGGTGATGACATTAAGAGTCAGGTTGGCGCAACAATCACGCACCGCGTAATGGCGAAGTTATTTGAAGATCGTGGAGTAATTCTTGATCGCACCTACCAACTTAATGTTGGCGGCAACATGGACTTCATGAACATGCTCGAGCGCGATCGCCTAGAGTCGAAAAAGATTTCCAAGACCCAATCTGTCACCTCACAGGTTGGCCACGACCTTGGGGCGCGAAACGTACACATCGGCCCATCTGATTACATCGCTTGGCTGGATGACCGCAAGTGGGCATTCGTCCGGCTTGAGGGACGGGCCTTTGGCAATGTGCCGCTGAACTTGGAGTACAAGCTTGAGGTCTGGGATTCGCCCAACAGTGCCGGTGTAATCATCGATGCGGTGCGCGCCGCCAAGATCGCCATGGACCGCGGAATCGGTGGCCCTATCCTGTCCGCCTCCTCGTACTTCATGAAGTCCCCGCCGATTCAGTACAACGACAGCGAGGCCAAGCAGGCCGTTGAGGACTTCATTACCGGAGTTATCGAGCGGTAATTTCAGCGCGGACCGGCTAGCGAATTTATCGGGGATCAAAAGCGTTAAGCAGGAGCTACCATTTTTTGTCGTGTTCTTGCTCGCTGACTGAGGTGTCGAAGAACTTAACTCCCAGTGCGATGGCGCCGGCTGTCAGCGCCACGAAGACAACAATTCCGATTAGAAAATGCACGTGATAGCTCCTTGGGTTTGATGGCCTGATCAGCGAACCGATAACTGTGGCTGCATCGTACCCCGTCAAAGAGGGAGTTGGTCGCCAACCTGTAACGTCACATTTGTGGTCGCGCTCCCAGCCCTTAGAGAGGTACTAGCTCGACCCGACTTTCGAAAACTCTGGTCAGTTCGCCTAGTCGGGCAGTTCTCTGACGGGTTGCTGCAGGCGGCACTTGCAACCTTCGTGCTTTTCTCCCCCGAGCGCCAACCCGATGCGGTAAAAGTTGCGGCGGCCTTCGCGATCCTTTACCTGCCCTACTCCGTCATTGGCCCCTTTGCAGGGGTGTTCTTGGATCGTTGGCGTAGGCGCAATGTGCTTGTGCGAGCGAACTTGCTAAAAGCTTTGGTCACCTTGCCCATAGTTGCCTTCGTTCTTGCCGGAAACGACGGGCTTGGTCTCGGCGTGGCGGTACTGACCGTGCTTGGTGTCGGGCGTTTCGTCCTTGCCGGCTTATCTGCGTCCTTGCCTCACGTAGTTGATGGTCGAGATCTTGTTACCGCAAATGCTTTGACACCAACATCAGGGACAATCGCAGCCGCAATAGGTGCACTTGTCGGAGTCACCGTTCGAAGTGTTGTCGGCGGGGGAGACTTCGGGAGTGAAGTCATCCTCATTTTGGCCGCAATTGGTTTTGCTCTGGCAGGAGTTCTGGCATTGCGAATCGGCAAGGACACCCTGGGGCCGAGTGGCGAGAAGCCCGCTGACTCCATTCGTGGTGTGGTGTCCGGATTAGTTGACGGATTAAGGGTGCTCGGCCGAAACCGCATCCCTCGACGAGCAATCACCGTTGTTGGTATGCACCGCATTGCATTCGGTGTACTAACCGCAGGTGCCTTATTGCTCGTGCGTGAGACTTTCAATGAAACGGTGCAGGCTGATTCGGCGCTCGGCCAATTCGCGATCATCACCGCTGCCGCAGCCATCGGTGCCCTCATTGGTGCGGTGCTAACCCCAGGGGCAACCCGCCGATTCGGCGCCGTCCGCTGGTCTGGTTTCGCGCTCCTGCAGGCTGGCACCTTGGGCGCCGGGCTCATCTTTATCGGCGCTATGACCCCAGCATTTGCCGCTCTCCTTGGCGGTGCGCTCTCGATGGGATTCGCCGGACAATCGGTCAAAGTTTGCTCCGACACCTTGATCCAGCGACACATCCCAGATGATCACCTGGGCCGGGTATTCGCCCTTTTTGACATGATTGTGAACGTAGCCCTGGTGTTCGGAATCACCTTGATGGCCTTTATTTCGCCTAATAGTGGACAAGCTCCGTGGGCTTATGCCGGGGTTGGTGTCTTACTTATTTCCACAGCCGCTTGGTACCAGAGGGGCAAGAGCAATAGGCTCCCATCACCAACCAATTCGTGAGACTGCATAAG
>Ga0194051_1001699_pt1 | contig 11350 bp, 7 predicted proteins | sample SepL2320m_MetaG_FD_161275 | JGI IMG/M metagenome (GOLD analysis project Ga0194051, IMG submission 161275) | Anoxic zone freshwater microbial communities from boreal shield lake in IISD Experimental Lakes Area, Ontario, Canada - Sep2016-L239-20m | ecosystem: Environmental > Aquatic > Freshwater >...
ACTTCATGAACGGCGGCACTCAAATCAAATGTTTGCTTAGTGGCGTCTTGATGATTCATGGGATCCTCTTTTGGCACGGCGTCAATGAGTGGCAATCATCCGTTCAAGGACATTCTTCGTAATCTGTTGCAGCTGCCGGTGCGGGCCTTGGGGGCCCTCGGGACGCACATACCCGGGGGGCGATGCCACGCCGTCAGCCCACCAGCAAGTGGCGGCATTGAACACGATATTGCCCTTCGGTCCGGGATAGACCGTGGCCGTGTAAGCGTTCTTACCAGCCCCCGGCGGCCCTGTTGCGATGATCTCCAAACCGGGGATCGGCGCAGGATCGCCATGAAACTCCCAGCCGATCACGCCCGGAAGTTGATCGCCCTGCTTCATGCCGGTGCCGTTGTAAATCCAGTGGTCAGGGGCCGTGCAGATCCAGGGATCGGTGCGGACGATCTCGCCGGTCGAATGAGCCCCCATCAGCTCATTGCCGTAGGGTCGCTCGTGTGGCAGCGTGGCCATCGCCGCGAACTGCTTTGTGCCTTGTGGCGGCCCGAATACACCCACCCGCTCAAACCTATTCATTGCTTCGTCGAGCCTCACCTTGCCAAAGACCGCGTTGCCTGAGAAGAATCCGACGCTCACGCCCGCGGCGATCGCCGCTTGCACGTTACGAAACATTTCAATCGTATAGTATTCGTCGTGCCCAACGCTCAAGAATCCCCGTGACCGAAGCAGCCTCTCCGGATCGGAGTGGGTGTCTAGGTTTGAGACATACGAGACATCGTAGCCCTGCGACTCTAACCAATGCGCGAGGGGAAACTCCCACAGAAACCATTCGCCTGAGCCGGTCGAAAGCGGCTGATCGACAAGGTGGTAGTACTTGCCGTACGGTCGGTCGAAGCTCACCCGCACGTGAGGCCCCCAGTACCAGTCGGTCTTGCCGTCGTCATAGAGGGCACACCGCTTCGGCCAGCGGTTGTACGCCTGCCACGTCAGATCGCTGCACTGAAAGAGAAAGTCAGAGGGCCGATCATCCTTCACAATGAAGATCACGTAGCTCTGCAGGCCGTTGTCACGGCTCGTCAGCTTGCCGACATAGACACCGCTGGGCCAGTCGGCAGGAATTCTCAGTTCCACACTCGCCTTCCACTCACACCGCCGCAGCCGCTTCTCGCCAAGCGGCGGATCGGGCTGCTCGGTTCCTTCGCACTCACCGAGGTCGGCCATGAGCCGGCCCCCGTCGCCACCGTAGTAGCCCGTGCGATAGATCTGGAGCGTACAACGGCTGGCGGGCCGGGTGCTTATAAAGATAGACAGCGTCTCGCCGACACGGATACTCCTGTGAGAGCAGTAGCCCTCTGCAGCGATGCTCCGTTTCCCGTTGTCGATGTGCACGTGTGTGAGCATCCAGTCGCGGGTGCCTGGTCGGGCGTTCTCTGTGACGATCAACGATGGGGTCTCAGCGGCGAGCGGGCGGCCGCCGTGCGTGAGGAGCGTGGCAGACCCGACCGCCGCGATACGTCCCACAGCATCCCTCCGCGAGAGCCGTTCATCGTGGTTCTGCATGGGCCATGCTCCTCACGACTGTTTATTGTGAATGCGAGAGATAGGCCACAAGATCGGCAAGTTCCTGTAGCGAGAGCAGTGAGTCGTAACCTTTCGGCATGAGCGACACCGTGCCAAGTTCAAGCGACTCAATGTTTGAACGGGCAATGCGTTCTGTGGCCGTCGCACTTGTCTGGACCACGATGTCGGTCGCCGTTTCGTCGCGGATGATACCGCTGAACGCCCGGCCGTCGTCGGTGACGATGGCGACCGGCTCATAGGTTCGCACAAACGCCACGCTCGGCAACACGATCGCCTCAAGTAAATCCAACGGCATGCGAATCGCGCCGATTGTCGTCAGGTCGGGCCCAATTCGACCTCCGATCCCTGTCATCGCATGGCAAGCCGTACAGGCGGCCTTGTTCGATGCGAAGACCGTTTTGCCGCGGGCGGCGTCTCCATCCGGGAGCGACGCTGCGAGCGTTGCATATGTCTGCCGCTCGGCGGCGCGAGCTGCATCGATTCGATCGAGTAGTTTTTGACCAGTGTGACGACTCTCAGCCGGCAATGCTGCCACGGCGGCGGCGACGGTGGCCCGGTCGATTGACTCCGGCTTGGCACCGCGGCTGATCGCTTCGACCGCTGCCACAAGCAAACCGCTCCCCCTTCTAGTGAATGCGGGAAGGAGCGTGGAGGCATCATTGCCAAGCAGCGTTGCCAACGAGGAAGCGATCTGGCCGAGGCAGGCGTCGTCGAGCGTTGACGCCGCCAGCGCCGCAGCGGCCGCGGAACGGTCGAGCGGCGAGACCCCGGCGGCGTCTCCGGCCGAAAGCATGCCGATGAGTCGGTCGGCAAGCGTTGGCGGCAGAGGAGCATCCGCAGCGCCAGCCACCTGAAGCGCCAGTGCACAGGCCCGCGGTGGCGATGACGGCGCAGTCGCAATCGCCAAAGCCGTCGGCCTGATGGCTGCTCGCTGCACGGGGTCGAGCGACAGCCCTGCAAGCGTCTTTAGCGCCGCTGACATTTCGTCGACCGACGCCTGATCTGTTCCCGCTGCGAGCATGGCGGCCAGCGGGTCAAACCAAGACTTCGGCGTGGCGGCCGGCCGCGCTGTCCGCATCACGGCCAACGCCGCTCTCCGCATCGCTGCGGTCTCTGCTCCATGGCTTTCGGTGTAGACCGCGGCGATCGCAGCGGCGGCGGCCGGTCGGACCGTGAGACGGGCAACCATCGCGATGATCCCGTCTGCCTCCTCGGGGCCGGAGGTAGCCGCCCGTTTGAGCTGAGCTTGTAGACTGCCCGCAAGCGATTCGGCCCAGTCGGGGTGCTGCGATACGACCCACCAGGCTGCATCGCGCACCAGTGGCTCGATCGATCCGCAGAGCGGGAGCAATCGATCGCGTGAGAGTACTGGAGCCGTTAGCCGCGAAGCCATCTGGTCGAGGCTGTAGATCGCGGCCCGCACCACCTGTGGATGAGGGGAGTCGAGCGCGGCTAGCAGCGGCTCCGGCCGCGCTGCCTCGATGAGGGCGTAGATGAACGAGTGTTCGAGTGACCGCGACATTGCCTTGGGCATCGCCGCCAGCACGGCCTGAACGCCCGCCACGCTTGCCAGCCGGCCAATCGCTTCGGCAGCCGCACGAGACGAACCAGCATCGTCTCCCGCGAGCACCGCTGCCAGTGGCCCGACAGCCTCTGCATCGCGATGGAGCCCCGCCACATGGGACGCCGCATGACGGACTTCGGCAGCCTTGTCGGTTAACGCCATGCGTATGACGGTTCGGGCCTCTGGCCCGTCGATCTTCGATAGCGCCCACACAGCGTTCTGCCGAGCGGCCGGCGATGGCGAATCGATGAGGAACTGCTTGATGGCGTCGACGGCTCGCACGCCGATGCACGCGAGGGCGTCACCGGCCCGTTCTGCAACTGCCGGCCGCGCATCGGCGAGCAGATGGGCGAGCTGGAGCGGGGCAATTGTCGGCCAGTCAAGGGCGAGGCCTCGCGGATCCTTTACAGGCTCTGCGCCCGCGCGACGAATGCGATAGATAGCCCCGAGCACCTGCGGCTTCTCGACCCGCGATGTTGGGCAACAAATCTTGTACCAGCCGCCGGTATCGATGACCAGCAGCGAACCATCGGCGTCTTCATGGACGTCGGTGGGATGAAAGTCGGATGAGTCGCCCGTGACGAACGGCGTGCTCACCGTTGTGAACGTGCCGTTGGTCGATGTGAGCACATTACGGAATACCGTCCGCAGATTGAACGCGCAAACAAACAGGTTGCCGGCCAGATCGTCGCCCAGTGACCGCGACACAAGGAGCTGAGTGCCGCAGGGCGCTGCTGCGCCCATCGAGAGCATTGGCGACAGAAGATCGCCCGTCCGCTCGTGGCCGTCCAAGACGCCGTGCTCGCGGCCGTAGACGCCGCCATAGATCGCGTGGATGAGGCCGTCGCGGCCGCCTCCCATGTCGTTGGAGATGAATGTTGCCGAGAGAATCCGCTCGCCCGACGGCGTGAAAGCAAGTTCGACGGGGTTATTCATCCCGCCGGTCATGACCATCTCGCGATCGGTGCCGTCCGGCCGGGCCCGAAAGACATGCGCCGCTTTCGACTTCCAGCCCGGTCTCCCGGGCAGATCATGAACCTGCGGCGAGAATTCCCCCTTGCACCAGTAGAGGCGACCATCGCGGCCGATAGACGGGCCATGCACATCATTGCCACAGCTGAGTGGCACCTTGCCGTCGAACCACTCCACGCGTTCGTCGGCCACGCCATCGTTGTTGGTATCGGTGAGCTTCCAGATCTTCGGCGGAGCGGCAACATAGAGTGAGCCCCTGTACCACTGCGTGCCCTGGAGCATCATGAGCTTGTCGGCAAACACCGTGCGGCGGTCGAAGGCACCGTCGCCGTCGGTGTCCTCCAGTCGCAAGACCTTGTGCTGCGGATCGTCCTGTTGCTCCCTGAGCGGTTTGTTTGATCCGCTTGAATCGGCAACATAGAGCCCGCCATTTTCGTCGAACGACACCGACACAGGCCGATCGACCAGCGGCGGCCCCGCCACCCGAGTGACGGTAAACCCGGCGGGGACCTTGAGCTTCAAATCCTCAAACGCGAACTCGGCCGTCTGGACAGGCGCGGTCTCGGCGGCCGCTCCGATCGAAGCGGCACAGACCGCCAGAATGATGACGACAATCGCGTTTCTACGATCAAGAGCGGCAGGTTCTGACATGTGCCGCATGGGCAGTTCGCTCGAGCGAGTTCCGGAACAGGAGAGACGCAACACCACTTGCAACAAAGTGACTTCGATCACCCGTACACAATATAATACGCCATGAACTTTCCTCAACCATTAAACTCAGGCCGGGCCGGTAGGAACATGGGCGGCCCGGCGGGGCTCGATATACAAATGCCATCGGTGGCGCAGGCGTGGAGTCGCACATGGTGCTGCGCCGCAGTTGGATGCCCGCATCGGCTCGCAGGATGCTGATGTTGGGGCCGTCCGACGTGGGCAAGGCAGACATCGCCTCACGTATGTTGCCGCTCCGCCGAAGATCTGGAAGCTCACTGATACGCGCTGCACCGATGACTCGATGAGAGCTCAATATAGGATAGTCCGGTCAATGGCACTTCCGTAATCGTTGAGGCTCAGAATCTTGATCGATCGCGCGAAGTAAAACCAAAGTTGTGATAAAGGTTTCCAGATAAACAATAAAATAAGTTCGATCATTTGAACGTTTGGACATGCTGTTTCGGTCTGCCGCTAATTGAGTGGCCTGCCCAGGTCATGTTTTGGCTGTCGGTGGCGTAGATTACCAGGGACAGAAACACTCTCTTCGCAGTAGCGTTCGGTAGGAGACCGAACTGCAGTAACGCCGAATGCACCTGCGTCTGTGACGAGTAACATCACTTCACCGGCAATAAAAGATCACCGTCAAGTGAACTGCGGCGCATTGCGCCGGGCTGCCGCATGAGCTCCTTGAGCAGAGGCAGGTGCGTTTGATAGACGCCGCGCGGCGAGGTCTCGTGGCGAGCGCATATCCACGCGGCCTTGCCGACGATTTCACCCATCATACCGCAGGTCCGCATCACGCGCACCGCGCCCAGCGCCTCACGCGTCACGCTGATGTCACGGCCGGCCACGAATAGATTGCCGATGTTGCGGCTGTAAAGGGTACGGTACGGCGCCCAATAGGGGCCTTGACAGGTATATTCCTTGCTGTGGGTGAAGGTGGAGACGAACTCCTTGCCTTCCAGTCCGGTGGCGAACTTCGGATCCGGCGAGTGGACGTCGATGTGCCAAGTGCAGGGAAAAGCCGGGTCGGGAAACGCCGTTGACTCGTGGAAATCTTCACCGGTTAGCACCACGTCACCTAACAGGCGGCGCGACTCGCGTTTGCCGGCGATAAAGGCCGACCAGCCAAGACGGTGGTTCGGATAGAGTCCGTCCACATTTTTCAACGCGTCCCAGGAGCCGTACATCGCGCGCATGTTCAGATCGCGGATGCGTTCGATGTCATCGATCGGATGCTTGTCGAAGCCGCTCTCCCAGAACCATCCGCCGAGGTCGCCAGCCGGTGCGGCGGGCTTCGGGAGATTGAGCTTCCGACGACCGGGGAACGGCTTGTCGGATAGATCTAACGCCCACGGGACGCGAGGAAAAGCCGCGGCGACATTGCCCACCTCAGTGGACATGCTGAGCGCGTCCTTGTCCTCGCACTCGCATTTCAGCACTTATTTCGGATCGGCGGTATCGAGCACGTTCCACAGGTTGCTCGCACCCATGTTGCCCTCGTTCGAGAGTTCGTAATCCGCTCCGGCGAGAAAGCCCACCGTGCCGTCGCCAGTGCAGTCGGCGAAAAATCTGCCGATGACTTTCACCCGCCGCGAGCTACGGATGTTTTGCGCTGTAACAGAAACGATACGCTTGTTGGTCGTCTCCACGGCATTCACGCGGTGTTCGAAGAACAGCTTGATGCGCGGCTCGGCACGGACGACGTTCAGCTTGCGTTCGTCGTCATAGACCGCGCCGCCCTTGGCGTTGCCAGTGCCTTTGGCTTTCGGCGGGCAGATTTCCTCCACGATCTCACCAATGTGTGTAAACGGTTGCTGCCGCGTGTGCCCTTCCGGCCAGACGCGCACCTCGGATCTGCCGTTGCCGCCAAGCACCGGCCGGTCCTGCACGAGAGCGACTGTAAGGCCGTTGCGACCTGCGGAGATCGCCGCCGCTGTGCCCGCCACACGGCGGCCACGACGACCAGATCGTAATCGCCGCCGTCATCCGCGTGCGCTGGGATTCCTAGCAGTTTCTCGCGGAGTTCCATCAGTCCGGCGCGTTCGTTAGGTGGCTGAAACGCAGCGTCGCTGGAAAACAACACGGCGTCGCAGCGGCCTTCAAAGCCGGTGAGATCATGCAACGCGATCTTCGCTTCCGCACCGACTTCGATCAAACCGCCATCGTGCCATTGCCAATCCATTCCCTTGGTGCCGAAGGTCTCGGCGAGTGGCTTTCCATCCACGAGCACCTGGAATTTCCCAAGCGCCCCCGGGAGCCTTCCATGGCGCGACCCAGTCCTTCGTCCGCACCCAGAAGCGGTAGGTCCCCGCTGCCGGGAACTTCGCCGTGGTCACCGCGTCTTTCACCGGCACGCCAAGCCCATGTGCCAGCAGATAGGAGGACCCCATCTGCTCCATGAACTGCTGGTCCACGTCCCAGCCGCCTGGTTCGGTGAATTATTCCGCTTCCAGCAGAACCTGCCGGGCATTCGCTGTTAGGGGCGGCGCGGCGAGGCAGGCAACGAGCGTCAGGAGTATTTTGATCATGCTCATGGTGGCGTGAGTGTTTGGATTATTCATAAACGAGCGTGGCGGTGGCAACGGCTTCTTGATCCGCGATGAAACACTAGCCAATAGGCTCAGAAGGCATCAAAGCCATCTTCCGCCGGGATGTCGGATGGAACCGCAAACCTACCGGTTTCCTCTCGCATTCGGAACGCACGGCCGCAGGATCCATGGTATTGGCTAGCCGATTCTGTTCGATCTCCTCTATCACAGCAATCGTTGCTGGCAGTCCACAATGCCGGAACGCTCAGAGTATTACAAGGCGATGTTTTTCTGACTCCGCGCTCCTCCGAGAAACGCTACTTTGTTGCAGATAATCGAGATCAATTTCATTCGCTATGGAATGATCCCGATCATGCCACACCACCCGGTGAATCGCGTGGTGCAGATCAGGTCAATGTCTCTGATACTCGATAACAGGCGACAGCACTTTCAGAGAGACCAGTTGCTGTGCCCGGCACCACGGTGGCTTCACCACTTGAGATGTCATACATCATGCCCACGATGCCAACGCGACCGGCTTGGATCAAATCCTCGAGAACAGGACTGGCTGCGCGAATTTCACCAACCACGCGCGAGACGTTGAGCCAGGCAACTGTGTCTGCTGCTGATCGCTTTGTTGTTGGGGAATCGTTCAGCTGTGTCTGGCACACCTCCGCATCGACTGACCGACCGATGCTTTCTATGATCGGCTTCAGATGTACGCAATGTGGTGCGACAGGCACATCGGGGTGGCATATGGCCTGTACTGCAGCCGCAACGGCTCCACATCGGGTGTGACCAAGAACAACGATAAGCTTTGCTCCTGCCAGTGAACAAGCAAATTCTATGCTGCCAAGGACCTCATCCGTGGCAATATTTCCGGCCACGCGCACACTGAAAATATCTCCTAGTCCGAGATCGAAAAGTAGTTCAGCAGGCGATCGGGAATCGATACAGCTTAAAACGACTGCGATTGGATGCTGTCCATGCGCTGTCAAAACAACCTGACGAGTGAGATCTCTTTGGAGGCGATGTCCGGTTCGGAATCGTTCGCTCCCCTCCATCAAATATCGAAATGCCTTTTCAGGATTGAGATCCTGCTGGAATTCCCGTGTTGAAAAATCAACAAACTCAACGTGGTCTTCGATCAAATATTTTGGGCGAAACCCTCGCGTACTCACGTGGACACCGCGAGCCGGCCCGATCGTGTTACGAAATTCACGAATGATTTCTAGAATATCTGGATCAATATAGACCGTGTTGTGAGCATCAATAAGAATATGTTTGCCCCGAGTCACGGCGTTGAATGCGGATTGGAGTGCGGCTCGATTGAGAAAGCTCACCTGATTTGCGAGTTCGATGCGGGTAATATCTCCAGAAATATGGTGCTCTACGGTCTGCTTCATCGGCCAGCGGAGAGTGCTCCAAAGGATAAAACTGACGCTGACGATTAAACCAATCACGATCCCTACAAGTGGATCGGTGAACACAATTGCCACAAGGGTGACGGTGTAGGGAATGAATTGGTAGCGACCTGCCTTGATCATGGCGGTGAACACTTTTGTGTTTGCCAGACGAGCGCCAGTCGCGATCAAAATTGCAGCCAACGATGACAACGGAATGAGATTGATCAAATATGGAAAGATCATTAGGGATATTGCCAACAGAGATCCGTGAGTGATTGTCGCAGCTTTCGTACGAGCGCCTGCGTCGATATTGACACTTGACCGCACGATCTCGCACGTGATCGGGAGCCCACCGGTAAGTCCCGAGACGCAGTTGCCAACGCCCTGCGCTATCAGCTCACGGCTCGCCGGTGTGTTGTGCCGAAACGGATCGATTCGATCAACCGCTTCGGCCGTTAGTATTGCTTGAAGCGAGCCCACAAGAGCGATTGTGATTGCTGCGGTATAGACAGCCGGATCTGACCATACTGAAAAATCTGGTGTGTGGAGAAAACCTAAGAACCCCTGAACGCTGTCGGCAACGGGAAGACTGACACGATGCGACGCTTCGATTGCCCATGGAGCGCCACAGAAATCAAGGAAAGACGCAGCCGCAACTCCAAGTACCACAACAGGCAACGGGGCCGGAATGCCGAATGATTGTGTCAGCCGCATCCGATTCCAGATTGCGATGAAAAGAAGCGACACCAATCCCAGGGATGCTGCGCCTGGATGAAGCGACGGGAGCGACTCGATCAGCTCGGTGAATGTGTTAAGTCGATCCGGCTGGAAAAACGACATTTCCCCCTCGGGATCGGTGTCACGACCAAATAAATGTGGAATCTGTTTGAGAATCAGGACTACACCAATCGCTGAAAGTAGGCCGCGAACAACGCTCGTCGGCACAAACGATTTAAGAAATCCTCCCTGCAGCACACCCAGAACAATTTGTATTGCTCCGGCAATGACAACGGCGAACAAAAGACGCTCAAATGAGCCAAGCGTTGCAATCCCTGCAGCAACCACAGCCGTCAGACCAGCAGCAGGTCCTGACACAACCACATGCGCTCCACTCAACGCGCCAACTACCACTCCAGCGACGATACCGGCAATCACACCGGAAATGATTGGTGCATCCGATGCGATCGCAATGCCTAGACAGAGCGGAAGGGACACAATAAATGTCACGGTCCCAGCCAACGCATCGATCACTAAATGGTGCGGGTCAAAAACATGATCCCGTTGAGTATTACTATTCATGTGGTGTACCAAGGCGTTGCGAGCATGTGGAGAGAGGGACGGATTGCAATCCAGATGGGACCGCAAGAAAAATCCGCCCGCTACGTCAGAAAAAAATGATTACAAGCGCAGCGGAGCGCACCGGCCTAGAGGCAGGGCGTGCCGATCGGCATCATTGAAGAGAGTCTTATGGCGCGCAAGCATGACCTCAACGCGTGGCAGCGGTGGTGAGTGGGATTCCTGCCAGATTCCGGGCCGGGAGATCCTCATTCGTCTGAGGCGACTCACCATGCCGATTCTGTGGAAGACGGAGTGTGCAGAGGCCGGTTCGGAATCTGTTGCCTCGGCAGATTGACTCATTTCAAAATCATGCAGGAGCACAACCGATGGCAGCGCACTCCCGATTGAAACAAAAAGTGTCGCCAAAACAATGATTACACTGCGACGAAAACCACTCCAGCAAGAGTGCAAAAAAGGCGTCGCCATAACGCATGCCTCAAAGGTCCCAAGCAAGAAAATCGAAAAACTAGCCGTTTAGAACTGTTTTTTTTGATACTAACCGCTTCCTTACTTTATAGAAAGGTTTTATCGGCAGCAAGCCCGCCATTCAAAATCGCGGTATTCCCCAGATTTCCTGGTTGCGGAGTGTTGAAGCGATGACCTGTAGGTTGATCGGGTGCACAACCGAGTGAAACCAATGGTCCGAGAAGGCACGACCCACAGATCCAAGCTCTTCGAGATGAACTCCGGACCGTTATCCACTCGAATCGTCTGCGGCTTGCCGAGCTCCGCAGAGCCCCGCTTCAAGACCCGTACGACATCGTCCCCTGTCAGCCGTTGGCCGACCTCATCGCCAGACTTTCGCAGCTATGGTTATCGACTAGCGTCAAGAGCCGGAACCGCTGCCCGCCAACCAGCTGATCCGACATGAAGTCCATGTTGCGCCTACTTGCACGACTCTCCCAACGGCATCGCCGCGCAGGACTATCTGGGCGTTGAAAAACGCTCCTACGAACCGACTGATCGCGGCTACGAGCGAGATCTCGCCGAACGACTCGCCGAGATCAGACGGAGGCTGTCGTCCCAGTAGACGGCTTTTGCGGGAGAGATGAGGGTGCACTGGCCACATGTGTTTTGCGGAGGAAGAGTACTTCGTCCATGAGTTGGCCTGTCAGCACTTCCTCCAGTCTCACCAAGGCTCGCGCCACTGCCATGCCATCGAGCACGCGATGGTCGGCTAAGAGAGTTACGAGGCAGCGGCCGTCGGATTCAATCGCGGCGTAGGTCAGGCTTGTTGTGCAGATCGTGGG
>Ga0194051_1001703_pt1 | contig 11333 bp, 10 predicted proteins | sample SepL2320m_MetaG_FD_161275 | JGI IMG/M metagenome (GOLD analysis project Ga0194051, IMG submission 161275) | Anoxic zone freshwater microbial communities from boreal shield lake in IISD Experimental Lakes Area, Ontario, Canada - Sep2016-L239-20m | ecosystem: Environmental > Aquatic > Freshwater >...
GCGCTGGGAGGCGCTGTTCGCCGACTACCGTAAGCAATTCCCCGAACTTGCCACCGAGATCGACCAGATGCAGCGCCGCGAGCTGCCCGCCGGGTGGGACCGCAACCTGCCGACCTTCAAGGCCGATCCCAAGGGCATCGCCGGACGCGACGCCTCGGGCGAGGTGCTGAACGTTCTGGCCCAGAACATCCCCTGGTTCCTGGGCGGCTCCGCCGACCTCGGGCCGTCGAACAAGACAACGCTCAAGTTCGCGGGCGCCGGCGACTTCGAGCCAGGAAATCCGACCGGCCGCAATCTCCATTTCGGCATTCGCGAACATGCCATGGCGGCCATCGTGAACGGGCTGTCGCTCTCCAAGCTGCGGGCGTTCGGGGCGACCTTCTTCATCTTCAGCGACTATGCCCGGCCCGCCATCCGGCTGTCGGCGCTGATGGAGCTTCCGACCCTTCTCGTCTTCACCCATGACGCCATGGGCGACGGCGAGGATGGACCGACCCATCAGCCGGTCGAGCAGCTCCTGTCGCTGCGCGCTGTTCCCGGGCTTGTCGTGCTGCGGCCCGGCGACGCCAATGAAGTCGTCGAGGCCTATCGCTGCATCCTGCAGTTGCGCCATCAGCCGGCGGTCATCGCGCTTTCGCGCCAGCCCTTGCCGACTTTCGATCGCGGCAAGTACGCATCGGCCGCCGGCCTCGCCCGCGGTGCCTATGTCATGGCCGACGCCCCGGGCGGCCTACCCGAGATCATCCTCATCGCGACGGGCAGCGAGGTCGCGCTGATCGTCGAGGCCCACGAAGCGCTGACGGCCCGCGGGATTCGCTCCCGTGTCGTCTCCATGCCCTCGTGGGACCTCTTCGAGCACCAGCCGCAAGCCTATCGCGAGGAGGTGCTGCTGCCCGGCGTCAAGGCGCGCATCGCGGTCGAGCAGGCGTCGGAGTTGGGATGGGATCGCTATGTCGGACCTGAGGGTCGCATCATCGGCATGAAGACCTTTGGCGCCTCGGCGCCGCTCAAGGAACTTCAAACCAAGTTCGGCTTCGAGCCCGACAAGGTCGTCTCGATGGCTGTCGAAATGCTCGGGCGCAAGTAACGGAAGGCAGGACGACCATGACGGGCAAACAGGATCGCGCATCCCAGGCCGAAGCCGCGGCAAAGGCCGAGCTGGCGCCGCCTTGCGCGATGGTGATCTTCGGCGCGGCCGGCGATCTCACGAAGCGTCTGATCATGCCGGCGCTCTACAACCTCGTGAATGCCAAGCGGCTCCCCGAGGGCTTCCGGATCGTCGGTGTCGATCGTATGCCCAACACCTCGGAGAGTTGGGCCGAGGGCCTGACCGACACGATGCATGAGCTCATCAAGGGCGACGGTGAGTTCCAGGCCGACCATATCGATGAGGTGTCGTGGCGCTGGCTGACCGACCGCATGACATACCTGCAGGGCGACCTGACGGATGCAGCGGCCTACAGCAAGCTCGGCGAGCATCTGGCCGGCCTGGAGAAGATGGCCGGCACGCAGGGAAACGCGCTGTTCTATCTCGCCGTCGCCGATCGCTTCTTCAGCGTGGTGGTGGCGGGACTTGGGGCGGCCAACCTGGTCGAGGAAAAGGATGGGATGTGGCGACGGGTCGTGATCGAGAAGCCGTTCGGCCATGATCTGCCCTCGGCCAAGTCGCTCAATGCCGACATCCTGAAGACGCTGCAGGAGCATCAGATCTATCGGATGGACCATTTCCTGGGCAAGGAAACGGTGCAGAACATCATGGCGTTGCGCTTCGCCAACGGCCTGTTCGAGCCGCTGTGGAACCGCCAGCATATCGATCACGTCCAGATCACCGCCTCGGAGACCGTCGGCGTCGAGCGTCGCGGCAAGTTCTACGAGACGACCGGCGCCCTGCGCGACATGGTGCCCAACCACGTCTTCCAGCTCCTGTCGCTGACCGCGATGGAGCCGCCGATCTCCTTCGAGGCCGACGCGGTTCGCGCCAAGAAGGCCGAGGTCATCGAGGCGATCCGTCCCATGACGCCGGAAAGCGCGCTGATGGACGCCGTGCGCGCCCAGTACGCCGCCGGCTCGGTCTCGGGCAAGGCGGTCAACGCCTATCGCCAAGAGCCCGACGTCGCGCCGGATTCCACGACCGAGACCTACATTGCCTGCAAGCTGCAGATCGACAATTGGCGCTGGGCAGGCGTGCCGTTCTACCTCCGCACGGGCAAGTTCATGAAGCGGCGCTGGACCGAGATTGCCATCCGCTTTCACCAGGCGCCCTTCACGCTGTTTCGCGACACCGATGTCGAGCGGATGAATCCCAACTGGATGATACTGCGCATCCAGCCCGACGAGGGCATCGCGCTGCAGTTCGCGGCCAAGCGTCCCGGCCCGACCGTGACGCTGGGCAACGTCAGCATGGACTTCGCCTACAAGACCTATTTCGATATGGCGCCCAGCACCGGCTACGAGACGCTGATCTATGACTGCATGATCGGCGACGCGACGCTGTTCCAGCGAGCCGACAATATCGAGGCCGGTTGGAAGGCGGTGCAGCCGATCCTCGATGCCTGGGCAAGCAATCCGGTCAAGGATATTCCAACCTATGTCGCGGGCAGCAACGGCCCCGACGCGGCGGACGAGTTGCTGGCGCGCGACGGGCGTGCCTGGCGGCCGCTCGAATGAACGACAGCCCCTGAGGTCATGATGGCAGAGAAGCGAAAAATATCCTTGGTAGTGGCAGACGTCGACGGCACGCTCGTGACCGAGCAGAAGGTGCTGACTCCGCGCGCCCAGGCCGCCGTGCTGCAGCTGCGCAAGGCCGGAATCCGTTTCGCCGTCACCAGTGGACGGCCGCCGGCGGGCATGGCCATGCTTTTCGATCCACTCGAACTCGATACGCCGATCGCCGGCTTCAACGGTGGATTGGTCATCAGGCGTGATTTCACGATTGTTGAGCAGAAGACCGTGCCGGAGGATGTCGCGGCCAAGGCGATTGACCTGATCCGATCCCACGGGCTCGATGTCTGGGCCTATCGCGGCAATGATTGGCTGGTCGCCAAGGCCGATGCGCCCCACGTCGCTCACGAAGCCTGGACCGTCAAGTTCTCGCCGAAGATCGTGACCGATGTCGCTGAGCAACTGGACTTGGTCTCCAAGATCGTTGGCGTCAGTGATGACTTGGACAAAGTGCAGCGCTGCGAGGCAGACGCCCGAGCAGTCTTTGGACAGCGTGCGACGGCAAACCGGTCACAGCCTTATTACCTCGATGTGACAAACAAGGACGCCAACAAGGGCGCGGTGGTCGAATTTCTATCGCGACACCTCGGAGTGCCAGTCGCGGAGATCGCCACCATAGGCGACATGCCCACCGACGTGCCCATGTTCAAGCGCTCGGGCTTCAGCATCGCCATGGGCAATGCTTCCGACCAGGTTAAAGGGCAGGCCAGCGTTGCCACGGATTCCTATAATGACGAAGGCTTCGCCAAGGCGATGGAACGTTTCATCCTGGGCTCATTGGATTGAGGTAAGGCATGACGAAATGATTGGGCGCATCGAAACACTTCCAGATCCGGTGGCGCTTGCGCGCCACGTGGCCGACTGGATGACGTCGGCGGCGCTTGCCGCGAAGGACGTCTTTCGCGTGTCTCTTTCAGGCGGCTCGACCCCGAAGGCACTCTTCACGCTCCTTGCTTCCGATGAGTTCATCGGACGCTTTCCCTGGACACGGGTGTCCTGGTTTTGGGGCGATGAGCGATTCGTTTCCTATGATCACCCGGAGAGCAATTACCGGATGACCCGCGAGACTATGCTGGCCAAGGCGCCTGTCCCGTCGGCGAACATTCATCCTGTGCCGGCCGATGGTACCCCTGACGATGCCGCCGCACGATATGAACGGACCCTGCAGGCCACCTACGGCGCCGCAGTGCTGGATCCGGCGAGGCCGCTGTTCGACATTACCTTGCTTGGCCTTGGGCCCGATGGACATACTGCCTCCTTGTTGCCTGGTGAACCGGTGCTGCAAGAGCGCAAGCGCTGGGTCGCCGCGGTGTCCCACGGTCGACCCGAGATCCGTATTACCATGACCTATCCGGTGATCGAGAGCAGCCGGCAGGTCGCGTTTCTGGTGACGGGCAAGGAAAAGGCAGCGATCTTCAAGACGATTCGCGCAGGGGGCAGCCAGGTACCGGCAGCCCGCGTCAGGCCTGTCGGCGAGCTCATCTGGTTCGTTGATCGGGCAGCCGCCGGCGAGGGCTAGGACGTACCTGATCGAGGTAGCAACATGCAGCCGATTCTTGTGGCACCATCAATATTGTCAGCCGATTTCGCGCGCCTGGGCGAGGAGGTCCGCGCCGTCGACGCCGCTGGTGCGGATTGGATCCATGTCGATGTGATGGACGGCCGCTTCGTGCCCAATATCACCATCGGGCCCGTCGTTCTGCAGGCCATCCGCCGAGCGACGGCAAAGCCGCTCAACGTTCATCTGATGATCGTCGAGCCGGAACGCTACCTCGCCACCTTCGCCGAGGCCGGCGCCGATCATCTGCTGGTCCAGGCCGAGCCTGGCTCCACGATCCACTTGCATCGGACGCTCGGCCAGATCCGTGCACTCGGCAAGAAGGCGGGGGTAGTCGTCGATCCGGCGAGTCCCCCGGAGCTCATCCAATATGTCCTGCATCTCTGCGACATAATTCTGGTGATGACGGTCAATCCCGGATTTGGCGGGCAATCGTTCTTGCCCGAGATGCTACCCAAGATCCGGCGCATCCGCGCGATGTGCGTCGAGCGCGGTCTCCATCCGGTGATCGAGGTCGATGGCGGCGAGAACGAGACGACGGCGGGGCAGGCGGCCGCGGCAGGCGCCACTGCGATCGTGGCAGGCTCGGCGATATTCGGCACAAAGGACTACAAGGCGGCCATCGCGGCGATCCGCGCAAGCGCCATCGCAGGCGCGGCCAAGCCGTGAGCACGAACGTGTTCCCAGCCGATGCTGATCGGGACGCGCTCAAGCGCGCGGCGGCGGCAGCGGCGGTCCAACTGGTCGAGGATGGCATGGTGGTCGGACTCGGTACCGGCTCTACGGCGGCCTTCGCGATCGAAGCTCTCGCGCTACGTCATAGGCAGGGCCTGCGCTTCGTCGGCATTCCCACCTCGCAACGGACAGCAGCGCAGGCGGCGGCGGCGGGCATCCCGCTCACCTCGTTCGCCGAGCATCGGCAGATAGATCTCACGATCGACGGCGCGGACGAGGTGGAACGCGGCACTCTCAACCTGATAAAGGGACTGGGCGGAGCGCTATTACGCGAGAAGATCGTCGCTGCGGCAAGTCGGCGCCTCGCCATAATCGTCGATGGGGCCAAGCTGGTGGATCGGCTGGGCACGCGCGTACCGGTTCCCGTCGAGGTCGTAGTCTTCGGGTTGGAAGCAACACGGGCGGCTCTCGAGGCGCTCGGCGCCAGCGCCCCGCTACGCCTGTCGCCGGCGCACGACCCGTTCGTCACCGACAGCGGCAACCATATTCTCGATTGCAGCTTCGGTCCGATTGCCGATCCGGCGCGGCTGGAGGAGCGCATTGGGCGCATTGTCGGGGTGGTCGAAAGCGGCCTCTTCATCAGTCGCGCCGATCCGGTCTTCGTCGCCGACGCAGCCGGCGTCCACCGTCTCGACAGCCCCCGCGCCCATGGAAGGATCGGCACATGAGCGACCCTACAGCCCGCCAGCCACAAACTCTGGCGATCGATATCGGTGGCACGGGCCTCAAAGCCTCGGTCCTCGACGAATCGGGAAAAATGGTGGAAAAGCACGTGCGCGTGGCGACACCCAATCCCTGTACTCCGGATATATTGGTGAAGGCGCTGACCAGGTTGACGACGCCTCTTACGTCCTACGACCGCATTTCCATTGGCTTTCCTGGTGTCGTGCGCGACGGCCGGATCATCACGGCGCCCCACTTCAAGGGCAAAGCCTGGCGCGACTATCCGCTGGCAGAGACCCTGGCGCGCCGTTTAGGCAAGCCAGCCCGCCTGCTCAACGACGCCGAGGTCCAGGGACTGGGGATCATCAAGGGGCAGGGGCTCGAGGTCGTGCTGACGCTCGGCACCGGCGTCGGCAGCGCGATCTTCAGCAACGGCGCACTCACGCCACACCTCGAACTGGCGCAGCACCCGATCCACAAGGACGAAACCTACAACGAGTATGTCGGCAACGCCGCGCGCCAAGCGCTCAGCAGCAAGAAGTGGAACAAGCGCGTCCTCAAGGTCATCGAGCACGTTTACTCGCTCGTACACTATGACGTCCTGTATCTGGGTGGAGGAAATGCTGCCAACGTCACAGTTGCCCTGCCGGCCAACGTTCATATCTCCTCCAACGACGCCGGCATCACAGGCGGTATCCGTTTGTGGAATGAAGTCGTCTGGAGCGGTGCCCTCGGGAGTCGCGCCGCGTCTCCCGTGCACTGAGCCGGTTCGGCCGTCAGGCTCTTAGACGCCCCCAGGTTCGCCTCAACCAGGAGACCGGCCGGTCTTGGACATAGGCCAGAGCGGCCAATCGGATGGCGTCGGATTGTGCTGGATAGGTATGAAGAACCTCGGCCAACTCTCGCATGCCGATGCCGACGCTCATGGCCACTGATATCTCGTTGATCATCTCGCTGGCCCGCGAGGCCACAATGGTCGCGCCCAGGATTCTGTCGGTTCCGGCCTTGACGTGGATTTTGACGAAGCCGTCATCCTGCCCGTCGGTTATGGCGCGATCGACATCCTGCATCATCACCGTGTAACTCTTGATCGGGATGGACCGTTCCCCGGCGTCCCAGACATGCATTCCGACATGGGCGATTTCCGGATCGCAATAGGTACACCAGGGTATCGTCATCCGGCTGGCGCGCCGGCGCCTGCCCGCGAAAGCATTTTGGACGGCCATGCGTCCCGATGCTTCGGCAACGTTGGTGAATTTGTGCGACATGCAGACATCGCCCGCCGCGTACACGCGAGGGTTTGTCGTGCGCAGAAAGTCATCGACGACAACGCCCACTGCCGGATTTGTAGCGATGCCCGCGACTTCGGGATCCAGCCCCACCGTGTTCGCAATGGAGCCGATGCTGAGCAGGATCTCATCGGCGGCGATGCTGTCTTTGGCGTCGTAGTTGGACGTGTCCAGTATCTTGCTGCCTCCTTCCTCGCGCACGCGCACGACTGTCGTATTCAAACGCGTATCCACGCCATCGCGCGCCAGGGCAAACGACAGGAGCTGGGAGGCATCCCTTTCTTCGTGCGGCAGAAATTTTGGTTCATTTTGGACGATGGTGACATGAGCGCCCAGCCGGCAAAACGCCTGCGCTGCTTCGCATCCGAGCGGGCCGCCGCCGATGACGGCGAGGCGCTTGGGAAAAGCCGTCAGTTCGAAAATGGAACGGCTGGTGCGATAGCCAACCTCCTCCAGTCCCGGAATGGAGGGCACGCTTGGCAGTGCGCCGGTTGCGATGAGGGCCTTCCGGAAGGCGATGCGTTTGTCGCCGACGGCCAAGGCGTCAGCGCTGGCAAATCGCGCATCGCCAAAGAACACGTCGATGCCAAGTGTGCGCAATCGTTCGGCAGAGTGGTATTCGGCAATCCGCGCGCGGATTCCTCTCATGCGCGTCGTGATCTTGAGGAAATCGGCCGGCAATTCGGTCGAAACCGGCGCTCCGAATTCCTGAGCCCGGTGCGTCGTCGCGTAGACCCTTGCGGTGCGAATGATCGTCTTTGAGGGGATCGACCCCGTATCGAGGGAACCTCCGCCCAGCCGGTATTTTTCGATCAGGGCGACGCTCAGGCCCAGCCGTATCGCTGTTCGCGCCGCCACCAGGCCTGCCGGCCCGCCGCCAATAATGGCCAAATCGTATCTGGGCTTGGGCTCGGGATTTTGCCAGTTGGCCGGCCGGACTCGACGCAGCAGGTCTTCCTGATCGAGCGTGTCGGGCTTCGGGGGGGCTGGACCGGTAACCGCCATGGCTAGAGCCATCCGCCCTTGAAGCCGGCACGCTTTAGGCCTGTGCGAATGACAGGACAGCTGCGCATGATTTCCCAGACAAAGCCGCTGCGATAATTCTCGATCATGAGGACCAGCAAGCCCTGGTCCAACCCGAACCAGCCTTCGGAAAGCCATTCGCTGCCGCCTTTGCGGAAGGTCGGATTGAAGCCGCTGGAAAACCGGTCTTTCGTGCAAACCTGCGGGTAAATCTCCAGCAGGCGGCGCGTTCCTGCGATTGCCGGTCCGGCGTCGAACGGCAGCGTGGCCAGCATTGCCCAGGGCGAGATCGTTCCGTCGTCTGGCCCGTATGGCACACCACGTGAGGTGTAGCCGAAGAAACGGCGATCCCTGTAGCTCTCGCGCAATTCGTCGTTGCCGGGGCCTTCGCCGGCCGTGATGCCCCACAAATTCTGGTCGTACCCCTCGTATCCGCGAGGATTGCGGGCGCCATACTCGCGATGCAGTGCGATCGAGTTCCGGGTGTTCTGGAAGTAGTCCTTGCGCGAGCTGCGCATGAATTCGTCCTGGATGCCGCGAAAATCGATCCATGCATGGGAGAATAGATGGGTGAACAGGGGACCAGAATATAGGACGTCCTGGCCGAGCAGATTCTCGAATTGATAGGTCACCGTCCAACCGGTGAAGCTGTCGGGGGGAAGGGCGTGGGTCGGCGAGCCTGCCCCAAGAATGTAAAGGATGGTTGCCTCGTTGTAGCCTTCCCAACCGTAGTGCAGGAAACCGCACTCGGGCTTCCATCCCTGGGCAACCGTCTGTCCATTGTTCTGCGCCCATTGCCAATCGACCCGGCGATAAATCGCATCGGCCAGTTCGCGAATTTCTGGTTCGTCTCCGCCGCCGTCAAAGTAGCGGCCTGCCATCAGTACGCCGGCGAGGAGAAGGGTGGTGTCGACGAGCGACAACTCGCACTGCCAGACCCGGCGCCCCGTCTTCATGTGCAGGAAGTGATAATAAAAACCTTTGTAACCCGTCGCGTCGGGCTGGTCGCTTTGCGGGCTGTTCCAGAAGAACCGCAGCGTCTTGAGCGTTTGCGTTGCCGCGGCGGCGCGCGACATCCAGCCGTTCTTGACGGCCACCGGATAGCAGGACAACGCGAAGCCCACGACAGCGATGCTGGCTGGCGATCCTTCGCGCGAAGTGTCCGCGACCAGGCCGTTGTCGTCATTGGCAAATTCGGTGAGGTAGGAAAAGGCGCCGCGTTGAAGCCTGTCGATCAGCGCGTCGTCCGACAAGCCGGTCAGCTCATCCATGTCGGGTCGCTAGAAGGTGAGCTGAATGGCGGCGACCGCTTGAGGCGGCATCGTCACCTCCAGGCGGAATGTCTCGCCGTCGCGCACGACCGGCTGCACTTCCGTTTGAAGGCGCGACAGGGTGTCCAGCTCGCTCACCATGGCGGCGCTGAGATATTCGGGCTTGCCAAGTTGCTCCCAGCGCCGCTTGGCATTGGCATGCTCCAGATCGATGCGCTGGATCGTGGCGCCGGAGACCGAAGGTGCCCCCTTCAGCACGAACGATACGGTCTCCGTCGCGATGGGATGGCGGGGCAGGGCAAAGTTGGTGAGCATGAGGGTAGCCGACTTTTCGCTGCGCACGAGCCAGGCATCGACGGTCTCGTGCTTGCCCTCGAGCTGCATCAAATCGGTCCCCAGCCCATGGAGCAGCTGATAGGCGCGATAGGCCGGCTTGGCGATGCCGTGGAGGTTCAGCAAGCCGAACCCACCGTGAAACGGCACGGAGGGGAAGTAGTTCTCCTCGAAGATGTCCGAGAAGGTCCAGTAGCTGTAGCCCTGAACCAGGCCGTTCGCTTCCAGAACGGTCTTGACGATGAAGGCGGCGGCATAGGGGTCGTCGTGCAGGGCGTCGCGCGGGTTCGAGGAGGTGCACCACTCGGTGTAGTAGACTGGCAGATCACCCGCTTGCTTGCGGACGGCGCGTGTCTGTTCCCGCAGGATACTGCGTGTGCTCTTGGAGAGTTGCGTTATCGTATCGTCGCCCGGCATGCCGAAAGCATCGGTCGGATAATGGTGCGTGCTGACGAAATCGGCGGGCAGTTCGTTGGCCGTGCAGAAGGCGATAAAGTCCGCGACCCAGGCATTCTCCGCAGTGGCCGGCCCGCCGACGCGCAAAGCAGGATCGATGCCTTTGATCGCTTCTACCGTATAGCGGTAGAGTTCGAAATATTCGTCCTGCTTGCCGTCGCCGAAGGCGAGCAGGTTTGGTTCGTTCCAGACTTCGAAGAACCACTGTCGCACTTCTTCCACGCCATAGCGGTCAACCCAATGGCCGACCAGCTTGCGGATCAGGACCGACCAGTCGGCATGGTCACGGGGTGGAGTGACGTTGGCCCGGTAGCGGAAGATGATCTGGTCCCCGGATGAAAGGATCGAGGGCATGAAGCTCAGCTCGACGAAGGGTTTCATGCCGATCGATAGCAGGAAGTCAAAGATCTGGTCGGCGTTGAAGAACGAATAGAGGTACTGATTGTCCTGGCCGATGCATGTGCCCATGCCGTCCGACAATATGCCGTGAAAGCGCACGTGCTTCATGCCGAGCTCGTCATGCGTGCGCTTCATCTGCGCCTGCCAGTCGGCGCGGAGCGCGAGAGTGGCGTTGCCGCTACCGACCGTGTGCTCCCAGAAATGAGGCAAATTCGTCGAAGGTCCGCCGAGATCGCCGGTAAAGGTCGGCATGACTAGCGGTGCTTGCTTGAAAGTATGCGGTTCATGAATTCCATTCGGGGATGTCCCGCTCTTTGTTGAAAGTCGCTCAGCAGACGTGCTCAGTTTCTGAGCCTATGCGGCCTTGGCGTGCAGTTCAAGGTTTGGGCTGATGGCGTGCCTGGCCTGATGGGCCAGCAGAGCCGCCCGCAGGACTGGCAGTTGCTTGTGGGCCTTGAGCCGGCGGAAGCCCTTGGCCGCTTCCATCATGCCGGCGGCCGTCCAACGTAAAGCCATCCCGGCATTACGCCATCGTTTGACGTTGCGGCAGACGCGGCGAATGGTGCCGTTCATATTCTCGATGATGTTGGTGCAGGCGAGCGACCGGCGCAGCTCGGCAGGAAGGCCGAGACGGGTGACGGTGAGGATCTCGTCGATGCCCTCCAGGATGCTCCCGGAGACGCCGGGGGCCTCGTACTCAAGGCGGCGGGCCAGATTGCGGATCAGTCTTTCCGCCTTCGCCGGGTCGCTCAGCTCCCACGCCTGGCGCAGCACCTTGCGGACCGAGGCATGCAGGGGCTTGGCAATGCGCTCGGTGAAGCTGGTGAAGATCGGGGCCAAGGTCGTGCGCCACGCCCGCTACGCCGTCTTCCAGATGGCCGAGGT
>Ga0194051_1001705_pt1 | contig 11326 bp, 3 predicted proteins | sample SepL2320m_MetaG_FD_161275 | JGI IMG/M metagenome (GOLD analysis project Ga0194051, IMG submission 161275) | Anoxic zone freshwater microbial communities from boreal shield lake in IISD Experimental Lakes Area, Ontario, Canada - Sep2016-L239-20m | ecosystem: Environmental > Aquatic > Freshwater >...
GAAATCGTAAGCCGAGCACATGCTGGCCATAGCCCACAGGGAGATTGTGGACCGAAACGGTCGCACGACCATCCACGAGGTTTGAGACAGTATTCCGCGGACCCACAGCGACAGTGGGAGCCGCAGCGAGTGGCTGAGGCTCGATCCACACGGTGTGCTTGAAGTCGGGGCCTGTGACGGTCATTTCAACACGCGCCACCTTCTGGCGACGAGGATCTAGAATGTCGATGACGGCGGTCATCGACTTGGTGGCGGCGTTGAGCCCCCAGTCGATCCACGCAAATGGCAAGGGCGACACCCGTCCGCCCGGCACAAACCTTGCGTACGCGTTGCGGGCCTCATCTGCAGTCAACGGCCGACGGTAGAGACGCAATTCATCGACAAACGTTTTTTCACCTCGATAAGCACCCCCGGCCTCTGCTATTCCGACACAAAGTGTGCGCAGCGGCAGGCTGATTGCGCCTGGACTCGAGTCAATCGACCAACTGAGCAGGCCGCCCGGCAGCGGTTCTCCATCAAAAAAAGCCTGCGGGGTGCCGTTGCCCCATACCATCACGAGGTGATGCCATTGACCGGGTTGCATCGGTAGCGGGTTCTGCCCGAGCGGCTTCATGCTGTGCAGTTGCGCGACAAGAATCGGTTTCGACTGGCCGCCCGTCTGGCCTACGATCGAAAGAATCGGCACCGTGAACAGCGGCCTCTGGAGCGACTGCGATTGTCGGTTGTCCCAATCGTCGGCACGCACCCAAACCTCAAGTGAGCCACGGCTGAGATCTACCGACGCGTCCAGCGGTGTGGTGAGCACGCTGTGGCCGGCTCCAATGAGACGGCAACGGCCCCGCACGGCCCCTTCGTTTTGGATGTCGGCCTGTTCCTGCTGCGCCGCTTGGTCGAACGACTCGTGCAGGAGAAGATCTGCCGGATCTCGCATAGCCGGTGGCCCGGCAGCGGGACCGACGGTGGCGAAGAACTTCGTCCGCTGATCGGGGCATGAGTCTCGTATGCCTTTGGATATTCGCACCTCATCAAGAGCCCCTATAAAACCGGCTCCGCCAGCGGGGTCGTTGCCTACGAACACTTGACCGTTGGAGCGGCGAAGTTCCTTCGTGATTGCGGCGGCTATCGCGGGATCGTCGAACGTTGAATCCAGCGTGCCATTGAGAGAGAGGATGATTTGGCTGCCAAGCATTTTTCCCACGTGCGAAAAGCGGCCTGCCACTCCTCTCGGGGGCGTCAGCGTCATGGCGATGTGCGTCCACTGGCCGGCTGGCGCCACACCGCGACTCGTCCCTGAAGCAGCCGTGCCAACGCGAGCGTAAAGATGCCCGTCGGCCCGCCGACGCAGCTCAAAGCTCATGCCCTGCTGCTTCTGATTCGTGACATGAAAGATGATCTGCTCGGATGCTTGTTTTGATGCAGCATCCGGTTTGATCCAAGCATCAATTGTAAAGGCGGCCCCTGACGTGATGGCTTGGTAGGGAGGCAAACGGAACGCAGACTGGCCACCAACGAGTCGAAGCGACCCATCAAACCGGCCGTCTGGAACAAAGTGTGTGCCACCAACTCGCATTCCCGCTCGCGGCTCTTGGCTGGCATCCAAAACGATGTCTTTCAACGCTACTCCTGCTGCTCCTGCAGACGCCGGTGATCGGACTGGCTTGCCGGCATCGTCTACGCCAGCCCCTTCCAGCGAGAGCGTGGCTGGCGGCGGCTTGTTTGTATCCAGCTGCTCGTTGGCAATCGCACGGATATCGACTTCCAAGGATTCCAACGTTCGCTTCGAGACAGTCGACTCATGCTCATCGCAGTGAAAGAGGCCGAGCGTTTCGGGTGTTGCCACATACGGCACCCAACACCGATCCAGCGGGGGTTGTGGGTCTTCGTAGCGTGCCCTAGCAGGAGCGGCCATGCAGCACAGCAATACGATCGCGATCGACGAATTCAGCACGGTGTACAACGCGTGACGCCTCGTTGCAAGCCTGGGTAGGCCGATCTGGGCGACCTCGCCGCGCTGCCGAAGAAGAAGTAATTTCATTGTGGATTGTTTTGCATTGATACGATAGCTCCTCCCAACTCATCTGAGAGCCAGAACAGACTCAAGAACACAGATTTTTTTCTGGTGTTTGGTTGTCAGGATCGAGGCATCCCATTCTAGCCTTTTTCCAGAAGGGCGCTGGCTCGAGCCCTGAGCTTGCATCGCGGGGAGACGTGGAGAGATTGAGTTGCATGTTGGAGCCGTCGTCATGGCCGAAAACGGGGTCACTGGCCGTAGAGTTGTCGCTGTCGCTGATAGATGGGGAGATAGTGGCGATCCAACGACAGCATGAGTATAGCTAGCGCCGTGGGATAGGCAGGCCCGGCCAGACGGCTTTGCGGGGCGTCGTCGGGCGGGAACGGCCAGTGACCGTCGCCTGATTGGTGCGTTACCAGAACCTCTTCGATTGCCGAGCGGTGTTGCTCCCATGTCTGGCCACCGACCTGAAACATTCCTTGCGCGAGATAGAACGATGCCAGAAAATAAAACTGCCCGTATTGCTCGCCACCCCACGACGGCGGAAACGAGTCGAGATACTTGAGCGTTGCAGCCGTCTGGGTGTCGAGAGGCTTGTCCAAGATCGCGCGGATGCAGAGCGCCACGCCAGTCACGGATGGCTCTGGCTCGCGACTGATGCCTGGCCGATACACATAGCCTCCCCTGCCCTGTTCCAGCGGCAGGTAGGCTGTGCGGATAAAAGCGAGCGCATCGGATATTCCCTCTTCTTTGACGTCGAATCCGCACTGCCGGCCTGCATGGAGCGCAAGCAACTGCCACGATGTGACCGACAGGTCGCTCTCGTTGCTCGTGGGCGTGTACCGCCATCCGCCCCGCTCGGCCGGAGTGCGACGGATAGTCTGCGCCTGCTCGATCACGGCCAAGCCCCGCTGGCACCATCTGGCCAGCTCAGCTTCCATCGTGGGATCGCCCGTCATGCCGATGCAACCAAGCACATATTGCATCGCGATTGCGTGGATGTACATGCCAGAGGGATCGCCCTGTCCGATATAGCCATCGGGTGCCATCCGGGGCAGAAGGTATCGGAGCGTTCGCATCACTTCGGCGGCATACGGACCCTCCGAAGGAGTGCTGCCATTGGCCAGAAATGCGAGGCCCACGAGCGCTGCTGTGGCCGGCCGATACGCGGGCTGTGGGCAATCCCAGCTCCCAGCGTTCGGCCCATTGACCACTTGGATCGCCGCGAGACGCCGTAGCCCAGCATCCACCGCGCGCCCCGCAGCCGCGGGCTCTGCGCATGCGGAGTGAAAGCAGCATACTGCCACGCAGATGCCAGCCAGACCTACTCCACACCGATGCATGAGCGCGGTTGCGTCGAACATTTGTATGACCTTCGGAGAGTTGAGGAGTGAGACTCGAGGGGCGGGAATGTTAGTAGCGCAGCAGATCCCCAACGCTGTCAAGATATTCGAGAGTTGCCTTCTGGTACACACCTTGAGATGGATTGGCCCGCAGCGACTTGCGGGCCGAGTCGATTTCGCGACGCAACCATCCCACGAGCGGATCGCCCTTCGTCTCTCGCTGCAAAGGCCGCTGCCCGCCGCGAGACGCACCGCCGAGTTCTGACAGGCCCAGCCGCAAAGCAAACGCGGCCCACGCGTCAGCAGACTCCACCGCTGCGCCAGCCGGAGCCTTGGCCAGCACGCCAGCCATCCCGGTGCGCCGGGCCAAGAGCCAGTCGTCGATGACAAGCCGTCGCCCGAAAAGAGCCTGCCGCCGCGTGGCATCGTTCCAGATTTGATCGGGGCCACCTTCGAAGCCGCCCGGATCGGCATCCGCCCGCTCGGCCACGGCTGCCGCCCGCCGCTCCAGTACAGCCACTGCGGAGCGAACCTCGCCAAGGGCCAGCCTCCTAGCCCGTATGGCCGCGTCATCCCATGCCGTAACCCGCTCCATCGCTGCGAACTGTGTCTGGATCTCGTGGACCACGGGCTCTAGATCGGTCGCACCGGCGGCCGCTGCTGCGAACGTCTTGAAGCACGAGGCCGACTCGTCGCGATGCCGCTTCCATTTCTCGGCCCCTGCAGAATCTGCGAGGCTGGCCTCTGCTGCATCCAAGGCGGCGGCCGCGGCGCGCAGGCTGGCCAACCCATCGGACAACACAAGCAACCGTGCCTCTGGCCACGCATCGTTGAGTCGCTGCAGGCCGTCGGGCCGACCACGAGCGGCATCCCACAGGAGTCGCGACTGGGCAGCGGCGATTTGAAATGGATCGCGACTGATCGCTTCAGTCACTCTCAGTTCGCCGGTATCCAACTGCGAGAGGAGCTTTCCAATGGCCCCCTTGAGCCCGATCAGCGACCGTTGCCACGCATTTGGAGCGGCATCGGTTTCGGTAGCTGCCAGGATCGCGTTGTGTCGATAACGCAATAATGAATCCCGCAGACGCACGAGCAAGACGTCGTCGGCAGTCTGGCCATCTTGCACCAAGTGCACCACGCGGCCGCGGGTTGCGATGCCCATGATCGCGAGGTCGGCTGCGCGCTCAAACTCCGCCACCGCCGCCGTTCTGGCTACCGGATCGGTCAGCGATGCAGCCACTGTACGATCGATCGCAGCCAGAACTGCGATGGCCACATTTCGCGGCTCTTCAAGTTGTTCAAGCGGGGGGGCGGCTGCCCCAATCGCCTTCACCGTAGCCAGAAACGTAGACGCTGGCTTCTGCGGCAGCCGCTGGGCCAGCAATGCCGAGAGCATCGCCCACTCATCGTCGGCCACGCCGCTATGAGCGACGAGCGGATCGCGTGGTGCCAGCGCCTTTGCTTGTTGGAGCGCCTTCGCTTCCGACTCCCAAGCCAGCCACTCCCACCAGCCCCGCTCAACGGCAGCCTGCGCCGCAGGCACCTGCGGTTGGTTGGGCGCGACGGCATGCGCCAAGGCATCGATCGCCTCGGATCCCGGCGAGAATGGATCCAGTTCGAGAACGTGCAACCGGCGGCGAAACCACTCGCGGGCTGCCAGCGTATCGGCGGCCCGTAGCTGGGCCAGCGTGGCCGTGAGGTCCTTCTGGATCGCGGCTCGGGATTGGGTTTCGATCTGTCGGAGCGGTTGAATGGCCGGCGCAATCGTGGCGATCAATCCGCTCAAGAAAGTGGCCAGTTGGTTGCACGCATCGCCGCGCTTTTTCGCCGAGCCGCGAGTCATGCGGTAGCCGGTTTCGTTCAGCTGAGCCTGCATATCGGTGATCGCCGCGGCGTCGAGAGCGGTGGCCGGTACCTCGCGCACCAACTCGAGCAGATCGCCTCCAATCGCTTCCAGCGTGCGGAGGGCAAGCGTCGTTCGCCGCTTGAGCGGGTCGAGGGTGGGGTCCGATGCTTTGCCAATGTCTGGCTTGCTGTCGGGTTTATCGTCCGGCTTTGGCTCTTTGTTGCTGAGCTTCTGCTGTGCCAGCGACTCGCGGATTCTGTCCACTTCGCCCCGCATGCCGAAGAGTCGCACGATCAAATTCTCCAGTCGCCGACGGCCCGTCACTGCCAAGATCGCGTCGCCTGCTCCTACCCGGCCAGCCGCGAGTAGGCCGTGGATCGCGATTGCATCCTGCTTTGATCCAGAGCCCTCCGTCATGTAGATCTCTTGCTCCAGAAGCGAGAGCAGCCCCGCATAGGATGGATCGGCGTCGAACGTGAGGCCCAGCCGCTTGGCCTCCGCCTCGAGCGACGGCCGGATGCCGTCGGAGGGGCCTCTCTCAGTGGCCTCTTGCAACGCGGGCACCGCGATTGCCAGCCAGCGGAGCGCAGCCAAGCGATCCCGCTCGTTCTGGCCTCGGGTGAATGACACAACTCGGATGGTAAACGGCGCGGAATCGCCGTCGTTGCCGGCCGAGTCACGGACTCGGAGGAATGCCACGATCTCGTCGCCAGGCACGGCCAGCGTGGATTCCAGATCCAACGGCACATCGATCCAGAGCCGCGGCCCTTTTTCTGAAACGGCCACGGGAATCAAAGTCAGCGGCGCGTCGAGATTCAGATGTGGGTTCAACTGCCAGACGATTGCTGCCGACTCCACGGCCAGATCGTCGAGAATTTCGGCACGCACTGGCACGAGCGACGCAGGCACATGATCGCTCTGGGCCGACGGCGACTCCAGCCGCACCGATGGTGTCTGGTCCACCACTGCCTCGATTGCCAGCACGGTCGGCCGCACGCTACGGAAGCCTCGAGCGTTCACGAGATCGATCGTGAATTCCTGTGAGTCTTCCACAGTCACAGAAAATCTGCCAGTGCGGCTGGTGGGATCCCATTCCACGTCTCGCCTAGGCTGCCGATCAGCCGCTAGCACGTTGGCCTCGCGAAGATCCTGATCGGCTTGGAATGAGACCGTCAGCTTCGTGCCCACCAGCAGAGGCAGCGGTCCGTTGATCTCCGAGAGTTGGCTGGGAGCTTTGCCTGTGTAGGCCGGGGGAGTGATCGAGAGCGTGAGCGACTCGACTGCGGGCTGTATGACCACGTCCACCACGTGCCGGGATGTGCGGGCATCGCCACAGCGGATTCGAAAACCGGTCGTCTGCGTGATGCCGCTGCGGGCCGCGAGGAAAAGCTGGCGACGCACCCGTGTCATTTCCATAGGGGCTTGGCCATCCATCTGGATGAGGCAGTGCCGCATATCGACGCCCGCGAGTCCCAGGAACCGCTCCACGATCCACGGCGGCTCGCCAACGATCTCAGCTTGCACCACCAGTTCGTCGCCGCGACCGATCTGGATCGTCTCGGGGATAACGCTGATCTGCACGAAGCTCGGCTTCGGGAGGTCAAGCCACGGCTGGTAGATCCGCGCCAGCATGAGCGGAAACTGGTAGGCGGGCCAGATGGCCAGCAGGCCGCCGATGGCTGCCACCGTTACCGCGGCAAGCACAGCCGGCCGGAGCCAGCCATCCCGCACGCTGGCCAGCGGTGCGGCACGGGCTGCCATCGCTCTGGCCGATGCCATGAGTTCGGTGATGAGTTGTGTGCGAATATCCACCGAGTCAGGCGACGACAGCGCACCACTGCTCTTGTGTTCGTCGCTGTTGTGTTCGAACGCCTCGGCCGTCACAACCGCCTCGGCCAGATCGATGCCGCTGGCTTTTTCGAAGAGGTAGGCCAGCCGCTGCCGGTTCGGACGGGTGGCCCAGAGCCGGGCAGCCATCCCACAAAAAATCGCCAAGGGCATACCGATCGCAACGGCCCAGAGCGACAGCCTCGCCGGCTGGTCTAGAAAAAGGATCCGATCCACATGCGCAGCGACGAGTACCAGCAGGCCGTGCGCCGCAAGGGCCACGACGGCAATCCGCACGAACCGCATCGCCAACCACCGCCGGCCAAACCGGGAAAGGGCCGCGTCGACTCGAACGGCTCGACCACTGGGCAGATGAACCGAAAGGGAGTTCATACGAGCCCCTCCCATTTTCGCCAGATCCATTCGACGATGAGCAGTCCGGCCAGCAGTACGATCGTCCAGCCGCTATTCCACGGGCGCCAGACCGTTTCGCGGCGTTCAACGTGCGATCTCGGCGGCACCGAACCAACCAGCTGGGGTAAGTCGGCGATGCTGGACAGACTGCCGCCCGTTCGCGTGGCCAGCGTCGCGAGCCAGGCATCATTGCGGGCAAGAATTGTTCGCTCTGGGTCATCTGCCACGATGTCGATCGGTTCGGACATGGCTTGCTGACCAGCCAGCCGGAGCCGTACCTGCCCCGGCTTCTGCGCCGGCAACACAGCCGCCCCGTCCCGCGAGATAGCCGTGGCTACAACGGCATCATCCACGACTACCTCCACGACGGCGTCGGCGGGAGAGTCGGCGGGCAGGACTGCTGAGATGGGTTCTTGATCCGTGGCAACGAAAGTATCGGCCTGCGGGCAACTCTTTGCCTCTGCAGCCGTCGCGGCCCACGTGACGAGCTCCGCGTAGAGGGCTGTGTGGGCATCCAGATCGCGTGGGTTGAGCACCCGCCATAGTTGGTCGGTGGCGATCGTCGCCCGCTTTCCACGGCCGTCTCGCGACACTGATACAAGCGGTACAGGCGGCCCGCCGGCGGGATCCAGTGCGACCAGCAGCGGCGTAACCACATCTTTGGATGCGCCGCTGCTGGCGGAGCCCGCCGTCGCTGGCGCGTCGATAGATTCCAGCAGTGGAGCGACCACTCGGCGTGTGAGTGGATGGGCGCAGCCGACTGCCGTGCGACGGATCTGCCATTCCTGTGCCGGCACCGCGATCGGCACGCCCGCGGCCAGTTGCACCAGCGTGCCACCCTGATGGTTCACCCACCGATCCAGACTGTTGCGTTCGCCTTGCGTGAGCGTATCAGCGGGCAGATCGCCCAGTATCACGACGCAATAGAGCGAGAGCGTGGCGTCGTCAGCCGGCCACGTCCCCCTGCGCACATCCCGCTCCAACCGGCCATCGGGCCGCGTACTCGCGACAATCGCGTTGACATCCGCAAATGGAAGCCGCCTCAGGATATTGATCGCAAACCTGGTTTCCCACCGGGGCACTGCGTCTAGCAGCAACACTCGCAACTTCTCAGGGACTACCGCCACGACGGCATCCCGTTGATTGTTGACTGTTGGCACCACCTCGTCGGGGAGCGTCCCGGCATCGATCGTGATCCGCTGCATGCGCAATGGCCACATTCGCACCGGCTGGTCGTCCAACGTGGGAGTATCCAGCGTGTGGGGAGTGAACGCCATTGCCACTGTTTGGATGAGTGTGCTGCCAGGCTCAACGTTGGCCTCGGCCAGCACCGCGGGCTGATTGTCGCGTCCGCGGAGTTGCACTTGCACGTGGCTGGGCGATGCGCTTGCGGCCACCTTCACACGCACCGTCACGTTCAGCGGCACATCCGCCACGCCGATCGGCGGCATACCCACATCCAGCACGGCCACATCGGTGGGCTCTGCGGTGCCGCCAACCACACAGGCCAGCACTGGCGTCTTCCGCTGTGCCAGCAGCGAAAGCACGTTGGCCGCAGGCCGCACGGGGCACGCCGTATCCCGCCCATCGCTCACCAGCACGATCCCGTTGACAGGCGACAGAGATGCCGATGCCCCTGCCGACGGCTCGGTCGAATCGGCAAAGATTCCAGCGAGTCCGCCGCCGATATCGGTGCCCCCATCTCCAATCGCAAAGGGATCGCCTATCCCGGTAAGTGGTCGGATTTCGAGGAATTGCTCAGGGAGCAATGTCGGACTTTGTTTGAGCATCGCCCGCACGATATCAATCCGCGTGCGGGCGCGAATGTCGGCGAGCGCCACAGTCAGCCCGCCAGCAGCGGTTGCATCGGAGGCGAGCAGTTCCACATCGGCTTTGGCGCGGCGGCGGCGGAGATCCAGAGCAGCCTCTGTCAGCCGCTGCCTCACGACGTCAAACGCCCGGCTGCCCGGATGCCGCTGGCCCGAAAAGAGCGGCGAGGCCTCCGCGATGAGATCGGCCACCCCAGCCTCTTCGAGCCGCTCGCTCACCGCCTTCTCCGCGGATTCAGCCATTTTCCAGAAGCTGTCGCTCTCGCGGGAGGCATCGCGAGAGACCGGCTCGAAGCGGTCAATCGCCGCGATCGACGCGAGGAGTTTTCCGGCCATGTCGTGCTCGGCCCTGGGTTCGAGGCTCGCGTCGAGCGATCGGGCAATGAGCAACGCCTCGTCGGCCGGCAGCGACGGATCGTTCACGGCCATGCTCGCGGAATTGTCGACGAGCACGATCACGCGGCCCAGCCACGTGAGCGTTTCTGTGAGGACGATGTCTGGTCGGAAGGCAAGCAGGGCCACCGCAGCTAGCAGCAAAAGCCGCAGGGCCGCGAGTCCTAGTGATCTGGATCGTTGCACGTCGGGAAACTGTCTCCGCAGGAGCCAGGCGGCCACCAGCCACACACAAGGCAGCAGGAGCAGCAGCCACCACGGCGAGAAGTCGCTGGCAAATCGCAGCGTCAGATGTGTGGATCGGATGGGATGCATGAGCGATCGAAACATTGTTTAGACAAACCTGCGGGTGAGTGCCGTCTCGCCCAGCAGGGCCAACAGCAGGCCAGCAAATGCCCAAGGTTGCCAGTCGCGGCCCAGCCTCTTGGATTCAAGCGAACGGTCGAGTTCTTCCCAAGACCCGACAGTTGTGAGGTCAACTGCCGCCGCAATTTCCGCGGTGCGGGCCATCGAGATCGGCGTCAGATCGGCATCCAACCTCGGTCCCTGCACGCCGATCCATATCCGCTGTGGGGCCGACTGCCCAGCGTTGCGGCCTAGCACGAGCAGACTGCTCAATCCGCTGCGATTGGATCCGCCCGGTAACCGCACCACGGCCGCGGGTTCGACCGACTCTGGCTCCGCATCGCCTTGCGCGAAGGTGATGCCCATGACGGCTGCTGGATCTTGAATCGCTACGGCGATTGCTTCCCCCGTGCTCACAGTTCTGGGAAAGGCCGCGCGCGACATGCAATCGGTCACCAGATCGATCACCAGAGGGAGCACATCGGCAAACACGACGAGATTGTTAATCCGGCCGTTTAACCCCCCAGCCAATTCCACGACTGTCCCGCCAGAGCGGGCCATCGCAACGGCAAACGGGCCACCATCGGTGAACGAACGCGTCACAACCGACTTCTCGGGCACTGGCGCGAGGTTCAGCCACGAGTGAAACGCGGCTGCCGAACCAGCCAGCCGGCGAACTGGATCGATGCCAGGAGATCCTTCGACGGCGCCTGTGATATGCGCGGGCAGCAGGTTGGCTTCGCCGAGCAGTGTGTTCCAACGCTCTTGGTCGATGCCTGAATCTGGTGCCAAAAGTACTGCGCCGCCCGCGTCGACCCGCTGCGCAAGTGCCGTGGCGAGTGCTGGATCGATCCGACTGCCCCCATCCACGACAACAACGTCTGCCTTGGAGAGGCTGGCGGCCGAACAGGCGTCGGTGCAGATCTCGACGACCAGCGGCGCGGCTGCCAGCAGCGGTTTGCCTTCGTCGTCTTTGCGGCCCAACACTTCTGACGCAAGCGAAAGAAATCCGCCTGCCGAATCCAAAGCGCCGGCCTTCGCTGAATCCCGGCAGACGATCACGGTGGCTCGGTCTCGCACATCGATACCCGCAAAGGCCTCGTCGTCGGCTGGCAGTACGTCGGCGGCCAGCCTTGCGGCCACCGCATGCGAGCCCACCGACTCGGGCGTGATGAGAAATTCGAACGTTGATTCCTGTCCTGGCTGGATTGGCGTACTTGAGCGGGCTTGGAATGCGCCGTCCACGAGCACTTCCACGGTGGCATCTTCGACGGCTGTAGGGCCGAAATTGCGCACCTTCACCACCACCGTGCAGGGA
>Ga0194051_1001709_pt1 | contig 11305 bp, 10 predicted proteins | sample SepL2320m_MetaG_FD_161275 | JGI IMG/M metagenome (GOLD analysis project Ga0194051, IMG submission 161275) | Anoxic zone freshwater microbial communities from boreal shield lake in IISD Experimental Lakes Area, Ontario, Canada - Sep2016-L239-20m | ecosystem: Environmental > Aquatic > Freshwater >...
ACCTCACCCATCGCCATCCTCCGCGAATCGATTCAGAGGATCACCACAGATTCAGCATTTCAGAGGCTTGTCACCCAGTCCTTCACCCGATTACCCTGCGCCGCGCTCGTGTCGCACTGGCAAATTCGCCACATTTCCCGTATCTATTGTTTGTGCGGTCGCCCCCGACTCGCCGGGCTCTTCCGGCGCGTTCGCCCCCCCCCTCTCACGGGGTCCGCGCCAAGGAGGAATATCTTGAAGAGGCGCACTTTCGTCTCTGGCACAGCGGCGTTCGCCGCAGCCAGTGTCGTGTCGCCGGCGTTTGCCGCGACGGTCAAACCCTACAGCTGGGATCTCAATCCGCCGACCGATACGCGCGATAATTTCATCGCTTGGGGCAAGGGCCGCGGCGAGGACCCGGTGTTCCTCGGCCAGCGCTGGGACCGCTTCCAGGCGCTGGTGAAGAACAAGGACATCTGGGGGCAGGCCACCATCCGCGCCTTCCTCCTCACGCCGCGCGAGGAGTTCGCCTCGATCAGCCCGGCGATCCACAAGCGTGCCTACGAGCATGCCTTCCTCGACATCGGCTATGGCGTCACCATGTCCGGCCCGCACATCCAGGGCCGCATGACCAACGTCATCGACGTCAAGCGCGGCGAGAAGGTGCTCGAGATCGGCACCGGCTCGGGCGTGCAGTCGGCCTACATCGCCAACCTCACCGAGAACGCCTACACGATCGAGATCATCGCCCCGCTCGCCGCCCGCACGCGCGCGCTGTACGACAAGCTGATCGACAAGGGCTACACCGAGTACAAACACATCAAGACCAAGAACGCCGACGGCTACTACGGCTGGGAAGAGGCGGGTCCGTTCGACAAGATCATCGTGACCTGCGGCATCGATCACGTGCCGCCGCCGCTCCTGCAGCAACTCAAGGCCGGCGGCCTCATGGTCATCCCGGTTGGCCCCCCCGGCGCCCAGCGCGTGCTCAAGGTCGCCAAGACCCAGGGCGCCGATGGTTCGATCACCACCAGCCGCGAGGACATCTACGGCGGCAAGATCGTGCCGTTCGTGCCCTTCACCAAGCTCGAGGGCGACAAGATCGCGGGCACGCACAACCGCTGAGACCTGCCGTGCCTGCGCACGGAAGGTTCTGAGAAAATACTACCGGTGTCATCCCGAGCGTAGCGAGGGACCTTTGATCGGACGTAGCGAAAGATCCCTCGCTACGCTCGGGATGACAACGATGTTGGGGTGACAGACCATCCCGACCACTACCCCTTCTAGAGATCGCACAAAGCGATCCAAGAATAGCAACGGAGCCTCCCCCCTTTGACCGTCTCCGTCGATCTCGACAATCGTCCGTCGCTTTCCTTCTATCTGTCCGTTGGCCTCGTCGCCGGCAGCATCATCGCGCTGCAGATCGGCATCATGCGGGTGTTCTCGGTCGGCAGCTGGGCCCACTTCGGCTCGCTGGTCGTGAGTCTCGCCATGTTCGGCTTCGGCCTCACCAGCGCGGTCATGTGCGTCGGCAAGGGCTGGTTCGAGCGCCACTGGGAGGGCGCGGTCAAGGGCGCGCTACTGGCCTTCGGACCGCTGATGGTGGTGTGCAACCTCGCCGCCCAGCAGGTGCCGTTCAACGCCATCTTCCTGATCTCCGACCCGATGCAGAAATGGCGTCTGCTCGCCAACTTCGTGCTCTATTTCCTGCCCTTCCTGGCCGGCGCCCTCTATCTCGGCGTCATCTTCCTGAAGGCGAAGAAGACTTTCAGTCGCGTCTACTTCGCCGATCTCGTGGGCTCGGGCCTGTGCGGGCTTTCCGTGCTGCTCGCCATGTACTTCCTCAAGCCCGACGACCTCATCATGGCGCCGCTGCTGCTGTGGCTGGCCGGCGGCGTGCTGTGGTTCGTGGCGCTGGGCGACCGCCGCGGCATTGCCGCCATCGTGGGCGTCGCCATTCTGTCGGCGGCCGTGCACTACGCCGCGCCGCCGCTGCTCGGCATCCCCAAGCTCGCCGTCTCCGACTACAAGGGCGTGTCCTACGCCCGCAAGTTCCCCGACGCCGTGCGCACCTACGAGCGCGCTTCGCCGTTCGGCTACCTGGAAGTCTATTCCAGCTCCTACCTCCACTTCGCGCCGGGCCAGTCCGACAACGCGGCCTTCAATGTAAAAAAAATGCCGGCCAACGCCTATCTCGGCCTCTACATCGATTCCGAGGGACCGGCCGGCGTCATAAAAGATCTGCCGGCCGACGAGACGCCGTATTTCAGATATCTGCCGATGTTCTATCCGTACCTGCTGAAGAAGGACCCCAACACCTTCGTCGTGCAGTTCGGCGGCGGTATTTCGACCGCGGTGGCGCTGAAGTCCGGTTCCAAGCACGTGACCGTGGCCGAGGGCAATCCCGCGCTGCTGACGGCGTTCCGCGAAGACAAGGGCCTGCGCGACTTCACCGGCGACGTGCTCAACAATCCCAAGGTCACCGTCATCGACTACGACGGCCGGCTCTATGTCGCCGGCACCAAGAACCGCTACGACATCATCGACCTGTCGCTGGCCGACTCGGCCGGCCTGTCGAGCCCGGGCGGCTTCTCCATCGTCGAGAAGTATTCTTATACGCGTGAGGCCATGACCGCCTACATGCGTGCGCTGACGCCGGGCGGCGTCCTCTCGGTCACGATGTGGAACAAGGAAGAGCCGCCCAAGTCGGTGCTGAAGCTCTACGCCACGATGGCGGCGGCGGCGCGTGACGTGGATGGCGGCAAGGACGTGGCGCAGAAATTCTACGTCGTGTCGTCCTACCTCTCGACCGCGACCGTGCTTTATAAGCGCGACGGCTTCACGCCCGCCGAAATAGCGCAGCTCAACGCCCACACCAAGGCGATGTCGTTCGACGAGATCTACTATCCCGGCTTCAAGGTCGACACCTCGACACTGCCGCAGATCCTCTCCGATTATCGCGACCAGTTCTTCTTTGCGGGCGAAGCCGCCGATCCGACGGGCCCCTCGGAGAAGGAGCCCAACGACAAGCCGCCGCCGGGCGCGCCGACCGAGGTGAAAGCCGACGGGCCGCCGCCGGCGCCCATCGTGCCGGCAACCGTGCTGGGCCGTCTCGCCTGGCACTATCTGATCGATGGCGGCTGGCAGAAGGTCGCGGACGAGTACGTCTTCGACACCCGCATCCTCACCAACCACCAGCCGTACTTCGCCGCCTACATCAAGGTGGGCGACCTGCTGAAGTTCACCGACCGCCTCGAACTGGTACAGGACGAGTGGGGCTACCTGCTGCTGTGGGCGACGCTGGGCATTGCCACGATCTTCGCCCTCACGCTCGTGCTGTTTCCGGTGGTCTTCGGCTGGCGCACCATTTTCAGCCGCTATCCCGGCAAGGCCGGCACGATGCTCTATTTCCTCTGCCTCGGCCTCGGCTACATCATCGTCGAAGTGGGCATGATCTCCCACTTCATCCTCGCGCTTTCCAACGCCACGGTGTCGGCCTCGGTGCTGATCACCGGCATGCTGGTCTTCTCGGGCTGCGGCAGCTTCTTCTCCGAGCGTTTCCTCGACCGCTCGCGCACCTTCATGCCCAAGGTGTTCCTGGCGATCTTCCTGATCCTGACGCTCTACGCCTTCACCATCGACTACGCGCTCGACTGGATCGGCACGCTGCCCTATGCGCTGCGCATCGTGCTCTGCCTGCTGCTGCTGCTGCCGCCGTCCTTCCTGATGGGCTTCCCGATGCCGACGGCCATGACCACGCTCGGCCGCCTCGGCAAGGACCACATGTTCCTGTGGGCCTGGGGCATCAACGGCTGCTTCTCGGTGATCGGCGCCGCCCTGGTGCCGATCGTGGCGACCAGCTTCGGACTGCCGGCCGTCGTGCTGGTGGGGGCGGTCGCCTACCTGGTGGCGCTGCCCGCTTTCTTCTCCGTCCTGATGCCGCTCGAGAAAGAGCGGCCACCTGGGACAAAACTCGGCGCTGCGTGAAGCGGCGGGCGTTGCTGCTGGGGGCCTTGCTGATGCCGACCGCCGCGCACGCCCAGAGCCAGACGACGCGCAAGACACCGAGCAAGCGCCAACCGGCCAGGCCGGCGGTGAAAAAGCCGCCGCCACCTCCGCCGCCGAAAGAAGCGAAGACGCAGCTCGTCACCTTCAACGCAGCACCGTTCCCCTATCGCGGACTCATCCCCGGCACAACCAAGCCATTCCTCGACGCGCGCGACGCCCAGCGGCGCGGCCACACAACGCTGCGCGGCGATGTCTTCTGGGAGGACGCGACCTACAGCGACCGCCGCTCGCTGCTCTACCTGCCGCCGGGCTTCGACCCGGCGCGCCCGGTGCTGATCGTGCTCTATCTCCATGGCCAGGCCGCCACGCTCGAGCGCGACGTGATGGTCCGCCAGGCCGTGCCGCGGCAGGTCGCCGACTCAGGCCAGAACATCGCCCTGGTGGCGCCGCAGCTTGCCCTCGATGCGACCGATTCGAGCGCCGGCAATTTCTGGCGCGGCGGCCACTTTGCAACCTACCTGGACGAGGCCGCCGAACGGCTGATGCGGCTCGAAGGCAATCGCCAGTCCGGTCGCTCGTTCAATCTCGCCTCCGTGGTGATCGTGGCCTACAGCGGCGGCTATCTCTCCGCCGCCTATGCGCTGGAGCGCGGCGGCGCCAACCACCGCATCAAGGGCGTCATCCTGATGGACGCCCTCTATGGCGACGAGGACAAGTTCGCCACCTGGTTCGCCGCGCGCCGGCGGCAGGCCTTCCTGCTCAGCGCCTTCACCGAGTCGACCCGCGAGGAGAACGCCACGCTGCAGGAGCTCCTTGCAAAGAAGCGCATCCCCTTCACCAAGGGTTTGCCCAGGACCCTGTCGCCCGGCACCGCCGCCTTCGTGGCCACCGGCGGCCTCGACATGCATGGCGATTTTGTGACGCGCGCCTGGCAGCCCGACCCCCTCGAAAAAGCATTGGCGATGATTCCCGGCTATGGCCCGGTCCATGCTAAAAAGGGCGCATGAGCGATCCTCTCCGCCAGGAACTCCTGGATGTCTTTACCGGCCGCGCGACGCGCCGCTATGGCCTCAGCGCCATCAACCAGCTCCAGCACGCGCTGCAGGCAGCGGCTCTTGCCGAGGCTGACAACGCACCGCCCGCCACCGTGCTGGCCTCGCTGCTGCACGACGTCGGCCACATGATCCATCACCTGGGCGAAGACCCGGCGGCGCGTGGCGTCGACGACGTCCACGAGGAACTGGGCGCCAAATGGCTGGCCGAGCGCTTCGGCCCCGAGGTCAGCGAGCCGGTTCGTCTGCATGTCGCGGCCAAGCGCTATCTCTGCGCCGTCGAGCCGGATTATTTCGGCAAGCTCTCACCCGATTCGGTGCGCAGTCTCGGCCTGCAGGGCGGCCCGATGTCGGCCGACGAGATCGAGGCTTTTCGCCGTCATCCGCAACACGCCGAGGCTGTCCGTCTGCGTCGCTACGACGAGGAAGCCAAGGACCCGACCGCCAGCACCCCCGACTTCGACCACTACCTGCGCCACGTCGCGGCCTGCCGTAAGTAATTCCCATTACATCAAGGATCCCTCGGTCTCCGGCCTCGGGATGAGACGGTAACCATGATCTCCCGCATCGACGTCGAGGCCGCCTGGAACCTCATCCGCCCGCATGTGCGCCGCACGCCCGTGATCGAGCTCAGGGCCGGCTCGCTGGGTGTCGCATCACCGCTGGCGCTGAAACTCGAATCGCTGCAGGTGAGCGGCACGTTCAAGGGCCGCGGCGCCTTCCACAAGCTGCTGGCCTCGAAAGTGCCGGCGGCCGGTATCGTCGCGGCTTCCGGCGGCAACCATGGCGCGGCCGCGGCCTATGCGGCACGGGCGTTGGGCCACACGGCCGAGATCTTCGTGCCCACCATCGCCTCACCCGCCAAGGTGGCGCGGCTCCGCACGTATGGTGCAGTCGTCTATCAGATCGGCGCGGTCTACGCCGAGGCGCGTGCCGCGTCGGAGGCCCGCGCGGCAGAGACCGGTGCGCTGATCGTGCCAGCCTACGAGGACGAAGTCGTGTTCGCCGGCGCGGGTAGCGTCGCGCTGGAACTCGCCGAGCAGGCCAAGTTTGATACGCTGCTGGTGGCGGTCGGTGGCGGTGGCCTGATCGCCGGCTGCGCGGCCGCGATCGGCGCGGCCACCAGGATTGTCGCCGTCGAGACCGAAGGTACACCGACCCTGCACGAGGCGTTGAAGGCCGGCCGGCCGGTCGAGGTGAAGATCTCCGGCATCGCCGCCGATGCGCTGGGCGCCAGCCTCATCGGCACGCCCAATTTCGAGGTGGCGCAGAAACTCGTCGCTGAGTCGGTGCTGGTGAGCGACGACGCCGTGCGCGCGGCGCAGCGTGCGCTGTGGGAAGAGCTGCGCATCGTCGCCGAGCCGGCCGGCGCCACCGGCCTCGCCGCCCTGATGTCGGGTGCCTACCGGCCGATGCCGGGCGAGCGCGTGGCCACTCTGGTCTGTGGTGCCAACACCGATCCTGGATCGGTGGCCTGACGGTTGAACGGTAGGCCGCCCGATGACAGGCTGCATCAGCCGGGCATTTTGGGGGAGAAGGGCTTGCACGCCACGACGGGAGATGGCCGGCTGCTCATCGAGCGCCTGCGGGAGATCGTTGGGTCCGGGCACGTCCTCACGAGTCCGTCGAGCACGCGGCGCTTTCGCACCGGCATCCGCTTCGGCAGCGGGCCGGTGCTGGCGGTGGCGCGGCCCGGCAGCCTGGTCGAGCAATGGCGGGTGCTAAAAGCCTGCATCGCTTCCAATGCGATCGTGATCGTGCAGGCGGCCAACACCGGCCTGACCGGCGGTTCCACGCCCGACGGCGACGACTACGACCGCGACATCGTGATCGTGAGCACGCTGCGCATAGCGGCGGTGCATCTGATCGACGACGGAAGGCAGGCGGTGTGCCTGCCCGGCGCGACGTTGTTCCAGCTCGAGAAGATGCTGCGGCCGCTCGGCCGCGAGCCGCATTGCCTGATCGGCTCGTCGTGCATCGGCGCGTCGGTTTTCGGCGGCGTGTGCAACAATTCCGGCGGCTCGCTGATCCATCGCGGCCCGGTTTTTACGCAACTCACGCTCTATGCCCAGGTGGGGGATGACAACGGCCTTCGGCTCGTCAACCATCTCGGCATCGAGCTCGGCACCGACGAGGAGGAGATACTGGCGCGTGTCGAGCGCGGCGGCTTTGCGAGCGGCGACATCACGCACCCGGCGGACCGCGCCGCCTCCGACCAGGGCTACGAGGCGCACGTGCGCGACATCGATGCAGCCACGCCGGCACGCTTCAACGCCGATCCGCATCGCCTGTTCGAGTCCGCCGGGAGCGCCGGCAAGGTGATGATCTTCGCCGTGCGCCTCGACACCTTTGCGCGCGACGAGCGCACGTCCGTCTTCTACATCGGCTCCAACGACACGCAGGAGCTGGAGCAGGTGCGCCGCCACATGCTGGGCGAGTTCCGCTCGCTGCCGGTCTCGGGCGAGTACATCCATCGCGGCGCCTACCGCGTCGCCGAGACCTACGGCAAGGACACGTTTCTCGCCATCCGCCATCTCGGCACCGACCGGCTGCCGGCGCTGTTCGCGCTAAAAGGCCGGTTCGACTCCTTCGCCGCGCGCCTGCCGTTCCTGCCGCACGACCTCAGCGACCGGGTGATGCAGGCGGTGGCCTCGCTCTTCCCGTCGCACCTGCCGGCGCGCATGACCGGGTATCGCGACCGCTTCGAGCACCACCTGATCGTGAAGATGCCGGGCGACGGAATCGAGGAGGCGCGCGCGTGGCTGAAGACGGCCTTCCCGTCGGCGACCGGCGACTTCTTCGAATGCACGCCCGACGAGGGCGAGAAGGCGATGCTGCACCGTTTCGCCGTTGCGGGCGGCGCCAACCGGTATCGCGCCGTGCACCGCGCCGAAGTGCAGGACATCCTGGCGCTGGACATCGCGCTCCGGCGCAACGACCGCGACTGGTACGAGACCCTGCCGGCCGAGATCGACGACAAGCTGGCGGTGAAGATCTACTACGGGCATTTCTTCTGCCACGTGCTCCACCAGGAATATATCGTCCGCAAGGGCCACGACCCGGTCGCGATCGAGCACGCCATGTGGAAGCTGCTGGACGCGCGCGGCGCGGAATATCCCGCCGAGCACGACGTCGGCCACCTCTACAACGCCAAGCCGGCGCTGGTCTCGCACTTCCGCCATCTCGATCCCTGCAACTGCTTCAACCCCGGTATCGGACACACTTCCAAGCTGACGCACTGGGCGTGAGGGAAATGGGCGTGAGGGCGAGGAGCGACAGCGATGCATGACCAGGACGTGCGGGCAGCCTTGCTGCGGCATTGGAATGCTTCCGACGCCAACGACTTCGGGGCGGAGCATGAGATCTACGGAGAGCACGCGGTGCTGGAATATCCCCAGTCGGGCGAGCGCATGCGCGGTGCGCACGACATCCAGGCGTCGCGGATGGCGCAGCCGAGCCGCAAGCGCTTTACCGTGCGGCGTGTGCTGGGAGGCGGCGGGCTTTGGGTCAGTGAACTCATCGTCACCTATGACGAGCAGCCGGTCTACATGGTGAGCGTCATGGAGTTCGAGGACGGCAAGGTGGTGCGCGAGACACAATACTTCGGCGACCCGTTCGATTCAGGCCCCTCCCGTGCCCAGTGGGTCGAGCGGATGGGTTGATCCTTGCCGAGGGCAACGGACCATGGCTACCGGGTGCTCGCCCGGTCGGAGCTACCTCCCGACACGACAGAGCTTGCCCGATACCTGATCGGCAAGGTCGTGGTGCGCACGACGCCTGAAGGCGTCCTCAGCGGACGCATCGTCGAGACGGAGGCCTATCCGGTCGGCGACGCCGCGGGTCACGCCTATCGCGGCGAAACGGCCCGCACGCACGCGCTCTTCCTCGATCGCGGCCACGCCTATGTCTATCTCGCCTACGGCGTGTCCTGGATGCTCAACGTCTCGAGCGAAGCCGCGGGCGTTGGCGCCGGAGTCCTGATCAGGGCGCTGTCGCCGCTCGAGGGGATCGCCACGATGCAGCGAAACCGGCGCATCCAGAACCTGCGCGACCTGGCGCGCGGCCCGGGGCGTCTTGCTGCCGCCCTCGACATCGATCGCCGCGTGGACGGCATCGATCTTTGTCGCAGGGGCCCCTTATGGATTGCGCGCGATGCTGGCGACACGCCCGACGACACCCCCGACGTGGGAACCAGCACACGGATTGGCCTCTCGCAGGAAGCCCAACGCCTTCTGCGCTTTTATGTCCGGGGCGATCGCTTCGTCAGCGGCCCGAAGGCGCTCAATCGTTGAGTGGGGAGCAGCAGCGGGTTACTTAACCCCTAGCAACTCGACATCGAAAATCAGCGTGGCGTTGGGCGGAATGACGCCGCCGGCGCCACGCTCGCCATAGCCGAGCTGCGGCGGAATGATCAGCGTCCGCTTGCCGCCGACCTTCATGGTGGCAACGCCTTCGTCCCAGCCGCCGATGACGCGCTTCATGCCGATGGGAAACTCGAAGGGCTGGCCGCGATCGACGGAAGAATCGAATTTCTTGCCTTTCGCGCCCCCCTCGGAGAGCCAGCCGGTGTAGTGCATGACACAGGTCTGGCCGGCCTTGGGGCTCGCGCCCGTGCCGACGGTCGTGTCGATGATTTTCAGGCCGCTGTCGGTCGTCATGGCTTTTCCTTGCGTTTGCGCGCCAGCTGGACTGCCAGCAGCGAGAACTGCTGAGGCGAGAATGAGGCGACGGGTCACTGGCATGTGTCTTTTCCCTGGGAGAGATCGCTTGCGGGCCAGCAATACGAAACAATGGCGCGGAAGCCAACCCCGCTAATACGTCGTTGTCCAGCGGGTCTCGAGTTCCGCCTCGATACGGCGGTGGCGCGCCCTGATCACATCGGCCGGCACCGCGCTCACGAAGGCGTAGAAGGTCTTGTTTCGGATCGCATCGATCACCCGCTCGCCGACCAGCCTGGGATCGATGCCGGTCCGCGCCAGGCGCTCCGCCATGACCGCCTCGGCGGTCGGCTGCAGCTGCGGGCCGCCCAGGTGATCCGGCCGATGGCGCGCGCCTTGCGCCAGGTTGGTGGCGATCGGACCCGGGCACAGCGCCGTCACGCCGACATTGGTGCCCTCGAGTTCGTGCTCCAGCGCCTCCGACAGCGACAGCACGGCGTACTTGCTCATCGAATACGGACCCTGATCGGTGCCGCGGCGGTTCTGCGTGGCGGCGACCGAGGCGGTGTTGACGACATGCCCGGCCTCGCCGTGCTTCAGGATCGCCGGCACGAAGTGGCGGATACCGTGGATGACGCCCCAGACATTGACGCCGATGACGAAGGCCCAGTCGGCCACCGGCACGTCCACCAGCCGGGTGCCGTGCATCGGCACGCCGGCATTGTTGCAGGCGATGTGGAGCTTGCCGAAGCGGCGCTCGGCCTCGGCCAGCGCGGCGATCACCGATTGTTCCTGGGTGACGTCGATCCTGACCGGGAGCACTTGCTTGTTGGTGCCGGACAGAAGGTGTGCCGCCTGCTCCACGGTGTCCTTCTCGATGTCGGCCATCACCACGTTGGCGCCCGCTTCGGCCAGTGCCGTGGCGATGCCGAGGCCGATGCCGGAGGCGGCGCCGGTTACGATGGCTGTCTTGCCGGAAATTTCCATGGACCATGACCTCCAAAGGCGCCGTTCGTCATCGGCTCCAGGCTGGTCTACGATAGTCAGGCAAATTCGGATAGCCCAACAGTCCGAATAGCCACCGGTGAGGAGACGCGAGCGATGCGCACGAGCTTTTCCATCAACGACATGACCATCCACCGGATCGTCGAGCAGGAGAGCGGTTTTACGCCGATGCTCGACTTCCTGCCGACATTGTCGAAAGAAACCCTCGACGAGAACCTCTCCTGGCTGGCGCCCGGTGGCTATGACAGCGCGAGCGGGAATATCGTGCTGTGCTTCCAGTCGTATGTCGTCAAGACGCCGCACCATAACATCCTGGTCGACAGCTGCATCGGCAACGACAAGAACTTCCCGCACCGGCCGACCTGGAACAAGAAGACCGACCCCAACTGGATGAAGGCGCTGAAGGCTGCCGGCCTCGGGGTCGAGGACATCGATTTCGTGATGTGCACGCATCTGCACGGCGATCACGTCGGCTGGAACACCCGGCTGGAGAATGGCCGCTGGGTCCCGACCTTCCCGAAGGCGCGCTATCTGTTCTCGAAAAAAGAATATACCTATTGGAGCGAGATCCATCGCAAGACGCCGCTCGACCAGATCACCGAG
>Ga0194051_1001710_pt1 | contig 11304 bp, 13 predicted proteins | sample SepL2320m_MetaG_FD_161275 | JGI IMG/M metagenome (GOLD analysis project Ga0194051, IMG submission 161275) | Anoxic zone freshwater microbial communities from boreal shield lake in IISD Experimental Lakes Area, Ontario, Canada - Sep2016-L239-20m | ecosystem: Environmental > Aquatic > Freshwater >...
GGGTGATTCGCCGGTCTCGATATGACCGCCAGGCTGCAGCCACAGGCCGAGTCGCTTATGCAGATGCAACACCACGCCGCGGCTGCCGACCACGATGGCCGACGCAGTGACGTGCACCGGATCGGCGTCTTCACTGAACGGATGCTCAAGCAGATCGAGATGCTCGACAAACGCGAGCAATGAACGCACTTCGCGCTGGTCGACGCCGACGCGGGCAAGTACAGCGTTGCGGATGTCGTTGCACATGTCGATGGGTGTCACGGTAGCGACAAGCGGTACCTGAGACCAGTCGTAGGGCCAAACGCGAAGGTCGGGATGACAAAGGTCCCGAAGTAACTCTGCGCTGCGCTGGTGGACTGACTATGCCTCCCGAACAAAGGAGTGGCGATGCGAACAGGGAAGCAAGGCGAACGGCACATCGAGTTGGTGCGACCCGCAACTCCCCACCGGGGAGCAGCCCGCAAGGCGCTGCGCTATCTGATCGCTCTCTCTGCGCTCCTCGCTCTGATTCTCGCCGCAGGCACGCTTCGTCCCACCGTGGTGCCGCCAGCGGCTGTCACTGTTGAGCCTCACGTCGTCACCATCACTGCAGTGCCCACCACCACCACGGTGGCCACTACCGCCACCACCGTGACCGTCGCCACGCCCGAAACCATCGGCATCACCGACGGGTTGCCAACTGCGCTGCTCGCAGCTCCGGTGCACGTACAGGTGCTGGCGGGTAAGGCTCAATGGTTGGCCGACGACGCACTCGGCGTCGCCACTGATGGCGACACCCGCATCTTGGCCGGCAAAGTTCTCTACGCGATCGGCGACAACCATGCTTGGCAGCTTGTGGCCTACGTAACCGGCGCCGAAGGCGCCACCGCCAAGCCCGAATGCGTGTTCATCGACCAGCCACTCGCTGGAGATACACCGCGAGTGATCGCTGGCGAGCCAGTCATCATCAGCAAGCAACCGATTCTCATCTGCAAGGGCGTCGAAGGACACTCCGGTGGGATCTTCAGGGCCACCCTCGACATCGAGGGCGCGGCCTCCGGCGAGATCACGGTGAAGGTGGATCTCATCCCATGACGCTGATTCGGAAATCTTCTCCAGTTATGCCCGATTGGCGTCGATACATCTGTGGCCCGCAAGAGGGCCAATCAAGAGATACGCGACACGTATCTGCAGAGCGGCAGGAAACATCATGCGCACATTTGATACTCCCAGCGCCGGGCGTCGGCGCGTTCATCACCTAGTTGTTGTCTTCGCAACAGTGCTCGCAGCGTCGGTGGTCGCAACGCACCCCGCCAGCGCTCACAAAGGCGAGGACCGAAGCCGACAGACCGAGGACTCACGCGACGAGGACTCGCACGACAGCACTCGAGCGCTTCACCTCACGGTTGAGCCGGCGTCGTTGATCATCAGCGAGCCAATGCTCGTGCCGCCTCCTACCGGTAACGAATCGCTAGCGGTTCAAGGAGCTGGTGCCGGTGAGTCGTTGAGCGTGTGGGTCCCACCGGGAACGGCTCAATGGTCGGCGAGCGCGAACGTCTCAAGCCCCGTTGCGGGCAGAACCCGAATTCTCAGCGGCACCGTGCTCTACGCCCTCGGCGACAACAAGCCGTGGCGCCTCGTAGCCCACATCAGCGGAGCCGAGGATGCCCGAGTTCAACCGAGCTGCGAGTCGACCTACACACAAACTCCGGGCACGCCGCTCTCGGCGATCGCCGGCAGATCGGTAACGATCGGCCACAAGGCTGTTGTCGTCTGCTCTGGCGTCTCGGGCAACTCTTCTGGACTCTTCACGGTGGCCCTCGATGTCGTTGGCAAGGTCAGCGGCAACGTGTCGATCACCGTTGAGCTCACTCACTGAGCACCACAAGCAGCCTTCACTAAAGCCTTCACTAAAGGTTTCGGCAAGGTCGCTTCAGCCACGGCCGATTGGCGTCGATACATCAATGCCCGGTTACAGGGCGGCGACTCGATGCGCAATGTGCATCCCCAACGCGGCGGAAACCCCATGGCTGAACTCACTCGTCTCCGAGCACGATCTGCTTTTCGGCGACGACTCATTGTGGCCACAACAACTGTCGTGGCTGCCTCGATTGTCTTCACCTATCCGGCCAGCGCAAACAATGCTGGCAAGCCACGAACGCTGACCGCTGCGGCAAGCGGCCTCGGCACCGCATTCGCCGGCAGTGGCTTACACATCACTGTTGAGCCAACGTCGCTGTCGCTGCTCTCGCCCAACCCAGCACTATCGCCGCCACGCCCCACTGCGCCGCTGCGCACTACAGAGCAGGGGTCTGGTGCCCAATCAGCTTCGATAGGAATGCCCGTGCACGTGCGGGTGCTGCCCGGAAAAGCTCAATGGCTCGTCGACACATCCCCTGGAGCCGCGGCGCCCGGCAATACTCGAATCCTCGCCGGAACAGTGCTCTACGCCGTCGGAGACAACCGATCGTGGAAGCTGGTGGCACACGTCAGCGGCATCGACGGCGGGGTTGTGATCCCCGCGTGCGTGTCCACGGATACACCTCTCGAAGGCGACCTGCAGCGCGCAATTTCGGGCGACACCGTGACCGCCGATGGTCAAGGGATCGTGGTTTGTGAGGGCATGCAGGGCCAATCCGGCGGTGTCTTTTCTGTGTCGCTCGACGTGGAAGGCCGCGTCACCGGCGACATCGCCATCACGGTGGAACTGGTTCTCTAAACCGTTCAGTTTGGGACTTTGGTCCCGAGCCACGCGTGCATTTGGCCCGGCTCTGCTGAGCACTTCCTGCCTAGCGTTACAGGTGGTTAAAGGAGTGTGCGATGAGGTATCGAGCAGCTCTACATGGCGTGGGTTCAGCGCGCCGATCTGCGGTCGCGTTTCAAGCACCCAGAAGCGTCTTCAAGATTTTCTTCGGATTTTGTCAAGAAAGCTTCTTTAGTCCCGACGAGTTCGCGCCGATAGATCTTTGTCCAACCAGTCGGCGAGCAAGCTATGTCTGACTGGCATCTACCTCATAGGGAAGAACCTGTCATGGCTGAACCTGATGCACAACTTGCACCTCGAGTACTGATCGCTGTTGGCGATCCACTACTTCGTCGTGTTGCTTCTACCGGTCTTCGCGACCGCGGTTTCTCGGTAAGCGCAACGAACGAAGAGTCAGCAGCAATCGTGCTCGCTCGCTCGTTCACCCCCGACGTGATCTTGGTGGACTTGCTCCTCCACGGCCCCGGCGGCGGCACCTTGTTCGATGCGCTTCGCGCTTCGGCTGATTGCTACGTGGTGGGCCTTGCTCCACCAGATTCAGAAGACTCTCGCATCCGTGCGCTGCGTGCTGGCGCTGACGATGCTGTCTCGCTGCCGATCTCGGCCGACGAGCTCGCAGCCCGATGCCAGGCACTCCTTCGCCGGCCGCGTCAGCTGCACGCACGTTGGGACCCAATGGCGGCCTCGATGGTTCGCATCGGGCCACTCCAGATCGACCTTGGTCGCAAGGAGTTGCGTGTTCGCAACCACGATGTTCCTGTCACCCGCATTGAGTTCGCTCTCTTCGAGCAGCTGTGCCGCAGGCCATCAGAAGTGTGCTCACGTGTGCACTTGCTCGAGCAGGTGTGGGGCCCCAACTGGGTTGGCGACACACATGTGGTCGATGTGCACTTGTCGAACCTTCGCCGCAAGCTGCAGCAGAACGCACCCGAACTTCGGTTCATTCATACGGTGCGCGGCATTGGCTTCAGGTTGAGCAACGACTTGCTTCGTGCAGAGCGCGACCGGCGCGAAGACGATGCACTGAGTGCATCAGCCTGAGTTGAAAGAACGGCGTTACGAGTACACAGCGGTGATCCACCACTGTTGCTGCTCGACCACGACCAGCAGCGCCTCGCCGCTGCTGGTCGTGAACTGAAATCGGGCCATGCGACGATGCTGGCGGGAATCCCACCAGCGTTCGTCGATGGGCCACGGTCCGGCCCACGCCGCGATGGTCTCGGCGGGCCGACCACGCACTGAAACCGTGTGCGGCGGCGCACTGAGCACACCGCGACCGTTGACCCTGACTACGTGTCCGGCCGCATCGAACACTTCGGCTGGCACCGACTCGGCCATCACGGTTGCCGGAGATGGCGCTGGCAGGTGACCCGGCCACGGAGCCTCGACCACGGCAAGCCGTTCGGTTGGTTCGGTGACATCGGCGGCGTCGATACACACCCACGCATAGGCATCGCCAGGCTGACGCCCGCCGCGCCATGCCGGAACAAACACCTGTTGTTCCCCCACGAGGCCCGCGACACGAGCCACAGCACGAGCGGCCCATTCGTCGGCCTCGGTGCGACCTCCCCAAAACCCAAGTTGGCTGCCGTCGTCGGAGCACACCTCATCGGGAGTGAAACGCATCAACACGATGCCCCCGCTGAGTCCCCCCGGCTGCTGAATCCATCCGTCGAATTGCCAACGCACCCGTTCGACGATTGCGGCAACGCTGAGCCCATTGGGTCGATACCACAAATGCTCGCTGCGTTCGCCGTGCTCGGTTTCGGCCGTCACAGACAAACGCGTGCAGACCCTGCCGTTGGCCACCAACAGATCGTGGAGTTGCTGTGCAAGTTGCTTGGCGGCAAACACCAACGGATCAAGGAGATGCACCGGATCTTCAAATGCCTGGGTCACAAAGAGCTCAGGCGGTGGGGCCACCGCATCGGCGGCACGGTCGTCGCCGCCGCAGGCAATGCGATGCGCAAACACCCCTGGACGCCCGAACCGTGCCAACACATCGGCCGACGGTAGTGCCGCAAGGTCGCCGAGTCGGCGCACGCCAAGACGGCGAAACAAATCGATCAGATCACCAGACACATCGGCAATGTCGGCCAAGGTAGACACCGACAGCGGATCGAGAAAAGCGCGTGTGTCGTTGGGGCCGGACCCAATGATGACCGGCGCCACCACCGCAGCGTGTTGCCCCGCCGACTGCCGCGCAGCAACGCCAGCGGTGAAGCGACCATCGGCAATGCCGATACCGGTGACCACATTGGGTACGGCCTCGATGACGAGTTGCGCCACGCGTTGAGCCATGGCCAGCTCGCCACCGAAGTAGCGCGATGGGCCACGCGCCAAGAACGTGAGCGAACCCGGTTCAGTGGTTTCGAGACGCGGCACCATCTGCGCAACGCTGCGCACTGCAGCTTCGAACTCGCGACCATCGCGCGCTGGATCGTGATCGATGAGCCGCAACGACGGGCAGATCCGTTGTGCCTCGCGGCGGCGATGCCCCTGACGCACCCCCGCCGTGGCCGCAGCAGGTGTGCGGGCAACAACACGGTTCGCGTAGAGCACTGCAACTGGTTCGAGCGGCGACGCCCCTGCAGCGACCACCGACCAATCGGGGCACCACAGCACCGCCAACCGCGGCGGCGCATCGCCGTATGCAACAGGGCGCGCCGGCACCGGATTCAGCCGACCTGCTTGAGCACCACTGGCTGCAACACCACTGGCTGCAGCACCACTGGCTGCAACACCACATCGGTGGCTACATCTGACGCTGGCTCGATGCCACCATCGGCGCCGGGAAGCCACACTTCGGCGCGACGCTCGCGACCCAAGCGACGGCCACTGGCCACCAGCGTGAGTCGGCGCCGAGCAAGACGCCCCGAGCCATCGCCGAGGCCCTGCCATGTGGGCCGCTGGACACTGATATCGAGATCGCAGCTGAACTGGCCAGGGTTACCGACCACGATGAGCACAGCGCCGCGCGCCTGCAGCCGAGCCTGGAGCCGCCGAGCAGTACCGGCACGAATTTGGGGGACACCGGCGAGGGCTACAAGGTCGAACCCATCGATCAATGCCGCGACCATATTGGCCCACGCTGTCTCGCCAAGTTGAGCTGGTTCGGCGACCATGACAAGTCGCTCAAGGGCGATGCCAACTTCGCTGGCGGCGCGCAAACCGAGCCCCGGCAAGCCCGCCACGGCAAGCCACGAACCCGCCGCCGATGCGCCCACGACCGTAGCTAAGGCCACCGACATCGCTGCGGTGCCGCTACACCCAATGATGCTTCCACGCGTAAGCCCGGCATCGGGGAAGAGTGGCTTGAGCGCTGCGTGCACCGGCAACAAACGATCGCGCGCAAACGAAACAGGAGCAACGGTGGTGACCAGTTGGGCGAGTTGCTCGTGGCGAGCCTGTGATGAGCCGCGCTCCATTGGAGCAGCATATCGAACAGGTGTTCGATATGCTAGGGGTTTGTTAGGCCCCGACGGATTCGAGGATCAAGACGAACCCAGCGGCATCGGCGGCAAAATCGTTGGCACCGAGCGCCACAGCATGCTCACGTCCAGCGATCGCATGTCCGCCAAGTACCACGGGTGTGTTCGGCAGCGAATTGCGTAACACAGCCACTGTGTACGCCGTGGAGTCGAGGCGATCGGTGTTGCTCACCGATAGGCCAACGGCCACAACATCGCCCGGGGCCATGGCAGCTCGAACCAAACTCTCGGCCGGAACATCGGCACCAAGGTCGACCACATTCCACCCCGCTTGGCGAACAAGGTCGGCCAGCATGGCCACCGGCAGCGAGTGCGTTTCATGCGCCGGGGCGGCCAACACCACTGTGCCGCGAGTACGACCGCGATGAGCGAACCGGGGTCCTAAGCGGCCAATCATGCGCATTGCAATGACGGTGGCGCCATGTTCGACGGCCACATCAAGTTCGCCGCGCTCCCAACGCTGCCCGATAGCAACCATTGCTGGCGAGAGCACATTGCGATAGATCTCATCGAGGTCGGCCCCCGAGGCAAGCGCCGCTTCGATGACCCCCCAAGAACCCTGCGCATCGCCCGCCAGTAGTCGCCGTTCGAGTCGGTCGGCCCACGGGGCACGACGCCTGCGTTGGCTCGTAGATGTCGATGTGGCGTCACGCTCGGGCTCAACAACCGAGCGAGCGCGAAACGTGTCGAGAGCGCTTTGGCTCACGCGCCAGGTGCCGCCCACTTTGTACGCATCGAGAAGACCCAGGCGTACGTAGCGATACGCGGTCATGTAATGCACACCGAGTACTTCGGCTGCTTGGTGCAGCGTGAACTCGACGGCGGCCTGCGCAGGTGTTTTTGCCACCGTGTTAGTGCTCGGCCTTCCACTTAGCCAACGCCGCGCGACTGCGCTCGAGCAGATCGGCGGGTATGCGCTTGGCTGCCTCGCTGAGGCCACCACCGCTGCCGTCGCCCCCTGAGGCTGCGGGGGCATCTGGCGCATCGGCCGCTGGAGCAAGATCTTCGAATGCCGGCGGAGTCATGCCTGGCTTCCAGTACTGGTACATATCGCGAACGATGTCGAACAGGCCATCGGACGTAAAGCCCTTGTTCAGATCGACCGTGACCATGTTCATGTAGAGATGCACACCGGCAACTTGACCGGTATCGAACAGGCGTCGAGCAAGCTCGGCTGCTGGCCGTGGCCCCTTCGCTTCGTGAGCAGATGCAAACCGCTCGTGCCCAGAACCGGTGAGATTGCGATTGAGCTCGAAGCGCACCAAACCAGCCATAGTGCTCTTGTTCTCAATGACGCCGACGAGTTGACCCATGGGTTGAGACATTACTTGGCATCGCCCGTTACCTACCATCCGAACCCCGCGCCAACGCGGAAACCGTGTCCCAGCTAGATCACAAGAGCTTCGCCCAACTACGTTGGCGACATGGCAGACATCTCCCTCGAAGAGTTCAAGACACAGGCCGAGGCCTTCCTCGCCGCAAACGCTCCCCGCAAAGAAGCAGAACAAAAGTTTGTTTGGGGCCAAGGCACCGACAAAGTTGCAATGTTCGAAGAGAAGGATCGCAACGACGAAGTTGCCGACCTCCAGCGTGCCTGCGATTGGCGTGCCAAGAAGTTCGATGCCGGCTACGGCTGGATCAGCGGACCAAAGGCCTTCGGCGGAAGCGAACTACCCAACGCCTACCAGCGCGCATTCGATTCGCTCGAAAGCCAATTCCAGGTTCCGAGCCAGAGCTACTTCACCATTGGCCTCGGCATGGTTGCCCCAACCATTGCGGTGCATGCCAGCGACGTCGCCAAAGATCTCTATCTGAAGAAGATGTACCGCGGCGACATCGTTGGCTGCCAGTTGTTCAGCGAGCCAGGCGCTGGTTCAGACCTCGCCAGCCTGCAGACCAAGGCCGAGCGCGACGGTGACGTGTGGGTCATCACCGGTCAAAAGGTGTGGACCAGCGGCGCTCACTACAGCGACATCGGCGAGGTCATCGCCCGCACCGATCCAGATCTGCCTAAGCACAAGGGCCTCACCGGCTTCATCGTGAACATGCGTGATCCCGCAGTCGAAATTCGGCCGTTGCGCCAGATGACCGGCGGCGCCAGCTTCAACGAAGTGTTCTTCAACGAACTGCGCGTTCCCGACGATCACCGCCTCGGCGACTTGAACAACGGCTGGAACGTGGCACTCACCACGTTGATGAACGAGCGCGCCGCAATCGGCGCCGGTGGTGGCGGCGGCGGCATCTACACGCGAATCATCGAAATGACCCGCGCCTTTGGCCTCAGCGACGACCCAGTGACCCGCCAAATGTTGGCCGACCTACTCATCCACAACAAGGTGTCTGGTTACAACAACCAGCGCTCGATGGACAAGATCAAGGCCGGCTCACTGCCCGGTCCTGAGATGAGCATGGCCAAGCTTGCCGGCACGATGAACATGCGTCGCCTCTGCGACTTCGTCTCGCACGTACTCGGCGCGAAGATGATCGCCGACACCGGCGAATGGGGCACCTACGCGTGGAGCCAGCTCATCCTCGGCGCCCCAGGCGGACGTATTGCAGGTGGCAGCGACGAAGTGATGCGCAACATCGTGGGCGAGCGTGTGCTCGGTCTGCCCAAGGATGCCGGCATCGACTCGAAGAGCCCCTTTAACGAACTCAAGGTTGGCACCCAGAAGGGCTGAGCCCTCGCCAACTTGGGCGTTACGCAAACGCCTACTTGAGGATGTTCACCGCTCGCGCAATCACCAGCGCGATGGTGCACAACGACACCACGGTCTGCAGCATCATCATCAGCTTTGCGCGGGGCGTAAGCGGCAGCACATCGGTTGGGCTGAACGCCGTGGCGTTGGTGAACGACAAGTACAAATAGTCGATAAACGACGAGTGCCAATCGCGCGGCGCCAACTCGTGAGACTGCATTTGAGGGAACAAGAAGTCGGGGAATTCGCGCGTGGCTTTGGCCCGCTCGGCCGGACCGCCCCGATCCATCTGCCAATACCAGAGGCCAAACGCGATCATGTTGGTCACCCAGATCGCACCGCCATTTTTGAGCAAGCCGATGGCGTCCGAGCCCTCGGTGCCACGCAGCAAACCGCGAATCAACAGCAGCGCAGAGATTGCGTTTGCCAAGCTGACCACGGCGATCATGATGAGTTCAAACGTTCGTAGCGATGACGAGCTGCGTCGCTTACCTGCCGGATTCAGCGTGAGCAGCGAGACCAGCAGCAAGCCCTGCACCGAGGGCAGTAACCAATGGGGACGGATGGTGAGGTGCCGCGGGAGCACAATCTGCAACACGATCGCCACCGCGAGCACGAGCGATACTTGCCAGCGCGGCTCGGGGCCACTCACTTTGCGCCACGCCGGCGTCAGACCGGCAGCAAGGCGCCGCGCGGCGACAACACTGGGGTCGAGCAGCTTTTCGATAAATGCCTCGACAGAACCCTCGACTGGCACGTCGGCGACTCCGCCGCCACGCTCGTCGCTGGCGGTGTCGTCGTTGCCATCATCTTCGGGAACGGGGTGGGTCACAGCGCCAGAGTAAGCCGTGGCGGCAACGCCCTTGCGCGACCTTGGTTATTCGGCTGAACGAACGGCAACCATCTGCCGGCCGCCTTCGATGGCGTTGGCTGGGTAGCGGTACGGGTCGCCGGGGACATCGAGCGAATCGCGGAACAATGTGATGGCTACGAGCAGCGACTCGTCGCTCATCTCTGCGGCCATGATGAGGTTCACCGACGGCTTGAGATCTTGGTACTGGCTGATGATCGCATGAGCAACGGCCTCACCGGCTGTGTGCTGCTCGGGAAGAGCGGCAGCGGCACCCTTGGCGGCGCGCTTAGCTGGCGCTGCACGCTTTGCTGGGGCGGCCTTTGCTGGAGTTGATGGAATTAAGGCGTTAGCCATGGGGATCCCTCGTGTTCGCTCAGGTGATGACTCTGACGGGGAGGCCAACACTGGCCGTCGCTAAAGATGGACCCAATCTACCTGCGGAAATAGCCCAGATTGCGTGAAAGCCAAACCGAAAGGCTTGTTATCCCGCTTCAGAGGGAGTATCGAAAGCCGTTACAAGTCCGCCGAGCAAGGCGCGCCACTCGTGCGGGGCTGATGCGGCAAGGGCCTCACGAATGCTGAGCGCCTCAGCAAGCTGGACCGCATCGCCTTGTAGGCACCACGCGGCTGGCGGCACGACACCGTCCGCGAGCTCAGAAATCGCAACCAGATTGGTCACCTCGACCACAAATGTCACGGGCGGGTTCGCCGCCAGAACAGCGAATAGGCCGGTGATGGGCTGCCCCAACCCGATCGAGATGGCAGCGCTCAAGGCGGCTGCGTACTGCAGGCATGATCTCACTTCGTCGGGCTCGACCACCGGAGCGAGACCCAGCGGGAGCATGATGTCTCGTTCATGCACCCATGAATCCCACAACGCATGTTGCATCACGAGACGAAGCGAAACATGGCCCGCTGGCGACTCGGCCAACGCCACCCAGCCGTTGTCGTCGAGATCGGCAACAGTCGCGAGGAGTGCGTCGTTGCTCGACACGAACATGTCGAGCGCCGCCGCCGAAGTGAGCGCACCAAGCGAGTCGACCATCATCGACGGAGTCGTGGCCGGGTCGAACCCACCTAACAGCCGCGTTGGCGCGCCAGCGATGCCGGCGGCGGCAGATACCTGCCAAAACCTGTTGACTCCTGCAAGGTGGACCACCACATCTTTGACTGTCCACGAACCACAACGACTCGGAGCGTTCCATTGCTCGTCGCTCAGACCGCGCAAGAGGTCTTCGAGTCGTCGACGTTGCCGAACGAGTGGGGCGCTTTGGTCCGACGGCGAACCATCGACCGAAACAATGATCGCAAAGTCGTAGTGCGGAGCCAGTTGCATCGCCACATCATCGCAGCTACTCCATCCGGCCGAGTACTTGCTTGGGTCGCCGACGCAGCCGCTGTGCGAATCTGTATGACATGGAAATGAGCGACGTCTACGCGGCGTGCCGGAACGAGCTGATCGAACTGGCCCAGTCAATCTCTGTAACGCAGGCGGGCGCCTCGCTCGCCGCCACTCCC
>Ga0194051_1001712_pt1 | contig 11290 bp, 10 predicted proteins | sample SepL2320m_MetaG_FD_161275 | JGI IMG/M metagenome (GOLD analysis project Ga0194051, IMG submission 161275) | Anoxic zone freshwater microbial communities from boreal shield lake in IISD Experimental Lakes Area, Ontario, Canada - Sep2016-L239-20m | ecosystem: Environmental > Aquatic > Freshwater >...
AATAAAGAACGGTTGCTTCAGCGGTTTCCCGTTCTTGCCCTTCGGCCCATCAGACGGGGTGTACCACTCGTAGTATCCGTCGGCGGGCAAGATGCAACGCCTCTTGGCGAAAGCCCTCTTATACGACGGCTTTTCGGCAACCGTCTCCATACGAGCATTAATCATTTTGTTGCCGATGGCCGGATCCTTCGCCCAGCTTGGGACCAATCCCCACTTAACGATGGCCAGTTCGCGACGCACGTCCGAGCTCAGACCCGCACCATCCAACGTGGCGGTTTCATCTCGTGGTCGTCTATCCATAATCGCGTACACGAACTTCGTTGGCGCCACGTTGTAGTCAGGTTTCAGCACCTTCTCGGGCGCTACAACCACCTCGAACTCCTCAACGAGGTCCGCGGGGTTTTTACTTGCTGCGTATCGACCACACATGTGGCGATCTTTCCCCATATGTAGACGCAACGTCGCCTTAGACGCGAAATTGATGATGAGCGCGGCATTCGCCTCCACTAGACTTCAGCTGTGACTTTTGGGGAACAACCGTGGCCGGCGCCCACTGCAACTGCACCGATCGACGCCGTTGTGCACGTGCCGGGATCGAAGTCACTTACCAACCGAGCCCTGGTCCTAGCAGCCCTCGCCGACGGACCTTCCACGATTACCGGCGCCCTCAAGGCTCGTGACACAACGCTGATGGCGCAGGCGCTCACCACGCTCGGTGCATCGCTGACGTGGTCGCCGTCCAATGGGCTGGTCGAGGTGAACCCTCAACAACTGCGTGGCCCCGCGCATATCGATTGCGGACTTGCCGGCACCGTTATGCGCTTCCTTCCCCCCGTTGCTGCATTGGCCAACGGAGATGTGCGCTTTGATGGCGATCCACGAGCTCGCGTACGTCCGATGGGGGCTGTCATTCAGGCTCTCGAGGATCTCAGTGTCGAGATTGACGACTACGGTCGGCGCACGCTGCCCTTCACCGTCCGCGGCACCGGCCACGTCCAAGGCGGCACAATCAACCTTGATGCGTCAGCCTCGAGCCAATTCGTCAGTGCCCTGCTCTTATCAGCGGCCCGATTCGACGAAGGTGCGCAGATTCACCACCGCGGCGCAGCTGTGCCATCCATGCCCCACATCGACATGAGCGTTGCTATGTTGCGCGAACATGGCGTGACGGTGGTTGAAGACTCCAGCGACCCGACCGCAGCGTCATGGCATGTACACCCCGGAGTGATTCATGCCGTCGATCGCGTAGTCGAACCAGACCTGTCCAATGCCGCACCCTTCCTGGCAGCTGCGATTGCCACGGGCGGTTCGGTCACAATCCCGGGCTGGCCGGCTCACACCACGCAGCCCGGCGATGCCTTGCGAGATCTGTTCACGCAAATGGGCGCACTCGTATCGCTTACCGACGATGGCCTCACCGTGAGTGCCGGCAACGCCCTTGGCGGGCTTGATGCTGATCTTCGGGATGTCGGCGAGCTCACTCCCGTAGTCGCCGCCTTATGCGCGTTGGCCGAAACTCCATCGCATCTGCGGGGTATTGCACATTTGCGGGGCCACGAAACCGATCGCCTTGCCGCCTTAGCGAACGAACTGAATCGTCTCGGCGGCGATGTCACCGAAACCTCCGACGGCCTGATCATTAAGCCTCGCCCACTGCAGGGTGGCATTTTCCAAACGTACGATGATCATCGAATGGCAACGGCCGCAGCACTTCTGGGGCTTGTAGTTCCGGAAATCGGCGTCGTCGATATTGCCACCACAGGTAAGACACTGCCGAGGTTTACCTCCATGTGGAGCACCATGTTGGAAGGTCGCACTGCGTGAGTAGTCGCGATCTTGACGAGGACGATGTTCGCGTCCGTCCAGGCCGCGGTAAGTCACGCCCGCGAAGTAAAGAGCGACCCAGCCATAACGATGCAGGGCACGGATTCGTTGTAGCGGTAGATCGCGGTCGGTTCACGATCGTGCTTGGTGAGCCTGCCGATCCCGGTATCGAGATTTATGCAGTTAAAGCCCGCGAGGTTGGTCGCAAAGGTGTCGTGGTCGGAGATCGAGTCGCGATCGTCGGTGATCTGTCCGGTAAGCCCGACACATTAGCTCGCGTTGTCCGCGTCGAGACCCGCACCACAACCTTGCGTCGCAGTGCCGATGACGGCGACCCCATCGAGCGCGTCGTTGTAGCTAATGCTGATCAACTCGTCATCGTCACGTCGCTGATCAATCCCGAGCCACGCCCCAGGCTGATCGATAGGTGTCTGGTTGCCGCGTATGACGCTGGACTATCGCCGCTTCTCGTCTTGACGAAGGCAGATCTCATCAGCCCCGACGGTCTGCTGGCCCTGTATGGGGCACTTGATGTGCCGTATGTCGTCACCTCCCGCGATCCGCATCACGAGCTGAACCTTGCAGACCTCGATAGTCACCTCGTTGATCGCATGTCCGTCATGATCGGCCACTCCGGAGTTGGTAAGTCCACCCTGGTGAATGCGCTCGTTCCGGATGCGCAGCGGGCCACCGGACGAGTGAATGACGTGACCGGACGAGGACGTCACACCTCGACATCCGCTGTTGCACTTGAACTTCCCGCCGGTGGTTGGGTTATCGACACTCCCGGCGTTCGATCATTTGGTTTGGGACATGTCGATCCGGCCCGCGTCATCAATGCCTTTGATGATCTTGCCTCCGGCACGGATGCGTGCCCTCGGTCATGCAGTCACGACGAAGTCGAATGTGGACTCGATGCGTGGGTGGCGGCATCAGACAACCCACAAGCTGGAGCAGCGCGACTCGAATCCTTCCGACGACTGCTGCAGAGTCGTACCGAAGACCCACTCGCCGGTTCAGATCAGGTCGGCGGTTCTGCGGACAGTCTCGACGCGGATAACTAGCCTGCTCCGTGTGCGTACTGCGCAGTTACTTCTTCGGGTACGTTCCCGGAGTCGTGTGCTTGATGATCGGATCCCACACTGCCGTCGCACCACTATGGCCGGCTCGAATCGCCCAGTAGAGCGCTACAAAAGCCATCGCCATGGCCGCAAGGGCCAGAGCTGATCCCGCGACACTTCGTCGATCATCGCCTTTGCGGTCGTACCACCAGAGCGCAACAGTGAGAAGGAAGAACAGCCCGGCAACGTAGGGAGTCCATCGGGCGATCGCGATGTGTTCGCCCGGGAATCCGACGCGCGTGGCCAGACGTTCGCCACTTTCCTTAGCCACCGCAGCTGCACCGGTACTGAAAAATGCTAACCAGCAGACGATCCAGCCGTACTTGCGATTCAACCTCGGACGAAACGTGAAAATGATCACGGCGATGGCGGTAAGCGGCATCAAGATGACGACTGCATGAACCACAAGCGGGTGGAGTGGAAGCCCGCCAATCGTGTCAAACAAAACAGTCCCCTTTCCTGCGATCACCGCACACGTGAATTTCGCGCTGCGCCACCGTGCGTACGAAACGAAATCCAACGGCACGTTGCACCGACCGTACGCCCAGAACAGCCGAACCGATACCGTCTTACCTGTGACCACGCCACCTTTCTCAGCTGATCTCGAATTAGCCATGCTCATGGCCGACCGCGCAGATGCCATCACGATGGATCGGTTCAATGCACGCGATCTCGTCGTGGAGACTAAGCCCGATCTCACGCCGGTCAGCGACGCGGACAAGGGTGTTGAGCGTGCCCTCCGCGAACTCGTCGAGGTGGAATGTCCCGAGGACGGAGTCGTCGGTGAGGAGTACGGCGAGCGCCCGTCCACGAGTGGTCGACGCTGGATCGTGGATCCCGTGGATGGCACAAAGAACTTCGTTCGAGGAGTCCCAGTCTGGGCGACGGTCATCGGCCTGCAGGATGCGAGCGGCAGCATGGTCGTCGGTGTTGTTTCAGCCCCCGCTTTGGGACGACGCTGGTGGGCAACTCTCGGCGGTGGGGCCTTCGTCACCGAACCCGGCGGAACTGAACCACGCCAGATCCACGTCTCGAAGGTCTCAGAACTCAGTGATGCGTCACTTGGCTACTCCGAAGTGGTCTTCGATCCCGCGGACAAGCAGCCACAGTGGGATGCATTGATCCGCTCCGTCTGGCGTGTGCGCGGCTACGGCGACTTCTACAGTCACGTACTCGTGGCTGAAGGTGCGGTGGATGTTGCGGTGGAGCCTGGTGTGAACCTTTATGACGTAGCCGGCGTCGCGATCATCGTGACTGAGGCAGGCGGACGATTCACCGGTATCGACGGTGTAGATGGCCCTGATCGCAAGAGCGCAGTGGCATCAAACGGAATCCTGCATGAACGGGTCATCAACGCGCTGAGTTAACTCAGGGCTACGCCAACGCTGCCAACGCGCCACGATCGTTGGCGCGAGCAGGGTTGCGTAGAGGTCGAACCAGCCGTATCCACCCGCAGCAATACTCGGGGGGTTGCCCATGGGCACCCAACCCATGATCGTGTCCACCGGTTGCCACGCCCACACACCGAGGGAAGTACCGAGGATTTCCAAATAGCTGACGGTAATGAAGGCCCCCACGTAAAGCAGGGTGGATCTACCCCACTTAAAGAAGGCCAGAAGGCATACATACCAAAACAAACCGAGCACATCACGACGCGGGGAAATCAGAAAACCCCACAGAGCCCACGCTCCGGCGAGCACGACCGTCCAGCGAACAGCCGCTCGCGCATGCGCCTGAATAAATGGCAGCCGTCCGATCACCAGTGCCGCTAGATAGACCAGTCCATGCCCTGGCGGCACGTAGGCGGGCACGTGATCAAGTCGATACACATACACGCCGAGCCAGCCTGAGAAGACGTATTCGATGATCGTGGCAAGAATGACCACGACGGCTGTCTGGACACGCACCGTCGTCGACTCATGTTTCAACCACCAGAACAGCAGGGCCCAAGTAACCACACCCAGGACGAGTTGGCCGGCCAGATTGACCCACGTGTCGAACCACAGCACCGACGGGATCCAAATGAAAGCTACCGTAAGGGCGCGCGTGTCCGACCATCTCGTGACCGCGCTAACCGCCTTCATTACGCCATTGTCTCTGAAATCACCTGACAGGGTTTGTGCGATTGTGATTTCATCATGGCTACGACACCATCGCGCGGCTTACGGGAGCACATGATGCAGGTCAACGAAAACCAGTTGGTGCGCGAAGCCATGAGCCGCGACGTGGTGATCGTTGGCCCGGGCCATACTCTACGTCAGGTGGCCGAGGTCATGTCGAAACGCAATGTCGGTGCTGCGGTGGTCGAAGATCATGAAAGTTCTGGGATCGGCATCATTACCGAGCGCGATATCTTGCGCTCACTTGCCGCTGGCGAAGATCCCGATGTGGAACTTGCACATGATCACCAAACAACTGATGTTGTCTACGCAACCATCGACTGGCAGATCGGTGACGCCGCTTCGGCCATGTTACGCGGCGGATTTCGGCACCTCATCGTTCTCGACGGTCACTCGGTTGCCGGAATGCTGTCGGTTCGCGATGTTGTGCGCACGTGGGCTAAGGCACCCGTTTAACCTTTAATCGCATGGGCAGCCCGCCACGCGGACGGATAGTCACCAACGGCATCGCTACCGGCGTGGGCCCTACGGCGGTCAGCTCCACCTTCGGGGCAATACACGCCAACACGAGAATCGCTTCGACCAAGGCCATATCTCGACCTATACACAACCGTGGGCCAGCACCGAATGGGATGTATCCCGGACCATTGATGACATCGCGCCTACGTTGCCCAGCATGATCTAGAAAACGCTCTGGAATGAACTGATTCGGCCTCTCCCACAGCGATGGATGGCGCTGCACGAGCCAGGGACTCACGATGATGAGCGAACCTCGCTTCATCTCGACACCGTCAAGTACATCGTCTTGGTGGGATCGACGAGTGATCAGCCAGGCCGGCGGATAGAGCCGGAGAACTTCGTCAATGACAGCCGCCGTATAGGGGAGCCGCGCAAGATCTGCGAACTGCGGCCCGCCGCTGCCAACAAAGGGGGTTGCCTCCGCACGGACGCGCGAGAGTGCATCCGGATGCATTTCGAGAAGTTGCCACGCCCAAGTAAGCGCACTGGCAACTGTCTCGTGCCCGGCAACAATGAAGGTGATGATTTGGTTACGCACCTCATCACGCGACATCGTTCGACCCTCATCGTCGGCTGCCAGGAGCAGATCGAGCATGTCGCGCGGAGGTTCACCGGGGCCACGTGGACGAGATGCACGCTCTGCGAGCATCGCATCTACAGAAGAATCTAGATTCGCAACAGCCGAACGAAGGGCCACGTTCGCTGGCGTGGGCACCCGCAGCGGGGGCGACAGCGGCGATCGCGCCTTCTTCACAACAATGTCGAGCGCCTCAACCGTCGCCTGCGCTAACCGCGCAGCATCGCCGGAAAGGTCCGCCCCGAATAGGGACTTCCCAACAACCTCAAGAGCTAAATGCATCATCGCTTCGTCGATATCAAATACCGCATCGTCATTGGTAGACCACCGAGTTAACAAACGATCCGAAGACGTGCGTACGTGGTCGGCGATCTGTTCAAGTGTGCTGTGATGAAACGCTGGCTGAAGTCTGCGACGCTGCCCACGCCATTCGTCGGTATCGGCCGTCAGCAACCCTTCCCCCGTCACAAGTGAAAGCGTTGTGTACTGAATCGTGCGCTTCCCATACGCCCGCGCATTACCGACAAGCACGCGACGCGCCGTTTCCGGATGACTAACCAGGTACGTAGGCGGATCAGGAATCGGGAACTGCACGACATCACCGAACTGGCTGTACATGCGATTGAGGAACGACAGTGGATCGCGCCTGATCTCACCAATGGATCGAATCATGTCTCCACCGCGTGGACCCGGGGCCGTCGGTGGCGCTGGGCGGCGCAATTCCATCGGTGTCAGCCGTTGACGACGTCGGCGGACGACGTCGAAACAATCCGCTCTGGTGCGGAGTAGACCGTCATCCGACCATCGCGAACGAATCCTGCCAGCGTGAGGTTGCAGGCAATCGCCACGTCGACAGACAGCGACGTGGCGGCCGAAACGGATGCAACTACCGGGATTCCGGCCATGGCAGCTTTCTGAACGATCTCGAATCCGGCCCGTCCGCTTACGACAAGAACGTCGGCCGCCAGACCATTCATGATGGCGTAACCAATCACCTTGTCGACACTGTTATGCCGACCCACATCCTCGCGGACCGCAAGAATCGTGCCATCAGCCATGGCAATCGCGGCAGCATGCAGGCCGCCGGTGCGATCGAAAACGCTCTGACGCGATCTCATCTGCTCGGGTAGCGAGGCCAGGATGTCTAGATCGATCCGAACGTCACGTTCGATTCGCGGCGCTGCGGCCACGATCTCGTCGATGTGATCACGCCCGCAGACTCCACAGGCACTCGATGGCGTGGCGACTCGGCCTAGGTGCGAGGCATCGATCACCGCATCTGCGCTGACGGTCACCGTCACCTCACCCTGAACCGGCCCATTGCCGTCATGACATGGCCGCACGGAAATCAGTTGATCAGATGTGCGCAGGATCCCCTCGCCAACAGCCAAGCCCGCGGCCAGTTCTAGATCATGGCCGGGCGTTCGCATAGTTGAACCTAGGACCTCACGCAATTCGCCCTGTTCAATATTGATGCGAAGGGGCTCTTCTACGACGACTTGATCGGCGCGAGGCCCTGCACCGACACCACCCATGCGCGTCACGCGCACTCGTGAGGCCATCGTGGTGCGCTGTGAGCGATCCTCGTCGATTGAGTGCTCCTCGTCCATGGACATAACGGTACTCGCGAATTCGGCTGCTGACGTACTCGCAGGGCGGCTGATCTGGTGAGATGGGGCTATGACTCGAGTAGCAGTGATCGGTGCAGGGTTCTCCGGGCTAGCCGCGGCCGTCGATTTGGTTGACGCCGGATATGAGGTTCTGGTCTTCGAAGCGCGCTCGCGAGTGGGTGGCAGGGTCTGGTCCGAGCCGATTGACGGCCCAGACGGCAGCGGCTCGATCATCGAGCGCGGAGCGGAGTTTGTGCTCGACGGATACGACCACATGCGCCGATGGCTCGATCGGTTTGGCCTGGAACTGGCCAACACTGGAATGTCGTACTACGAGCGCGATGCGTACGGGGTTCAGGACGTTTCCCGCGCAGATATGCGCGCAGCTGCAGCAGTGCTCGCAGCGGCACCACGCACCGAGTCTGACGCCGTTGGTGATGTGCTCGCTCGCATCGATGTACGTCCCGATGTCGCCGCCGCAGTGGGCGCGCGAATTCAAGTGTCGTCAGCCTTCGGCATTGATCAGCTCAATGTGTCAGTGATCGACCATGCAGGATCCTTCACGGCGCACCCGAGTTTCAGGGTCGCCACCGGAAATCAATCGTTGGCAAAGGCGATGGCAGCATTCCTTGGCAATCGAATCTACCTGGACACCGAGGTCTATTCCGTCGACTGGGATGTCGATGGCGCGACCATCCGAACCAGCGACATCAGCCACGATGTCGACGCAGTGATCGTTACCATCCCCCTGCCCCACCTTCGCGAATTTCCTTTTACACCAAGCCTTCCCGGTGATCGCCACGAAGCGTTAGAACGCATGACGATGGGTAATGCAGCCAAAGCACACATCTCGTTGAACGCGTCGGCACCAACGAGTGCCGTGCTCTCGGTGCGTGACCTGTTCTGGTGCTGGACCTGCACTGGGCTCGACGGATCAGTTGTGCCCGTGCTCAATACGTTCGCTGGATCACCAGACTCAGTGAGCCGCCTCGATGCCGAGAACGGACCCAGTTCGTGGGCGAACCGATTGGCCGAGATCCGCTCAGACCTCGCGCTCGACCTTGAATCCGCCGTCATCACCACATGGCATGACGATCCGTGGGCTCGTGGCGCCTACACCGCCGACACCGTACGTCAGCTACCCGGTGACGTGGATACTTTCTCTGCACCACTGGGATGCCTGTACTTCGCCGGCGAGCACACCGCAGGTGAATGGTCAGGCTTGATGGAAGGTGCGCTCAGGACCGGCTCGCGCGCCGCCGCCGAATTGATGGCACAAATACCGTTGGCCTAATCCCAGATCATTTTGGGATTAGGCCAACGTCGAGCAAAACTGCCAGGGATTAACTACTTCGTCACGCGCGGTGTATCGGGAGCCGGCTGGCGACCCTCCTTGTTGCGCTTGAACAGTGACGAGATCGAGAAGATCGGGTCGTACTTCTTGTCTGCAACGCGCTCCTTCAACGGGATGATCGCGTTGTCGGTGATCTTGATGTGCTCTGGGCAAACCTCGGTGCAGCACTTGGTGATGTTGCAGTAACCGACACCGTGATCTTCAACAGCAACCTCACGACGATCTACTGTGTCGAGGGGGTGCATATCCAACTCGGCGATACGCATCAGGAAACGTGGGCCGGAGAAGGTGGTCTTGTTGTCTTCGTGATCGCGCACGGCGTGACAGATGTTGTTGCACATGAAGCACTCGATGCACTTGCGGAATTCCTGCGAACGCTCGACGTCAATCTGAGCCATCCGGTAATCACCGGGGGCAAGATCGGCAGGCGGTGCGAAGGCCGGAACCATGCGTGCCTTTTCGTAGTTGTACGACACGTCGGTGACCAAGTCGCGGATGACTGGGAATGTACGCATCGGCGTGATGGTGATCGTCTCTTCTTCGGTAAACGTGCTCATCCGCGTCATACACATCAACCGCGGCTTACCGTTGACCTCAGCACTGCACGACCCGCACTTGCCTGCCTTGCAGTTCCAGCGAACCGCGAGATCTGGGGCTTGGGTTGCCTGAAGACGGTGAATGATGTCGAGGACAACTTCGCCCTCGTTGACATCCACGCTGAAGTCTTCAATCTCGCCGCCTGCGCTGTCGCCACGCCACACTTTGAACTTCGCTGTGTAACCCATCAGTGATCACTCCCTGCATCGTGCGTGGGCAATTCTTCGGCGGTGAGGTACTTCTTCAATTCTTCAACATCAAAAAGCTCAAGCAGATCTGGGCGCATCGGCTGGATCGGCTTGTGCTCAATCACTGCACCCTCACCGTCGTACCGACAGACAATATTAAGTTTGCGCCACTCAGCGCTCATCTTCGGGTAATCGTCGCGTGTGTGTCCACCACGACTTTCCTGACGATCTAGCGAAGCCCTAGCAACGGCCTCAGCGACGAGCAGCATGTTTTTGAGATCTAGGGCGAGGTGCCATCCCGGGTTGAACACCCGGCCACCCTTCACGCTCGAGTTCTTGACGCGGACCTTGAACTCTTGCAGCCGGGCAAGGGCATCAACCATTTCACTTTCGGTGCGAATGATTCCGACGAGATCGTTCATGGTGTTCTGGAGATCCGCGTGAATTGTGTAGGGATTTTCGTCGCCAACATTTGAGAAGGGAGCCAGCGCCTCAGCCTCGGCCTCGGCCAACATCGCATCGGTCACTACCGGACGGGCAGGGAGCGCCTCGACGTACTCTGCGGCGCCAAGGCCGGCACGTCGGCCGAAGACCAAAAGGTCCGAAAGCGAGTTACCACCGAGGCGATTGGAACCATGCAATCCGCCGGACACTTCACCGGCGGCGAACAATCCCGGTAGCAACGTCTCCTGGGAATCGGGGTCTACCTCGACACCACCCATGACGTAGTGGCAGGTGGGCCCAACTTCCATGGCCGACTTAGTGATGTCAACGTCGGCGAGTTCCTTGAACTGATGCCACATCGACGGAAGCTTCTTCTTGATCACGTCCGCGGGTAGGCGACTCGATACGTCGAGGTAGACGCCACCATGCGGAGTGCCACGGCCAGCCTTCACCTCAGTGTTGATCGCGCGAGCAACCTCGTCGCGTGGCAGTAGCTCAGGTGGTCGCCGATTGTTATCCGGATCGGCGTACCAGCGGTCAGCTTCTTCCTCAGTCGTCGCGTACTGATCCTTGAACACGTCTGGGATGTAGTTGAACATGAAGCGGGTGCCCTCGGAGTTTGTGAGCACACCGCCGTCACCGCGGACCGACTCGGTAACCAAGATGCCCTTAACGGACGGCGGCCAGACCATACCCGTCGGGTGGAACTGAATGAACTCCATGTTGAGCGTTGTAGCGCCGGCACGCATCGCGAGCGCGTGACCGTCACCCGTGTATTCCCACGAGCCGCTGGTGACCTTGAAGGTTTTACCGATGCCACCGGTGGCCAAAATGACCGCGGGAGCTTCAAAGGTGACGAAGTCGCCCGTCTCTCGGAAGTAGCCGAATGCTCCAGCTGCACGTCCATCTACGGTGAGTAGACGAGTGATTGCTACC
>Ga0194051_1001713_pt1 | contig 11277 bp, 10 predicted proteins | sample SepL2320m_MetaG_FD_161275 | JGI IMG/M metagenome (GOLD analysis project Ga0194051, IMG submission 161275) | Anoxic zone freshwater microbial communities from boreal shield lake in IISD Experimental Lakes Area, Ontario, Canada - Sep2016-L239-20m | ecosystem: Environmental > Aquatic > Freshwater >...
GGTGTGCAGTATTCGGGTGCAACGGAAGTCCTGCGGGACTTTGCCGAGCGCCATGCCATTCCCGTGGTGGAGACCATCGCCGGAAGAGCCAACCTGCTGCATGGCCATCCACTGAACATCAGCCCCATCGGCGTCACCGGGTCGAACTCGACGCATGCGACCGCGAGCAGCGGATGTCTGCTGGAAAGCGGCCGACTCTGCTGGTCTACCGGGTCATCTGCACGGAACAGGATGCATTGCACTGGGCCGAGGAAGACATTGGCAATTTGCGGGTGGCGCTGAATGCGTTGGTGAGGCTGTTTCGGTTGTGAGAGCGCACCGTGGTATGCGCAAACCCGTTACAGATGGCACACCACATCAGGCCAACGGCGCACGTCTAGTTGCTGGCGCAACCGTCAGGCGCTGACTTGCCAGCAAAGCGGTCGGCGATCCAGGGCAAGTAGTACTGCTCCGAGAGGCCTGGTGTCGAAAAATGGTCCTGATTGCCTGGCAACTGCATGCGGCCCACATTGGCGCCAGCAATCGCGCACATGTTCTTGCGGTAAAGCTCGTGCTGGATTGGCGGCAGGGTCGTGTCGTTGTTGCCGTAATAGATCATAACCGGTGCCACCGGCTTCACGTCGTTCGGAACGCTCACCGTCTGAAAGGCCTGCGCCCAGGCGAGCTCATTTTGCCGATCCGCCCGCATGAGCGTCTTGTAGTTGTTTCCGAAGGTGTAACTGAGGGTGTCGGAACTCGCATGGATGCACTTGGTCCGGTAGACCTCGTCCAGCGCCTTGGCGCCGTCCTCGGTGTAGACGTCGGTGTATTTGAGCTTGTCAGGGTAGGCGGCTTGGATGCCCCACAGCATCATGGCGAAATGCGCGAACTCGAAGACGTTGCCGGAGAAGGTCTGGGTGAGTTCGTCGATCGCGTTCTTGGCGCTCGCCGCGTCGGTGGGCTTTGGCACGACCGCGGCCATGTCGTCAGGCGCCATTGCCACGAAACCCACGAACTCGAGGCCGTCGCGTGCCGTGCCTTTCTGGGCGATGTAATCGGGCTGTCCCGCCGCGGCGATGGTGGAGCCGCCGCCCTGCGACCAGCCGATGCCGAGCGCTTTCTTGCCGGCGCCGACCTCCTTAATTGTACCCACCGCGCGACCAGCGTTGATGGCATCACGGCCTTGCGTACGCGCCACGAGATACTGGTGCTTTCCTGGACTGCCGAGACCCTGATAGTCGGTTCCCACCACCACGTAGCCTGACTTTATGAACTGCTCGAGCGCGGGCAGGCCATAGTCGGTCCAGCTGTCGCCGCCGATGCGGAAATATAGGTTCAGCGGCTTTGCGGGATCGAGTACCTGCGAGGGGCCACAATTGGCCGCACCACCCGTTGTGCCGTGCGACCAGATGACCACCGGTCGCCCACCCTTGGGCGCTTTACCCTCCGGAGCGACGACGACCGCGGTCGATATCGTCTTCACGTCATTGAGGTCGGAGGAAACATATGCGATGCGCCAGGCCTCGGCACCCTTGATGGATGTCGCGATTTTCTCCTGCCTGATGACCTGACCGAGTTTTCCCTCGGGCTTCATCTTCATAACCGACTCGTAGAAGGGGGGGAGCATGGGCCGTGCAATCGCATCATCCGCCATGGCAGCGATGGGAGCAAGGCAGGGTGCAGCGCTCAGCGCGGCAATGAGCAGACGTGACGTGATGGACATGTGCGCCTCGGGTGATTTGAACGGAAAAGGCCAGTCCCGCGAGGGGCTGGCCTGGAGTGATCATCAGTTGGCCGTGCAGCCGTCGGGCGTGGGCTTGCCGGCAAGGCGATCCTTGATCCACGGCATGTAGAAGGGCACAGATTCGGGCGGCGTGGTGAAGTGGTTCTGGTCGCCGGGCAGCTGGATTCGCGTGACATTCCCGCCCAGTGCACAGATCTTTTTCTGATAGAATTCGCCCATGATCGGCGGCAAAGTGGTGTCCTTGTTGCCATAGATGATCATGACTGGGGCGATCGGCTTCACCGTACTGTCAAGCGTGCCCTTGAGTATAGCCTCGGCCCAGGCCATGGCATTTTGCGGTTGTGGACGCAGCATCGATTTGTAGTTCTGGCCGAAGTTGAAATTGATCGTATCGGTCGCCGTGTGGACGCACTTGTTGGAGTAGATCTCATCCAGTACATTTGCACCCTCGTCTGTGAAGATGTCGCTGAGCTTCAGCTTGTCTGGAAAACCGGCCTGAGTGCCCCACATGTTCATCGACATGTGAGCGAATGCGAAACTATCGACTGACCAGGCCGTAGCAAAGTCGCTCACCATCTTCGTGGCACCGGTCTCGTCCATGGTGGCAGGCGCATACATGGCGAAATCCGGGACCGCCATCGCGACGAAACCGAGAATCTCGAGGCCGTCATATGCTGTGCCCTGCTTTGCGACGTAGTCAGCCTGCGAGGCACCTATGGTCGAACCTGCTCCCTGGGACCAGCCGATCATGATCGTCTTCTTGCCCGCTCCCGTTTCCGCCATGGAGCCCGCGGCGCGGGCGGCATTGATCGCATCGCGACCGTTGGTCTTGGCCACGGCATACTGGTGGCGTCCGCCGCCGCCCAGGCCCTGATAGTCGGTTCCGACCACAACGTAGCCGTCCTTGATGAATTCATCGAGGCTCGGCAGGCCATAGTCAGTCGATTCATTGCCGTTCACGAGGAAATACTGGTTAAGCGACTGCGCCGGATTCTCGACCTGCGAGGGGCCGCAGTTCTGCGCATTACCGGTCGTGCCATGCGACCAGGAGATGATCGGGCGGCCACCGGACGGCGCCTCGCCAACCGGGGCGACGACGACGCCGGTCGAAATCGTCGGCACGTCATTCAGGTCGGAGGAGATATAGGCGATGCGCCATGCCTGCGCGCCGGCGATCGGGGTAGCAACTTGTTCCTTCTTGATGATCTGACCGAGCTTGCCCTCGGGCTTCATCTGCATGACGTCCTGGTAGAAAGGCGAGACGGATACTGTGGGCGTGGCGTTGTCTGCCATCGCGGCGGCGGGAGCAAGCGACATGCCAGCCAGCAGGGACAGTGCGATCCTGAACTTGAGAGACATGGTTTTACCTCGTGTATGTGTTTGGGATTACTTTTCGGGGAACAGAAAAGTCATGCCAAAGCGCGCACCCCAGCCGGTTGGACCGGCATCATCAGGAGACACCGCCCAGTAGCGCACGCCACCAAATAGGGCGACGGGTTGCTTGTCAAAGTGCACGATTTTCTGTACAACAAAATTGAATGGGACTGACCACTCATCGGTGACCCAATTGTAGGTCGACTCGGAATTCAGGGTGAAGGTCCACGCGTTCTTTGTGGCGTAGGACACAAAGGGCTGCATGTAGGCCTGGTTAATATTCTTTTCGGCTGGATCACCCGCGAAGGACCAAATTTGATTGGCCAGGATGCCGACGGTCCAGGGGCCCTGCTGCATGAGTGCGACGCCGGTAGGTCCTAACCCCCACTTTTCCGGTCCGAGGAGAGGGTGGGAGGCTGTGTTGAGGTATGCAATAGGACCCACGCCCCAGATGATGCCATGGGTCGGCTTCACCGGCGAAAAGAACAGGCTCTGCTGGGTATTGCCGAGGCCCCATTGGTTGCCCGCCCTAGGATAAATATCGTCCTGCGAAATTATCGGCAAAATGGTGCGGGAGATCAGATTCCAGTCTTCATTAAGCCTTATCGGGATCACTGGCTGCAGATTGACGTAAGTCTGATTTCCATCGTCGGCTGGGCCGATACCCTCGTTGTAGTTGCCCTGAAAGGGAACGCTGATAAGGCTCGCAACGGGGTTGGCGAGTTGCTTGGCCAGGTCCTGCGAATCCTCATCAGCCATAGCCGCGCTATGCAGCAAGAAGATCGTTCCGAGAGCCAGTAGCAGCCTGTTCATGTCTTGTCCTTCAGCGTTCCCAAAAGCACCAACACTCGTGTCCGATGGATCAAGCCAGACTCGACAAAAGGGCGATCGGGAACGATCCTCTGTCAAATCATTCAGCACCACGCTTGGCACTGCGCTCGACCTAATTCGGAATGCGAGTTACATCGTTTGGTACCAGAAGGGACAATGAGAATTCTAACAGAACCTAACAGACGACAGCGGCGATGGTGGTGGAAGGCGCTCATGATCGCGTTCCAGTTTTCTATTTTTGCGTGTTGTTTGCCGGTGTCAGCGCAAGCTGAAGAGCCCTTGCTGATGTCGCAATCCTATTGGGTCGATGTTTCAGGACGCGCGGATTTGGCCGAGGCGATGGCCGCGCCGTTCCAGCCCGATGATGGCCTTGTTTCGAAGGGCTTCACGCGATCTGTATTGTGGCTGAAGATCGAAGTGCGAGGTCGTGAGGGCACGGACCCAATAGCGCTGGTCGTCACCCCGCCGTTTCTGGAGCGGATTGAACTTTATGACCCGGAGGTGGGTGGCGCAGGCTCAGCAGCTCCGCTTGTCAGCGGTCGTGATGTGACGCCTGATGCCGTGAACCACGTCGGCCTGAGCAGTGGCTTTATCATCGCACCATCAATAGCGCCTCGCATACTATACCTTCGCATTTCATCATCCACGACGCTTACGGCAAGCATTGCTGTGATGCCTCTGAACCAGGCCGTGGTTGCGAACCAGCGCCTTGAGGCAATCCTCGCGGTCTATGTCGCCTTCCTGATAGGCCTCTGCCTCTGGGGCATCGTGAGCTGGCTGGTCAGAAAAGAAGCCATCTACGGCTTCTTCGTTCTGAGGCAATTCTACTCTTTGCTCCTCTTCTTGGCTTTCTTTGGTTTGTTCCGCTTCTTCTATCCTGAGGAATTCGACCTTTCTTCCAGGCGCTTTATCTATGTCTTCATTCTCGTCACCGTCATTGCCGTAACGGGATACTTCGATCTGAGACTTCTCTCGGGCTTCGGTGCTAATCGTTGGTTGCGCAGAATCTTGGGGGCCGTTCTCTTCTTGCCGGCCATCAGTGTAGCGTTCCTCCTATTCGGTGAACCAGGAACAGCTCTTCGTCTCAATGCGGCGGTCATCAATGTCATCATGCTCATGACCTGCCTGCTCGCCTTTTCCGTCCGCGACCCCGAGAGAGAGCAATATGGTTCGTCAGCCTTGTGGATCATCCGCGTCAGCTTTCTGCTGATGGCGTTTGTGATCATGGTGCCTGTGTTGATGCATCAGAACGTCATCCAGACGCGCATGCCGGCCGTCAACTTCATCTTTCTTCATGCGCTGCTGTCGGCATCCGTCATGGTGGCGCTGCTCACGATAAGAGCGCGACGGCGGGATCTGGCTGCCCAGCAGGCATTGCTTCAGGTGCAGATCGCGGAAAGGGAGCTGCGCGAAGAAAGTCAGCGCAGGAACGAGAAGGAGAAGTTCCTGTCCATGCTGACGCACGAACTGAGAAACCCGCTCGGCGTCATTCGCCTCGTTGCAGATACGAAGTCCCCGGGCGGCCGCACGATCGAAAAGGCAGCCCAGGATATGGCTGGCGTCATTGAGCGTGTGGAGCAAAGCGAAAAGCTCGACAGCCAAACAGTTTCACCTGATTTTGCGCCCGTCGATCTGACTAGGTTTCTCGATGAACTCGTTGCGGAGAAGCCGTTCCTTGGGCGCGTGCAGGTCGTGCACGAAGAAGCGCTGTCTGTCTCGACGGATGGCGTGATCCTGCGATCCATCCTGCGAAATCTGCTCGACAATGCGCTGAAGTATAGCCCCGCCAACACGCCCGTCATGCTCACTGCCACTTCAGTCAGTTCAGGTGACAAGGCAGGTGTGAGGCTTGAAGTAGTCAACAGGGTTGGTAAGGCGGGTGCGCCTGACCCGGAGAAGCTCTATACCAAGTATTATCGGAGCAGGAGAGCTCATCACCAACCAGGATCGGGCCTGGGGCTCTTTCTAGTGGCCAATTGGGTAAGGACACTGGGGGCGAGCATCGACTATTGTCTCCTTCGAAACGACGAAGGGGGCAAGTCCGTGTCATTCAGCCTGTGGATGCCTTCATGACTCGGCCCCTCAAGATCATTGTCGTCGAGGACTATGACGACTATCGAGCGGCCATCTGCAATGCGCTCACCCAGGATGGCCATGATGTAATCGGCGTTGCAAATGCCGAGGATGTCGACGACGAGCCCGTCGGATATGTGAGTGATCTCTATATCGTCGACCTCAACCTTCCGGGTGAAGACGGCATGGGACTGGCGCGCCGTATCCGGAAGTCCCAGCCGGATGTGGGCATCGTGATCGTGTCGGCCCGTAACGCGCTTTCGGACCGCATTGAAGGCTACCAATCGGGTGCCAACATATACCTGACAAAGCCCTTTTCTCTCGAGGAGCTCCGTGCCGTCGTCTCCGGCTTCAGCAGCAGGCTGGCCAACAGTGGAACTGCACTCCCCCGGACATTGACCCTGAGTTCGGTGCGCATGGTGGTGGCGGGGACTGCAGGTGAGACGAGGCTGACTCAGACTGAGATCGTTCTTCTGGCAGCCTTCTCCAGGGCATCCCAGCAGATACTCGAGCGATGGCAGGTTGCATCGCATCTTGGGGGCGGCGAGCACATCAGCCGTGAAAATCTGGAAGTTAAACTCGGCAGGCTTCGCAAGAAACTCGTCAACTGCGGCGCAGAGGCTCCGGCAATCCAATCGTTGCGGGGAGTGGGCTACAAGCTGTGCAGTCCGATCCGCGTTGTGACGGATTGACCAAATGATATCAACTAGACACTTGGTGTTTCTCATAGGTAACGATCACAAAGGGCATTAGCGCAATGCAGGCGGCTTACTGGTGGGGGTTGACTTGCCTTATACTGCTCGTCGCAGTCGAGTTGGGGCGGAGATTGTCGGTGCCGCTTCGCGTCCGCGAGCCGGGAAGCACCCGAGAGATTGTCAAACAGGCGACTGGCGTCATTGCAACACTGACGTCTCTAGTGCTTGGGCTTCTCATTGCCAACGGGCAGCAATCATTCAGTCGTCAAGGTATCTCGATTGCGACAATGGCCGTCAGTGTGGCCCGGTTGGATGAGGTCCTTCAGGCCTACGGTAGCCAGGCCCAGCCTTGCCAAAGTAATAACACTGTTCGCAGCAGCAGCGTGTTCGATTAGCAGCGCTCTTGCTGCGGATCGGACCGTTATCAAACTGCACCAAGAAGCTCCCGAATTGCACTACGTGGACCAGTTGCCCGTTGGACATTCGGACGGCGATATTCTCGCGTTTGAAGCGAATCTGACTGGCGATGGTGGCGTAAAGGCGATCATGGATGGTTTCTTGATGACCGTTGACTTGGCTGAAGGAACGGAAACCGTAGAGGACCGCGTGGGCGAGTTTACGATTGATTTTGGTAGTGGCTCATCGCTGCTCGCCTCAGGAAAGGCCGTGTTCGCTGCGACGGCTACGGAGATGCCCAATGAAGCGCCACAGATCCGCTCAGTGATCGGTGGTACGGGCACATATATCGGCGCACGTGGACAGATAACCTCTGTGCATCATTCCGATGGTACCTGTGACCACATGATTGAATTGGTGAATTAACAGCGCATGCCGCAATTTGAGCCGAACCACGTACGTAACATCAGCTGGTTCGGCACGGCCTACCAAGTTACATACTCTCACAGTATCCAAAGCCGTTGTTGGTCGTCACGTTAACAGTAACGCTTGGGGGCAGAGTGCAAGGGAGCAACAGGGGACAAGAGCAGTAACACTGATTGTCTTTCTGGGCTGATCGCCTCTCGATGAATTTTCTGCAACGCTTTTGTTCATTGATGCGACCGCTGAGATTAGAGCCAATCAGACTACAAGCTTCGGAGAAGCAAGATGCCGAAAATGCTGGCGGGGTGAAAACACCGCCGGTTACAGAGTTAAGCCAAGTTGTAGCGTTTTCCTCACACTGAACAAAACAGGGAGATCAGGCATGAACTTTCGTCTTCCCGTGCTTGTTGCCGCCAGTCGCGTGTGGACGGCCGCGATCGCCGCTGCCGGTGAACCGGCTAACCCTCATGTGCCTTTGCAAAAGACCATCGGTCGTCCGATGGCACAGGGGCCTGTGCCGTCACTCGGTGTTATCAATGCCCAGGGAGCTGACCTTGCAGAGGGAAAGCTCACGCTTTCCGGCGTGTCCGGCAACATCATCGTCTTCGCCGACCGTCCGGTGCGGGCGACAGGCCATGAGACCAAGGAGTTGTTCATTTCCCGCTGGGGGTGGCGCGGACAAAGCCCGATGCGTCAGCAATGCATTGCCGAAAAGCTGAACCCTTGCGGTCGAGCGACCAGCAAGCCCGCAACCTCACAAGCACGATCCTCGCAATCACCGCTGGTCTGATTATGCTGATAACGTACTGTGAACTCTCCCGAGGACCTTCCGGCTGCTCAGCCTGCTCGCGTCGGTCGCGTGAGGACTCCTCGGATCATGCTCGCCACGATCTCCTACGGCGGTGCCATTGAACTCAGGCGATTGCCACCACCACGCCTTCAGGGCGAATGATATTCAGCTATGTTCAGGATGGTGTTGCAAATAAATTGCGAGCGGTGGCGAAGGAATACTACTTTTCCCCAAGTTGACGAATTTCCTGCGCTAACCTATCGAATTTTTCTTGCGCTAACGGTGTGAGATAGAGAAGACGTTCTCTTCTATCCGTAGGATTTCGCTCACTCGCAACCAAATTTGATTCTACTAGCCTCCTAAGCTGTTTATGGACAGCTACATGCGAATCCAAGTCGAAACTGCGGACAATGTCCTTCTGTCGGACAGGATGCCCATTCGCCTTTGCTATTTCGATGATTATGGTTCGCGAAACGGCATCAACATCTTCATTCGACGAACCACGAACATTTAACGCATCAAGACCGTTAGAATCTATTTCGATAGAAGCGTTCATAGTCGCCGTCCTCACGAATCACACTGGTCAAGTGAGGCGTGTTATGAACTCTTGAGAATGAATATGAGGCTAACGCTAACACATTGATTTGTTTATAAATACCATAAGTAAATGTTCTTATATTCCGGACTTTCAACTCTGGAAAAACGAAGCAGCGCAAGGGTACATTGGAACATCCGACTTCAAAGCCAGTTGTAATTCTACGTAGCTGTACCCATATGAATATGGTAAGATCGTTCTTGCACTCGCTCGCTCAGACGTCTCGCGAGGTGTGCACTCCGGTGATCTGTAAGCGCCGTCTACGCCCCATGGAGTTTCCGGTTGCGGGCTGAAGGATTTTCGGAGTGATGTCGATGTGGGGGCTGATTTGATTGCTCACAATGAGGTCACTGGGGAATCCCGGGTGAGCTCATTGTGAGGGATTTGAGGACGCAGCGGCGTAGGCCCATGGCATCAGGGCATCGATATCCTTGTTGAGGTGCCCCTGGGCAAGTCTGGTGAAGAGGTACAGGAGGTAGGCATAGGGATCGCCGCCGTTCATCTTCGCCGAGCCGATGAGCGAAGCCATGCGGGCCCAGGAACGTCCACCCTCGTCATGGCCAGCGAAGAGCGCGTTGCGGCGATTCATGGCCGGGCTGCGGATAGCGTTCTCGACCAGGTTCGAGTCCATGTCGACATGACCGTCCTCGAGGAACAGCCGGAAGCCGGACTGACGCCTCAGCATGTAGGCAAGCGCCAAGCCCAGCTTCGACTTGCGCGACACACGCGCGGCCTGAGCCGAGAGCCAGTTGAAGAAGGCATTGACCAGCGGGCAGGACATTTTCTGGCGGACGGCGCGGCGGTGATCGGGTGCCTTGCCGCGGATGCCGTCCTCGATCTTGTAGAGCGCGGCGATGCGCAGGAGCGCCTCGTCGACGATGGGCGAGCCCGCCTTGGGCTTGGCCTCGATCAGCTTTCTCCTCCCATGTGCCCAACAGTAGGCGAGCTTCAGCGGCTTGCCGCCCGGACGGCCGGGCTTGGAGAGATGCGTGTAAGCGCCATAGGCATCGACCTGGATGGTTCCCTCGAAACCGGCGAGGATGTCGCTGGCGTATTGGCCGCCGCGGCCGGGATGGTAGTGGAACACCACGCCGGGCGGCGCCGGGCCGCCCCAGCCCCGGTCATCGCGCAGTACGGCCCACAAGTAGCCGGTCTTCGTCGTGCCCCGGCCGGGATCGAGCACCGGGGCGGTCGTCTCGTCGACATAGAGCCTCGAGCTTCCGGTCTTCAGCAGCACGGCCATGCGTTCGACCACCGGCGCGATCAGAGCGCCCGTCCGGCCCATCCAGTCAGCCAGCACCGAGCGGTCGATCGGCACCCCGTGACGGGCCATGACAACGGCCTGGCGGTTCAGCGGCATGTGCTCGGAATGCTTGGCTACCGCGATATGCGCCAGCAGCGCCTCGGTCGGCCAGCTGCCCTCCAGGAGATAGGCCGGGGCCGCGGCCTGAAGCACCCCTGTGCGCCCCTTGGGGCAGGCGTAGCGGGGGCGGATGGTCACGATGACCTGATAGCGGGCGGGGATGATGTCGAGGCGCTCCGAGCGGTCCTCGCCGATCCTGACCATGTCGCCGCACCCGCAGGGGCAGGCAATGCCCTCAGGCTCAATGACCTGCTCGACGCGCGCAAGAGTGTCGGGAAGCTTCCGCTCCTTGCGGGGCTTTCGCGGCGTCCTGTCCGGTTCCGCCTGGGTGGCTTCGATTTGCTTCTCGACCGCCGCGATCTGTTCCTGGGTCTCGGCAATGGCGGTCTCAATGTCCTCAAGCGCGAGCTGCAGCTGATCCGGGTCGAGCTTCTCGGACTTCGGCCCGAACTTCGTCCGGCGGTACTGCTCGACCTGACCTTCCAGCTTTTCGATGAGCTCCTTGAGCGTGGCGATCAGGCCTTCCTTCTCCGACACAACTGCTTCCTGGTGGAGGCGTGCCGCGCGCTCGATGATGGTTTCCATCCGCGACGCCTCGAGTGCTGCCTGCTGGGTCTCGAAGGCCTTCAGCACCTCCGGTGGAAGGTTAGGAAAGCGGCTGATGTCGAAAGACGAAGACATGCCAATTCATACGCAACATGGAGGCGGGAGACCAAGTCCCAAGGCAAGAATACGCGCGCTGAGTCATCCTGCCGCAGCAGGAGGCTGAACCTGCCGCGCCACCACGCGGCGCCAGTCGAGGCCCTCGAACAAGGCCTCGGCCTGGGCCCGGGAAAGCGTCATCACGCCATCCTGAATCGCGGGCCATGCGAAGCCACTGACCTCAAGAACTTTGTAAACCAGCACAAGGCCTGTTCCATCCCACGCCAGGGCTTTCAGCCGGTCGCCGCGTTTCGACCTGAAGATCACTGTGACACCCGAATAGGGTTCGAGCTTCAGCACGTTCTGCACGAT
>Ga0194051_1001715_pt1 | contig 11275 bp, 7 predicted proteins | sample SepL2320m_MetaG_FD_161275 | JGI IMG/M metagenome (GOLD analysis project Ga0194051, IMG submission 161275) | Anoxic zone freshwater microbial communities from boreal shield lake in IISD Experimental Lakes Area, Ontario, Canada - Sep2016-L239-20m | ecosystem: Environmental > Aquatic > Freshwater >...
TGGAGACAGCATTGCCTTCGATGATGGGACCCAGCTCGGGGGAGACGAATTCGATTTGGGAGGCACTCCAGAAGATGAGAGCGCCTCGGTGGTCATTGCGACTGATTCTTCACAAGCAACCGGCGATGCAAGTTTCTTTGGTCAAACCATGGCCGGAGAGGGGTCGAGTTTTGAATCTGAGGCAGGTCTTGTGTCTGATACTGACGGAGGAAGCCTCGGGACGATGACCGGCGCAAGTTACCCCTCTGGAGAAGCAATTTCCGAGACGCCGTTCAGTGGATGGCAGATTGCGGGCCTTACATTTTGCGCCATGTTGATGCTTGTTGGTGGGTTTATGGCATTTGATTTAATTCGCACCATCGGAAGCACCCAAGGCCCTTCGTTCTCGAATCCGCTTTTAAATGCCATGGCTGAGACATTCGGCTGGCGATAGGAATGTCGGGAACTCGATTTTTCTCTACTCCGACCAAGAGGGGCCACGGGTGCTGGGCTGGCTATCGGCCTTGTTGAGAATCGCGCTATACTTGATTGAATGAATTTCATTACTTTTGAAATCTGTAGATTCCTCTATTCGCTGCGCTCCTGCTCCATCCGAATCGATCCGCTTTGAAAACGCTCGGACGCCGGTGGCGTCAAACGAAAGTTTTCATCCCCGCCTTGTACTATTTTCCCTCTTTTTAAAGAGGGAACCAACCGTCTCCCCCCGAGAATCTCCCCTGACATTTGTGAGCCTCTTGATTCATGGCACGCCATCAATTTGTACAACCGAGCCACTCGATTTCTGTAAGGCTTTGCTTGGGTCTTTATGAATTTCTCGCCTCACTGAAGTTTGCAGTTGTGCTGATCACTACGCTGGCCGTTGTGCTGGGACTTGGAACGTTTGTCGAAAGTGCCTATGGTACTGAGGCGGTAAAATTTGGCGTCTGGAATACATGGTGGTTTACGCTGCTCAATGCTCTCCTTGCAGTCAGTATTTTTTGCGCGGCTGCAATTCGTTATCCGTGGAAGCGGTATCAAACTGGATTTGTCATCACGCATATCGGACTGCTGACGTTACTGGCCGGATGTTTTATTTCGCAGCGGGGCGGTATCGATGCTCAAATGCCGCTGCTTGAGGGCTCGGAAGGATCGAGAGCTTTTGAAGATTCTCACCATTTTACGCTTCGGATTGAATCATCGAAACCCTCTGTCAAATCGTCAATTGTTGGGCCGATTCCATTTCGAGCAGGCCCATTCAACTGGTCAGAGTATGCCGGATCGCATGCGAATTTACCGGGTGAATCCCAGGGCACCCTATTCAAGACGGGTACAGCCACTGCTGAAAAATCTGGCTCTCTCACACGGGCCTCGATTCCTTGGTCGCTGGCTCCTCGCGACAAAGGAGTGATCTATCAGCAGGATGGAATTCTCCTGGAGGTGCTCGACTATCTTTCGGATTCTTCTGCAGCACTTGCGCCGAGCGTGTCGCTGCGTATTGGCAGCGATGATTTTGAAGGAGCAGGCGCTCGCGGCGCATGGATTCCTGTTGATCTCACATGGCAGCCAGATCCGCTGCGGGGGTCTGGCGGAATCCGGCATCGTGCCACCGCCGGTGGCGGTACTGTCGTGTTTTGGAAAATCTCTTCTAAACCTGAAACCGATGCCTTTGTATTAGCCACGCCTGAGCCATCGCTTGGATTTGGTGAAAAGGGGCAACTTGTTCTCGTAGCCAACGGCAACGTTTTTCGGCTGCTTGTTGAAGATTCCATCGGAAAACGTGTCCCGCTTGGCGACTCTGGAATGCACGCCCAAGTTACCGATTTTCAGTCGCAACTCGGCGCGGTACGAACGCAAATTTTTAGAGGCGATTCGAAGTCTCCTGAAGAAATGGTATTGGTCGCCGATCTTCCTGAAGTTTCCGTGCACGCGCCACAAGCGGGTGTCTATGGAGCGCTGTGGATTGATCGCTCTGTTGCTTCCGCTGCAGAAGCAATGGAGGGGAAAGCACGCAGTCGAATTGATGTCGTTCAAGGATATGATCGAAAACTTTACTACCGTTGCTGGCAGACTCCGCGAGTTCGATCCGGCGAATTACCTTCGGATGGAACCAGCGTTGGTGCGTTCGAGATGCCTCGCGCGAAGTTGCAAATGCAGGTTGAACGCTTTCTCCCAGCAGATCGCCTCGAAGTGGTAACCCTGCCACGCAACTTCGAGAAAGACAAGGCTTCTTCTGCCAAACGCCGGGCTGCAAAAGTTCGGCTCATCGTTGATGGCACATCGGAAGACTTCTGGATTGCCGGGATTCCAATCCAGCCTGTTATGGAAGAACCTTCCTCTGCTGAGATCCACACGGTTCGATCGGCCAGCCGCGCCATTACGCTCACCATGGAACCTGATGAAATCGATATTGGTTTTCTGGTTCGGCTCGATAATTTTGAAAGGCGACTTGATCCTGGAACGAGTCAGGCTTCTCATTTTTCAAGCGTTGTTGAGTTTCTTGGTCCGAATAAGAAACCCCTCGTTGCACGACCGGTGACTATTACGATGAACGCGCCTATCGACTTTTCCGATCCAGCAAGTGGTCGTTCCTATAGACTTTTTCAGGAGAGCTTTATGGGGCCATGGGTGCCTGGTGATGAACTGTTCGAACGATTTACTCGCAACCAACAGAATCCTCCGAACAAAATTGAGGCAAGCGTTCTGACGGTCAATTATGATCCGGGGCGCGGCATTAAATACGCCGGCAGTGCACTCATTGTTGTCGGTATTTTTACGATGTTCTATATGAAAGCTTATTTTTTTGGACAGCACAAGAAACCTGGAATGAAGACACCAACACACAGCCCTACGCACGTGGAGCAACGACTCCTTCCCACCTAATCCCCCGTCCCAAGCCTTACCTCCGATCGCCAGGAGACTTTGTTTTTACTAATCAGTTACGCTCATGCGGACCCTCGACATTCTCTTGTAGGACGTTTTTCATGAAAAAATATTATCTGTGGTCGACTGCTCGACACACAAACTGGTTTTCATTTTTTTCACTTTCGCACAAACTCTTGTTGCTGCTCATGGCAGTTGTGTTGTTTCCAGCAGCATATGCAGGGAGCCCGATCGGCTCTCCTGATCTTGGAAATGCTCTCGATGCTTGGAGACATCTTCCGGTTCTCGATGATGGACGAGTCATGCCTCTTGATACGTTTGCGCGACGGCGGGTGGAGACAATTACAAATTCGCAGGCCCCCATGCTGTCGACTGACTCTGGAGGGACACAACTACGTCGATGGGAGGCTGCAGAACTCCTTCTCGACTGGTTGTCAGAACCTGCCGCGTGGGAGGACGTTGCTTTTCTCATCGCCGAACATGAGGGAGTCAGAGAAATTCTTGATCTCCCAGTATTTGAAACACATGCCGAAGGCCGAAGAAGGCTCAAATATGCCGCTCCCTCAGATGTCGCAGACTCGGCGGGTTTGCGGGCGCGACTTGTGGATATTGATGAACGTCGACGCGATGCCCGCATGAAAGGCTTGCAGTTTGAGCTTCTTGGGGTTGATGCAAAGGTTGATCAACTGTGGAAGGCCTATGTCACCTGGCGACAATTAACATTTCGGGCGACGGATGACTCGATTGGCAGATCGCGGTTTATTCGACTTTTCATGGGAGACAATGATCCCATGGCGACCGATTCGCTCGCTCGCTCGTGGTCTATTCTGATTGGCCAATGTCGCCCCACCGATCCCTCTTCTGGTACAGGCTCCGTAGAATCCTCGCCTGAATTAGGAAAAACGACGGAGCAGATTGACCATGCCGAAAAAATTGGGACGGCGCTGCAGACGTTCGAAAAACATCTTTCCTCTCTCGGTGAAATAGTTGGTCAGTCAACTCGATTTGAGACAGAACTTGCTCTCGCGAGTGTTCTCGAACTCAAAATGCATGCAGAAGAATTAAAAATAATTTTGGAATCCAATCCTTCTACTCGCCCTCCAGCACTTCGAACAATTCGAAAACTTCTTTGCCAGATTGATGTCCTTGGAGAATCTCTTTACGACAATGGTGACGGCGTACTTCTGATTCCTGCACTCCATGCCGAGGCAATTGAAAATGAGCGAGAGCCCTCCGAAGACATGTCTCCTTGGCTGGCACTCTCGACGCTTCTCGATGCTCCACTCGAAATTCTTTCGGCCTACCCTCGCGGTGATATCGAACGCGTTCGCGGTTCGTTTGCTGCCGTTCGCACGGCGCTTTTGGCTCCGTCCACGGCAAAAGACCATGGCGGTGGAATTCATATTACGTTGATGCGATTTGCAGATGCCTTGCAGGCCCTCGGAACTGACATTGAGCCACTTCGCGAGAAACTACCGCTGGACAGTATCGACGCGGATCTCATGCGATACACCGCATATCCACCTGCCGGGAGCACCGCAGGTGAGGTTCGCTACAACACAAGCGACCCTTTTCGAGGGTCATGGATCGCGAGTCTCCTGGCGATGACTGCTTTTGCACTTGCGTTTGGTAGGGCGCGATCACTGATGTTCTGGATTGGTGTGCTTCTGTTGATCACAGAACTTGCGTGGACGGCTATGGCGTTTTCCTCTCGTATCGCCATTACTCGCTGGGCACCTGTAACCAACATGTATGAGACTGTCATCTATGTCCCATTTTTTCTTTCATTCCTAGGACTTTGGTTTATTTTGGCTCCAGCATTTTCCAGAGGCGTTCGCAGCGCTTGGAGACTCACGGCAATTCCACCTCCCTTGGGATCACTTCTTCCAGGTGAAGCAACGGTACTTGATCAACACAACCTATCGATTGCTTCTGCTGGGATTTGGAACGGGATAGGCTGGTTCATGCTCGTTCCTCGTATCGCAATGTCGGCATGTGTACTTTGGATTCTCGCCATGGCACCGTATGCGGCAGCGGGTCGTACGATCATTTCTCTTCTCCCTCAGACTGACATCGATTCATCAATTCCAAACCTCAACAATCTCGTTGTCTGGCTTGTTGGAATCTCAATGCTTGTGCCTGCAGTTTGTTTTCTACCTCGAGTGATCCTGACTGCTATGGCTTCAATTATTATGGTTCCGCTGTCGTGGCGGGGTGGCTATTTGGCTTCAACACTTTCAGAGGTCTACCAGCGCACCTCGTTTGGACTTGTTGTGACCGCCGTTGCATTTGCTGGAACATTTATTGCGTGGTTCTTTCCCATTCCAGGCAAACAGTTCAGCCCGTTGCAACCGGTTCTGCGAGACAATTTCTGGCTTACAATCCATGTGTTAACGATTGTCTCAAGCTACGCTGCAGGAGCACTGGCATGGGGACTGGGGTGCCTTTCTTTGGGATACTATCTTTTTGGCACGTACCGTACTCAGTCCCGAACCACTGGGAAAAAACGTCTTGCACCAGAAGCCTGCACGGCACTTGCAGGATATATCTACAAAGCGATGCAGGTTGCCGTCATGCTGCTTGCTGCTGGAACAATTCTTGGCGGGCTTTGGGCAGACGTGTCGTGGGGACGATTTTGGGGATGGGACCCTAAGGAGGTGTGGGCGCTGGTTTCACTGCTGGCCTATCTGGTTGTGCTCCATGGACGATACGCCGGTTGGATTGGCAACTTTGGAATTGCTGCTGGAAGCGTTGCGGGGGCGGCTGTCATTGGAATGTCCTGGTACGGCGTTAATTTTCTTCTTGGTGCGGGGCTCCATTCCTATGGGTTTGGAAAAGGAGGACAGACGGAATTTTTCTCGTTTCTTGTTTTGAACTTTCTGTTGCTTTTCTCTGCTGGAGTTCGCCTACGAAGAGAAACAGGAAATTTCGAGGTGGCTCAGCCTTCCGAGCCAGATCTTGTGGCTATCGATTCGTCTGGTGCATCACGATAAGCGGTTGGTACAGATTTCAGCGGATCTGGCATAAGATTTTTCCACCCCGAGCGGCCGTAGCGTCGCAGAAAGATTCCTGAACGTTCAAAAGCAATTTCAAGAGCTCCTTCGTCGCCGGTTTTCACCACGTTCGCTCCAGTGCGTGAATAGGCGTCGAACACTTCGTTCCACGTCGCCCCTCCTACTCCGCTTACAACAACCCACTTCGGCACAGAGTGTTCAGCGAGCAACGGCGGCAAACTTGTCCGTGAACCATGGTGAGGTGCCAAAAGCACATCGCAGGATGTAGGCAATCGAGCGAGTACAGAGTGCACCGCCGGCCCCTCCAGATCACCAGTTAACAACAGTCGTCGACTACAACTTTCTATGCTCAAAACAAGGCTCTCTTCGTTGTCGCTGGATTTTCTCCTATACGTCTGCGGCGATTGAGGATCGTTTGACTGAATCATTTCTGAAGAAAATGTTGGAAGGGGATGCAACACATTCGCAACGGTCATTGAATCCAGTCGTAGAACATCTCCAAAACGAACCGCTCGAACCTCAATCCTGTGTTCACTCGCATGTTCTAGAAGTTTTTTAACTGCGGCGCTTTCGCTCGAAAGCATCTGGTGGGACACGACTAACTGCCGAACGTCAAATCGCTCCATAATCTCTGGAACTGCGTTGAAGTGATCGGTATCAGCATGCGACACGACAAGGTGATCGATGCGTCGGATTCCACGTGACCACAGCACCGCGCACATCGCGCGTTTAGCAGCTCCAGGAGCCCCCAAACGCCCGGCGTCGTACACCAAGCAGCGGCCTTGAGGTGTCTCTATGCAGATTCCACAACCATGTCCCATCGATGCCACAATCGCATGCATTATCGGCTCGCCGTGGCGCAGTTTTGAGAGGCTATCGCCCATACCATCGATTGCAAATCCAACCACGATCCATGCAACAAGAGTCACGCTCAGATATTTTACATTTCCAAGAAACTTCGTTGAGATTCTCCACGCAAGGAATCCAACAAGGAGATACCATCCAATCACCCACCAGGCCGAAGGACCACTCGTCCACATGTACGCCCCCGGAATGTTCGCGGCCACAGACACCGTTCGTTCGACAACGTCGAGCGATGCTTCACACAACCACCCAAAGAGACCTGCAAGAGATGTCGACACTGGCGTCAACAACAAGCAGATGAAACCAAACCCCATGGCAAGTGCTACGAATGGGGCGATGAGAGGATTGAGTAATAGGCCAATTGGCGAGACCACGTGAAATAACAAAGCAACCATCGGAGCGGCGGCCACCCAGATGCATGCCCCCATTGCAACAATTTCTATTCCACTTCGAAACATCTTTCGCATCCATCGCCATCCGTATGAATGACTGCGTTCAATCAATTGCAAAAGTGGGTCTGGCTCTTTTTGATCAGCCCGTATGGCCGTTGCGGCGGCAATCAGAATGCCTGTCGACAAGAATGACAACTGAGTTGAAATTCTAAATAGTTCTGGAGGGTGCCAGAGGACAACGATCACAACCGCGATCGCCAATGAATTAGCCCCCAGGGGTCGGCGACCCAAAAAAGCGCCCAAGCAAGCAATCCAAACAAGCAGTGTCGCCCGGATCACCGGTGGTTCGGCACCCACCAAGAGCATGTAGGCTCCTGTACAGAGACTCACCGCCGCAAGCGCACCAGTGCGAGGCAAAGCACCCATCTGAAAAAGTCTAAAAAGCGCGCAAGCTAAAATCCCTACATGGAGACCTGAAATCGAAAGAATGTGGATGGTTCCCGTGACGAGAAATACTTCTGTATCCTCTCGCGGAATCGATTCCCTGCTACCGAGCAAGAGGGCCGACGCCAGCGGCGCTCGATCGAGTGCGACATGCTGATTGATGACTGATGTGCCCCATCGACGAACCTTCTCAAGCATCCCAGCAAGTGTCCAGAACGATGCTGACTGTTTTTCCACAATGCACGATGCGGCGTGACATCGCACAATTGCCAGACTTCTCTGAGTTCTGGCCCTCTCGCGAAAATTGTATTCGCCTGGATTGAAGACCTCTTGTGGTTGGAGAATCCGACCAAATATCTGAATGAGACTTCCCACTTCAACAGCAGGTTTTTGCCCATTCACGATGACCGTCGCACGACCCGCCGAGTCGATCCACTGATTTTTGTGCCGGACTTTTATGACCTCTACGAGCATGTCGCTTGAGTCTCGCATTCCTTCTCCAGAAAGAGGATCGTTCTGGTTTGTCGGCAGATTTCGAGGAGCGGTTCTCACGCGAGCCTCGATCGCGATAGGAGACGGCGTATCGCTCGCCATCCAACCGATGTCGTTGGTTTCGAACAATCTCCATCGCATCACATCCCATGCGGCCCCCATGCAGCCAATTGAAACCAGAAGCAAGGCGACCTCGTGGTGATTCCTACGCTGTTGAAAGACTCCGTACCAAAGCCCCAACGCACCGGTTGCCATGAGCCACCACACGCCCCATGGCAGCAGCACTATTCGGCCGACAAGCACCCCACAGCACAGGGACATCGCAACGACCACCATCGGAATATTCGGGCGATCGCTGTCAGCGACGCGTTCAACGTACTGCTGAGAAAATCTCTGCACGTTGAGATAGGCTCGCAGCGCTCTCGAGAAAAACTGCATCTGCTGCTCCGTTGCTTCGATGTAGCTGCGTGAATCCTTTTTCTTGTCCTACCTTATGTCGCCGATCTTCGCAAAGAGTCGGTATGGAGAGATATTTTTTCGCGGTTAGTCGAAAAACATCGCACGCTGCACAACGGGCCCAAAGAGATTTTTTGGCCACTACCTCTACAACCATCGCAACACTCATTGCATCTGCGCGTGAATGACGCGAGGAATATCTGCAAGATCCAGGAGCGTTGGATGTCTCTTCAGATGCAAGCATGCATCAACAGCCTGCTCGGATTCCTCCGGAGGACCTATTTCAATGAGAAGCCATCCGCCGCAAAGAAGTCTTGTGACGGATTCGCGAGCGAGTCTCTCAATCACCTCAACTCCACGAGGCCCGGCGATCAATGCTTCTTTCGGTTCGTGCATTCGCACATCGCGAGGCAAGCCATCAAATTCTTCCTCTCGAATATAGGGCGGGTTGCTCACAATAAGATCCCATTGCATTTTTAAATCGCATGCATCGAACAGATTGCCGTGAATAAAATCAATCCGATCAGCCACGCCATGAAACTCTGCGTTCTGCTTTGCAACTGCAAGAGCATCGTTCGAGATGTCGATGGCAGTGATCACGGCCGCAGGCAGATGCTTGGCCAACGTGATGGCTATATTTCCTGAACCAGTTCCGACATCAACGATTCGCACCTTGCCGCTTTTTCTATAGAGATCAATCGCTCGCACCACCAGTTGTTCGGTTTCTGGTCTGGGCACAAGAACTGCGGGAGTCACTTTGAATGGAAGAGAGAAGAATTCCCGTTGTCCCGTCAGATAGGCAACCGGGGCACCATCGGCTCGTCGTCGCAACAGTTCTCGAAAAGCCGTTCGCGGTTCGTCTGCAACCACTTTATCAAACGTCGTGTAGAGTTCAATTCGACTACATGACAAAACATGCGACAGCAGCACCTCTGCATCAAGGCGAGGAAACTCACTTCCTCTGGTCGCGAGCCATTCAGCGGTCCAGTGAAGAAGCCGTCCTACGGTCCAAGGCTGATCGCTCATGAAGCTCCGTGTTCGGTATGGGATTTCGTTGTGATGGGCTTGCTTGTGGAGGAATCCATGCTGCGTCGACGCTCAACTCGATCAGATTGTTCAAGCGCATCGAGCACATTACTCAAACGACCTCCCATAATCTGTTCGAGCGGAAAACTTTCACCAATTCGATGATCTGTCAACCGGTTCTGCGGAAAGTTATAGGTGCGCACACGCTGCGAGCGGTCTCCAGATCCAACTAGCGTGCGACGCTCGCTCGACCGTTTTTCATGTTCAATGCTGCGATGAAGTTCGTAAAGGCGAGTTTTCAGAACTCGAAGTGCTTTTGCGAGATTCTTGTGCTGACTTTTTTCATCTTGGCACTGAACAACTAAACCCGACTCCAGATGCGTAAGGCGGACGGCGGATGCGGTTTTGTTAACGTGCTGGCCACCCGGTCCGCTGGCGCAGAAAAGATCCTTGCGGTAGTCCTCCGGTGCAATTGAAACCTCCACATCTTCTGGTTCAGGCAAAACGGCAACCGTCGCTGCCGATGTGTGAATTCGACCTTTTGTTTCCGTATTTGGAACTCGTTGAACTCGATGGCCACCACTTTCAAACCTGAGTTTTCGATAGGCACTTTCTCCAACGACGCCAAGCACGATTTCTTTAAAACCACCAAGTTCTGTCGGACTTGCGTCAAGGATCTCAATGTTCCATCCTGATTCTGCAATGAAGCGGCGGTACATTTCGTACAGGTCGCGGACAAACAGTGCTGCCTCGTCTCCTCCGGTGCCAGCTCGAAGTTCGACAATGCATCGACTTCGTTCGGCATCGTCATCCTCCGACATCATGTCTGCAAGTTCGTCCCACTGAGTTTCACGAATCGCTCGCAAGGAAGCCAATTCTCCTTCCATGAGATCTCGCAACTCAGGGTCTGATTCTGCGGCCATGTCGACGATTTCGGCAATCTGCCGTTCAACAAGACCAAGCGCGCGAACCCTGATGGCAACTCGTGACAGCGTGCCGTGCTCACGAGCGACAGCCGCTAAGCTGTGAGAATCTGCAAGAATCGCCGGGTCACACATCTTTCGCTCAAGAGATTCAAAGAGAGCAAGTTTTGCATCGAGTTCTTCACGCATGGATTGAACTCAATTCACTCAACGATTCCACCTGCATGGAGCAAATGGGGCACTCTTAGAAATCTTCCGCGTGTGTTCTGGGCTAGTACCAAAGATTGGAACGTTTGAAGGCTCCGTGGATTACTCCGCGGCTGCCACCACAGCTACCTTTTTGGGTTTGTTCAGACTGGCATAGCCGGCACCGGCAAATTTTGTTTTGAACTTTTCAATCCGGCCAGCCGTATCGACAAACTTGAGTTTTCCTGTGAAGAATGGGTGGCAGACATTGCAAATGTCGACCTTCAACTCCGGAACAGTGCTGCGGGTCGTGAATGTGTTTCCACAACCACATCGAACGAGAGTTTCGATGTAGTTTGGATGAATGCTGTCTTTCATAAAAATCTTTCTTCGCGTTTCTGGCGTTCGCTATTTTCTAAGGAAGAAGTGTTAGCGATAAAGCGGATCAAGCGGATCAAGTGATTGAGGGATAAAGCAGTTATCCGATTGAGGTATCGGCTTTCGATCTCATGACAATTGAGACGCTGCCGATTTTGTTCTCACATCGGAAAAAAATCTTTCCTTGAAGTGTGAAAGGATACTGTTTCAGGTTCCTTTGGGCAACGCAGAGGGGCTAGAA
>Ga0194051_1001716_pt1 | contig 11270 bp, 10 predicted proteins | sample SepL2320m_MetaG_FD_161275 | JGI IMG/M metagenome (GOLD analysis project Ga0194051, IMG submission 161275) | Anoxic zone freshwater microbial communities from boreal shield lake in IISD Experimental Lakes Area, Ontario, Canada - Sep2016-L239-20m | ecosystem: Environmental > Aquatic > Freshwater >...
GACTTCACTCGCGTCTCATCACTAATTCACATCGCTAGGATGTTCAAGTCCGGGGAGTGGCGCAGTTGGTAGCGTGCCTGGTTTGGGACCAGGAGGCCGGGGGTTCAAGTCCCCCCTCCCCGACAAAGTAGTTATGACGCCTCAAGCCCACAATCCCGAAATCGACAACGCCAAATACGTTTCGTTCGTCTCGTTTCGCAAATCCGGCCAGGCCATTGCGACACCAGTTTGGATTGCACCATTTGAAGACGGATACGGCTTCACCATTGAAAGCACGTCGGGCAAAGCCAAGCGACTCGCCCATACTTCTCGCGCCACCATTCAGGCATGCGATGTCAAGGGTGTCATCACGACTGGCGCAACTATTTACAACTGCACCGCATCGGTCGTATTGCACGAACGAGCCGAACAAGTGCGAGATGCAATTGCCCACAAATATGGACTTACTTATAAAGCTTTTTCAATTCTGTTGTGGTTCAGATCACGTTTTGGAAAGTCAAAAGGACTTCCTGAAGCTGCCGTGATTCTAAAAATCACGCCGTAAATATTCAGCGAGTTACTGAATACTTCGTCGACTTGGACGACATTGCATCGAGCACGTCGGCTATTGGTCGCACGCCAATTCCTACTGTGTTTGGCACATCGATGTAGCCATCGCGCAGCACAAATGGTTCGGTCACATCTTGCGTGAAATACCTCGACGAAGCCGACGTGTCACCCGGCAACGTAAAGCCCGGCAATGCTGCGAGTGCCAGGTTTGCAGCACGACCAATGCCGGTTTCAAGCATTCCACCACACCACACGGGCACACCACGCGACACACACAAATCGTGAATTTTTTTCGATTCCAAATATCCGCCAACGCGCCCAGGCTTAATGTTGATGATCGAACAGGCACCAATATCAATTGCGCCACGAGCAACATCAAAAGTTGTGATCGACTCATCCAAACAAATCGGTGTCCCTACCTTTTTGCTCAGTTCCACATGACCAATCAAATCTTCTTCAGGTAATGGTTGCTCAATCAACAGCAAATTGAATTCATCGAGCCTTGCAAGGTGCGTTGCATCATCAATCGTGTATGCCGAGTTGGCATCCACCTGCAACAACATCGCATCACCGAATGCTTCGCGCACGGCACGCACTCGCTCAATATCTAGGCCAGGCTCAATTTTGAGTTTGATGCGCACATACCCTTGTGCGAGATACCCACTCACCGTTTCCAAGAGTTCTTCAGTTGTTGACTGAATACCCACCGATACGCCAGACGCAACGCGCGTTTGGGTCGCTCCCAAAAATGTTGCAAGTGACATCTTGTCGCGGCGCAATTGGTAGTCGAGAAGTGCCGTTTCTACTGCTGCTTTGGCCATGAAATTCCCGCGGATACCTGAAGCCGCTACCACGAACTCCTGAGCCGTCATGGTCGGAGTAATCATCGGCAACAAATACCTCGTGATCACTTCGTTGCAGCCATCAACATATTCACTCGAGTACAGCGGTGCAGCCATTGCAACACACTCGCCCCATCCCTCCTCGTCGCTGCCAACAACATGCACATACAAAAGATCGCGATCGACCTCTACTCCAAAGGAAGTGCGAAATGGCGAAACGAGATTGATATGCGCTCGCCTAATTTCAATATGTTCGATTGTCACAATGCCCCGTCTGTTTCAACTCGTTTATCAAGTACGTACGAAAAATCATTACTCAGCCCAACTACTTGCAAACCATTCAACTGCGCAGATTCAAACGCTGCTCGTTGCCGAGCCCTCCACCCATCAGACTGCGTCCGATCAGTCTTGCGCAACTGCTCAATGTCGACTGGTGTCTCAATAACAAATGCTGTCTTTGATGGTTCAACAAATGTGTTTGCTCGAGGCGCATCGACCCCTGTCACGTCCCATCGCACCAGCACCCGATCGCTTTGCTCGCCAGCATTGATGCCGTCGTCCAATTCACCATAAAAGTTTTGGTGATACCCAAGCACCGTCGCACCCAGTTTGACAAGGTTGAAATGCGCGTTACGTCGCACAAGTGGGTCAAAGGTCCATGTGATGGTGTCAAAACCATTCTCCTTGGCCCAGTGCCATTGATGCCTCTTGATCATCTCGCCAATGCCTCTACCAACAAATTCTGGCAACACTCCTGTTGCATGCGAATGAAGGTTTGGCCCATTGCATCCTGGTAGCGCCCTGCCCACAAGAGCAAAGGCTGCCCCAACCGGTCTGCGCCTATCACCACTATCTATATATATGACACTTCCGTAGCCGCCGTTATGCAGGCTTGCAGTCATGATCTCTGGAGAAACCATTGATTTCACGTCCCAGACCTTGTCAAACAACTCGGCAATCAAAGCCGAATCGGCGGGCGTATGAGCAACGCGAATCTCTATTAGCCCCATTTGCTCGGGCTTGCTTGGGTTGACTGAACTTTCCATTGGTTAAAACCCTACCGATCAGCCAAGATGGTAGGTATGCCAGTCACCGTCACCATTGTTGATCACCCAATCGCAGCCGAAGCCCTCACCAACCTGCGCGACCAAAATTCCTCCAACCAAGTTTTCCGCGCAGAGATGCGCAGACTTTCACTCATCGTGATCGCCGAAGCCACACGATCGGTGCCGACGCGAAAGGTTCGAGTGACGACCCCGCTGTGCGAAACAGATGGAATCCAAATCGCACAGCGACCAGTTCTCGTTCCAATCCTTCGCGCAGGTCTTGGCATGCTGCCTGCAGCAATGGAGTTGTTGCCAGATGCAGACATTGCTGTTGTCGGCGTGCAACGCGATGAAGTCACTCACGAACCAAGTGAATATGTTGCAAAACTTCCTGCACGTCTCGACGGCCGTCACTGCATCGTGCTCGACCCGATGCTCGCAACTGGTGGCTCACTCGAACATGGTTGCAAAATTCTTGCTGCACGCGGCGCACCACAACCGCTCACCATTGCGTGCGTGCTTGCAGCGCCAGAGGGTATTGCCTATCTCGAAAAATCAGGAATGAACTTGCACATCGTGACCGCATCAGTTGACGAGCGACTCAACGAGCATGCGTTCATCGTGCCCGGTCTTGGCGACGCAGGCGACCGTCAATTTGGTCCGCCAAACTGAGTGCAGATTCTCGTTAGCCAAATTTCTGCACATTGTCGCTCGACTCACGATTTCTGATGTGACTTGTGTTCTCAGTAACACATCACAACTTGCCAATTAGTACTATTTAAGGAATGACGAAGACTTCATCAAAATCATCAGCAAAAGCCTCCATAAAGACTGTTTCCAAGCCAAGCGAGACCGTGCTCAAGCGCGATGTGCAGAACATGCGTTCCAAGCTTGCCGACCGCCTACTCAGCCTGCGTGCCAAACACGACCTCAGCCAGGCGCGCCTTGCCGAATTGGCTGGAGTAGACCGCAAGACCATTAACCGCATAGAAAATGGCCATTTCTCGCCTGCCCTTGACACCCTTGTGCGGCTGAGTTCTGCCCTCGCCGTCACCCCCGCCAGCCTGCTCAAGGTCTGAACCTAAACGAGCGTTGAATGGTGGTTGAACGAAAGTTGACAACCCCCCTTCAGTTGTGGATAAAGTACTTCCTACCAATTACCAAACAGGGGGAAGTACATGTCAGAAGTAAATGAAATGGTCCAAGAAGTAGCGACAGCAGGAATTTCGCGTCGTCACTTCGTGCAAGGTGCCGCTGCAGTAGCAGCAGGTGCAGCACTTCCAATGACACAGATTCTTGGAGGCTCTTCAGTAAGCGCCGCCGCATCAAAAACATTGCGAGTCGCAACCGGCAAGCAAGAGCACGTTGCTGCTCCATGGGAAACTTCGGGTGGATCACTTTTCATCTTGAGCATGGTCGGCGAATGGCTGACATGGCAGTTGCCAAACGGCAAGCTCGAGCCACGTATCGCAGAGAGCTGGACATCATCAGCTGATGCCAAGCAGTGGTCATTCAAGATTCGTTCGGGTGTCAAGTTCAATGACGGCACACCACTCACCGCTGACGATGTTGTGTACACCTTCACATCCATCTTCGACAAGACTCTCACCAAGGGCATCTCGCGCTCGAAGGGCAACTACGACAACATCTTGGACGCAAAGGGTGTAGTCAAAGTTGACGCCAACACCGTTCAGTTCAACTTGTTGCAAGCAAACGGAAACTTCCCATACTTCGTTTCGTCAGCTTGCTACGGAATGTGCATCATCAAAAAGGGTGCATTCGGTGGAGCAGGTTGGGAAAAGACAATGATCTCGGCTGGCCCATGGAAAATGGTGAGCCACGTCAATACCGAGTCAACGATGTACGAAAAGAATCCGTACTACTGGGACCCAACATTTAACCCAGGATTCAACAATGTTGAATTCGTACAATTCGTGTCAGCAGCAACTGCACTTCCACAACTCAAGACCGGCAAGATTGACTTCATCGGTGGCATGGAAGCCGCTGACGCACTTGCACTTGACAAGGCGAAGTTCCAGGTCAACTCATTGCCAGCAGGTGCAGGCTTTGCACACGTCCACATGCGTACCAACTTTGGTCCGTTCCAGGACAAGCGCATCCGTCAGGCTGCCGCACTCACGATTGACCGTCCTGGTTACGTGAACGGCGTTATGAAGGGCATCGGCGGCATTGTTGGTAACGACAGCGTCATGGATCCATACGTAACTGCAGACAAATCAGTGCCACAGCGTAAGCAAGACCTTGCTAAGGCAAAGGCCTTGATGGCAGAAGCTGGCGTTCCAAACGGTTTCAAAGTTGACTTGTCAACTTGGGCTCGTGACGACATCAACAAGTACGCCAAGTTGATCAAGACTTCGTTTGCCAAGATCGGCATCAAAGTCAACTTGGTCATCGACGGTTCAGACGGTGGTTCGGCTGTGTACTACACATACGATCCGTATCCATCCAAGCCAGGCAAAGTCAACCAGTTCGACAATCACTCATGGTTGGCTTCCAACTTGGGCATCGTTGACTGGGCAGGCCGTGGTGTTCCAGACCAGTACTTGATGCGTGAATGGCGTTCAACCGGTGACTGGAGCGGCGCAATGCTCGACAGTCGCGTAATGGACGCAGCGATCGACGAGTACTTGACTGCTTTGACACCAGCTGCAAAGAAGAAGGCAAGTAAGAAGATTCAAGAGGCTTCCCTCGACGAAACTCCTTACATCCTTGCTTACACGTCAAACCTCATTTCGGCAGGTCGCAAGAACCTGACTGGAATGGTCGTCAACGGCATGGGTCAATTCGACGGAAGAGCTGCAAAAAACGCATAGTTAACTAGTTACTACGTAAGTCAAAAGAGCCAGGGCCCAAAAGCCCTGGCTCTTTTTATTTTCTAATTGTTTTTGTTGCCAACTTCCTAACTACACTTTTGCGAGATATGAAACGGTTCATCCTGCAACGCCTCGGGCTCTCCGTTATCACTGTCTTCCTCGTGTGCATCATTGTTTTCTTTTTAACGCACATATTGCCGGGCGATGTAGCTCATCAATATTTGGGAAGAGGCGCGACCGAAGAAGACCTCAAGGAGTTCCGTCGAGTATTTGAATTGGATAGACCGGTGATCTCACAATTTTTTACATGGATTGGTCACCTTCTGCATGGCGACATGGGCCAGTCAATGCAATATCGTGGCCCCGTTTCCGACTTGCTTCTCCCAGCCATTGGCTATTCATCCAAATTGGCAGGTGTTGCCTTCTTCATCATTGTGCCATTCAGCATTGCTGGCGGCGTTGTTGCTGCAATGAACCGTGGCAAGAAAGTCGACCGATTTATCACTGTTGGTGGTCTTTCGGCTGCAGTGATCCCCGAGTTTGTGTGGGCCATCATTTTGGTGTTGATCTTTGGCGTGACGTTTCAAGTCTTTCCGGTGTCTGCGTTTCCAGATGAAGGTTCACGCTCACTCCTCAACCAAATTTGGTACTTGGTCCTTCCATCCATCTCGCTGCTCCTAGTGCTATTCGGCTACGTTGCTCGCATTACTCGTGCTGGCGTCATCGAAGCACTCGATTCTGATTACATGCGCACCGCAGTACTCAAAGGATTAAGCCGACGCAAGGCAGTCGTCAAACATGTGCTTCGCAATGCACTGCTGCCAACAATTGCAGTCATTGCATCACAAATCCCCTACCTCATCGGCGGCCTGATCGCCGTCGAGATCGTGTTCAACTATCCAGGCTTTGGCACGATCTTGAAAGGTGCAGTAGACGCGCGCGATTATTCCGTGCTGCAGGCTGGCGTTATTATCTCAAGTTTGGTCATCGTTTCGTTCCAACTTGTTGCCGACATCTTGTTTGCCCTTCTCAACCCACGCATCAGACAGAAGATTTCAGAATGAACGACACAACTGCTTCAACCATTGCGCAAAAGTCCAATCTTGAGCGCAAAATCATTCGGCGTGAGCGGCTCAGTCTCATTGCCAAAAACAAGACATTTCTCGTTGGTGCGACCATTCTGGGCTTTTGGTTGATACTTGCGATTTTCGGAAACTTCATTGCACCTCACGGCGCATCCGACCAAGACTTCGAATTCGTATCGGTTTCACCACAATGGAAGTTTTGGTTTGGCACAGATGCCAATGGCCAAGACGTCCTTTCGCGCGTGATCCTTGGTACTCGGCTCATCGTCGTGATGGCATTTACTGCAACTGCTCTTGGCACAGTTTTGGGTACTGCTCTCGGCTTGGCTACCGGTTATTTCAAGGGCAAATTTGACATGGTCGTGATGCGACTCGTCGAAGCAATTTCGGCGATTCCCGTTTTGATCATTGCGTTACTTGCGATCGCTGCGCTCGAAGGTCGATCACCAACCCTCACCGTCATCGTGATCGGTTTCGTATTCACGCCAAACATTGGGCGCACCGTTCGTGCGGCTGTGCTTGGCGAATCCGAACTCGAGTACGTCGCTGCAGCACGCCTACGCACAGAACGCACGCGCCACATTTTGTTTCGCGAAATTTTGCCAAACGTATTGCCTCCAATCATCGTTGAGTTCACTGTGCGCCTTGGCTACGCAATCTTCGCCATCGCAACACTGTCGTTCTTGGGAGCAGGTGTCGAATACGGCTCACCAAACTGGGGCTCACAAATTGCCGAAAACTGGGGCAACATCTATTCCAATATTTGGTGGCCAACAGCATTCCCTGCGCTCGCCATCGCCTCACTTGCCGTGAGCGTCAACCTCATTTCAGACAGCCTGCTGGAGATTTTTGAATTATGAGCACTACACCAGCACTTGAATTTCGCAATCTTGAGGTTGCGTACACGGTTCGCGGCATCGACCGCGAAGTGTTGCGCAATGTCTCATTCTCTATTGCCCCAGGAGAGGCATACGGACTTGTAGGCGAATCTGGTTGTGGCAAGTCCACTGCCGCATTCGCAGCAATGCGGTACCTACCTCGCAATGGCAAGATCACCGGTGGCTCAATTTTGTTTGAAGGTAATGACATTGTTGGCATGAGCCAACAAGACATCAACAACTTGCGCCAAACCGCAATCTCGATGGTGTATCAAAACCCTGCAACCGCTCTCAACCCAACTATTCGCATTGGTGATCAGGTAGCAGAAGTTTTTGAACTTCAGGGCCTTTCAAAAAGCGATGCGCTTGCACAAGTAGAGCAAGCGCTCATCAAGGTGCAGATCGCAGACCCGACCAAGGTGATGCGTAGGTATGCACACCAACTTTCTGGCGGCATGGCTCAACGAGTTGTTATTGCTATGGCACTTGCGTCAAACCCTCGCCTATTAGTGATGGACGAGCCAACCACAGGTCTCGATGCAACAGTTGAAGCTGAAGTGCTCGACTTGGTGCGCCAATTGCGCCAAGAGTCTGGCACTGCGGTTCTCTTTATCAGTCACAACCTCGGCGTTATTCGCCACATGTGCGACCGAGTTGGTGTGTTGTACGCCGGCGCACTTGTAGAACAAGGTGCCACTGAAGATATTTTCTCCAATCCAAGCCACCCGTACACCGTTGGTTTGTTGCGTTGCATCCCTCGTGGCGGACTGCACAAAAACACCGACCGCCTCGACACGATCCCCGGCACGCCTCCGGCACTTGGCACCCACTTTGATGGCTGTGTGTTCGCCGATCGCTGCACGTTGGTTGAAGACAAATGTCGCAGCACACAACCCGAGATGATCACTGTTGGCAACTCACACGTTGCTCGCTGCTTCCACACCGACAAAGCAGGGTCGATGCCTCGCGCAATCGACACAGTCACAGTGAGCGTCAGCCAAAATCCAAAACGTGCAACAACTGGAACTCGCTTGCTCGATATTGATCACCTCTCAAAAGCTTTCACTCAAGATGGCCACGCAGTGCATGTTGTCAACGACGTTTCATTGCAAGTCGGTGTCGGCGAAACACTCGGTCTCGTTGGTGAGTCAGGCGCAGGCAAGACAACGATTGCCAAACTTATTCTTGGTCTCTACGGCTCCGACAGTGGCAGCCACGTTGTGCTCGACGGAAAAGATTTGGCAGGCACTCTCAACAAGCGCGACGTGCAAGATGTCGGTGCAATGCAGATCGTGTTTCAGAACCCCGACCAAGCACTCAACCGTCGCCACAGCGTGACACGGATTGTTGGTCGTGCAGTACAAAAACTACGCGGACTTTCTGCAGACGAATCAACTGAGCGTGCTCACGAATTACTCTCCGGCATGCGGGTCGAAGCAACACTGCACAGTGCCCGACCAGTGCAACTCTCTGGTGGTCTCAAGCAACGCGTAGCAATCTCGCGCGCATTTGCAGGCGCACCACAACTCGTTGTCTGCGACGAACCAACATCGGCGCTCGACGTTTCTGTGCAAGCAACAATTCTTAACTTGTTGGTCGACTTGCAAAAACAAGACGGCACAAGTTTCATTTTTATTTCCCACGACCTCGGCGTTGTCAGATATATCTCCGACAAAATTGCAGTGCTCTACCTAGGTCGCGTTGTCGAGTTTGGTGAGTCCAATCGAGTCTTCCAAGGCCCGCACCACCCGTACACCGAAGCATTGCTCTCGTCAGTGCCCAATATCGATGGCTCAATTCGCAAGCGCATTCCGCTCACAGGTGTTATTCCAAGCCCATCAAACCCGCCATCTGGTTGTGTTTTGCACCCACGTTGCCCACGCATGGCCGGCAGCGGTGTCGAGCACTTGTGCACAAGTGTTGAACCCTCACTCACTGAGGTTGACCCTGGCCATTTCATGCGCTGCCACATACCACTCGACCAATTACGCACAGTCCAGACTCAATAGTCGCTTGGGTTTACCCCCCCCCACAGACTTGACTATTACGGCTATATGTCCGTAGAGTAAACACATCGGATTGGGGTCATTCCGGCTTCACTCGAATCAACAGGGGGAAATTCCTACATGAATCAAACATCCACGAAAAGTGGGCTGTTCAGAAAACTCTCGATTGGTTTAGGACTCGCACTTGCAGTCTCGACCATCGGTGTCTCTGCAAGCAGCGCAAAGTCAGTTCCACACGCAAAGAAGAAGAGCATCGACCTCGTTGTCATGCTCGCCGAAAAAGACACCGGCTGGTGCACACAAGATTCACCTGGTGGTGGACAAATTGGTGCATCAACTGCAGTTCTTGAAACCCTGACGATGATCAATGACAAAGGAGTAATGGTTCCTTGGCTTGCTAAGGCATTTACCTCAACTCCTGACTACAAGACGTGGACAATCGCACTGCGCCAAGGCGTCTTCTACACCGATGGTGAAGAATTGACTGCCAAAAACGTGCAGACGAACTTTGCCGCACTTCTCGGCATCATGCCAGCGTTTTATGGTGCGGGTCCAAAGGGCTCGTTGCCAGCAGTCGCATGGCAGGGTGCAATGAAGGTGACCACCGCAGCGGAGTGGGTGACCAAGGTCAAGATTCTTGACCCGTACACCATCTCGCTCACACTTGACAACCCACGTCCAATGTTCCCGTACCAACTCTGGACTTCGGGTCGTGTTCGCATGATGTCAACTGCAAGCTTGAAGAGCGCAACTTGTGGCACCACCACAGCCGTTGGTACTGGACCATTCATGATCAAGTCCAAAGGTGTTGATCCATTCGTCACCGAACTTGTAAGAAACCCAAATTACTGGCGCAAAGACAAAGCTGGCGTGCAGTTGCCATATGCAGACACTCTGACATTCAAGGCAATCTTGGATGCTGGACAAGAAGTAAACGCATTGGCTAAGGGACAGGCCGACATTGGCTTGCTGGGCGCAACTGCTGGAACGCAGTTGAACCGGATCAAAGAGAAGCAAAAGAACTTGATCCTGATTGAAGGCAAACGCGATGTGAACTGGACATTCCACTTCAACACCACTGCGGCACCTTTCAATAGCCAAACAGCACGTGAAGCATTCTCTTACGCATTCGACCGTGTTTCATACGCCAAGATTTTGTGCAAGGGCAACTGTTCGGCAGCAACTTCTGTTGCTCCACCGACTCACCCGCTGTACTTCCCAGGCATGATCACCTTCGACTTGGCAAAAGCCAAGGAAAAAGTGGCCAAGTACAAGACCGAGACCGGAAAAGATCTTGAAGTCTCACTACCAATCGCTGACAGCACAGAATCTGCTGCTTCAGGTGCATTGACTTGTGATTTCATGAAGGCTGCAGGAATTGCTTGCACGCTGATGGCACCGGTTACTTCAACCGCCTACATCCTTCGCGGATTTGGCTTGAAGCAACAGCTCACCAACTTCAACGTGTTGTCTGGTCCATACGCCGAGTTCGGCTTGTTGTTCTTGACAAAAACGGACCTAGAGCTTTCTGGTTTCCGTTTCACCAACCCTGCTCTTGCACAGTGCTTTAAAGATGCACAGATGGTGTACACCGCAACAAATACAGGTGCTTACAAGCCTTGTATGGAAGAACTCCAGGGCAAGACCATCTGGAATAGCAGCTACACCGAAGGTAACTTCATCGCGACTGGCAAGACAGTTACTGGTCTGATGAAGACACCACTACCAGATGGCGGCTTCCGCTCTGCTGGTGGACCAGGTGGATGGGACTGGGCCTACACAACGAAGGCATAATTTCCAAAACTTTAAACTAAAAAATTGTAGGAAATGCGGTGGGTCTTTACCCACCGCATTTCTTTTTATTAAGGGCTAAGTGCTAGAGTTTTTTTTTGGCAAACGCCACACATCTACTCAAACTTTTACAGGGGCAAGTCTGAAATGAATGGTGTAAGAAAAATTGGTCAACTCATTCTTGTGTTGTTCTTTATCACCTTTGGTGTGACCCTGCTGATGCGACTACTCCCAGGTGA
>Ga0194051_1001717_pt1 | contig 11265 bp, 11 predicted proteins | sample SepL2320m_MetaG_FD_161275 | JGI IMG/M metagenome (GOLD analysis project Ga0194051, IMG submission 161275) | Anoxic zone freshwater microbial communities from boreal shield lake in IISD Experimental Lakes Area, Ontario, Canada - Sep2016-L239-20m | ecosystem: Environmental > Aquatic > Freshwater >...
AACCAGAAGGTGACGGTGCCCGGCAGCAGCTTGGCGGTCAGCACCGGCAGCGAATGAACGACGAAGGTGAGGGGCAGGTTCTCGTCGATCACCTCGACATAGAGCTTTTCGCCGCCGATCCAGCGCGCCGAGACGTCGAGGATCGCCGCCACGTCATGATTGATCGGCGGAAAGAAGTAGCCGGCCAGCCAGAGGACCGGCAGCGCGAACAAAGGCACCAGCAGCAGCCGCTCGACGCGCGGTGAAATCGTTGGAGGTTTGATCGGAGATGTTGGCAAGGCGGGGCGAAGATATCATAAGCAGGCGGGAAGACGAGGCTTGGGGCAGGAGACCGGGTGTGGAATGGGCCGGCGGCCGGCTGTTGTCGGTACAGGACAGATGCGTGCAAGATACGTGCACAATGCCCAGGGCTCCGCGTCCTCGAATCCAGCCGATGGAATACGCCTTTGCTTCGTATGACGCTGCTCTATCGTCGTTTCCAGCCAGCCTGCGCCGGCCCGGTCGTCGCGGCGGCCTGCGATGAGTGAAATCGCCGCGCCGGCAGTGTCCCCGGCCCTGGCCCCGGCCCTGTCCGTCGTCGTTCCGGTCTATCTCGGCGCCGCCACGGTTGGCGAACTGGTCGCTGCCTTGCGCGCGCTGGAGATCGACGGCGGTCTCGAGATCGTCCTGGTGGTCGACGGCAGTCCGGACAACAGCCTCGACGTCTGCAAGGAACTGGTTGCCTTGCCGGGCGCGCCGATCACGCTCGTCAGTCTCAGTCGCAATTTCGGCGAGCACAACGCCGTGATGGCGGGACTGGCCCGCGCCCGTGGCGCCTTCGCCATCACCATGGACGACGATCTGCAGAACCCGCCGGCCGAGGTCCGCCGCCTGTTCGAGCATGCGCGCGACGGCGGCTACGACGCGGTCTACACCTATTACGCCGAGAAGAAGCACGCCCCCTGGCGCAACTGGGGAAGCCGCTTCACCAACTGGTGCGCCGACCGGCTGCTCGACAAGCCGCGCGGGCTTTACCTTTCGAGCTTCCGATGCCTGTCGGCCTTCGTGCGCGAGCGCATCGTGGCGAGTTATGAGGGGCCTTATCCCTATGTCGATGGTCTGGTGTTCCAGGTGACGCAGAACGTCGGCCGCCTGGAAGTCCATCACCTGCCGCGCAACGAGGGGCAGTCCAACTACACGCTGCGCCGGCTGATCCGGCTATGGCTGGCGATGTTCCTCAATTTCTCGGTGATGCCGCTCAGGCTGGCCACCCTGTTCGGGCTGGGATTCGGCGCCCTGGGGGCGATTGCGGCCGTCATCGTCATCGTCGAGGCGATCGTCTCCGACCAGCCACCGCAAGGCTGGGCCTCGCTGATGGTCGCCGTGCTGGTCCTGGCCGGCGTGCAACTCGTGCTGGTCGGCCTGATCGGCGAATATCTCGGCCGCATGTTCCTGGTGGTGAACCGCAAGCCGCAGTATCTCGTGCGCGAGGTTTTCCGCCGCGGCGGGAGCGGGCTGGACGTCGAGCGGCCCAGGGTCGACACACGCGCGGCGGGACAGCCCCACCGCGAGCCTTCCGGATCGGAGTCCTGAACGATGACCATCTACTACGTGGCCCTTGGGATCAGCATTCTGGCCGGCATCGCCGGGCAAATCCTCCTGAAGGCCGGCGCCGATGCCCCGGACTTCATCAGCCAGATCCTGCGCCCGTCGACGCTGTGCGGGCTGGCATTCTACGGATCGGCGGCCTTTCTCTACATCCTGGCACTGCGCAAGATACCGATGTCGGTGGCCTTTCCCAGCGTGTCGGTGTCCTACGTCCTGGTGGCGATCCTCGGGCATTTCGTGTTCGGTGAGCCGTTTGGCTTGAAGCAGATCGGCGGCCTTGCGCTGATCATGGGCGGCGTCATTCTCATCAACCAGCCGTGAGGGCCCGAACGTGAACTACGAGCAGATCAAGTACGAGATCCAGGACGGCATCCTCACCATCACGCTCAACCGGCCCGACAAGCTCAACGCCTTCACCGGCAAGATGCTGTCGGAACTTTTGGACGCGATGGACCGCTCCGACCGCGACGACGATGTGCGGGCGGTGGTCTTCACCGGCGCCGGCCGCGGCTTCTGTGCCGGTGCCGACCTGTCGGGCGGCGCCAATACCTTCAACGCCGAGAATCGCGGGCCGGTCGATCCCGGCCTCGACGGCCACCGCGACGGCGGCGGGCTCTTCACCCTCAGGGCCTACGAATCGCTGAAGCCCACCATCGCCGCCTGCAACGGCCCGGCGGTCGGCGTCGGCATCACCATGCAGCTCGCGATGGACATTCGCCTCGCCTCCGAGGCCGCCCGCTACGGCTTCGTCTTCACCCGCCGCGCCATCGTCATGGAGGCCTGCTCGAGCTGGTTCCTGCCGCGCCTCGTGGGGCCGCAGCAGGCGCTGGAATGGGTGATGACCGGCCGCGTCTTCCCTGCCGAGGAGGCATTGGCCGGCCGGCTCGTGCGCTCGGTCCACAAGCCCGAGGCGCTGCTGCCGGCGGCCTATGCGCTGGCGCGCGAGATCGCCGACAATACCGCGCCGGTTTCGGTGGCGCTCAACCGCCACATGATCTGGAAGATGCTGGGCGCCGACCATCCGATGGAGGCGCACAAGGTCGACTCCAAGGGCATCTACGCCCGCGGCAAGTCGGCCGACGTGAAGGAGGGCGTGACGGCGTTCCTCGAGAAGCGGCCGGCCCGTTTCCCCATGAAGGTGAGCGACGGCATGCCGTCGTACTTCCCGTGGTGGCAGGAGCGGCAGTTCAACAAGTAGGCGGAAAAGATCCCTCACTGCGTTCGGGATGACACCACCTCTAGAATTGGCGCACGGCGACAAACCCGAAAAGATTGTCATCCCGAACGCAGTGAGGGATCTTTCTACTCCACGATAGGCCTATCAAGATGCCTATTGACTAATCCTATCCTTCTGATATTCCTGTCGCCGAAAGCGTGAAGTGGCGCGAGGACCGAACGCGACCGGACGGCGAGCTCTCGATCTTCGGAGGGGGCGGCGACGTAAAATTCGACAGTTGGCGTCCAACGTCCGGTCTCGAAGGCCGGGGATTTGGCGAACCAGATCAAAGGCTTGGCGGGAAAACGGGAAGGGTGCGGCGACGTGAACCGGTGTCCAACGGACCTGGTTCGGTTGCCCGTGTCGGGCACTTGCGGCAGGTTGAAAAAAAGAGCTTTTGTGGAGGGAATAGTGAGCAAGTTTCAGATGCGGCGCCGTGTACTTTTGGCGGCAGCCCCGGCCCTGGTGGCGGCGCCCTATGTCGCGCGCGCCCAGGGCAAGCCCGAGAAGAGCAAGGTGATCCTCGCGGTGGGCGGCAAGTCCGCCCTCTATTACCTTTCGCTGACCATCGCCGAGCGCAAGGGCTTCTTCAAGGAAGCCGGCCTCGACGTCGAGATCAATGACTTCCAGGGCGGCGCCAAGTCGCTGCAGGCCCTGATGGGCGGCAGCGCCGACGTGGTGGCCGGTGCCTACGAGCACACCATCCGCATGCAGCAGCGCGGCCAGGACGTCACGGGTTTCGCTCTGATCGGTCGCGGCATGCAGATCTGCATCGCGCTGCGCAACGACGTCGCCGCCAAGGTCAAGGGGCCGGCCGACATCAAGGGCATGAAGTTCGGTGTCACCGCGCCGGGCTCATCGACCCACATGCTGCTGAATTTCTGGGCTGCCAAGGGTGGGCTGAAGGCCAGCGACGTGGTGGCGATCGGCGTCGGCGCGGGCGCCTCGGTCGTGGCCGCCATCGAGAAGGGCGAGGTCGACGGCGTTTCCCAGACCGATCCCGCGCTCACCATCCTGACCGACAAGGATCTCGTGAAGGTCGTTGTCGACACGCGCACGACCAAGGGCAACCAGGAAGTCTTCGGTGGCGCCTTCCCGGCGGCCAGCCTCTATTCGCAAACCGATTTCATCAAGAAGAACCCGGGCGTGACGCAGGCGCTCGCCACCGCGATCGTGCGCGCCGACCAGTGGCTTCAGACGGCTACGCCGGCCGAAGTCGCCAATTCAGTGCCCGAGGGCTACCTGCTGGGCGACCGCGCGGTCTACGAGAAGTCGTTTGCGGGCGTGCGGGAAACCATCTCCCCGGACGGCACGATGCCGGCCGGCGCGATGGAGAACTGCCTGAAGTTCCTGGCCGAGAGCGATCCAGCCATCAAGCCGGCGACGGTGAAGCTCGCCGACACGTGGAACAACGAGTTCGCCCAACGCGCCGCCAAGCGCAGCTAATCCGCCGTGGCTGGAAACGACGTGCCGGCGCTGGCGCTGGCTGACATCACCTGCCGCTTCGCCGCCCGCGACGGGGCGAGCGCGCCCTACACCGCGGTGGCCAATGCCACGCTGAATGTGGCGAAGGGCGAGTTCGTGTCGGTGGTGGGACCGACCGGTTGCGGCAAGTCGACTTTGCTGAATGTCGCTGCCGGTCTCCTCGAGCCTTCGTCCGGAACCATCGATGTGTTCGGCCAGCGGCTGCTGGCCGCAGATGGCGTGAACAGGCGTGCCGGCTACATGTTCCAGGCCGATGCGTTGATGCCGTGGCGCAACGGCATCGACAATGTCATCGCCGGCCTCGAATTCCGCGGCGTGCCGCGCGCCGAGGCGATTGCACAGGGCGAGGAGTGGCTGCGCCGCGTCGGGCTGGCGGGCTTCGGCGATCGCTATCCGCATCAGATGTCGGGCGGCATGCGCAAGCGCCTGGCGTTGGCGCAGACGCTGATCCTGAGCCCCGACATCCTGCTGATGGACGAACCTTTTTCGGCGCTCGACGTGCAGACGCGCCAGCTCATGGAGAACGAGCTGCTGGCGCTGTGGGCCGTGGATCGCAAATCAGTGCTCTTCATCACGCACGACCTCGAGGAGGCGATCGCGCTCTCAGATCGCGTGGTCGTGCTCTCCGCCGGCCCCGCGACGCGGCCGATCGGGGATTTCAAGGTCGACCTGCCGCGCCCGCGCGATGTCTCCGAGATCCGCATGACGCCTGCCTTCGCCACGCTCCATCGCGAGATCTGGGCGGCGATGAAGGAAGAAGTGCTGAAGGCCTATGCCGCGCAGAAGGTCGCCTGACATGCGGTTGCGCGTCCTGCAGATCCTCGTCCTCGCCCTTCTGATCGTCTTCTGGTACGCGATGACGGCGCCGGGGCTGATCCCGCCCTTCTATTTCGACAAGGCCAATCGCGCGGCGTTCTTTTTCGGCGAGCCTCAGAAGGTCTTCTGGGTGATCGTGGACTGGTTCGCGAGCGGCGAGATCTTCCCCCACCTCGGAATCACTCTCCTCGAAACGGCACTGGGCTTTGCGATCGGTGCCGCTTCCGGACTGATCATCGGCCTGTGGCTGGCGCTGTCGCCGACCGCATCTGCCGTGATGGATCCCTACATCAAGGGCCTCAATTCGATGCCCAGGGTCGTGCTGGCGCCGATCTTCGCGGTGTGGTTCGGGCTCGGCATCTGGTCGAAGGTGGCGCTGGGCGTCACGCTGGTGTTCTTCGTCGTGTTCTTCAACGTCTACCAGGGTGTGCGCGAGGTCAGCCCCAACCTGATCGCCAATGCCCGCATGCTGGGCGCCTCGCGACGCCAGCTCCTGCGCGCGATCTACCTGCCGAGCGCCATGAGCTGGGTGTTCGCGAGCCTGCACAATGCGGTAGGCCTCGCCTTCGTGGGCGCCGTGGTCGGCGAATATCTCGGCTCGTCGATGGGTGTCGGCTACCTGATCCTTCAGGCCGAAGGCACCTTCGACATCAACACTGTGTTCGCCGGCATCCTCGTGCTGACAGCCTTCGCGCTGGTTCTCGACGGGGCGGTCGGCGCCCTGGAGCGGCGCCTGATGACCTGGCAGCCCAAGGCCGGCGAGACCGAAAAGGTCTAGCGGCCCCGCTACTTGCCGGCGATCTACTTGCCGGTGAACTTCGCCGCCCGCTTCTCCAGGAAATGGGCGACGCCTTCCTTGAAGTCGGCGGTCTGGAAGGAGAGATCCATCTCGTGGTTGGCCTGCAGCGTGGCCTCGGCCAGGGTCTGGAATTCGGCCTCCCAGAGCTGGCGCTTCATCACCGCCACCGAGCGCGGCGAGACCGTGTCGGCCATCAGCCGGGCGTAGGCGTGAGTCTCGGCGAGCAGCTTGTCGTCGGCGACGACCCGGCTCACCAGGCCGAGCGCCAGAGCTTCCGGGGCGCGGAACTTGCGGGCCGAGCACAGCAGGTCCAGGGCGGCGGGCAGCCCGATCAGGCGCGGCAGCAGCCAGCTCACGCCGTGTTCAGCGATCAGGCCGCGCTGGGCGAAGGCGGTCGTGAACACCGCCGATTCGGAGGCGAAGCGCAGGTCGGCATAGAGCGGAATGACCAGGCCGAGGCCGGCGCAGGGGCCATTGATTGCAGCGATGATGAACTTCGGGATCGACGGGAAGTACGAGTAGTTCATCTTGAATTCAGCCAGTGTGCTGCCGCCGGGAAGGCCTTCCTGGGTCTTGCTCGACCGGTCGGTGGCGGCACCGGCGCCGATCGCCTGCAGGCCGCCCATGTCGGCGCCGGCGCAGAAACCGCGGCCTGCGCCAGTCAGGATGATGGCCCGGACCTCAGGGTCGGCGCCGGCGGTGAGCATGGCGTCCTTCAGGTCCAGGTGCATCTGCCGGGTCCAGGCATTCAGCCGGTCCGGGCGGTTCAGCGTGATGGTGCAGATGCGCTCGGCGACATCATAGAGAACGGTTTCGTAGGCCATCGCCGGGTCTCCTCCTGTGCATTTTTGTTGCTCGCATGATGGGCAAAACTCAGCAACGATACAAATGAGACGATATGCGGCAAACGGCGCCTTTCCTTCGACCTTGACCAATAGCGGGCGATCTCGTGGTATTCTGCAGCGAGCAAGAAAAAAGCACCATCGAGGTAGGAAATGGCCAAGAGAGAATTCGACCATCCCAACGAGATGCACAAATACGTGGGGCAGGAGATCGGGGTCAGCGACTGGGTGGACGTGTCGCAGGACCGTATCAACCAGTTCGCCGAGGCGACCGGCGATCATCAATGGATTCATGTCGACGTCGAGCGTGCCAAGAAGGACATGCCGGGCGGCAAGACCATCGCGCACGGCTTCCTGACGCTGTCCCTGATTCCGATGCTCAATCATCAGATCTCGCACATCAACAATGTGCGCAATGGCATCAACTACGGCTGCAACAAGGTCCGCTTCACCAGCCCGGTGCCGGCCGGATCGCGCGTGCGGGCGCGGGCCAAGCTCATTGCCGCCGATCCGATGGACAAGGGCGGCGTGCGCCTCACCAACCAGGTCACGATCGAGATCGAGGGCCAGGAGCGTCCGGCCTGCATCGCCGAGACCATGTCGATCGTGTACGGCACCTGAGCGTGGGTGCTGCGGGTCATCGGGCGTAGGGAGAGACGGACTTGCTGACACGCGAGGATCTGAGCTCCGAACGCATCGACCAGCTCGCCGCCGACGCCCGCAAGGCGGGCTACGCCTTCTTCCTGACGGGAGAGCAGCGGTCGGCCAGCTTCGAAAAGGCGCTGCGGCGGTACAAGCCGGGCGAGGAGGCGTGGGTCTTCGCCTACGGCTCGCTGATGTGGAACCCGGCCCTCGAATTCGCCGAGGCCTCGCCCTGCAGGGTCGAGGGATGGCGCCGCTCCTTCTGCTTCTGGACGCCGTACGGCCGCGGCACGCCCGAGCTGCCCGGCCTGATGCTGGGCCTCGAGGGCGGCGGCAGCTGCGAAGGCATCGCCTATCGTCTGGCGCCGGATCAGGTCCGCAGCGAGCTGGAGATCCTGTGGAATCGCGAAATGCTGTCGGGCGTCTACCAGGCGCGGTGGGTGCCGACGCGGCTGCGCGATGGCCGCACGGTCACGGCGGTCACCTTCGTTGTCGAACCCGCCCATTGCCAGTATTGCGGCGACCTGTCGATGGAGCGCGCCGCCCATCACATCGCCTTCGCCGAAGGCCGCCGCGGCGCCTGCCGCGACTATCTCATCAATACCGCCGAGCATGCGCGTTCGCTCGGCATTCACGATCCCTACATCGAGGAACTGATGGAGCGGGTCGCGACCCTGCGGGGTGGAGGGCCTGTGGTCTCGCTACCGGCCGACGCCGAGGTCGCGGGCGAAGCCTAGGCCGCGCTCCCAAAATCATCCTCTCCCACGCGAGTGCTTCACTGCACATCGTATGACATAGTCGCGGCGTGTCCGGTTTCGTCGCCCGCTGGCTCGCGCTGCCACCCAATCTGCGCGGCATCCTCTGGGTTGCCCTGTCGGGCATCCTGTTCGCGCTGTTGAACGTCTTCACGCTGATCCCGGCGCAGCACCTCAATCCCTTCGTCATGGCGTTCCTGCGCTATTTCTTCGGCGCGCTGATCCTGCTGCCCGTGGTGTTCCGTCTCGGGCTCTACCGGTCCTTCCACACCAATCGCGTCGGCCTGCACGTCTCGCGCGGCGCCATCCATACCGCCGGCATGATGCTGTGGTTCGTGGCGTTGCCGCTCACCACGCTGGCCGAAATCACGGCGCTGGGTTTCACGGGGCCGATCTTCGTCACCATCGGTGCCGCGCTGTTCCTGGCTGAGGACGTGCGCCTCAGGCGCTGGATCGCGGTCTTCGTGGGCTTCGCCGGCGCCATGATCATCATTCGGCCGGGCTTCGGCTCGTTTCACCTCGGCGTAATCTGCATCCTGGTCTCGACGCCGATCTTCTCAGCCTCGAACCTCATTTCCAAGGCGCTGGCCCGCACCGATTCGTCCACCACCATCGTGATCTGGCAGAACCTCGTGATCGTGATCTGCGCCGCGCCTGTCGCCATCTGGTTCTGGCAGACGCCGAACTGGGTCGATCTGCTGTGGTTCGTCGCGGCAGGCCTCGCCGGCACGCTCGGCCACGTCTGCCAGCAGCGGGGCTATCAGCTTGCCGACATCACGCTGCTACAGCCGATCGGCTTTCTGTCGCTGATCTACAATGCGCTGCTGGGCTATTTCCTGTTCTTCCAGAAGCCCGACGTCTGGACCTTCGTCGGCGCGGCGGTGATCTTCTCCAGCGCGCTCTACATCTCGCATCGCGAGGCGGTGCGCCGCGCCAGGGTCAAGAGCACACCCTCCCAGCCCTCGCCCTAAGGGCTAGCTGCCCTCGATCAGCCGCCCGTCACGCTCATGTGGCGGGGGACGGCGGGGCCGGTGTGGCGGCGGTCGATGATGAAATCGTGCCCCTTGGGCTTGCGCGCGATCGCCGCGGTGATCGCCTGGTCGAGGATGTCGTCGCTTTCGGAGGCACGCAGCGGGCCGCGCAGGTCGGCGGCATCTTCCTGGCCGAGGCACATGTAGAGCGTGCCGGTACAGGTGAGACGGACGCGGTTGCAGCTTTCGCAGAAATTGTGGGTGAGGGGCGTGATGAAGCCCAGCCGCCCGCCGGTCTCCTCGACCTTGAAGTAACGCGCCGGTCCGCCGGTGTGGTAGTCGGTTTCGCTCAGCGTGAAGTGCTTGGCGATCTCGCTCCGGGCCAGCGACAGCGGCAGGTATTGGTCGAGCCGGGCATCGGCGCCGATCTCGCCCATCGGCATGACCTCGATCAGCACCAGATCCATGCCGCGGCCGTGGCTGAAGCGGATCAGCTCGTCGAATTCCATGTCGTTGACGCCGCGCAGCGCCACGGCGTTGATCTTGATGTGCAATCCGGCCTGCTGGGCGGCATCGAGGCCGCGCATCACCTGGTCGAGATCGCCCCAGCGCGTCAGTTCGCGGAATTTTGCCGGGTCGAGCGTGTCCATCGAGACGTTCACGCGGCGCACGCCGATCGCCGCCAGTTCCTTGGCGTACTTGGCGAGCTGGCTGCCGTTGGTGGTGAGCGTCAGTTCCTCGAGCGCGCCACTGTCGAGATGGCGGCCGAGGCCGCGGAACAGCGACATCACGTTCTTGCGTACCAGCGGCTCGCCGCCGGTCAGGCGCAGCTTCTTGACGCCGCGGCGGACGAAGGCGCCGCACAGCCGCTCGAGCTCCTCCAGGGACAGGACTTCCGCCTTGGGCAGGAAGGTCATGTCCTCGGCCATGCAATAGACGCAGCGGAAATCGCAGCGGTCCGTCACGGAGACGCGGAGGTAGGAAATATGGCGGCCAAACGGGTCGATCATGTCGTCCTGATAATGGTGTTGCAGCCCCGTTACGGCAAGAGCCGCAGGAGGGTGTCGACGGTGTCGGCCTCGGCTGCCGGCTTGTCCGTCCGGATGCGACTGATTCGCGGAAAGCGCAAGGCCACACCGGATTTGTGGCGACTCGACCGGGCGATGCCATCGAAAGCCACTTCCAGCACCAGCTCTTGCGTCACTTCGCGCACCGGTCCGAAGCGGTTCGTGGTGTGGTCGCGCACCCATTTATCGAGCCAGCGCAGCTCCTCGTCGGTGAAGCCGAAATAGGCCTTGCCCACCGGCGCCAGCTCGCGCTTGCCCTCGCCAGTCTCCGAGTTAGCGTCGCGCCAGCAGCCGAAGGTGAAGTCGGAATAGAACGAGCTGCGCTTGCCGTGGCCGCGCTGGGCATACATCAGCACGCAGTCGGCCAGCATCGGGTCGCGCTTCCATTTGAACCACGGCCCTTTGGGACGGCCGGCGAGATAGAGGCTGTCGGCCCGCTTCAGCATCAACCCCTCGATGCCGTCGCTCTTCATCGCTTCGCGCAGTTCGGCGAGATGGGCCCAGTCCTGGAAGGTCACGAGCGGCGAGAGGTCGAAGCGGGCCCGCGACGCGAGCGCCATCCAGGCTTCGAGGCGGGCGCGGCGTTGGTCGAAGGGCAGGCCACGCAGGTCCTCGCCGTCGAGCTGCAGTACGTCGTAGAGGCGGACATGGGCCGGATGCTCCTTCAGCATCTTGGCCGTTACGCTCTTTCGGTTCAGCCGCTGCTGCAGATCGTTGAACGGCGCCACAGCCTCCTCGCGGCGGACCAGCAATTCGCCATCGAACACGCCCTCGAAATCGATCGCTTCCACGATGTCCGGGAAGGAGCCGGAGATGTCCTCGCCGGCGCGGCTGTAGAGGCGCTTCACGTCGCCTGAGGCCGCGACCTGGACTCGAATGCCATCCCATTTCCATTCGGCGCGGAAGTGCGCCGGATCGAGCGTGTCGAGCTCGGCGCGGTCGATGGGATTGGCCAGCATCGGTGGTAGGAAGGCGCCACCGGCATTGGTCCGTGGCCGAGGCGCATCCGCGAGAAGCCAGTCGAACAGAGGACGATAAGGTGGCGAGAGGCCGTGCCAGATCTCTTCCACGGCATCGACCGGCTG
>Ga0194051_1001718_pt1 | contig 11265 bp, 9 predicted proteins | sample SepL2320m_MetaG_FD_161275 | JGI IMG/M metagenome (GOLD analysis project Ga0194051, IMG submission 161275) | Anoxic zone freshwater microbial communities from boreal shield lake in IISD Experimental Lakes Area, Ontario, Canada - Sep2016-L239-20m | ecosystem: Environmental > Aquatic > Freshwater >...
ACCAACCGGGTTGAACGCCACGTCGACCGTCTCATTGGGATACTTGTTGGTCGCGGCGACGGCCATCCCGGACACCATGTACTGCAACGGCATTCCAAGCGGCTCGGGGTTGCCGGCCTTCTCCCACGCCTCGGTCCAATCGTTGCGCAGCATCCGACACGGCTTGCCGGTGAATGAGCGGCTGCGAACGGTATCGCGGCTGCTGGCCTTCACGTAGGCGGCCTGCTGCACCGGCGTGTTGTGCGCCTCCTCGACCATCAGCCACTGCGAGCCCGACCAGGTGCCCTGGCAGCCCAGGGCGAGCGCTGCGGCGATCTGCTCACCGCTGCCGATGCCGCCGGCGGCGAGCACCGGCCTGGGTGCCACCGCCCTGACCGCCTGCGGCCAGAGCACGATCGAGCCGACATCCCCGCAGTGCCCGCCGCCCTCGCCGCCCTGGGCGATGATGATGTCGACGTCGGCCTCGGCATGCTTGATGGCCTGGGCTGGCGAACCGCAGAGCGCGGCGACCTTGCGGCCCGATTCGTGGATGTGCTTGATCATCTCGACAGGCGGAGTTCCCAGTGCGTTCGCGATGAGGGTGACCTTGGGGTGCCGCAGCGCCACCTCGACCTGCGGGGTGGCCGTGGCCTCGGTCCAGCCGAGCAACTGCAGGGCATTGGAGTCGGCGTCGCCGGTGGGAACGCCGTGGTCGGAGAGGATCTTCTTGGCGAAGTCGAGGTGCTGCTGGGGCACCATCTTCTTCAGCATCTCAGCGAGTTCCTCGCCGGACATGTCGGTGTTCATACCCTCGTACTTGTTGGGGATCACGATGTCGACGCCGTAGGGATGGTCGCCGATGTGATCGTCGATCCACGCACATTCGATCTCGAGCTGTTCGGGGGTGAAGCCCACTGCGCCCAGCACGCCGAATCCGCCGGCCTTGCTGACCGCCACCACCACATCGCGGCAATGCGTGAAGGCGAAGATCGGGAACTCGATACCGAGTTCATCGCAGAGGGGTGTGTGCATGGCCGGCTCCTCGGAAGGGAAAAACTGGAACGTGTTCTAGTTGAAACCCAGTCTAGCCCGCAGCCAGCCAGAGTACGAGGAACCCGCCTATGCCGACGAGGTAGACGACATGGTCGCGCAGGATCGCCCGCGCAAGTCTGGTCTGTTCGGCCGCCGGCCAGGACCGGGACACGGCCATCAGCCAGCCCGGCCTGCTACCGAGAAACGCCTCAACGGCCAGCGCTACCAACAGAATTCCCATCACCATCGCGATGAGCGCGCTCATCGGGCGGGAGGTTGTGGTCGCCCGGCTGTAGGCCCGACGGCTGATCTGGGTGTCGAAAATCAGGTCCATCCAGAGGACGGCCGGCAGGAACCCCGCACAGGCCGTCACGATCTGGACCGCCATCCGACCTCACTAACAGGAGTAGCGTTATCTGTGCGCTCAACGCAGAGTCTGCAGAACTGGAGGTCCTGGCAATGGCCACTTTCCGCAGAAACGCCGTGGGGGCATTGAGCGCTCTGGCGGCGGCGGCAACCTTCCTCACCGCGGCCCCGGCATCGGCCGCACCGGATCAGGCGCCGACGGCACCCTGCTACAACGGCATCGCCCCGTTCAATCCTTACATCGACAATTGCGCCATTCCGAATCGACCGCCCCGCGTGCTGGGGTCGGCGCCGGACCAGACGGCGATTCTCAACTGCAGTATCGGCGGCAGGGCCTGGCGAGCGGTGTGTTTGTCGCAGTTCGTCAATGGCGGGCCGTATCCCGGGATCACGCTGGGTATCGGATAGCCGGTACCAAGGACCCCAGGACACGGCCGCAAGACTCACGGCTTGGCGTACAGCCCCACAGAAGAGACCAGTGGAAGGTCCAAGGTGGTGCGGATACCGGACGGGGCGGCAACGACGGCCGGGATGGCATTGACGATGCGGGCCGCTGCCCCGGCGATGGCCGCATGGTTGTGGTCGCCGTGGCGGCTGGTCGGACAGATGTCGACTGCGTAGGACGGTTCGCCGGTGATCTCCACCCGGTAGGAGCCGCCGGGTTGGGCCGGCTGGGCCCAGTCCGGCCGCAGATCGCCGCGAAGCCGGGTGACGTGTTCGACGACGATGGCCGGGCGGCCGCCGACCATGCCGTTGATTTGGAAACGCACGGCCGCGACCCCGCCGGCCGGGATGTGGCCGGCGGCGATGTCGAAGGCCTCGGGCGCCGGTGCGCGCTCGTAGCTTTCGGTGATCGCGTCCAGCGAGATGTTCAGCCCGGCCGCCAGCTGACGCAGCGCGGAGCCCCAGGCGATCGACAGCACGCCGGGCTGGAACAGGATGGGCACTTCGTCGAGCGACTTGCCGAAACCCATGACGTCGAACATCACGACTGCGCCGTCGTAGGTGGCGTAGTCGGCGATCTCCATGCACCGCACCTGCTCGATTCGACGGCAGGTGCTCGCGAACGCCAGCGGGATCAGATCGGTGATGAAGCCAGGGTCGACGCCGTTGACATAGACGCTCGAATCACCCAGGCGCGCAGCATCTTCTATCGGTCTGATGAATTGGTCTCCGATGACCTGCCAGGGGAACTGCAGCACCCCGGGCGCAGAGCCGACCACATTGACCCCGGCGGCCAGGATGCGCCGGACGTCGTCCATCGCCTGCGGCATCCGGGTGTCGCCCATGGCGCAGTAGACCGCGCATTCCGGTTGGGTCGCCAGCAGTGCGTCGAGGTCGTCGGTGGCGGTAACACCCGTGGTGATGCTCAGCCCGGCCAGTTCGCCGGCATCCTTTCCGATCTTGGCGGGGGTGGACACGCACAGGCCGACCAGCTCGAAGGCCGGGTTCTCGATCAACTCGGCCAGGGCGAGCCGGCCGACGTTTCCGGTACCGATGTGGACGACGCGAATGGCCATGACCACAGTATGCGCAGCGGCGGCAAAAACTGGAACAGGTTCTAGTAGCCTGACGCCCCATGGGACGCGTAGATGACAAGGTCGTACTGATCACCGGCGGCGCCGGGGCCAAGGGCATGGGCGCCGCCAGTGCGCGGATGCTGGTTGCCGAAGGCGGCAAAGTGGTGATCGGCGACATTCTCGACGACGAGGGCGCGACGCTTGTGCAGGAACTGGGCGACGCCGCCCGCTACGTCCACCTCGACGTGACCAGTGCCGAAGACTGGAAGGCTGCCGTGGACACCGCGGTGCAGACCTTCGGCAAGCTCAACGTGCTGGTGAACAACGCCGGAATCGTCCAGGTGGCGCCGCTGAAAACCGCGGACATCAGCCGCTGGCAGAAGGTGCTCGACGTCAACCTGACCGGCGCGATGCGCGGTATTCAGGCCGTGATCGACCCGATGATCGCCGCCGGCGGCGGTTCGATCATCAACATGTCGTCGATCGAGGGCATGCGCGGCGCAGCCTGGGCCCACAGCTACGTAGCCTCGAAATGGGGTCTTCGCGGCTTGACCAAGTCGGCGGCACTGGAGTTGGCACCGGAGAAAATCCGGGTCAACTCGATCCATCCGGGTTTCATCCGGACCAGGATGACCAAGCACCTGCCTGACGACATCGTGTCGGCGCCGATGGGCCGCGCCGGGACGCCCGAGGAGGTCGCCACCTTCGTTTTGTTCCTTGCCAGCGACGAATCCTCGTTCTCGACCGGTTCGGAGTTCGTTGTCGATGGTGGGTTGATCACCGACGTGCCGCACCGCGCGGTGTGAGTCCGATAAATTTCAGGGACGGCGGCGGCGGCCGCGCAACGCCACCGCACCGAACGCCGAGCCGAGTGCGGCTCGCCCCAGGGCGGGCAGGTGCGCCAGTGCGCCGGCGGCGCCCGCCTGGCCCGGCACACTGACCCGCAGCACCGGCCACGTCTGGGCCGCGGCCAGCGCGGCCAGCCCGGGCCGCGGATTGACCGGACGCGGATGGCCCACCAGTCTCATCAGGGCGGCGTCCTCGTCGCCGTCGGCATAGAAGTAGCTCTGCCGCAATTCCACCCCATGCTGGGCGCAAAAGCGTTGCGCCGCAGCTGCTTTCTGGTGTCCCCACACGACCGGCCGGTTGATCCGTCCGGTGAGAAGCCCGTCATCGTCGAGTTCGAAGGTGTTGCACACCACATGAGGGATTCCGAGTGCGCGGGCGACCGGTTCGGCGTGGATGGTCAGCGCCGAGGAACTCATCACCAGGGTGTGGCCGCGTTCCCGGTGCGCCTCGACGATCTGTCTCATCAGCGGGTAGACCTTCTTCGATACCTGCTCGGCGTACAACCGCTCGCCGATCTCGTCGAGTTCGCTCAGCGACTCCCCGCGCAGATAACCCGTGGCGCGCACCAGCAGGCGCTCGAACTGCATGCGGCCCAGCTTGTAGCGCAGCGAGGCTTCGACCACCCCGAGCACCTCGCCGATGCGCGCCTGTCCCCGGCGGATCCGGTCGCTGGCGTGCGCGACGGCGGTGAAGCCCGCCACCAGCGTTCCGTCGCAGTCGAAGAAGGCGCCGACCGCCGGCCCGGACGGGCTCGCCGCGATCTGGCCCAGCGGGTCCGGTGAGGGCGTCACCGCACCATCATGGCTCGCGACGGCCGGTCACGGGAGAGTCAGGGGGTCAGCCGCCGCGCGGCTGCGGCCTCCAGTTCGTCTTCGTAGGCGCCCTCGTCGCGGCCCAGTGCGATGGTGGCGGCGGTCATCGCCGCCACCGCGACGCCGAGGACGATCGCGCTGGTGGGGTTGACCACCAGGTGTTCACCGAGGACCACCTGGCCCAACAGCACGGCGACGACGGGCTCCAGCACGAGCATCGCCGGAACGGAGGCCTTGAGCGAACCGGCATGGAAGGCCGACTGCTGCAGCAGGGTGGCGCTCACCCCGAAGACGATCAGGGCGTAGGTCACCGGGGTGCGCAGCAATGGGAGTGCGCCATCCTCGGTGAGGATGTGGGTCACGATCTTGGTGAGGACGGCCACCACGCCGAACATCAACCCGACCGCGACGGCCAGGGTGATCGCCCGCCGCCAGTCCGACAGCCGTCCGGCAACCGCCACGCACGCGCCCACCAGCAGCAGGCATCCGGCCGCGACCGCGATTGCCGTCGACTCCGATCCCTCGTAGTCGCCGGGCCGGGTCCGGGCCAGGAAGACGAATACCGCCAGCGCGGCGGTGAGCAGAGTGGCCCAGCCCCATTCCACGCGGCTCACCCGCCGGTGCGCCAGCCATGCACTCAAGGGCAGCGCGAACAGCAACGCCGACACCAGCAGTGGTGCCACCAGGATCAGCGACCCGAAGGTCAGCGCGACGGCCTGGAAGAGATAGCCGGTGATCGCCGATGCGGTTCCGGCCCACCACAGCGGGCGGCGCAGCAGCGTGCTCAGCATCAGGGCACTGACGCCCCGGTCGTCGGGCACATCCATGGTGGCCCGCTGGCGCACCACGATCCCGATGGCCGTGAACACCGCTCCTGCCAGAGCAGCGGCCACGACGAGGGCGTGCTCGAACAAGGTGGTTCCCTTCGGGCCGGTCCGCGGGTCTGCGTGCCGCCTTCACCGTAGGCCACCTGCGACCGCGTGGGCGTCGCGCACAGCGCGTGTCAGCTCACCGGCACGACCACCGGAGTGCCGCCGTAACCGGTGACGCGGACCCACTCCGGCACCGGCCCGGCGGACTCACCCATGCCGGGCACCCGACCGCGAATGTGCGCCGTCTCGCCGGGGAACACGGTGAGGTAGTTGTCGTCGTATTCGATCGGAAGGATCTCGTCGCCGTCGTCGGTGGCGAGCAGTTCCGCGCGCTCGAAGAACGCGACATTGGTGCTGGGGTTGCGCAGGGCGATGTCCACATCGGCGCCGTTGCGATGGGCGGTGATGTCCAGCCGGGGCTTGGTCATCGTGTTCAGCGCCGTCATATCCGCATAGCTGACCTGGTTGGACTCGAAGGCCGCGTCGTTGCGCGGGGATCCGACGTCGTCGATCACCTGCGACTGCCAGTAGACGTTCTCGGCCACGGTGGTGCCGCCGGCGTCGAGCAGTTCACAGCGGACGAAGAACACCGGGGAATCGGCCGGCCCCGGTGCCAAGGTCAGGGCCTGCGTCGTACCGCCGGAGGCGACGGCGATCCCGTCGGCGGAGCGGTCCGAGCGCACCCTGCCGGACAGGTCGTAGGTGCGCACCCGCACCCGCAGACCGCGCGCAGCGTCCGGGCTCTGGTTGACCACGGTGACCTTCGCCTGGCGGTGGTCGCCGGTGGCATAGGAGTCGAACACCACCGACAGCGGACGCAGTCCCTTCTTGGCGCCGTAGTAGGCGCCGCCGGGCCGCAGGTAGTAATCGAAGATGTTGCCGAAGAACGACGGCCAGTGACCGTTGAGCATCCAGTAGATCGTCATCTTGTGGCTGTCCCAGCCGCCGGCGGCGAACGCCTCGAACTGGGCGCGGGTGTTCTCGTAGTGGGCAAGTTGCGCCTTCTCGGCGAACATCTCGGCGTTGGTCGACATGCCGTACCGCCAGTCGATGATCCGACGGATACTGGTGAGGCTGGCGTTGTGCGGGTCGGAGCCGGCGTGGAAGTACCAGGTGTCGTTGATCGGCCACAGCTTGTCCTGCGGGATGAATCTGCGCAGGCTCGAATAGGGCGGGATGTGTTCGTTGTCGCCCTGTTCGGCGCTGGCTCCGCGGGTCGCGGGGTAGTTACCGGCGAACCAGTACGACGGCGGCCGCCAGCTGTACGGGCCGGACATCTGGATGCCGTCCCACAGCGGCGCGCCGTTGCGGTCGCGGGCGAGCGCGGAGACGGTGTCGACGACAGCGTTCTGCCAGTGCAACTCGCCCAGGATGCGGTGGTAGGTCTGGCGCACCTGATCGGGGGGCCGGCCGTCACTGCCGTTGGCCCAGAGGAACACCGAGGCGTGCGAGCGCAACGCCGCGATCTGTGAGCGCAGGCTGTCGGCGGCCACTCTGCGGTCCTCGCCGTCCCACTGCGGCCATTTCTCCCACTGGTTGCAGCACATCCACCCGTACATCAGCGGGATGCCCATCTCGTCGGCCATCTCGACGAAACGGGCCGATGCGATCTTGGACTCAAGCCGCAACATGTTGACCCCGAGGTCCTTGGCGTAGCGCAGGATCGCCTCGTCGCGGTCGGGGTCGTAGCGGTACAGCAGGTCGGGTGCGTAGGTCGCGCCGCGCACTCCGAAGTTGCGGCCGTTGACCCTCAGGTAGAAGTTGCCGCCGCCCGGCCCGGCGCTCTGATCGGAGTCGCGGGCCTGCTCGACGCTGCGGATGCCGAACTTGCTCGTGACGGTGCTGGTGGCGATGCTGTTCTGGACGAAGTCCAGCCGCAGGTCGTACAGATCGGGGCGGCCCATGGTGTAGGGCCACCAGAGGTCCGGCTCGTTGACGTCAAGTTGGGTGAAATCATCAGGGCTGAAGGTGATTTCGCGTTCTTCGCCGGCTTGGAGCGACACGGGTTGCGACACCCGGACGGGGTCCTTGCCGGCCCGGCTGATGGTGGCCCGCAGCAGGCCACGCACCGGTGTCGGGGCGTGGTTGTGCACGGTCGCGTACACGGTGAGCTTCGCGCTGTCGGTGCTGGGCAGCGGCAGCCGGGTGTTGACGGTGGCCGGACCGATGCCGACCGGTCCGAATGCCTTCAGCCGCACCGGTTTCCAGATGCCGGCGTTGCGGTCGGCGACGAAAGACGGGCCGCCGGGGCTACCGCCGGCCCGATCCCGGTAGCCCAGGAAACGCGCGTTGATCCAGTCGTACCAGCTGTCGGCCAGCTCGACCCCGCTGACGTCCTGAATGGCGCGCTCCGGAGTCACCTTGACGGCCAGGGTGTTCGGTTCGCCCGGGGCGATCCACGGGGTCACGTCCAGTTCGTGGTCGACGTACATGCCGGCGATCTGGCGGCTGTCGGCGATGCGGTGCCCGTTGAGCCAGATGTCGGCCCGATAGTTGATGCCCGGGAAGTCCAACTGATAGGTCTGCTGGCCGGCCGGGGCGGTGAATGTGGTGCGGTACCACCAGTCCTGCTTGTAGAGGTCCTGCGGGACCTCGGTGAGCAGGTTCATGCCGTAGTACAGGTTGGGGTACACCCCGGCGTCCTGAAGGGTGTCCAGAACGGTTCCAGGCATCCGTCGCACCGGCACCCAGGCGCTGTCGTCGTAGCCGGCACTGGAGATGGTGTCGCCCTGGTCCGGCAGACCCGTCGCCGACTTCAAGCTCCATCCGTCGGCCAGTTCGATGTCCTGGCCGGCGATGGGCGACGGGGCGGCGACGGTGCGCAGATCCGCGGCGCACAGCACCAGCAGCACGACCGCGAAGATCTTGCACAAGGTCTTCGCCACGGTCTGGACGACTCCTCGCTGTCGGGTTACTCCAACGTCTCACTCAACGTCCGAAAGTCGGCTACATCTTGGCAGAGGGAACCGTCGCCTACGGGCGGCCGCTCCCCAGACGGCGGGCGGGTCCTCGGTCTAGGCTGGTCCCCATGACTGACCAGGACCGTGCCGTTACTCGACGCGCCATTGCCGACGCCCTGCTCACCGCGCTGGAACGGCGTCATGAATTGGTCGACGCCATCGTCGACTCCAGCGATCGCACATCAGCCATCGAAGCCGTCACCGAAGTGCTGGGCACCTCGCGCATCGGCAGCGAGGCGCTGATGAGTATGCGCCTCGACCAGTTCACCAAGGAGTCGCGGCGCCGGATCGCCGCCGAACTCGACGACCTCAACAGCCAGCTGAGCTTCACCGTCAATGAGCGGCCCGCCAGCGCGGACGACAGCCTGCGGCTGCGCCCCTTCTCGCACGACGCGGACCGTGACATCTTCGCTGCACGCACCGAAGAGGTCGGCGCGGCCGGCGACGGCTCCGGCGCCCCGGCGGGCAGCCTCGACGACGAGATCCGTGCGCTCCGCGTGCGTCTGCACGCCGAGGAGGCCGCCTGGTTCGTCGCCATCGACGGCGACGACAAGGTCGGGATGGTGTTCGGCGAACTCGACGGCGGTGAGGTCAACGTGCGGATCTGGATCCACCCGGCACACCGCCAGAAGGGGTACGGCACCGCCGCGCTGCGCAGGTCGCGCTCGGAATTGGCCGCGCAGTTCCCGGCGGTCCCCCTGGTGGTGCGGACCCCCGGGGCCGCACGCTGAACGACGTCGTGTCCGACGTCCCGGTCCCGCACGTTCCCACGGCGTTCCGGTATCCGCAGGCCAGGACCGCGACCGCGCACGCGCGGCTGCGCGACCGCGTGCGCCGGGTGACCGGCGTGGACCTATTCCCCTCTGATCGCGTGGCGGCGGCGTTCAAATCCGGACTCACCGAGGGCGACCCGGTCGCCGAGCGGTTCGTGGCCGAGAGCTACCACGGTGAACTCGGCGCGCCGAAAGCCCGCGCGCTGGTGGAGCGGGCGCAGCGTGACGGCATTGACGCGGTCCCCGATGCTCCTGAATCCCTGCGCGCGCTGATCGAGGACTTCGAGCGGATTCCGGACTGGGTCGACCCCGAACTGGTGGAACAGGGTGCCGCGGTATGGCGGCGCTGGGCCTATGCGCTGGGTGCGGTGGGCAACGCCGGGACCATGGACACCTATACCGAAGGCTGGCTGGCGCTGCCGCTCTCGCTGTCGGGCGGATACGCGGGGGAGCGCGCGTTGCACCGCTACATGGAGACCTCCCGATGGTGGCTCGAGGTCAGCCGACCCGGCGCCGTGCTGCGGCCGGGCTCGGCCGCGCGGGCGATCTCCCTGCACGTGCGGATCATGCACGTCAGTATCCGGGCACGCGTCCAGCAGCACCCGGAGTGGGACGCCGAGCGCTACGGCCTGCCGATCAGCCAATCGGCGATGCTGCTCACCCTGCTCGGTGGCAGCGTCGCCCCGGCGTTGGGACTGACGGCTCTCGGGTTCATCACCTCGCCGCGGGAGATGCGCGCGGTGCTGCACTTCAACCGGTACTGCGGCCACCTGGTGGGAGTGCGCTGCGACGGTTACTTCCCGGAGACCGTGCTGGACGCCTGGCGCATCCTGTTCATGGCCGACTCCGCCCGCAGCTACGACTCCGCCGGCAGCGGGACCGAACTGGTGGAGTCCTTCGTGCCCGCGTTCGCGCCGAAGCCCGGCCAGCGTGGTGCCGACCGGTTGCGCGCCGCCTACCACTACCGTCTGCAGGCCGGGTACTGCGGCTTCTTCATGCTGCCGTGGAACCGGCGCCGCTACGACCTGCCGTCGCCGGTACTGGGCATGGCCCTGCTGTTGGCCCGCGCTCCGCTGGTCGCCGGCGCCGAAGTCGCCCGGCGGGTTGTTCCAGGTGTGGACGAACGGTGGCAGCGATTCGCGTGGGACCGATGGGAACGTTGGTACAGGTGGCAGTCCGGCGGCAAGTCCGCGACGTTCGATGCGGCAATTCCATTGCGGCGCTAGCGAAGTGAGGCAAGTCTGATGGGTGTTCGCGCAGGGATCCTGGTGACCGGCACGGAGGTGCTGACCGGCCGGGTCGCCGACCGCAACGGTCCGTGGGTGGCCGAACGGCTACTCGAACTGGGTGTCGAATTGGCGCACATCACCATCTGCGGCGACCGTACCGCCGATATCGAGGCACAGTTGCGGTTCCTGCGCGACGAGGGTGTGGACCTGATCGTGACGACCGGCGGCCTGGGTCCGACCGCCGACGACATGACCGTGGCCACCGTCGCCGGGTTCTGTGGCCGGGATCTGGTTCTGGACGCCGCGATGGAGGCCAGGATCGCCGCGATCGTGCAGAAATGGATGGCGCGGTTTCCCGATATGGACCTCGAAGCGGTACAGGCGGCCAACCGCAAGCAGGCGATGGTGCCCGACGGCGCTTTCGTGCTCGACCCGGTAGGCACCGCGCCGGGCGTGGTGGTCCCCGGGCGCCCGACGGTGGTGGTGCTGCCCGGCCCGCCGAAGGAGTTGCAGGCCATGTGGCCGGCCGCGATCGCGACCGTTGCGGTGGTGCAGGCCATCGCCGGACGCACCGTCTACCGGCAGGACACCGTGCGGATGTTCGGTGTTGCGGAGTCCGGTCTGGCCGAGACCCTTCGCGCGGCCGAGCAGCAAGTGGCGGGTTTCGATGCGCTGGAGATCACCACCTGCCTGCGTCGCGGCGAGGTGGAGATGGTGACTCGTTACGAACCCGGCGGCGCCGAGGCGTACGGCGCTCTGATGGATCTCGTCCGTGACCGCCACGGTGCGGCGGTCTTCTCCGAGGACGGCGCGACGGTCGACGAACAGGTGGCCGGCCTGCTGACCGGCCGGCGAATCGTCACCGCGGAATCG
>Ga0194051_1001719_pt1 | contig 11260 bp, 11 predicted proteins | sample SepL2320m_MetaG_FD_161275 | JGI IMG/M metagenome (GOLD analysis project Ga0194051, IMG submission 161275) | Anoxic zone freshwater microbial communities from boreal shield lake in IISD Experimental Lakes Area, Ontario, Canada - Sep2016-L239-20m | ecosystem: Environmental > Aquatic > Freshwater >...
TTGCGATTATTTCTGCCATGGCAATTTATTTGTTCGAACTTTCAAACACCCCATCTCTGGCGCAAGTAAGTTTTATTTTGATGGCAGGGGTTTTATGTGTTGGCAAGGTGTATTCACCTCAATATGTATTGTGGTTAGTACCCCTTGCTGTCATCGCAATGACCGATAAGCGAGCACTTCCTGCATTTTGGATTTGGCAGATTGGTGAAGGGATTTATCACATTGCCATCTGGCAGCATTTAGCTAGCGGATCAGGAGGTAGCCATTTTGGCCTTCCGGCGGGTGGTTACGCACTTGCCAGCCTTTTCCGGGTGGCCACTTGCGCCTACTTCATTGCCGTGATTGTGGCTTTGAGCCTTAAAAATCGCTCCCCACAGGCGCAAGATTCACACCGGCGACTCTCCGATTTTCTATTCGGCTCATCCTCGAGTTACCCTTAACCCCTTGCCTGGCAGGTGAATCTTTCGAGGTTTATCGAAAAGGCAAGAGCAATAACTCTCCTGTCACAGAAATACTGTGGCCGCTTTAGTCCAGAGGAGGTCGGGTTAACGCATGCGTCACTATGAATTAATGGTCATACTTGATCCAGAGTTAGAAGAAAGAACAGTTACACCAAGCCTTGAGACATATCTCAAGATCATCAAAGAATCCGGCGGTCGCGTCGACAAGCTCGATGTTTGGGGCAAGCGCCGCATGTCATTTGAGATCCAAAAGAAGTCCGAAGGAATCTACGCAGTTGTTGATATGCACTGCGAGCCAGCTGCGATTAAAGAGTTGGATCGTCAACTCAATTTAAATGAAGCAGTACTGCGCACCAAAGTAATGCGTCCAGAATAAAGTCGAAACGCAACTTTAACCAGCATTAGATTCAAGTAGATACGAGGAAAATAAGATGGCAGCAGGAGACACCAACATCACACTCATCGGTAATTTAACCGATGATCCAGAACTTCGCTTCACACCTTCTGGATATGCAGTTGCAAATTTTACTGTTGCATCTACACCTCGAAATTACGACAAAGCAACGAACACATGGAAAGACGGAGAAACTCTTTTTCTTCGTTGCTCAATCTGGCGTGAAGCGGCAGAGAGCGTTGCAGAATCACTATCGAAAGGAACTCGCGTCATAGTTTCAGGTCGCTTAAAGCAGCGCTCTTATGACACGAAAGAAGGAGAGAAGCGCACAGTCTTCGAGTTAGAAGTTGACGAAATTGGTCCATCACTGCGTTACGCAACAGCAAAGGTCACTCGTACCCAACGCCAAGGCGGAGCAGCATCTGGTGGATTTTCAGCACCGTCAGGTGATGTTGTCAACGAAGATCCATGGGCTGCAGCATCAACTCCATCAACCGGAGGCGGTTGGGCAACCTCAACTGCTGACGATCAACCACCCTTTTAAATCCATCCACTAACCATCCATTCCTGCACCAATAGTTAAATAATTGGGCAGGGCACCCGAAAAGGAGCACCACAATGGGAGCACGTAATAACAGAGCGCTGAAAGAGCCGAAGAATAAATCTGCTAAGGCTGCAGCGCTCAATAAGAAGTTCAAGAAGAAGCCATGCAGCTTCTGTCGCGACAAGGTTACATATATCGATTACAAAGATATTGCCACGCTGCGCAAGTACATCTCCGATCGCGGAAAGATTCGCGCTCGCCGTGTGACAGGCGCATGCACACAACACCAACGCTCGGTTGCAACAGCTGTCAAAAACAGCCGCGAAGTTGCACTCTTGCCCTACACATCTACAGCGCGATAAGGGGATATAAAAAATGAAACTTATCCTTACTCGTGAAGTAACAGGTCTAGGTCGCGCTGGCGATGTCGTAACCGTTAAAGACGGTTTCGCACGCAACTTCTTACTACCTCGCGGAAATGCAATTGCATGGTCACTTGGTGGGGAAAAGCAGATTGAAGGAATTCGTCGTGCTCGCGCATCTCGCGAAATCCGCGATATCGATCATGCTAAAGAAGTAAAGGCTCTATTAGAAGGTGCAACAATTACAGTTTCTGTAAAAGTTGGTACTGCAGGTCGCCTATTTGGTTCTGTAACAGATAAAGATGTTGCAGCAGCTATCAAGGCGTCAACTGGTCAAGATATTGATCGCCATTCAATTAAAACAGCAGGACATATTAAAAAGACCGGCGAGCACAACGTTAAAGTCTCACTTCCGCATCACGTATCTGCGAGTGTGACTGTGAAAGTTGTAGCCCTGGCTTAAGCACTACACACTCTTAACGGACTCGCTGATCACAGCGGGTCCGTTTTGGTTTGTAGTGACTTCTCATATCGTGAGACTTAAAGAATTATCTTTCTCCACAGCAGTCAGGAGCGCTACAACTGCCCTGACCTGCGCTTTCATTCGCGAAGAGTGAGAAATAAGGAAGTTACCCACAATTCATACACAGTGATTCCCACAGAATTAACCCCTCTTATCCACATTAACCCACACCTTCACACACACCCGGAGAGCTCTTTTCTCGCTTCTCATCACCCACGTACATAACCTTGCGCATCTGAACCAGTACATACCTGACAAGCCGTAAATGTCAGTGCCTTTTGAGAGGGTGGTGAGCGTGAGTATCGCAGAACTACCTAATCGAACTGGTCGCAATGAACCAGAATTTGAACGCACCCCACCTCAAGATCTGATTGCTGAGCAAAGTGTTCTTGGCGGAATGTTGCTGAGTAAAGATGCAATCGCAGATGTAGTTGAAGTACTTCGTGAACGCGATTTTTATCGCCCTGCACATGAAATTATTTATGACACAATTTTAGATTTATACGGACGTGGCGAACCAGCTGACGCGGTAACAGTCTCTGCAGAGTTAACAAAGCGCGGAGACATTGCACGTGCAGGCGGTGCGCCATATTTACACACTCTTATCTCATCTGTTCCAACTGCTGCAAATGCTGGCTATTACGCAAAAATAGTTCGCGAACGTGCAATTATGCGTCGTCTTGTTGAAGCAGGAACAAAGATTGTTCAACTGGGATATTCAGCAGAAGGCGATGTAGACGATTCGGTAGATCAAGCGCAAGCCGAGGTTTATTCCGTAACTGAACGTCGCGCCAATGAAGATTACGTGCAACTGAGTACCTTGTTGCCACAAGCGTTAGATGAAATTGAAGCAATCTCTAAAGGCGTTGGCGCAGAAGGCGTAAAGACCGGATTTAAAGATTTAGATGCACTCACAAATGGATTACATCCTGGCAACATGATTGTTCTGGCCGCTAGACCTGCTGTTGGTAAATCAACACTTGGCTTAGATATTGCGCGACATGCCTCAATTACAGATGGCAACACTTCAGTAATTTTCTCACTTGAAATGAGTCGTTCAGAAATCACCATGCGTATGTTGTCAGCAGAGGCACGCGTTGGTCTTAATAACATTCGCGCAGGAAATCTCAGCGACGATGAATGGTCTCGCATGGCTCGACGTATGGGCGAGATTTCTGCAGCGCCACTCTTTATTGATGATTCGCCAAACCTTTCACTCATGGAGATACGAGCAAAAGCGCGTCGTCTTAAGCAACGCCACAACCTTAAATTGATTGTGATCGACTATTTGCAGTTGATGACGAGCGGCAAACGCGTAGAGAGTCGCCAACAAGAAGTATCAGAGTTCTCTCGGCAATTAAAGCTCCTAGCTAAAGAGCTAGATGTGCCTGTAATCGCCATTTCACAGCTCAACCGTTCTCCAGAACAACGTACGGATAAGAAGCCAATGCTTTCAGACTTACGTGAATCGGGTTCGATCGAGCAGGATGCCGACGTTGTAATCCTTCTCCACCGTGATGATATGTATGACAATCAAAACCGCACTGGTGAAGCTGATTTAATTATTGCAAAACATAGAAACGGACCAACGCGCACAATTACAGTGTCAGCACAACTACACTTTGCTCGTTTTGTTGATATGCCTCAAAACAACACACCACAGGATTACACGCAACAGCGAAACGAAGATTAACGCGTAGACCTTCTTGCCCGCTCTGCCGCAATAATTCCCATAAATACAAAGACGCCACCGACTAATTGAACTGGTTTCAAAGTTTCACTAAGCCAAACCCACGCTATTCCGCCTGCAACTACAGGTTCGATCATAGTAATAACACTACTTGTGGCAGCTGCCAATTCTTTTATGCCATGGAGAATAAGAATGTAAGGAAGGATAGTTCCCATTACAACAATCCATAGGAATAGCACCCAGCCTGGAAGGTTGTACTGACTAAAAATTCCTAACAGATTGATGTTTTCGGAAAAAACAGCGAAAGGGAAACTCCAAATTGGAGTAATGATTAACCAAACGATTGTTGCAAAGCCAAACCCCCACACAGTTAGCGATTCTGTACTTCGTTTTGCTCCGAGCTTTTCTCCCAGCAAAAAATATCCAGCTAATGCAAAAGCATCAAGAAATGCTGCGATAACACCAATGCCATCAAGGGTGAGTCCTTCCCACACCCGAGCAACCAAAAATAGGCCACCGAATCCCAAGGCTATGGAAAACCACATCAATTTAGGGACGAATTTTTTCTTAACAAATCGAATATAAAGGACAATCCAAATGGGCGCGGTAAATTCAATAATGAGGGAGATACTCACCGGCATTCTCGAAATTGCAATGAAGTACCCAACCTGAACGGCGGCCATTCCAATCGCACCGTAGGCAGCCAGCACCGCTATTTCCCCTTTCTTAACGCGCAATGATTGTCGATTTCGAAGAAGGACATAGAAGGCAATAATGATAAAAGCACCAGTACATCGCACCTGAGTTAGGCGCCATGCAGACAATCCACTGGTGAGAACCAACTTTGCAACAATTCCATTGAATGCAAATAGACATGCCCCAAGGATAAGAAAGAGTTCAGCGCGAAATTTTCTGAGCACCCTGCGAGTGTACTTTAGAAAGCCTGCTCTGAGATCTCCATAATCGCACTATCTGTAGCCTCAACGATTTTTCTATCGGCGGTGATATGAGGCAAGTAGTTAAGAACAAAGAATTTTGCGCTTGCAATCTTGCCTAAGTAGAACTGTGACTCTTTTTCAGTGATTCCAGGAACCTTCAATTTTGCAATTGATATTTCAGCGCTACGCAGCAGTAGCCATGTTGTAATAACATCTCCAACTGCCATAAGGGCCCTAGAAGTATTTAAACCAACCTTGTAGATTTCATCAGATTTCTCTTGAGATGCCATCGCGTGGCCAACAAGAACTCCAATAATTCCGTTGAGATCTCCGAGAGCCTTCATTAGCGCGCTCTTCTCATCAGCCAAATCTCCACCTGATTGAGCGAAGGCTGTAATTTCCTTACCAAGCAAACCAAGAGCACGCCCGCCATCTTTAACCACTTTACGGAAAAAGAAATCCAACCCTTGAATTGCAGTTGTTCCTTCATACAAAGTATCGATTTTTGCATCTCGAACATATTGTTCTAATGGCCAATCTTGAGTGAATCCAGAACCACCAAATGTTTGAAGAGATTCAGTACCCAACAACGTCCAAGATTTCTCACTTCCGAAACCTTTGACAACTGGTAGTAGTAAATCATTGAGGGCTTCAAGATCATCTAACTTATCTTTATCTCCCCCGTCAGCCCGAGCCATTGCAACCGCATCTTGTATAGATGCTGTGTAAAGAACAAGGGCCCGCATTCCTTCGGAGTACGCCTTTTGAACCATGAGAGAGCGGCGGACGTCTGGATGGTTAATGATGGGTACGCGGGGGCTGGCTTTATCATTCATGACTTTCATATCACCACCCTGGATTCGAGTCTTGGCATAAGAAAGCGCATGTTGGTAGCCGGTAGAAAGCGTTGCTATTGCTTTCGTTCCAACCATCATTCGAGCGAATTCAATAATCTTAAACATCTGAGAGATACCTTCGTGGACATCTCCAAGTAAGTAACCGACTGCCGGTTCTTTTTCTCCCAAATTCATTTCACATGTGGCTGAAACATTAAGGCCCATTTTGTGTTCAACTTTTGTCACATAGACGCCATTGCGTTTTCCTAATGCGCCAGTTTCAAAATCAAACATTAATTTTGGTACAAGGAAAAGGCTTAAACCTTTTGTACCTGGACCGCCACCTTCGCGGCGCGCTAAAACATAGTGAATGATGTTTTCATTTAAATCACTGTCGCCAGAGGTAATAAATCTTTTCGTGCCCGTAACGTGCCAAGTGCCATCGCTTTGCTCAACGGCCTTTGCGCGACCTGCGCCAACATCACTTCCGGCATCAGGTTCAGTTAACATCATGGTTGCTCCCCAGTCGTTATCGACCATGAGCTTCGCCATTTTCTTTTGTTGATCGTTACCCAACATATATGCAACATGAGCAAAGGCGGTACCCGAGGCATAAATGTGAATCGATGGATTTGACCCTAAAATCATTTCAGCAATTGCCCAACGCACTGATGCAGGAATAATTGTTCCGCCAATTTCAACCGGGGCATCTATCCGCCACCATTCACCGTCTATATATGAGCGATACGATTTTTTAAATGAAGGAGGAACTTTTATATCGCCCGTTGTTGCATTGAATTCAACGCCAAGACGATCTCCTTCAATAAAGGATGCCGCCAAATCATTTTCGGAGAGACGTTTAACTTCCTCAAGCATTCCCATGACTGTTTCGCGATCAAGTTCTGAGTAAATTGATTTTCCGAGAACACTTCCGCGATCTAATAGATCAAAGAGTGCGAATTCAATATCGCGCAGATTTGAGATGTAGTGACCCATGAGAAAAAAACTCCTTATGCGCTCAAGGCGAGCCCTCGAGTGCTACTAACCTAAGGATGCTACCCGCCGGTAACTTATGCAAGTATCCCCCCCCAATGGAATGTACGCGTGCCCAAAGGGTGGGTAAGAGAGGTAAAGTCGCCAACTATGTTGCTTAGCGATCGCGATATTGCGGAAGAAATCCAGGCTGGCCGAGTCAAAGTAGAACCGTTTGACCAGGCGATGATTCAACCCTCAAGTGTTGATGTGCGCCTTGATAGATTCTTTCGAGTTTTTGAAAACCATAAATATTCGGTTATTGATCCCTCCATTGAACAAGGTGAACTCACGCGTGAAGTTGCAGTCGCTCCTGACGAGTTTTTCATTCTCCACCCAGGTGAATTTGTTTTAGCTAGCACGTATGAAGTGATTTCACTTCCGGATGACATAGCAGGACGCCTTGAAGGTAAATCTTCACTTGGACGTTTAGGTTTACTTACACATTCAACAGCTGGCTTTATTGATCCAGGGTTTTCAGGACATATCACTCTCGAACTTTCCAATGTTGCTAATTTGCCAGTCAAGCTTTTTCCCGGAATGAAAATCGGTCAACTCTGTCTCATCAAACTCTCATCTCCCGCTGAGCATCCTTATGGGTCGGCGCTTTACGGTTCTCGATATCAAGGTCAAAGAGGTCCGACACAAAGTCGTTCATGGATGAATTTTTACCAAAGTAAAGTGGAATAGAAAATTAACTGTGCCTTCGGGCAAAAAACGAGTAGATTAGTCGCATGTCAAAGTTACTCATCGCGCTAGCAGTAATCGTCGTACTGATTTTAATCCTTGTCACTTTTTATAACCGCCTCATTCGATTAAACGTTGCCGTCGATGAAGCATTTGCCCAAATTGAAGTTCAACTCAAACGACGCTCAGATTTGATTCCAAATTTAGTCGAAACAGTTAAAGGCTACGCGGCTCACGAAAGTGCAACTTTTGAGAAAGTTATCAGCGCTCGTGCCAAGGCAACCACAGCAACAACAGTTGCTGACGTGGCAAAAGCCGATGGAGCAATTACTCAAGCCCTGCGCGGCCTATTAGCTGTGGCTGAGGCTTATCCAGATCTAAAAGCTTCAAGCAACTTTTTGTCATTGCAAGAAGAGCTTTCGACTACTGAGAATAAAGTTTCTTTTGCGCGCCAGTTTTATAATGACAATGTCCGCTCACTCAATACTGCAGTAAAAACTATCCCCACATCATTTTTTGCCCCTATGGCAAAAGTGAGTGCGCGAGAATTTTATGAAGTGGAAGATCCTCAATCACGCCAAGCACCAAACGTTAAATTTTAATAATTGATGGACCAAGTTTCTTTTCGGGGTATGGAGTCGGCTAATCGCCGAAAGACATTTCTTTTACTTGCAGGAATGGGCGCACTCGTTTGGGTCGTGGTGTTTTCAGCCCTAACGTATTTTGGTCAAAGCACTGTTGGCATAGTACCTATTGCAGTCGGTATCGCCTTGATTTCAGTTTGGGGTTCTTACTACGCATCCGATTCGATTGTTCTTAAAATGACAGGTGCGCGTCTTTTACAAGAAAGCGATAACCCGAAATTATTTAACGTCATACAAGAAGTAGTGATTGCGAGCGGATTACCAATGCCAAAAGTTGCGGTTGTTCAAGATACTGCTCCAAACGCGTTTGCAACGGGTCGTAACCCTGAGCACGCAGTTATTGCGTTTACAACTGGATTACTTGATGCAATGGATCGAGATCAACTTCAAGGAGTAATTGCTCACGAGATGTCACATGTTGGAAACAGAGATACCTTAGTTTCTGCTGTTGCTGCAACCACAGCAGGTGCGATAGCTCTACTGAGCGACATGCTTACTCGCATGATGTGGTTTGGAGGCGGTCGAAGAAACAATCGTGACAGCAACGGGAATCCGATAGCACTTGTACTTTCGCTAGTGGTTTTAATTCTCGCCCCACTCGCAGCAGTACTCCTTAAGTCTGCTATTTCTCGTCGGCGCGAAGCTCTAGCAGACGCGACCGCAGTTTCATTTACGCGAAACCCAGCAGGTTTGCGTTCTGCTCTTGAAGTTCTTGCAGCTGATTCGACAGTAGTTCATCAACGATCAACTGCTGTCGCTCACATTTGGATTGAATCACCGCTAGATGCGCGAAGTGTTTCTAAATTATTCGCAACTCACCCACCTATTGAAGAGCGAATTGCTGCACTTAAAGCGATGGAGAACTTGGGGCCTTCGAAGTAATTTTTTAAAGAACTATGGGAAAGAAGAGCGTGAAGGTTGCACCTTCACCGAGCTTAGAAATCACACTCACTCGACCACCGTGCGCCCTCATAACTGCATCAACAATAGATAAACCGAGCCCGCTACCTTCGTCTGCGTTACGCGATCGTGATAAGTCCGCGCGGAAGAATCTTTCAAAGATTCGCTTTTGATCTTCACTTGATAAACCAGGACCCTTATCTGTCACCGAAATAGATGTTCCATTGTCATCTTGAACCACTCTCACAGAAATGGCAGTTCCTGCAGGTGTATGTGCTCGTGCGTTGGCAAGTAAATTAGCTATTACTTGATGCACTCTATGTGAATCACCCAAAATATAAATATCGCCTTCAGGTATAGCAACGTCAATTGGATGGCGTGGTCCAGCAACGTGCGCGGATGCGACAACTTCATCGATAACCTCTCGCATATTTACTGGCTTCTTTTCCATTTCACGCGACTGATCTAAGCGAGCAAGCAGAAGGAGATCTTCTACGAGTGTTCCCATACGAAGTGATTCTTTTTCAATGCGAACTATAAGTTCATCTGTAGCTTCTTTACCTTGAACAGCTCCTTGCCGATTGAGTTCAGCGAACCCTCTAATTGCAGTGATAGGCGTTCTCAATTCATGGCTGGCATCGGCTACAAATCGACGTAATCGATTCTCACTTTCAGTCTGTGCAGAAAAAGCACCTTCAATTCGAGTGAGCATTTGGTTTAACGACGAAACGAGTCGGCCAACTTCAGTATCGGGTTTAGCATCAGGTAGGCGTGCAGATAAGTTTCCTGCCGCAATAGATTCTGCAGTCAATTCAACCTCAACTAGTGGCCTTAGTCCTAAGTCAATCACTTTACGTGATGCAACGCCAATGAGTATCAAGGCGATGAGTCCTATGAAAATAAATAGAAGTTGTAATTGATGAGTTGTCTTATCAACATTTTCTAGTGATTGTGCGACCACCACACTTCCCAACTCAGAAGGCAACACACGCGTAAGAACTCTAAAGTCAGCTCCAGGTGCAGCAATACTAAAGGGAGCATTTTTGTGGCTCAGAACTTGCTTGGCAGTCATACCTTTTAGAAACTTCCCAATTTCTTGAGTGCTTAAGTCACCGCCAATTACTCCTAAAATACGTCCATCAGGGTTTAATAGAGTCACAGAGATGGCAGTTGGCACTTGTCGTAAAGGGCGAAGGGTAGGTGCTGTAGCAGTTCGTCTTTTGCGTACGCTCTCTGCTTCTTCATTTTCTGTGGAGACCTCAGGTATGGCCGCATTCTCTTCTGGCGCGATTCCTGCGCGGTCAAGGCGGAGAGCTGTTCCACCTGCAACGCTAGCAAGCTGATCGTCCACTTGACCAACAAGAAAAGATTGGAGTGCACTTTTTGCGACGAAATCTGAAGCGACAAAACCCAATGCGGAAAGTACTACTACGCCAACAACTAATCGGTTACGTAAACTCCACAAACTTAATGGAGTCGCAACTTTACGTAAGGGTGAGTCCATAGTTGCTGATGGTAGCCGAAGGGCTTACTTCTTTGGTGGCATACGGAGTCGGTATCCAACTCCACGCACTGTATGAATGAGTGGAGGCTGGAATACATCAATTTTTTTGCGAAGGTATGAGATATATGTTTCGACAATTCCTGCGTCACCCCTGAAGTCATATTGCCAAACGTGGTCAAGAATTTGTGATTTAGAAACAACACGATCGGCATTAATGAGCAGATATCGAATAAGTAAAAATTCGGTTGGTGAGAGTTCGATCAACTCTCCTGCACGACGAACTTCGTGGGTAGCTTCGTCCAATTCGAGATCAGCAAATCTAATTTTTTCATCATCAGGTTCGATTGCGACGGCGCCAGTGCGACGCAACAGTGCACGAATTCGGGCAACTAACTCTTCTAAGCTAAATGGTTTCGTCATGTAATCATCGCCACCAATTGTTAAGCCAGCGACTTTATCTTCCATTCCATCTTTAGCTGTTAGAAACAAAACACCAACGTTGTGGCCTTCACTGCGCAGTTGTCGGCAGACTTCAAAACCGTCAAGGTCTGGCAACATGACATCAAGAATCATTGCGTGAGGATGAAATTCCTCCGCTACTTGTAGCGCTTCTGCCCCAGTAGCCGCTGTGCGCACGTCAAACCCAACAAACCGAAGACTTGTTGCTATGAGATCGCTAATGCTTGATTCATCATCCACCACCAAAATCTTGTGGGTCGTGGCCGATTTAATATCTGTTATTGCC
>Ga0194051_1001720_pt1 | contig 11259 bp, 13 predicted proteins | sample SepL2320m_MetaG_FD_161275 | JGI IMG/M metagenome (GOLD analysis project Ga0194051, IMG submission 161275) | Anoxic zone freshwater microbial communities from boreal shield lake in IISD Experimental Lakes Area, Ontario, Canada - Sep2016-L239-20m | ecosystem: Environmental > Aquatic > Freshwater >...
TTTGCTGGGGTCTCTTTCTGAATGCGTGGCTGCGAGAGAAGGTCTGGCCGATCGTTGTGGGCAGTTACCTGCCCGGAGCCCGTTCCACTGCAGCTAACGCACAACAGCAACGCTGAAAAAATGTCTAAAAAGTGGCCTCTTGGCAGAGACCACCCATCAGCATGGCTTTGGCGATCCAGCAGCTGATCTCGCGTTGCCGACATGCACGCTTTCTGGGGAGATGGGTAAAGTCCGCTGCTCACGGTGGCGAGACAGTGTCGATCTTTGCCGCCAAGACAAAGTCATTTTCGGAGAGGCCGCCGATGGCATGCGTGTAAATCTCGATCCATGCGTTGCAATACCCCTCCAGATGCATATCCGGATGGTGCTGCTCCCGTTCAGCGAGCGCACCGATCGTGTTCAATAACTTGATGACGGCACGGAAGTTCTGCAGCCTCCAAACACGGCGAATGCGCGTGCCGAGATGCGTGAGCCGCCACAGCGGCAGTGCCGCCACCTGTGCCTGTGCCTCGGCGACTGAGTATCCCGGCACGCCCCCTTCGCAGGGCACGCACTTCTTCGCGGCGAGTACGTTCGGAGATTGAGTAGGTATCATCTCATCAGTATCGCCGCCCGCAGTGCTTAAAGCTACCGCCAGCGAATAGAAAATCGCTATTTTCCGGCCAGACAGAGAGACAGATCCGTGGCGTGCCGCCGAGTTACCCCGACTAGCACCCCGACCTGTGGCGGATTTGCCGGTTTCACGCGGCGCCCGCGGCCGGCCCTCCCGAAGACGCCGTGGCGAACATGCCGGGCCAGCAAACGTCTCAGGGCAATGCTTCGATCTCGCCGCCGCTACGAGTGGCCGCCGCGCGCCAAATCAAAGAATCGACGTCGCTGGACACTGCACGAACGGAAGAATCAACCATGACGACATTCACGACACCGCCTGCGTGAAAACTCCGCGCGGTCACCGCTGCATAAGTGATGTCGGTCAGCGTATCGCCTTCCTCGGCTGACGTGTAATCCACATCGAACGTCGTGCCGCCGCTCGTGTAGGCGACCTTGGTGTTCGGCGGGAACGTCGCCGTGAAGCCGTCTTGGTGGACGCGCCCCTCGACCCATTCCGTGTGCCCGTCTTCGGCCTCGAGATTGCTGCCGCCAAACGATGCGACAGTGGCGGGGGCCGTCGGAGCCATCGTGGGCGGGCTGCCACCTGTCTTGAGGATCGGCTGAAACGCCTTTACCTCGCTGAACGCCAACGTCTTGCTCAAACCGTCTAGCACATGGTGTCCGGCAGTCTTCGTGTTGGGCGCGAACATTCCGTCACTCCCTTGGTTGTTGTTCGGATTATAGACGAGCCAAGTTCCCATGTTTGCCGCGTAATTTATCGGATACTGGGGCTCCGTGGGTCCGTGTGGGTAGCTCTGGCGGTTGTTCGTCTCGCTCGGGCACATGTAGCCGGGCACATGAAACGCGATAGCGGCCAAATTCTTCGGTGATGAATAGGGTTGGCTGAAGTCAATCAGCGACTGGAGTCCGGCCTGCTCCATGTATGGCAGGAGGCGTGCCTGCGGGCCCCATTCGCCCCATATTCCGCCCTTCAAGTCGATGTACATGCTTGCGGGAAAGACTTTCTGGGCCCCTTCGTAGTTCAGCAGCGCGATACCGATCTGTCTCAAGTTGCTGCCGCACTGGGTACGTCTGGCCGCTTCGCGGACCGACTGCACGGCGGGAAGGAGGAGCCCGATGAGCGTGCCAATGATCGCGATGACCACCAGCAATTCAACCAAGGTGAAGCCCGACCGCCGTGATGGCGGGTTCACTGACTGGGTCGCAGCCAGCCCGGACTCAGTCGTCTCGACGGACATGGCGTGCAATTCAGCCTCGCCACTGGCTTGATTCTTGTAGCGAGCCAATCGCCGTATCGACTTTCCCGCCGCCGCGTAGGTGGAAGCAGCAGCCTCCGCCGCCGATTCCGGCGGTGCCACCCGTTCAGTCGAACCCGTCCCCTCCCGAAAAACAGTCATCGCCAGCCCTCCGTTTAAAAGCCGCAAAACGTGAAGCTAACCCCATTGGTCGCAACGCTGTTGCTGGCTGGCTGACGGGGTGCACCCCGGGGCTGGCTGGCAGAAAAGCCATTGCAAGCGGCTGAAAAGCACACTAGCATGGCTCAAGCACTGTTGAGAATAATTCTCAAAAGCATTTCAAATAAAAGTAGTGACGGCTGTGGTAATTGCAACCCTGACCCGTGAAAGGTCCTAAAAGATGGTCAATCCGCTCTCCTGCAGTGGTGGGCAAACGCTTGAGGTCGCGCCGCAAGGCCCGCCCCGGGATGCTGGCCCCCCTTGTCAACTCTGTGGGATAGAAATCGATGCGAAGGGCGCGAGGCGAACAACCTCCAGTGCACTGTTGGGCTCAAAGACCGAACTGCACATCCTGCATAACGGCGAGATCTACCGCCTGACGCTCACTCGCTTCGGCAAGCTTATGTTGCAGAAGTGAGGTCATGGGGTGACTGGCGTGCCGCCCGCCACTCCTTCACCATCCGCTTCCGGTCGGTCTGCTTGGGATACCCCAGTTCCTTGGCGACGACGGCCCATTCGACTGGTGCGGAAGATGGATGCAGTCAAAGAGGGGGAAGGCACGCTCCTCGACAACACGATGTTCCTACTGGGATCGGGGCTCGGCAGCGGGGAACTCCATGAGCCGACCAATCTTCCCACCGTTCTCGCCGGTGGCGGCGGCGGCACACTCCGCACCGGCCGGCATGTGCAGTACTCCCCCGGGACACCGATTGCCAACCTCTGGCTCACGATGGCCAAGATCATGGGCCTTCCAAGCGATCGCATCGGCGACAGCACCGGCCCGCTCGATGGGATCGTCACCTGACGACGGCTCGCGTCATCGTCATGACTGTGAAACGCTGCTCATATCATTCCCAACAATTAACAGCGCGTTTCCGCGTAGGGTGCGTGACAGACGGTTTGGATGACGGCTGGGTCGAGGCAAGCGGCACGCCAGGCGGTTTCGGTGGCTTCGAACAGGTCATCCACGGTGGCGTATTTTCGGTTCGACTGACCTGCCCTCCTTATAGTGGCACCACTTCCAGAGAGAGATTCTGTCAGTGTCAAAACTAAAGGAGGGCATTCTGCAACACCGCCCTGAAAATCGCGGCGGTCCGCGTGGGATCGGCCGGCCCACGCCCCGCCGTTCTATGCCCCGTGGCCCCGCGTGCAGTCGGGCCACGCATCCAGGGCGACAGCATCCTCGTGCGGCGTGCGTGCCTGCTTCAAAATGCCGATCAGGGTGCGTAGGGTCTTCTTGTCGAGATGCCCCAACTGCTCCCGGCCGCAGCGGTGCACTTCGGCGGCGAGTTTCTTGACGAGGGCTGTGCCCGCGGCCGTGATCGACACGGTGACGACACGCCTGTTTTCATCGCTCCGCTGGCGTGTGACAAAGCCCTGCTCCGCCAATCGGTCGAGCAGTCGTGTCATGTCGGGGGCTCGAGACACCAGCCGGGCCCCCAATGCGGAGGTCGACAGGGGCCCGGACCGCGACGACCGGAGGATCCGCAATGCGTTGTACTGCTGCGGGCTGATGCCGTATTTCTGAAAAAGTCGGTCGTCAATCTCGCGCAGCCGGTCATAGGTTCGCCACAGCTGGAGGTAGGCCTCCTGCTCGAGGGAGTCGAAGACCGCGACCGTCGATGGGGCCGTGTGGCGGGGCGAGTGCAGCATGCCACAACAGTACGGGATATTTGCCGTCTTCACAACTGTCGTTTCAACGACTATCATGGCAGACTGGAAAACAGGAGTTGCTCCGCCGTGAGCGAATCAGAAACCCAGAACAACGGCGCAGGCATACGATCGCCACCGTCCCTGCGGAATCACACTTCATGAGCCACACGGATTGGACGCTGCTCTCGTTGCATCTGGCGGCGATGATCTTCACCGCACTGGTGCTGGGGCATGCGGCGAGGAAGATCGGCATTCCAGCGGTCGTCGGCGAAATTGCCGGTGGGCTCCTGCTCGGGCCGACGGTTCTCGGACGATTCGCCCCAGACCACCAGGCCTGGCTTTTCCCGCCGTCTGGCCCGGTCACGAGCGGACAGGCCGCATTCGCGCGGGTGGGCATGATCTTTTTTATCGTGACCATCGGACTGGACATCAGCGTTGGTCAATTCCGCAAGATCGGACGCAAGGCGCTCTCTGTGGGAATCATCGGCACGCTGGTTCCACTCGTGCTCGGATTCCTGATGTGTTACGTCTTCCCGGGCGTGATCGGGGTGACACCGAAGGATCTTTTTTCAACGGCGCTCTTCATCGGCTCGATACTGTCACTGTCGGCGAATCCTGTGATCGCGCGGATCCTGATGGACATGGGACTCTTCAAGAGCGACATCGGCAGGACGATCATGTCGGCGACGTTGGTGGACGACCTAGTGGGCTGGGGATTGTTCGCGGTGATCCTGGCGGAATTCGGCCCCCACGCGACCGCCCAGGGGCAAGGCGTTGCGGTCTTTGGCATGGTGTTTGTGTACATCGGCGGAATCGTGCTGGTCGGCGGCCTCGTACTGCCACCCATGATGGAGTGGGTTCATCGCCATCTGCCCCAGCCATCGGGATCCATCTCGTGCATCGTTCTGCTCGGCCTCCTGGGGGCGGCAGGCTCGGAATACCTCGGCCTTCACTCCTTCCTCGGCGCGTTTGTGGTCGGAATCGCGCTGTCCGAGGTCTATCGCAGGCATCCCCGACCGTTCGAGATCATTGGCGACTTCTCCTATGCGGTCTTCACGCCTGTATTTTTCGTCTCGATGGCGCTGGCGGCGGACTTCGTCGAGGGGTTCGACTTCTGGCTTGTGACGCTGATCACGGTGGTCGCGTTCCTAGGCAAGATCTGTGGCGTTTTCATCGGCGGCAGGATGGCGGGCATGGACAGCCGAGCGTCGCTCGCGGTCGGATGCGGTCTCAATGCGAGAGGAATTCTCGGCATCGTGATGGCGGCAGCCGCCTTCGATGCGGAATTGATCGACCTCCGCCTATTCGTGGCCTGCGTGCTCATGTGCATCATCACGACGATGGCGGCTGGCCCGGCACTGAACCTGATTCTGGGCCGACGCGAGGCGAAGGCCGCGTGAAGCGTGTCTCGCCGGCAGCGTCAACCGATGTGTTTGAACGCCCTTACCGTATCATCACCATCAGTGATTTCTTCCGGCAGGGAACCAAGCATGTCTTCAGTCTTACACGTTCCATCTAAGCGTTGTTGTTTGTCTTTTGGCTGTGATCGGTATGAACCATGAGTAGGGCGAGCAACGCCACCGTAGTGAACGCCGCACCGGTGAAAAACGTGACTGACGGCCCGAATTGATCCCACAGCAATCCCGCGATGACGCTGGCCACCAGCATGGCAATGCCGCAAACGAGATTGAAGACCCCGTAAGCGGTGCCTCGTAATTCCGGGGGTGTGGTATCCGTAATCATTGTCGCCAGCAGCCCTTGGGTGAATGCCATGTGCAATCCCCATAGGCCAACACCCAGCGCCAGCATCCATAAACTCGCCGAATAGCCCAACACCACATCGGCGGCGATCAGAAACGCCACTCCGATCAACAGCACGTTTTTCCTGTCCACACGGTCGGACAGGATACCTGCTGGGTAAGCAGCACCCGCATAGAAGACATTCATCACCACCATCACCAGCGGCACGTAGGCGATTGGCAAGCCGGTCGCTAACGCCTTCAATATCAGGAATGCTTCGCTGAACCGCGCTAATGTCAGCACTCCGGCAATCGCCACCAGTTTCCAGTAAGCGCTGCCGACGTGCCTGATGTCGCAGATTCGCAGCGGGGGTTTGGATTTATCGGCATGTTGCATCTCCGGCTCTTTCACGCCGAAGACAAGAATCAGGAAAGCAATCATTGCGGGAATGACAGCAACCCACATCACGGCGCGAGTATTATTTGCCAACAACAGCATCCCCGCTATCGCCAATGCAGGGCCAAGAAACGCACCCACCGTATCCAGCGACTGCCGCAGCCCGAAGCAGGCACCGCGTATCTCCGGCGGAGCAATATCGCCCACCAGAGCGTCGCGCGGCGCTCCACGAATGCCTTTGCCGATGCGGTCGATGAAACGAGCCGTCAGAACTGTCGGGATGGAATGCGCCAGTGGGAATAACGGCTTGGTCAACGCAGCCATGCCGTAACCAATGGCGACCAGCAGCTTGCGCTTTCTGAAATGGTCGCTGAGGGTGCCTGAGAAGATTTTAGCAATCAGCGCGGTCGCCTCGGCGATGCCTTCCACAATACCGACAGATGTCATGCTCGCACCCAGCGTTGACACCATGAATACCGGCAGCAGACTGTGGACCAACTCGGAAGAAGTGTCCATGAACAAGCTGACAAGCCCCAGCGCCCAGATGCTGCGTGGTATTTGAACGAGGGTTGGCTTTGCCGTCACCGAATTATCTCACGCAATACAAATCTTACGAAGCGATATACCTTAGCAAGCATAACGACAAGTGCGTTCTCTGCAGCAACTTTGGCGCGGATCACGTCGCGAAACTTTGCAACAGCTGCAACAGCAAGCACTAACGTTGTACAATACGTTCAACCCATACCGGCCAATGTTTAGCGTGTAGATTGCCCCGCGGTTCAGCCAACGTCTACCGGGAGGAATGCCATGCGTGCTGTTGCTTGAGGGATGGTGCTCTTATGTGGGATCGCACAAGGGGCTGAGCCGAAGAGCGTCACCAACACGATTGGCATGGAGCTGATTGAGATTCCGGCGGGAAAGTTCACGATGGGCAGCCCGGCGGGTGAGAATGCATCCGACGAGGAATAGGTTGCCGTCACGCTGACCAAGCCATTCTTGCTAGGCAAGACGGAAGTAACACAAGACCAGTGGCAGTAAGTGATGGGCACGGAGCCGTGGAAGGGGAAGGACAACGTACAGGCCGACAAGGACGGCGAGGCCACTTATGTTTATTTTTTTGTGGAGTTATTCTTGCCAAGCTTTGGGCCTTGGCCTAGTGGAACGATCGTAGAGAGTGGATTTAGCACCTTGCCTGTCTGTGCCGCGTGGACAAATTTGTCGTACTTGGCTTTTTCTGCGCCCTCAAGGTGGCCATTGCCATTTTCGTCGTACGAAAGATAGACCTCGCGTTCCTTGGCCATCACGGCAGTTTGGTACCGCATCATTTCCTGCTGGGCATCCTGCATCTGTTCTTTCATCTTCTTGATCTGCGCGGCACTCGGCCGCCGCGCCCGTGGAGCCGCCTCCGCCGTGCAATCCAGAATGCCGCACGCTAGCGCCACAACCAGCACGGCAGTGAAAGGAATGAAAGCCTCACAATGACGAAGCCTTTGGTGCATGCGCATGAACTCTGAATGAAAGGGGTTATTCCCAAACATGAGGTATTTGAACCTTGTGGCAGCGTTGCAAGGCGAGCATTGGCTTCAAGCATCGCCCGTCGCCCTTACAATTCGTAAAGATTCCGAGGCTTTTCCCACAAGAAAATGACCTGCCCCCCTTAAACGGCACCACTGCCTGAAAGAGAATCTGGGAGCGATGGGGTAGCGGTGCCCTCCAGAATTGAAAGGTTCGATGCGATGTAGCCGCATTGACGTCGTACGTGCGACCCCCGACCATCACGCCCGTGATGATTGAGAACGGCATCAAGTGATTGGCTCTGAGGACACTTTCGAATGGGTGGAGGAGGGCCAGTATTGTTCTGCGGCTTGATTGCAGCCACTGCTTTCTGCAGCGTGCCGGCCTCCGCTCAAACATCCATCCCACCTGAGATAGCAGCGCTGGTGCTCCCGGCCCCCATTCCCTCAGGAGGCCTCACGCAGCCGTCACCCAGCGTCGTCCAACCGCCGTCCCAACTCTTCGAGGCGTTGCCCTACGGCCAGTTTGTGCCCGTCGTGATGCCAGACCCTCTTCCGGATTGGCCTCGGTGGTATGCCGGGGCAACCGGCCTGGTGATGACTCGCACGCTCCCGAGCGGTGCCGCCACGTCTGTGCTGCCGGGACACGGCGTGGTTCTTACGACGAGTAATGCCGGAGCGACGTGGCCCGGTGGCGTCGACCTGCATGTCGGGCGCTGGTTCGGTGCCTACCAAGAACATGCAATCGAGGCCGTGTACTGGGGCGTCTACAACATGGGGGCCACAGGCTCGGTCACCGATTCAGGCAACCACTTGCAGGCAATACCACAGGCCCCGGGCGTGATGGTGGGCGGGTCGTCAGCCAGCGCGTTTCTACAAAATGCCCGATCACAGGAAATTTCTCGGAATGATCTCGTCAATGATTTTGAAATCAATTGGGTATACGCACCCATGGGCCGACCGGAGTTGTTCAATGAAGGAGATGGGCCCGTCACGTTCACGTGGCTGGCCGGGTTTCGCTTCTTTGAGCTCCAAGACATCCTGAATTACTCAAGCCTCGCTGGCACCGTCCCCGCCGGGGCCACGTTTGGCGTGAACGGTGGCGCAAACCAATTGGGCCTCAATATTGTCACCAACAACAACATCTATGGTGCCCAAATTGGAGGCAAGGCGGACTGGCACCTGCTGCCAAAGCTACGGCTCTCGTTGGTAAAGAAGTTCATGATCGGCGGCAACTCGATCACAGACACTTCTTCCATGGCGACTGGCAACGGTGTCGTCGCAACGTTCGCCGGCGGAGCTCCGGTGCAGGTTTACAGCACCGCTTCAACCTTCTCGTATCTCGGCTCGCTTGACGCCGGTCTGGCCTGGGACGTTACCCGTCACTGGAGCCTGTCTCTTGGCTACAGGGTGGTCGGTGTGGGGAACATCGCCCAGTCGGATCCTGCTTGGCCGACGAGCGTGACCTCCCCCAGTTCGCTCTCCCACATTAATACGGCTGGCAGCACCTTCGTGCATGGTGGTTTTGCCGGATTAGAGGGGAGGTACTGACGCTGTGGTGCACCCCCTAACGACACACTGTTCCAAGCAGGGTTGCTGGGCATTGCTCATCGCGATCATCACGACGATACTCACGACCAATACCGCTTCGCCTGCGGACCCCAACCCGCTCCCCTCGGCAGGAAGGCCAACGACGGGCTCTGTCGCACGAGTAGTCAATCCGTCCGACCGTGTGTTTGTTTCAGGTGAGGATCAGTCTGTGCTGTGGCATCAGACTGTTTCCCGCGTGAGTGCCGAGGCTCCGGCGATTCGCATTCGCTCCCCCGACCCCAGTCAGAGCCCGCCGGTCGATGGGCTGATCGAAACGTCATGGGTCGGCATGCCCAACGCCAAGGCTAGCCCCAATGCACGGCGACGGGCCGTGGTTCACTTCACTCCCGATGAAGGCGGAGCATGGCTAGAAACAGAGACCGCCTTCGAAATGACGATACCGGAACCACTCCCACTTTCGTCGGCAATTGAATCCTCGTCCTTTTTTAGTTCAAGGCAGACGCATGTGCAGCAAGTCGCGATGCTCTCCGCCGAAGGTTGGGCAGCGAACGACAACCCCATTGAACTCGCACAGTTCACAGGCAGTGGATTGCCAACAGCGGATGGTGTGGCGCCGCTTCCGGGTCCTAGTGGCATCGTGACCATGCCCCCTGCCTACCCGAACTCGCTGGCGCCTTTTTCGATGCCGACATTCCCACCACTGTCTCGTGCGGTACGCAAAGTCGGCAGCGACTACAAAAACTTCTATTCCTGCGACAGCTTGGTATGTGTTGCCGCAGCGTTTGGTGCCGGAGCACTCATGGCAAACACCGGTTTCGACACGACCATGCAGACTGCGTGGCAGACCAGCGTCGCCCCGACTGGCTTTGGCCACTTCCTTAGCAGCACGAAGCCACTTGGGGAAGGTCGCTATGAACTGGCCGTGTGGGGCACAGCGGCTGTGACAGGGCTAGTTTTTAACGAACTGCCCGTGGGGAACGTCGTGGGCGAATGGGGATCCCGTTCGCTTCGCATGTTCGTCGTGGGCGCCCCGCCGCTCTACGTGTTGCAAAAGGTCACCGGCGGGTCCCGGCCCAGCGAAGACAATGGAAGCCAATGGCATTTTAACAACGACGACAACGGGGTGAGCGGGCACGCATTCATCGGTGCGATTCCGTTTCTGGCTGCTGCCGAGATGGTGGAAAATCCTTGGGCGAAAGGCGGGCTTTACGTCTGTTCGACATTTGTTGGCTTCTCGCGCATGACCACCGACTCTCACTATCCCTCGCAGGTCTTTCTGGGCTGGTACCTCGCATTTGCGAGTTCCCTGGCGATCGAGAAGACGGAGACAAAGTTTGCCGGCATGTATATTCGTGCCGTCCCAATGGCCCTTAACAACGGAACCGGGATGGCCATCGAAGGCCGATGGTGAGCGACAACTGAAATGACTTCTTGCCGCGTCATAATCCGAACGATCTAAGAATCTTCGAGACAAGATATCATTCCCCGAGCGCCTCAGGTATAAATGTCCTAGCCTTCGTAGGCTCTACGAGGATGGCTCGCAGGGCGTAGCTTTATGCAATCAATCCCAAGCTTTCGTCGTACCTGGCGATGGGTTCATGTCGTGCTTTTTGCACTGGCACCTGTGCTCTCCGCAGGGATCTGCGACTGTTGTGAGCGAGGCAACTGCTCCGAACGATGCCTGCCCAAGGAAGCAACGGTGGCAGGCTGCTGCTGTGAAGCCGCGGAGCACAAGGCTCCCTCCTGTTGTTCCGCACAGACAGATGTCCCCGTGGCGGGCTGCGGGAGTGTTGCGAGCGACACCTGTCGGTGCATGTGGGAGCCGAAGGAGCTATGGTCCGGATCAAAGGACCACGACTCCTTTTTCCCCAGCAACGTTACGCCGTTGGCCAGCGTGATTCATCCTGCCGTGAATGGCTTATGGGATGACACCGCACGCACACCACCGGTGACTGTTGCCGTTTTGTGTTCTTTCATTCCTCGTCGATCCGTACGAGTCCTCTACGGCGTATGGCGGAATTGAGTTGCCGGCGATCCCCCTGGTGATCGTGCCGTCGCGTGGTGTGACGGCACTTCCGCGGTTCGTCCCCCGTGCGGAAAGAAACGTTTTCTTTCCTTGCTTTTCCCCTTATGAGGTGAAGATATGTCTCGATTTATTTTTTCCATGATTTCGTGTTTTGCACTGCTCGTGACGCTCGTAGCGGTTTCTCCTTCGGCTGCTGGGGCCGAGACGAAGCTCGATCCCGTGCTTAAAGACAACTGCATCAAGGCTTGCGGCGAGTGCCAACGTGCTTGTCGGGAATGCCTCGTCAGTTGTGATTGCCCCAACTGCGAGAAGC
>Ga0194051_1001722_pt1 | contig 11250 bp, 8 predicted proteins | sample SepL2320m_MetaG_FD_161275 | JGI IMG/M metagenome (GOLD analysis project Ga0194051, IMG submission 161275) | Anoxic zone freshwater microbial communities from boreal shield lake in IISD Experimental Lakes Area, Ontario, Canada - Sep2016-L239-20m | ecosystem: Environmental > Aquatic > Freshwater >...
CTCTGGCAGTATGCCGGCGACGAGAGTGCGGGCCGGCCGGCCTACGGCCAGACCAGCATCGTGCGCGGCGTCAGCCACTGCGATCGCAACCTGTTCAACGGCGACGCGACCGCGCTCCAGCGATTCTGGGGTGGGGCCTGAAGAAAAAGTTGCAGGTTCAGCAGGAAAATGCTATAAATTTTGATAGGCTGGCGCTTGGATTGCGCCGGCCTTTTTCATGCCGGCACGCCTGCCTGCAGGCCCATTTGTGGACAGTCCCGCTGCGCTGGCACTGCCTCGAGTGACGAGCGAATAACGCCGCCGGATCAGGCACTTGATGATTTCTGGACACGGCGCGCGAGAGGCGTGTCCAGTAAAGCGTGTCGCGAGAAGCGGGAAAGTCCCGCCGGATCAGGCTTATCGCGATTTCTGGACAGTTTGGCGCTCCGCCAAAAGTGACAGACCCGTGTCCCCTTTGCGCGCCGCTCAGCCGCCGCCTTCGCCGCCGACGGCGATCACCGTCAGCTTCTCCGGCAGCTGCTCTTTCACGATCTCGATCGAGCGCCGGTCGGGCCAGACGAAGTCGGCGTCGAGCGTCGCCATCAGGCCCTCGAAGCGCTCGAGCTGGCTGCGCCCCCAGTAGTGCATGGGCAGCACGACACGGGGCTGGATCTGGCGGATCACGTCGACCATCAGCGGCATGCCCATGGTGTAGGAGCCGTCGATCGGCACCATCAGCACGTCGATGCGGCCGAGTTCCTCGAGGTGTTCCTTGGTCAGGCGATGGTGCAGATGGCCGAGATGGGCGATGCAGAGGTCACCCACGGCGTAGATGAAGATCGAGTTGCCGTTGATGCGGGCCCGCCCGCCGCCCCAGTCGCGGGCGTTGGTCGGCACGTTCCACACCTTCATGTCCTTCAGCGTGACCTCGTGCTTGGCCTCGCTCTCGCCGGGCTGGCTCGGCCAGCCGCGCAGCACGTAGGTGATGCCGTCCTCCGGCGTGTCGGTGAAATGCGTGTCGTGGGCGTTGTTCATGGTGACGATGTCGGGACGGCGGCCGAAGCCGTTGACGCCGTTGTAGTCGGTGATGGCGCGCACGCCCTGCGGCGTGTCGATCTGGAAACTGGCATGGCCGACGAAGGTGACCACGACACGGTTGGGCGAGGTGTCGGCCGCGAATTTGAAGCCATCGAGCGACGCCACCTGAACACCCGATCCGAGCTGCACCAGGTTCTGCGAGCAGCGCGCCAGGGCAGGCCCAGCCAGCAGGGCAAAGGCGGCCCCGAGCAGGGCAGCGAGGGGAAATCGGATGGAAAATCGAAGGGTCATTCGGCCTCCGGAGCGGGACGGCAGCTTCATCCAGAAAGCAGGCGCTGTGCCAGCACGGACTCCCGTTGACTCTCCCGGTGAATCTAAATAGAACAAAAAGAGAACAACTTATCCCCAATCACCCAGCCTTTTGAGGGGGCGATGTCGGTCATTTCCCCGAGTGCTTTTGCTCCTCCTGTCGTTTCCCAAGCGGCTCTCCGGGCCGCCGCTAACGATGTCGTTGCTTCCGCCCCGACGAGCCTGCGCGAAAAGGTTCGCCGGCTGGAGCGTGCCCACAGCATTCAGCACGCCGGCAAGACCGCCGTGCCGCTCGGCCTGTCCGCCATCGACGCCCTGCTGCCCGAAGGTGGGCTGCTGACCGGCGCCCTGCACGAGGTCGAGGCCGGGCCGTCTCCGTCCGGCCGCGTCGCCGCCCACGATGGCGCCGCCCTCGGTTTTGCCGCCCATCTGATGGGCCGGTTCGCGGCGCGCACGCCCGGCACGCTGCTGTGGTGCCGCCGGCCGTCGGGCGTGTTCGATGCCCCGCCCTACGCGCCCGGGCTCGCCGCCTCGTTCGATCCGGCGCGCCTGCTGGTGGTCACGGCGCGGCGTGACGAGGATGTGTTCTGGGCGATGGAGGAAGGCCTGCGCTGCCCCGGCATCGCCGCCGTCCTGGGCGAGACACGCGCCGCCGACGCCACGTCGGGCCGCCGCCTGTCGCTCGCCACCGAAAAGAGCGGCGTGCCCGCCCTCCTGCTGCGGCCCCAGCCCGCGCCGCCGCAAAGCGTGTGCGTGACGCGCTGGCGGATCGCCTCGGCGCCGTCGCGCTCGACGCCGGGTCTGCACGACATCGGCGCCGCGCGCTGGCGCCTCGAGCTGCGGCGCAACCGCTTCGGTGCGCCGTCGATTGCCGAAATCCCGTCCTGGCTCGTGGAGTGGAACGATGAAACGCATTGTCTCGCTGTGGTTCCCGAAACTCTCCACGGATCGTCTGGCCAGTTCTTCGAAGAGCGACTCTTCGAAGAGCGACTGGTCAGCTAGAGCTGCCGCCACCGTCCTCTGGCGCGAGGGCTGTCCGCGGCTCGCCGCACTCAATGCCCACGCCCGCACTGCGGGGCTGCGTCCCCACATGCGGCTGGCCGATGCCCGCGCGTTGGTGCCCGACCTCGTCACCACGCCGGGCGACCCGCAGGCCGACCAGCGCCTGATCGAGACGATCGCCGGCTGGTGCGACCGCTACACGCCCTGGGTGGCGATCGATCCGCTGGGCGGCGCGCTGGCCGAAGAAGGATCCGAGGCCTGTAGCGCCGGCGGCTTCGGCGGCGATGCAGGCCTGCTGCTCGACGTCACCGGCTGCGCTCATCTCTTTGGCCACGACGAGGCGGGCGAGCGCGCGCTGCTGGCCGACCTGGTCGCGCGTCTGACGCGCCACGATTTCACCTGCCGTGCCGCGATGGCCGACACCGCGGGCGCCGCCTGGGCACTGGCGCGCTACGCCGAGCGCCAGGCCGATCTCTTCTGCCCGCGCCATGGCCAGCGCGACGCCCTTGCATCGCTGCCGGTCGAAGGCCTGCGCCTCGAGGCGCCGATCCTGGAAACCTTCGTGAAGCTGGGCCTGCGTCGCATCGGCGATCTTTATCCCATGCCGCGCGCGCCGCTCGCGCGCCGCTTCGGCGACCTGCCGCTCACCCGCCTCGACCAGGCGCTGGGCGCGCGCGACGAGGTGCTGGAACCGCGCCGGGCCGTCCCCGCCTTCCGTACGCGGCTGAGTTTCGTCGAGCCGATCGGTCGGCCCGAGGATATCGCCGCCGCCACCAGCCGCCTGCTGGCCGCTCTCTGCCGCCAGTTCGAGCAGGCGGGCGTGGGTGCCCGTAAGCTCGAGATCGCGCTCTATCGCGTCGACGGCTCGGTCGACCGCACCGCGATCGGCACCAGCCGGCCCAACCGCGACAATCCGAAGCTGATGAAGCTGTTCGAGGAAAAGCTGGGCGAACTCGATCCCGGCTTCGGCGTCGAGCTGATGATCCTGGCCGCGCCTGAGGTCGAGGCCTGGAGCGGCACGCAGGATGTGCTGCCCGAAGCGGGGGCGCTGGCCCTGTCGCTGGGCGCGGACGGCACGATCGACCTCGCCGATCGGCTGGCGCTGCGGCTGGGGGCAGAGAATGTGGTGCGGCTGCTGCCGCGCGACAGCCATCTGCCCGAGCGCGTGCAGGTCTCGGTAGCTGTCTCGTCCCAGCCCGCCGCCGACGGCGCCTGGCGACGTCTGGCCGGCCTGAAAGGCGCGCGGCCGACGCGGCTGCTGCAGCGGCCCGAGCCGGTCGAGGTGACCGCCTTCGTGCCCGACGATCCGCCCTCGGTCTTCCACTGGCGTCGCCATGCCCATCGCATCGTGCGCGCCGACGGGCCGGAGCGGATCGCCGATGAATGGTGGCGGCCCCGGCCGGATGGCAGCCGGCCACCGGCGAACACCGTGCCGCCGGTGCGCGACTATTACCGGGTGGAGGACGATGACGGTGGCCGCTTCTGGCTGTTCCGCGACGGACCTTACAAGCTTGCGGCCAATGGCCAGCCGACGGCGCGATGGTTCCTCCACGGCTTCTGCGCCTAGGGAAAAACAGGGGAACGAAAGATGAAGAAACCCAGGAACATCCTGACCATTCGCGGACTCGACGATGCGATCATCGCGCGCCTGAAGGCACGTGCGCGCACCAAGGGCCGCTCGTTGGAAGCCGATCTGCGCGACCTGCTGACCCACACCTCGCGCCAGCCGCTGGTCCTCGATGCCCTGTCCGAGGCCGACCGCATCGCCACCATGACTCCCGGTGCCCAATGATCGTGGTCGTCGATCCCGGTGTGGCCATCAAGTGGTTCGTCGAGGAGCCGCTGCGCCCGCAGGCGCGCTCGCTGCTGGTCAATCGCCACGAACTGATCGCCCCCGACATCCTGATCGCGGGCGTGGCCGACCTCGCCTGGAAGAAGGCGGCGAGCGGCGAGATCGCGGCCGAGCAGGCAGCCCCCATCGTGCGCAACATCGCCCTGCCGTCCTTCATCTCGGCCTTCGTCGAATCGCCCCGGCTGCGCAACCGCGCCTTCGCGCTCGCGATGCAATGCGGCTGGCCGGTGCACGACTGCTTCTACGCCGCCTGTGCCGAGGCGACCTCGGCGCCGCTGGTCAGCGCCGACGAGGCTTTCCTGCAGGCGTTGCACGCCGAGGGCATCGCGCTGCGCGGGATCCCGCTCGCGCGCGTGCACGAGCTCGCCGCGTGACGCCATGGACTATGCCGAACTCCAGGTCACGACCAACTACAGCTTCCTGAGGAGCGGCTCACATCCCAAGGAGCTGGTCGAACGGGCAATAGAACTCGGCCACACCGCCATCGGAATCACGGATCGCAATACCTTGGCGGGCGTCGTGCGGGCCTTTGCGGCGATCAAGGAACACTACGAAGAGCATCCGGCTCCAGAAGGCGAACAGATCAAGCTGCTGGTCGGCAGCCGCATTGAAACGCGGGACGGCTACTCGTTCCTCGCCTATCCGACCGATCTCGAGGCGTACAAGCGGTTGTCGCGCCTGCTGACAGTGGGTAATCGCCGTACCGCGAAGGGCGAATGCGACCTCACCTTCGGCGATCTCGCCACTCATGCTGAAGGCATTCTTGTCATCGTCCTGCCGCCGCGTCGACCCGACGATCCCGCCTTCCGCGAGCGTCTACGTGCACTCGCCCGCCTGTTCAGCGACCGCTGCTACCTCGCCGGCACCATGCTGTTCCGCGGCGACGATGCCCGCCGCCTCGCCCAGCTCGATAATCTCGCCGCGGAAATGAAGGTCGGGTTCGTTGCCACCAACGACGTGCACTATCACGTGCCGGAACGTCGGGCGCTGCAGGACGTGGTCACGGCCATCCGGTTCGTTTGCACCGTCGATGCGTTGGGCTTCCGCCGCTTCGCCAGCGCGGAGCGGCATCTCAAGGAAGGCAAGGAAATGGCACGGCTGTTCCGTCGCCATCCGCGCGCCACTGCAGCCACACAAGAGATCGTCAGGCGTTGCAATTTCTCGCTCAAGCAACTCACCTACCAGTATCCAGTCGAATACGAAGGTGGCGAGACCCCGCAGGACAAGCTCATCCGACTCACCTGGGATGGTGCGGCACGGCGCTATCCCAAGGGTATCCCGCCCGACGTCGCCCAGACGATCCATCATGAGTTCGCGCTGATCGGAAAGAAGAAGATCGCGCCCTACTTTTTGACCGTGCACGAGATCGTCGCCAAGTCGCGTGAGCTCGGCATCCTCTGTCAGGGCCGAGGCTCAGCCGCCAATTCTGCCGTCTGCTACTGCCTCGGCATCACCGAGGTGAACCCCGACGAAGTCAAACTCCTGTTTGAACGCTTCCTCTCCAACGCCCGCGACGAGCCCCCCGACATCGACGTCGATTTCGAGCACGAGCGGCGCGAGGAAGTGATCCAGTGGATCTACAGAAAATGGAGTCGTCACCGCGCGGCACTCGCCGCCACGGTGATCGCCTACAGAAGCCGCAGCGCCATCCGTGATGTCGGCAAGGCGCTCGGCCTCTCTCCCGATACGGTGGGGGTAATGGCCGATACGGTGTGGGGCATGGGATCGGGCGGCATCAACCTCAAACATGTGGTCGAAGCCGGACTTGACCCGAAAGATCCACGCCTGGCGCTGGCACTCGAACTGTCGGCCACTCTCTGTGGTTTTCCGCGTCATCTCTCACAACATGTCGGCGGCTTCGTCCTGACCGCCGATCGCCTCGACGAACTGGTGCCGATCCAGAACGCAGCGATGGATGAACGCACCGTCGTCGAATGGGACAAGGACGACCTCGATGTGCTCGGCATCTACAAGGTTGATGTGCTGGCGCTCGGTATGCTGACGGCCTTGCGCAAGAGCTTCGATCTAATTGGCAAGCATTATGACGAGCATCCTAAGCTCGACATGAGACCTGACGAGGAAGCCGTCTACCACATGCTATGCAAGGCCGATTCGATCGGCGTATTCCAGGTCGAGAGCCGAGCACAGATGTCGATGCTGCCGCGCCTTAGGCCTGAAAAATATTATGATCTCGTCGTTGAGGTGGCGATTGTACGCCCTGGCCCCATTCAGGGAGGCATGGTCCATCCCTACTTGAAGAATCGAGCCAAGGCCAAAAAAGGCGAAGACATCGAATATCCCGGGAAACTCAAGAATATCCTGGAAAGAACGCACGGCGTGCCCTTATTTCAGGAGCAGGCGATGCAAATTGCCATCGTTGGCGCCGGCTTTAGCCCTGCCAAGGCCGACAAGCTACGCCGCGCCATGGCGACGTTCCGCCGAGCAGGCACGATCCACAAGCTCAAGGACGATTTCATCGAAGGCATGGTGAGCAATGGCTACGAGCGCGACTTCGCCGATCGCTGCTTCAAACAGATCGAGGGTTTCGGCGAATACGGCTTCCCCGAGAGCCACGCCGCGAGCTTCGCGATCCTTGTCTATGTCTCATCGTGGGTGAAGCACTTCTACCCCGAGGTTTTCGCTGCCGCCCTGCTCAACTCCCAGCCTATGGGTTTTTATGCGCCGGCGCAGCTGGTGCGAGATGCGCGCGAACACAAGGTTGTCGTCCGGCCGCCCGACGTGAATGCCAGCGATTGGGATTGCACGCTGGAGCCAAGCCAAAGCAACCGTTGCGCCCTTCGTCTCGGCTTGCGTCAGGTCGCCGGTCTCTCTGAAAAAGATGCGAGACGCATGATCGAGCGCCGCACCGAGCTCTACCGCGACCCGGCCGATCTGTGGCGGCGGAGCGGTCTCAACAAACGCCAGATCATCGCCCTGGCCCGCGCCGACGCCTTCGCCTCACTCGGCCTCTCGCGTCGCGATGTACTGTGGGCAGTGCGCGGCTTCTCCGACGCGCAACTGCCGCTGCTCGATGCTCAGCCGCAGCTGCGCGACCTCGAGCCCGCTGTTACTCTACCCGCACTCACGCTCGGCGAGCAGGTTGTGGACGACTACGGCAGCTTTTCCATGTCGCTGCGATCCCATCCGCTGACGCTGCTGCGGCCGGCGCTCACGCAGAAGGGTGTGTCTGGCACTGATGTGCTGAAGAGCTCAAAGAACGAGGATGTTCTCACCCTCGCTGGCCTGGTGCTGGTGCGACAGCGGCCGGGAACCGCTTCGGGTGTGGTATTCGTTACCATCGAGGACGAACACGGCATCGCCAATCTCGTGGTCTGGCCTAAGGTCTTCGAAGCGCACCGCCGCATCGTCATGGGATCTCGGCTGCTTGGTGTCCGCGGTCGCGTCCAGCGCGTGGGCGAAGAAGATCATGTCGTGATCCATCTCGTCGCTGAACAGCTCTGGGACTGGTCGGCCGATCTCGACCGCATCGCCGATATCGACGAGACCTTCCATCTCGTCGCCGGCCGCGGCGACGAAGCCCGCACCGACCCAGGCGACCGCCGCGTGGCAGTCCCCGAAGCCAACGCCACGCGCCACCGGTCGAGCAAGGGGCCGCCGACCAAGCCTGCCTACGACCCCGGTCGCATCGTCCTCGACCGACCCAAGATTCGCATCCATAGTCGCGACTTCCACTGAGGCCATCGCGGACTCTTGCGCAAGCTCCCGATTTTTCTCGCCGTCCTGCTGCTCACCGCCACGCCGGCCAGCGCACAGGCTCTAGAAGATTGCCCGCACTACGTGCCGAGCACGCTCGAAGCCTGGATCGCCTCGTCCGACCTGCGGGTCGCCGCCTACAGCTATACCTGCCGCATGATCAACATCGATGTGGTGCTGAGCCAGGCGCGGCGCGAGGGCGTCCAGTCCGACGACGCCGCGACCTGGACCGATACCTACCGCCGCACGCTCGAGCGCATCCGCGAGGCGAGCGCCCTCAATCGCCGCTGGGCCGGCCCTGACGCCACCCGCAACCTGGCCGTCCTCACCCGCCTGGAAGTGAAGTACCGCAGGCTGGCCGAACCCTGATCAAACGGCGGCATAGACGCTGCGCTCGAAATCCTCGAACGCCGCCACCGCGCGCGCGTCGTAGAATGGCAGGAGCTGCGTCGCCCACACGCCCGTCACCTTCTTCACCGGATCGATCCAGTAATAGCTGTTGGCGAGCCCGCCCCAGGACAGGCTGCCAGCCGAACGCCCACCGGGAAACTCTTGTGGGTTGATCATGAAGGTGAGACCCCACTTCATGCCATCGACGAAGTTCATGTCGGTGCTGCGGCCGGGGATCTGGCTCTTGAGCGGCCGGCAGGAGACGTCGCCCATCGCATTCCGCGACATCAGCGCCACGGTCTCCTGTTTCAGCACCCGCACGCCATCGAGGGTGCCGCCGCCCAAGATCATGCGGGTGAAGCGGAGGTAGTCGCCGATCGTCGAATAGAGCGCGCCGCCGCCCATGAACACTTCCGGTGCCTGGTTGAGCTCGTGGTCGGTGGCCGTGAAGCCACCCGCCTCGTTCCTGACATGCACAGCCGCCTTGCGTGGCCGCATCGCCGGCCCGATCTTGAAGCCTGAATCGGGCATCCGCAGCGGATCGAACAGATTATCCCTCATGTAGCGATCGAGCTTCACACCGCTCGCCGCCTCGACCATCAGGCCGGCCCAGTCGATCGAGATCGAATACTCCCAGCGCTCGCCCGGCTCGGCCAGGAGCGGCGTGCTCAACATCTCCATCGAATTAGGCTTGAGCGGACCCTTGGCCTGGGCGTACCGAAAAATGTCGGCGTTCCAGGTGTCGTAACCCATGCCCGACGTATGGGTCAGCAGATGGCGCAGCGTGATCGGCTTCGTGGCCGGCCGCGTCTTTACCGTGCCGTCGGCGCCGACGCTCACCAGCACTTCCTTCCGTGCGATCTCGGGCACGATGTCGGCGGCCGGCGTATCCAGACCGAACTTGCCCTGCTCGACCATCTGCATGGCGGCGGCGCCGGTGATCGCCTTGGTCATCGAGGCGATCCAGATCACGCTGTCGAGCTTCAGTGCCCCCACCGCGCCCTCGAAGATCGTCCCATCCGCCGTCGCGGCCATCGCGGCCACACCCGGCACGTCGCCGGCCTCGACCGCCCGCGTCAAACTATCGGCAATGCCCATGTGTTTCCTCATTGATTGCCGGCGAGACTACGACAGGCGCGTCGCCTCTTCGATCAGATCCTGCGCCGCCATGTCGAGGAGTTCGTCCTCCGCCGTGCCGCCTAAAACGCTCTCGCGACCGATTTCGAGCAGCACCGGCACGGCCAGCGGCGAGATGCGGTCGAGCCGCCGATAGTCGATGCGGCCCTTGGCGCGCTTCAGGAGATCGCCCAGCCTCTTGAGGTCGGCAAGCTGCCAGGCCGCATCCTGGCGGGTCGCGCGCAGCAGGACGTGGCCGGGCTCGTGCTGGCGCAGCGTGTCGTAGATCAGGTCGGAACTGAAAGTGACCTGCCGGCGCGACTTCTCCTCGCCGGGAAAGCGCCGCTCGATCAGGCCCGCGATCACCGCGACATTGCGGAACGAGCGCCGCAGCATGGTCGATTCGTCCATCCAGGCTTCGAGATCGTCGCCCAGCATGTCCTCGTCGAACAACTGGTCGAGTTGCGCCTTGGTGGGTGCCCGGAGCCCCCACAGACCCAGCACATAGTCGGTGGCGACGAAGCCCAGAGGCCGCAAGCCCATGCGCTCCATGCGGCGCGTCAACAGCATGCCCAAGGTCTGGTGCGCGTTCCGGCCTTCGAAGCAGTAGGCCACGATGAATTGCTTGCCACCGCGCGGGAATCCCTCGATCAGCAATCGGTCAGCCTGGGGCAGGGTCGAGCGGATGCGCTGGATACGCAGCCATTCGCGCACCTCGTCCGGCAACTTGGGATGCCTGGAAGGGTCCTGCAAAATGCCGCGCACGCGGTCGGCCAGGAAGGTCGAGAGCGGCAGGCGGCCACCGCCATAGGCCGGCACCTTGGGATCGCCGCCGCCGGTCGCCGGCGAGCACTGCGCCATCAGTTCCTTCACGCCTTCAAAGCGCAGCAGCCGGCCAGCGAAAGTGAAGGTATCGCCCGGCACCAGCCCCTGGATAAAAGCCTCCTCGACCTCGCCCAGGATTGGCCCGCGCCGCAGCTTCACCTTGAGCAGCGGCAGCTCGACAATGGTGCCGACATTCATGCGGAACTGCCGCGCCACCAGCGGCGACGCCAGCATCCAGCGCCCGCCGGGCAGCGCTTTTAGCCGGTGCCATCGGTCGTAGGCCGCCAGTGCGTAACCGCCTGTGGCCACGAAATCGAACGTGTCGTCGTAGTCCTGACGCGGCAGATCGCGATAAGGCTGCGCCCGACGAACTTCGTGAAAGAACGCCTCGCGATCGATCGGCTGGGCGCAGGCGGTGCCCACGATGTGCTGCGCCAGCACGTCGAGACAGGGCGGCCGCGGCGGATCGCCATCGAGCTCGCGCGCTTCGACAGCTTCGAGGGCGGCCAACGACTCCAGCACCTCGAAACGGTTGGCCGGCGCGATCATGGCGCGGCTGGGCTCGTCGAGCCGATGGTTGGCGCGGCCGATCCGCTGCATCAGGCGGCTCACGCCCTTGGGCGCGCCCATCTGGATCACGAGATCGACGTCGCCCCAGTCTATGCCGAGGTCGAGCGACGAGGTCGCCACGACGGCGCGCAACTTGCCCGCCGCCATCGCCGCCTCGACCTTGCGGCGCTGCTCGACCGCCAGCGACCCGTGATGCAGGCCGATCGGCAGATTGTCCTCGTTGATCCGCCACAGGCCGTCGAAGGCGAGTTCGGCCTGGGCGCGGGTGTTGACGAAGATGATCGAAGTCTTGTGCTGGCGGATGATGTTGTAGATCTCGGGCACGGCGTGGCGGCCCATGTGACCGCCCCAGGGAATGCGCTCCTGGGCATCGATGATGGTCACCACCGGCTGCGCGCCCGGTTCGCCCAGCACGATCTCGACCGGCTCGCCGCGCAGGCGGAGGTAGTCGGCCA
>Ga0194051_1001726_pt1 | contig 11225 bp, 9 predicted proteins | sample SepL2320m_MetaG_FD_161275 | JGI IMG/M metagenome (GOLD analysis project Ga0194051, IMG submission 161275) | Anoxic zone freshwater microbial communities from boreal shield lake in IISD Experimental Lakes Area, Ontario, Canada - Sep2016-L239-20m | ecosystem: Environmental > Aquatic > Freshwater >...
TTCTTTCCCTTTTTTGGTCATCTCTTAGAAGAGTGACTTGATTTAAATAAGTCCTTGGCAATTAGCATTCTTTGAATTTCTGATGATCCCTCTCCAATGCGGTAATGCCTTACGTCTCTATAAAACCGCTCAACATTGAAGCCTCGAATCAGACCAGAGCCCCCAAAGATTTGAACGGCCCGGTCGGCAACGCGGCCAACCATCTCCGAGCAATAGAGCTTGACCATATTAGGGGCAATGCCAGGATCACTCCCAGCATCTATTTGTCGCAAAGTCTCGTAAGCCAAGGCCCGAGCGACAGCCAACTCGGTGGCAGAATCAGCTAGCATCCACTGGATGGCCTGTCGTTGCGAGAGCGCCTGTCCAAATGTAATTCGCGATTGAACATGCTCGGTTGCAAGTTCAATCAATCGGTCAGCAGCACCCAAGCACGCAGCTGACACGCCCATTCTCCCAGCAGTAAGAGAGCTCATTGCGATACCAAAACCTTCACCAACTTGGCCAATTATTGCATCGTTCGCAATGAAGCAATCTGTGAAATGAATTTCAGCCAACTCAATGGCATCTGAACCAATGGTTTTATCAACCCGAACAATATTCATGCCTGGCGTATTTTTTTCTACCAAAAAAGCACTGATACCCCCTTTGGCTTTTTTGATGGGGTCAGTCAGCGCAATCACAAGAATAACTTGAGCACGGTGAGCCCAACTGATGTAATGCTTTACACCATTCAGAACCCAGCCAGCATCGTCTTTTTTCGCAGTCGTTTTGATAGCAGCAGCATCTGAGCCTGCCTCAGGCTCTGTCAAAGCAAAAGAGGCCACCCATTCACCGGAGGATAATTTAGGCAAGAATTTATTCTTTTGATCTGATGTCCCAAATTTTGATATCGCAATGGGTGTCAATCCACTAGAAGCATCTAACATCAGTGTGTAAATTCGGTGTGAACGACTAAGCTCCTCCATGACCAAACAATAGGTCGATAAATCGAACCCACCACCCCCTTCAGACGTTGGCAAACGCATACCAAGATAGCCTTGATTGCGAAGTTCTTCAAACGCGCTTTGAGGCAATTCACCACCCGAGTCCATCGCCCGAGATATGGGCTCCATTCGCTCCACCACAAAGCGCCTGACATGCGGGCGCATTTCACGTAGAAACTCATTTATATCGATGTTCATAAGCTATTATCTTATGAGCTTTAAAGTAATGCAATAGATGCCAACTTTTTATTCAAACTCATGGTTCATTCTAAGAAAATGTATGCAGGGATTTATGATTGCGAAATTTTCTTGCATGTGATCTCTACTGCTTTGTCGCCAAGGCCAGGAAAATGGGGTACGAGCCATTTGCCCTCACAGCAATGTGAGCCGTTTTATACTCGATGTCAGAAAATCCACTTATCTTAAGCATCGCAGCAAACTATTCTCAAACAAAGCCTTGGTGAAAGACGCCCTCTGTTGGAGTTGAGTGAAAACCACCATCCTCGCTGTCCAAGCCTGCCAAAGCGATCTTACCACCCGATTTCAGGTGCTCAGCAAACTTTTGTATCATATTATTTGTATCCTCTACGTGGTGCATCGCCATTGCACTCATGATCAGATCATATTGAACAGCAGTGGGTTGAGAGGTGATGTCTTGACAAAGAATTTCAACTTTCCCATTCAATTCAATTTTTGTAATCAACTTCTCAAGCATTGACTCTGATACATCAATTGCAGTAATTTTTTTGACATAAGGCGCAACTTGCGAAGCAATCAATCCCGTACCCGCACCAAAATCCAAAACCGACATTTGATTGCTTAACTCCACATTTTCTAACATACAAGCTCCAATGGCCAATGACATCTTTACTCTCGCTTCATTTGCGTCCCAATTGATAGATTTTTCTTTAAACAAATCAGCCATGGTTAGATTCCTCTTCTAAGTTATCTTTATCTAGCTCGGATAAAGTATAAAAATACCCGACGACAGCGAGCACACTTACTCCAACCCCAGATGCCAAACCTAAAACTCCACTAGGGTTTACGCAGACGTCATTCATTTAGATCTGGAATTTTCAATGTGCTCGATTAAGAGCATTAATAGATGATCTTATACTAGGTTCATCATAAATGACTTATTTGCTATCAACAAACAAATCCAATACGGACAGGCCCACTCGATGAAAGTTTTAAAATTAGTCTTGGTTTCTTCGTTGATATTTATTTCTTTTTTATCATACGCTCAAAGCAGTGCAACGACCTTGATTATGCTGGGCACGGGCGGAGCCCCACTACCAAGAGCACACCGGGCATAAACATCGAATGCAATTATCGTCAATGGGCAGCCCTATTTGATTGACGAGGGGGACGGTTTGACAAGAAGAGTTGTTCAAGTCGGTATCAACTTCACAAAAGTCAATCAAATTTTCATTACCCATCTTCACAGTGACCACATGGCTGGCTTGGCCACATTTTTGAATACTTCTTGGCAATATTCAAGGAGAAATGCGATCAATGTTTACGGCCCTACTGGCACACAGGCAACTGTAAAGGGTGCCATTCAGTACATGTCTATAGAAGCAGAAATTCGGGGCATTTCAGAAGGAAAAAATGTTCCGCTTGCAAATGTCTTTACAGGCAACGATGTGCAAGACGGCATTGTCTTTCAAGATTCAAACATCAAGGTTACAGCAGCTAGAAATAGCCACTACCAATTCTCTACTGCGAATAGTAAAAGACATCAGTCCTATTCATACCGATTTGAAAGCAAAGACAAGTGCATCATTTTTACAGGCGATACAGGACCGAGTGCAAATGTTGAAAAATTATCCAAAGGGTGCGATATCTTAGTTGCCGAGGTAGGTAAAGTCGAAGATGTCATTGCTGTACAGGAAAAAAATGGGATATGGCAGATGAAAACACAAGATGAAAAAACGTCTTGGATCAAACACATGGTTGAAGAGCACATGACGCCCATACAAGTAGGTGAACTGGCTCAACGCGCAGGCGTCAAATTAGTGATATTGAATCATCTACTGCCATCACAAGATATCAATGATAATTATGAGCGATTTAAAGTTGCAGCATCTACAGTTTTTAAAGGCGAGATCGTAGTTGCAAAAGATTTAATGCGCTTTTGAGTCTCTTTTCACCATTTTTTTTATGTTCTTGAAAATTTTTGAGTATGAAATGGAAGAAGGGTATCAATTTCATCAACGGATTGTGAATTCCTGTCCCACTTGAAAAATTTAATCTCAACCGCGTCCTCAGTGAAGTCTGCAATTGTGAATCCATGATTTTCTATGGGTTTGATTATTTCGGCCATCTTTAGATGAAGAGAGGGTTGAGCAACAATTTTTCTAATTCCTGAGGGCCAACCAGTTGGTCGCGTCCCAATTGGTCCGGTTAAAACGGATATGACAGGGTTATTTGATAAATCTATGTCGCCAACACTAGAAATGCTGCCCAATCCAATTGAATGTAAATCTCCACTCATAGAGAGTGCCAACTTATGATTCATTTTTGACATTGCGCTCAGCAATCGATCGTGTTGAGACAACCATCCTTTTTGCCAATAAGGTTTTTTCATGTCCAAACTTAACTTTCCACTTGTATCCAAGACATCTGGATACCACTCACCCCATTTACCAGCAGTCCAGCCATGAGGGTTTGAAGGCGCCTGAACAACGTGGTGTGCGTTAGAGTTTGACATCCTCTCTTTGAGCCATGATTCAACAGTATCCTCAACAAACACCGCGCTAGGTCCTGCCATGGTCATGGTGGGTCGCACACTGTACAGAAGTATTTCCAAAAGTTTGCCATAGCGAAGCGTTCCAAAGCTTTCACTGACACCTTGATCTTTACCTAAAATTGCAGAACCCGGAAGACCTCTTGGTCTACTTCGTTCTGGAAGGAATTCAGGATAAAACATAGATTGCGTTGCTCGCGCCATTTGCTTCATAAAGAAGTCTGGCGGAAAAGTAATGATCTCATCGTAAGCATCGTCATTGTCAAAATAATCATGATCATCTTGTACAAAAAATACGGGAGTCGATCTGAAATTTGTACTATAAACAGGCACTATCTGCGGCGCAACTGCCCGCTTTAAAAGCGTTTCGTTGTTGCTACCTAAAGCCACCATGGATCGATCAAATTCTCCTTCGATCAATTCCTTGGCTCGCGCTGATGCACCCTGCCCCTTGGCAGTCAAGGGAGACCGCAAGTCCCAATAAACTTGATCTCCATTCGCTATTGCCGCATCAGGACTGAAAGACAATGCTCTATTTAATAACCGCTGCCTCAGCACCGCAGGTAAAAAGGTTAACTCCTCATGGCCACCCGAGCATGTGAATAAAAGAATTCGAACGTTTTTGGGTGAACTGTCTGGAGAAGGAAATGTTTTAAGTGTCCATGGCTCGCACATCAATTTACCGGAATTGGTTTTTAAGGCAAGTGAGTACCTAGTGTCAGCCTTCAGACCTTTGACATGAAATTTCCAGTAAAGACCCTGTGTGTCGGTCATGCTACCCATGGCCTTTAGATCATTGACCCATAAAACAGGGGCGTTTTGAACGGCACTTAAAAATGAAACTTTAATTAAAAAACTCTCATGCGACACCGTCGGAAGAATATGGGTAAGACTTCCTCTGTCCCAAGTATTGTTTTTTGACCCTTCATGCGTTTTGGAAAATATGGCCTCGGGGAAAGATGCGAGCAACGTAGGCGCGGTCGCAGCAGTTAAAAATTGACGTCTTTTCATGTTGAATCTTTCAAAAAATAGATCTTGACGGTCTTAATCTATACTAATCTTAGCGCTTCTTTAGATTAATTTCACAATATGCTTAAACTCTTCGAACTTTGGTATGCGTTCAGTCAAGTCCAGTTGATCTAAGACTCACAGGCATTGAAAGCTTGGGCATTGGAAGCTTGGCATTCATTACAGATTGAGTCTCTTGAATGCCAAATCAAGAGCTTTGCATCAAATAGGATTTCTCTCTATCAGCTGCCTAGCGATGATGATTCTTTGCATTTCATTGGTACCTTCACCAATACAAAGCAAGGGCGCATCCCTTAGCAGCCTCTCAATCGGATACTCCTTCGAATATCCATACCCACCGTGAATTCGCATGGCCTCCATTGCATTTTCCAGTGCCGCCTCAGACGCAAAGTACTTCGCCATTCCAGCCTCCATGTCACAGCGCTGTCCAGTGTCATAGGCCTTGGCGGCAGACTCAACGAGCAAGCGCGAGGCTTCAACACGTGTTGCCATTTCACCCAACTTCAATTGAATGGCTTGGTGTTGAGAAATAGGTTTACCAAATGTTTTTCGAATTTGCGAGTAAGCCACCGAGGCATCGAGCGCAGCCTTCGCTATCCCAACTCCCCTAGCGGCCACATTGATTCGACCAAGTTCAAGTCCACCAACCGCGCAATAAAATCCATCTCCATCATCTGCGATCAAATTGTTCAATGGAACTTTGAAGTCATTGAACACCAACTCAGCGGAGTCAATCCCTTTGTAACCTAACTTTTCGAGCTTTTTAGAAACGGTAAAGCCCACACCCTTTTCCATGATGAACATGGACAATCCCTTTCTGGCTGGTTCGGCATTGGGCTTGGTTTTGACCAATATTGCAAAACAATTGCCCTCAATGCCGTTGGAGATCCAAGTTTTTGTGCCGTTGATAAGGTAATGATCCTGCTGCTTGACGCCTTTTGTTTTAATGGCCGACAAGTCTGTTCCCGTATCAGGTTCGGTCAAACCAATTCCCCCTTTAAGCTCACCTGTGACCATTCTTGGTAAAAAGCGCTCTTGCTGCTCAGTTGTTCCGTACTTTTCAATCAACTTGGCCATCATCAAGTGGGAGTTGAAAATTCCAGTCAATGACATCCAAACTTCAGAAATTCGAGTCACAATTTTTGCGTAGGTAGAGGCCGGCAGTCCCAATCCGCCCCATTTGGGATCTATCACTGCACCAAACAAACCCAGCGCTTTCATGTCTTCAACCATTTGCCGAGGATAAATATCATCGTGCTCGAGTTTCATCACATGAGGCTTGACCTCTTTATCTAACCAACGCTCAATGGCATCAAGCAATGCCGACTCTTCACTGGACTCGATGGTCCTCAGCTTGGGGTGAACAATGGGTAAGGTCATGCAAACTCCAGATAAATTTAGGCTAACGAATGAATTATTGAATCAACAAATCCATCAATAATTGGCTTTGTCTTCAATGCTCTCTAAACCACGCTTGGCAACCAGCATGGAGCGAGTAAAGGTGCACACCACCTTGCCGTCTTGATTGACCCCAGCGGTTTTGACTGACACGATACCCGTTTGGGGCCGACTTTTTGATTCTCTTTTGTCCAATACCTCAGACTCAGCGTACAAGGTGTCTCCAGCAAACAAAGGAAAGGTCAATTTGATTTCACCCCAGCCTAAATTTGCAATGGCTTTTTGGCTGATATCGGTCACACTCATGCCGCACATCAAGGCAACGGTCATAGGACTGCAGATGATGCAACGCCCAAATTCACTGTGCTTGGCATACTCCTCATCAAAATGCAGCGGGTGGGTATTCATCGTCATGAGCGTGAATTGAATATTGTCGTATTGCGTCACAGTTCGCCCGGGGCGGTGTTGATAAACATCTCCCACCACAAAGTCATCATAGAAACGACCAAAAGATTCGCGATAAATATTGGGGCCGACCTTTTTTGCTTGTACAACCATTTGGACACCTTGAAATTGTTTGATTTATGTTATTGTACGGACAAATCATGTATTAAACCATCCTAGTTTTCCCCGACGCTCTAAATGTCAAACTGCCATGAAGAGACAAATTCATCCATCGACATCTTGAGGTTCAAAAAGCCATGCTTTTCCCTAACTACAAATCACGTCAAGGTTCAACCATTAAGCCAACAGCCCTTAAACCCGAGGGTCCAAGGTACATCCAAATCGCCGATGAACTTAAAAAGCACATCTCTGATGGCACTTACCCACTCAATTCACAGCTACCCACCGAATTTGAGCTGTGCGAACTATTGAATGCTTCGCGTTTTACCATCCGTGAAGCGATTCGGATTTTATCGACTCAAGGCCTTGTTCACCGTCGCCCCAGAAGCGGAACGATGGTGACCGGCCTACCAGATGAAACAAGATATACCCAAGGCATCAATTCGATCAGAGACCTCTTTCAATACGCTCAAAATACAGTCTTCGAGTACACTTACATTGGGCACATCAAGCTGTCCAAAGTTCAGGCCGCCTTGTTGTCGACTGAGATAGAAAACGATTGGATTTACGCAGTCGCTCTAAGAAAAGAAAAGGTCGGCAAGAAAAACATCGGTATCACCCGCCTTTTTTTAAATCCTCAATTGACCGGCATTGAAAAAATGCTGAAAAAATCCAAGGAAGCGGTCTACGCGATCATTGAACGCGAGTTCAAACTAAAAATTGACCGCGTCGAGCAAGAGATCGAGGCTATCGTTTTAGAGACCGATGACGCGGCCAATCTCGGAGCTCAGGCCCAATCAGCCGGTCTTCGAATCAAGCGCAAATACTTCGATCAAGGCGGCAGACTGCTTGAATTCGCAGACAATATTCATCCAGCCGATCGATTCACTTACAAAATGCTTCTCAACCGCTGATGCTCTTGTGCTATACCCTAACAACAAAAAAATGCTTGCACAGATCCCCCAAAAGGCAAGCTCAAAGGGTAAAGATCAATTGACACTTTGGGGCCCAGGGCTTAAATTGTCCATACAAATAAAAAATTGAATCCAACAAAAATCAAACGATAGGAGACACCACATGTACAGCACCAAAGTCGCGCGTCCTCTCAAACTGTTAAGCCCCATGCTCTTGCTGCTTTTGATAAGCTTTGCTCAACTCGCGCAGGCACAAAACAACAACCCAGCCCAGGGTTATCCCAACAGGCCTGTCAAAATTCTTTTGGGCTTTCCACCTGGACAAGCAACCGATGTGCTCACGCGAGTGGTGGCTCTCGAGTTGACAAAAACTTACGACCAACAATTCTTTGTTGACAACAAACCTGGAGCGGCAGGAATCATTGCCACGGAGATGATTGCAAAAGCCGAGCCCGATGGCTACACGCTCATTGGTACATCAAGTGGGCCCTTGGCGGTGAATCCTTCTTTGTACTCCAAACTGCCCTATGACGTCGCTCGAGATTTGGCCATGGTGTCTGGTCTAGGCGTTGTCCCCTACGCTGTCGTGGTCAACCCAAGCTCCAACATCAAGGACATTAAAGATTTGGTGGCTGCTGCCAAAGCCAAACCCGGACGAATGAACTATGGCTCTGGTGGAAGTGGCGTCACCAACCACTTGGCAACGGAGATGTTCAAACTCGCCTCAGGCACCAACATCCAACACGTTCCCTACAAGGGGGGACCCGCTGCTTTGACTGATCTTTTGGGGGGTCAAATTGACATGATGTTTGAGACGGTTGCTGGGACGATCAGCTTTATCAAGGACGGTAAACTCAGAGCCATCGCAGTGTCTGGTGAAACCCGCTCTGGCGCTCTCCCCGATGTACCCACGATTTCTGAGAGTGGGTACCCAGGATTTTCCGCATTCGCTTGGGTCGCTATGGCAGCCCCAGCAAAGGTTCCCAGACCCATCGTCAACAAATTAAACGCTGAAATCAATCGCATCCTCAACACACCCGAAATCAGAAATCGATTCCAAAGCACACTGGGCACAGATCCTTTGATCATGACGCCTGAACAACTGACTGAATTCACACGGACAGAAACTGCAAAATGGGCCACTGCGGTCAAAGTCTCTGGAGCAAAGGTCGATTAAAGCAAGCCATGAACACATCCATTTCTCAACAACTTGCCAACTTTACCCTTGATTTAGGCCTTGACAACATCCCCTTGGAAATTCAAACCAGAGCCAAGCATTTGATTCTTGATGCCATTGGGTGCGGAATTGCGGCAAAAGAGGAAGACTTCGCCAAGCGACTGAGCGCCTCTGTGCAAAGACTATCTGGACTTGGCGAACGCGCCATTGTGGGACAAGCCATGAGACTGCCTCTGAGGGATGCAGCCTTGCTCAATGGCGTCTTGATGCACGGATTGGACTATGACGACACCCATGCGGCTGGAGTCGCCCATTTGACTGTCAGTACCCTGCCCGCCGCCCTTGCAATGGCCTGCACCCACAAGCGAACAGGATCTGCATTCTTGCTGTCTTATATCGCGGGGCTTGAAACCGGAGCGAGATTGGCTAGCGTTGTCAAAGGCGGGTTTCATCAAGTCGGCTTTCATCCCACTGGGCTGATTGGTGTGTTTGCCTGCTCACTGGTTGCGGGCAAACTACTGAATTTATCGATCGATCAATTGGTCAAAGCCCAGGGATTTGCTCTTTCATTTGCCTGCTCAAACCTGCAGTTCATTGAAGATGGGTCCTGGACCAAAAGGATTCACCCCGGCTGGGCAGCATCGAGCGGCATCACCGCAGCGCATTTTGCGCAAGATGACATCCCCTCTCCCACATTGGCTTATGAAGGCAGGTTTGGACTCTTTGTCTCACACCTGCCCCCTGATCTATTGAAGCTGAGCGATTTAGACCTTGCAACGGCTGGACTGGGTTCAATTTGGGAGACCCAAAATGTGGCGATTAAACCCATGCCCGCCTGTCATTTCGTACACGCCTGTGCAGATGCTGCGATAGCCATTCATAAAACAGGTTTGGATTATCGTCAAATCAAATCGGTCAAGGCTCTCATTCCAGAAGGCGTTGTGAAATCTGTGGGAGAGCCAGAACACTCTAAAAGAAGACCCACCAGCGACTATGATGCGAAATTCAGTGTCCATTATTGTGTGGCCAGTGGGTTGATTCGTGGCAAGTTGGGACTCAAAGAGTTGCAAACTCAAGCCCTGATCGAGCCCGATGTCTTGGCCCTGATGGACAAGACCAGCTATGAAGTCGACCCCTTGAGTACCTTTCCAAAACACTACACAGGCGAAGTGCAGGTCACCTGTCGGGACGGGCAAGTCCTCAAACACCGAGTGGATATCAATCGTGGCAACCCAGATGCACCGATCAGCAATGAAGACATCAAAGCCAAATTCCTTGAAAACTGCAGCCTTCATTTAAGCGCAATGAAGGCTCAAAGGCTCTTTGATGTGATCATGGATATTGATAAGCAACAAGACTGCTTGGAACTTGAACAACTCATGGCCATCAACAATGGAGCCTAAATTTAGAAATCAAACTCTCCCTCTTTCTGGCATCACGGTGCTGGCCGTGGAGCAATATGGAGCGGGGCCCTTTGGGTCATCCTATCTTGCCGATTTGGGAGCCAACGTCATTAAAATCGAAAACCACTTAGATGGCGGTGACGTCGGTAGGAGCGTAGGTCCGCATTTTTTCAGTGAACATGACAGTCACTTTTTTCAGACCTTCAATCGAAATAAAAAAAGCATCACCTTGAACCTCAAACACCCAGAAGGCAAGAAGGTCTTCTCGGAATTGGTCAAAACCGCTGATGCAGTGCTCGATAATTTACGAGGTGATAAGCCAGAAAAGCTTGAACTCACTTACGCAGATCTCAAGGCCGTGAACCCTCAAATCGTGTGCACGCACTTGTCTGCTTATGGCCGAGATGGGCCTCGCAAGACTTGGCCCGGCTACGATTACTTGATGCAAGCCGAGGCCGGACACATGTCACTCACCGGTGAGCCTGATGGACCCCCGGTTCGATATGGACTGTCGATTGTGGATCTGATGACGGGACTTGCAGCTGCATTTGGTTTGTTATCTGGGGTCATTGGTGCCAGGGAAACGGGCGTTGGCATGGACGTGGACACCTCCCTTTTTGACGTTGCGCTTCACAACCTGAACTATCCGGGTACTTGGTATTTGAATAAGTCAATTTCCACGGCAAGAACGACTCGCTCCTCACACCCAAGCCTCACCCCCAGTCAACTGTATCGGACCCAAGATGGTTGGATATTTTTGATGTGCAACAAGGAGAAATTTTGGGCTGTACTCTGCGATGCCTTGGGACACCCCGAATGGAAAACCGATCCACGCTTTGTAGATTTTCCTGCCAGACTGAAAAACCGCGATCAGGTCACATTGATGCTGGATCAAGAGTTGATGAAAAAAACAACCGACAACTGGATGCAAATTTTGGGTGGCTCGGTGCCGGCCTCCCCTGTCAATGACATTGCTCAGGCCTTGAACAACACCTATCTCACCGAGCG
>Ga0194051_1001729_pt1 | contig 11210 bp, 11 predicted proteins | sample SepL2320m_MetaG_FD_161275 | JGI IMG/M metagenome (GOLD analysis project Ga0194051, IMG submission 161275) | Anoxic zone freshwater microbial communities from boreal shield lake in IISD Experimental Lakes Area, Ontario, Canada - Sep2016-L239-20m | ecosystem: Environmental > Aquatic > Freshwater >...
GAAGAGCTCAAGTTGCTGATTTCGGCCTCGCACGAAGAGGGCGTGCTCGAGGCCGAAGAGCGCCAGTTGCTCTACAAGGTTTTCGATTTTGCCGAGACCGAGGCGCGCCAAGTGATGGTGCCGCGGCCCGACGTCGTCGCACTACAAGTCGACCTGACCCCAGATGAGGCGATCGCGCAGACACTCAACGCTCCCTACACGCGCTATCCGGTCTACCGCGAGAATCTTGACGACCTCGTCGGCGTCGTCCATATTCGACATCTCTTCGGTGCCCGTCTGCAACAGTCGGACGCGGCCACGCTCGAAGCCTTCGTGCGTCCGGTGCCGATCGTGCCCGAGACGAAGAAGCTCGACGAGCTGCTGGCCGACTTCCGTCGCACGAACACGCACATGGCGATTGTCGTCGACGAGTACGGCTCGACGGTCGGGATCGCGACGCTCGAAGATGTGCTCGAAGAGATCGTCGGCGAGATCAACGATGAGTTCGACTTGCCCGATCGCGAACTGATTCGCCTCGCGCCCGACCGCATTCGGATCGAGGCATCGTTCCCGATCGAAGACTTCAACGAGCGCTTCGGTGGCGACCTGCCCGACGAGGATTACACGTCGGTCGGTGGCTTCTTATTTGGCGAATTGGGGCGACCAGCGAGGCCGGGGGACGTCATTTCGCACCAGAACTTTCGCTTCACGGTGCGAGAAGTTGACGGCCCACGCATTCGTGTGGTCGATGTCGAGCTCAAAGCGCACCCGCAGGCGGGCGCTGAGGAATCCGAAAACCTCTAGCGAGCGAAGACCATATTGTGGTACAACACCCCACGTCGGTATTGACGTACGTCATACTGATGAGTGATATACGTGCTACCCGCTCAGCGGGAGCACTCGAGACCTGAGGAGGGACCTCGTATGACCGATTTCAATCAGCTGGACCCGTTCCGCAAGAAAGCGGACCCGCTCCAACTCGACCTCGTTGAGTCGTTTGCGCAGGGCAAGATCAACCGCCGTCACTTCATTCAGCGCGGTACCGTTCTTGGCCTGTCGCTCGCCTCGATCAGCGCGATCGTCGCTGCCTGCGGTGGTTCCAGCAGCAGCGGTGGTGGCGACGCAGTAACAGACACCGGTATTGGTGGCGGCGAAGTCTCCGACACAGTCGCAGCAAAGACCGGTGGCTCGATCAAGATTGCCATGTCGCCCCCGAGCTCCGAGGGTGTCAACCCGATCACGATGATCGACCTCGTCACGTACAACGTGTGCGCCCAGGTCTTCGAGTATCTCGTCCGCTCAGCATCGGACCTCTCGATCGTCCCACAGCTCGCCACTGAGTGGTCGGGCAGCGCGGACGCTAAGACGTGGACCTTCAAGTTGCGCGAAGGCGTCATGTGGCAGGACGGCACGCCGTTCACCTCCGCTGACGTTGTCGCCACGATGGAAAAGCTGGTCGAGGCTGGTAACTCGGCCTTGACGGGTACGCTGAGCAAAGGTGGCACGACCGCTACCGACGACCTAACTGTCGTCTTCGCACTCGACTCCGCCAGTGGTCACTTCCCGTACCTCGTCTCGTCCGACAACACGCAGTCGCAGATCACGCCAGTCGCGTGGACGGTCAAGGACAACCTCAAGCCGGGCGTCGGTGGCACGGGTCCGTGGAAGCTCGATTCGCTCGACGTCAAGACGGGTGCCAAGTACTCCCGCAATGACGCCTGGTGGGGTGGCAAGACGTCGCTCGACACCGTCGAGTTCATCTTCATCGAGGACACTGCCGCACAGGTTGCAGCAGTCTCCAGCGGCGAAGCCGACGGCACGACCGTCTTCTCGGCCGACCAGGGCGAGGTCTTGCTCAACGATACGAACATGAACATCGTCGAGTTGAAGTCCGCTGCCCATCGTCAGCTGTGGATGCGTGCCGACACGGGTGCACTCACGGACCCCAAGGTTCGCCAGGCAATCGCCTGGACGTTCGATCGTCAGAAGATGATCGACAAGGCACTCGGTGGACACGGCACGATCGCCAACGACCACGTCATGTTCGAGCTGTACCCGTACTTCGACAGCGCAGCCGTCGAACAGCGAACGCAGGACATCGATAAGGCGAAGGCACTCCTCAAGGAGGCCGGTGCTGAGGGTCTGAGCATCGAGTTGCCGTACATCAAGGCAATCGACATGACGAGCCTGGCGATCCTCGCTGTGGACGGCATGAAGCAGGCCGGTATCGATGCCAAGCTCGTCGGCAGCGACTACAGCACGTTCTACGGCAAGTTCTGGTGCCCAGCAGAGCCGGCCAAGCCGCCGTGCTCGGGTGCCTCTGACGCCGGTATCGTCGACTACGGTCACCGCGGCACGCCCGACGTGTACCTCAACGCGGCCCTCGAGTCGAACGGTGTCTGGAACTCGTCGCAGTACGCCAGCTCGGACTTCGACACGCAGCATGCTGCATGGTCGGCTGCCGTCGACGTTGACGCGCAGAAGTCGACCGCTGCGGCGATCGAGAAGACCCTCTGGAACGACGTTCCAGTTGGCATCCCCTACACCATCAACACGCTTGGAGCCTTCAACAAGAAGTTCCAGGGCATCGTGACGACGGCAATGGGCTTTGTCTTCCTTGAGGGCGCTTCGCAGGCCTAAGGAATAACGGAAACCGGGCCGGGGTCACCATCGAAAAGTTGATGGTGACCCCGGCCTTTCCACCTTTATAGGCTCCTTCTCACCATGCTGATCTTCCTCATTCGCCGCATCGGACTTGCGATCGTCACGCTGTTTTTGCTGACGATCATTGTCTTTGCGTTGTCGAATGTCTTGCCGGGTAATGTTGGGCGACAGATCATGGGGCCGTTCGCGCCACAGAAATCGGTCGACGAACTCAATCACCGACTCGGCACCGATCAGCCGCTTTATACGCAGTACATCAAGCGCATGGAGGGGTACGCACACCTCGACTTCGGCGAGTCGTACAAGTCGCGCGAGCCCGTTACGCACGTGATTGGCTCGACCTTTCTCAATTCCGCCAAACTCGCTTTTCTTGCCCTTCTGATCACGGTGCCGTTAGGCATTCTCGGTGGAGTCATCGCCGCTCTTAAGCGCGGCTCGCTGATCGACCGCTGCATCGTCGTATTCAGTCTGGCCGGCTCCTCTCTGCCCGAGTTTGTGACGGCCTCGTTCCTCGTCGTCATCTTCGGTTTGCAACTCGCGTGGTTCCCCGTCATTGCGAGTACGGGCGACGCGATGAGCCCGCTTGAACAGCTCTACCGACTCACGCTGCCGATTCTCGCCCTCGTACTCGTCTACTTCGGCTACATCGCCCGGATGGCGCGGGCGGGCGTGATCACCGCCATGGAGGCCGAGTACACGCGCACCGCGTTCCTCAAGGGGCTACCGCGCGGCGTGGTGATTCGTCGTCATGTCCTGCGTAACGCGCTCTTGCCGACGATCTCTGTCGTTGCCACCCAGACGGGATATCTCTTTGGCGGCCTGCTCGCAGTCGAGCTGATCTTCAACTACAACGGCCTTGGCCGCGAGCTCGTGCGAGCGGCACTGAGTAAGGACCTGCCCGTGTTGTCGGCGGGTGTGCTGCTGATTGGTGTCGTCTACATGGTCGCGACGTTGCTCGGTGACATTCTGATCTCGATTCTCAATCCGCGTGTTCGGCTGGGAGACCAGTAATGGGCGTCATCGAAGACGAGATTCCCGCCACCCCGCCTGTGCCTGGCACACAAATGGACGTGATCTCGGACAAGCGGGCTGCGCGCCGTGAGAAGGCCCGCCTGTTCATCAAGAGCCCGTCGGCGCTGATCGGTCTAGGGATCATTTTGTTCTGGGTCATCTGTGCCGTACTTGGTGGTCACATCACGCCCCACGATCCCCTCTCGACGGATGGGCTTAGCCACGAGCCACCCTTCACAAACGGCTACTACTTCGGTACGGACCAACTCGGGCGCGACGTCCTAGCTCGCATTATGGTTGGCGCCCGAGACGTCCTCATTGCGGCCCCGCTTGCCGCCATCATCGGCGTTGCTTCGGGGTCGATGCTGGGCCTCCTGATGGGCTATTACCGAGGGATTCTCGACGACATTCTCGGGCGCCTGATCGAGGCCTTCCTCGTTTTGCCGTTGACGCTCGTGGGCCTATTGGCACTCTCGGCTGCGCCGGACGATTGGTCGATCATTCCGGGTATCGAATCGAGCACGCAGACGGTGATCTTGGTTGTCGGTCTGCTCTTCACGCCGATCGTGGCGCGCACCGTGCGCGCTGCCGTGCTGGCCGAGCGTGAGAACGACTACGTGCAGGCCGCCAAGCTTCGTGGCGAGAACGGGCTCTACATCATGACCCGCGAGATCCTGCCGAACGTAATGAGTCCGATCGTCGTCGAGTTCACCGTCCGCATCGGCTACGCAATCTTTGCCATCGCGACGCTCTCGTTCCTTGGTGTCGGTATTCAGGAGCCGACGCCTGACTGGGGCCTGATGATCGCGCAGGAGTATCGTCTCGTGATCGGTGGCTACTGGTGGGTGACGGTCTTCCCGGCCATCGCCATCGCGAGCCTCGTGATCGCCGTCAACCTGATTGCTGACCGCCTGCAGGAGGTGATGGAGCTTTGAGTACCACCGAGACCAGTAATGGCGCGTTCGCGCTCAAACTCGATGATCTGCACGTCGCCTATGACGTGCGTGGGATTCCGCGCCCCGTCTTGCGTGGCGTGTCGTTCGAGATTCATCCGGGTGAGGCCTATGGTCTGGTCGGCGAGTCCGGCTGTGGCAAATCAACCACCGCCTACGCCGCCGTGCGTTACCTGCCAGAAAACGGTCACGTCACAGAAGGTTCGATCGCAATTGCCGGAAAGGACATGCTCGAGCTCTCGGCGCCGGATCTACGCGCATTGCGTTCGACGCGTATCTCGATGGTCTACCAGGATCCGAGTCAGTCCCTCAACCCGACGATTAAAGTTGGAGCCCAGGTCGTTGAGGCCTTTACCGTGCTCGGCTTCTCGAAGGCAGAGGCCAAGGCCAAGGCGGAAGAGGCGCTTCATCGTGTGCGCATTGCCGACGCCCAGCAGGTTCTGGACCGCTATCCGTACCAGCTCTCCGGCGGCATGCAGCAGCGCGTCGTCATCGCCATGGCACTGGCCTGTGATCCACAACTATTGATCCTCGACGAGCCGACGACGGGCCTCGACGCCACGGTTGAGGCGGAGGTGCTTGACCTCGTGTCGACGCTGCGCCAAGAGACCGGTGCCGCTGTCCTCCTGATTGCCCACAACCTCGGTGTTGTGCGACGCATCTGCGATCGCGTTGGCGTGATGTACGCCGGCAAGATTGTCGAGGAGGGTCCTGCCGCAGAAGTATTCGACAATCCGCAGCACCCGTATACCGTTGGTCTCCTGCGCTGCCTGCCGCGCCGTGGCGCGAACAAGGCCGAACGCCGCCTCGACACGATCCCCGGTTCGCTGCCGCTGATTGGCACCGAGCTGCCCGCTTGCGTTTTCCAAGATCGCTGTGCGCTCGCAACCGAAGACTGTCGAACCGTTGCCCCTCCGGCGACGCATAGCGAAGCCGGACGAACGGTCTATTGCCATCACGCCGACAAGGTCTCGACGCTTGCTGCTGCACCGCTCCAAGCACCCGTGGCGGGGGATGGTGCAGGCGAGATTGTGCTGCACCTCGAGAATGTCTCCAAGACCTTCAAGCAGGGCAGTCACGAAGTACGCGCGTTGGTTGACGTCGACCTCGACTTGCGTGCTGGCGAGACACTCGGACTGGTCGGCGAATCCGGCTCTGGCAAGACGACGCTGGCCAAGGCCATCCTCGGCATCCACGCAGCCGATCCTGGCTCGGTGATCGAGCTCGACGGCCAGACGCTTGCTGGTCTGACGACGGGGCGTTCGCGTGACGCGCGCCGAGCGATTCAGATCATTTTCCAAAATCCCGATTCGGCGCTCAATCGTTCGAAGACGGTACGCGCAATTCTCGAGCGTGCCCTTCAGAAGCTCGCGGGGATTCGTGGACAAGAGGCAGACACGCGGTTGGCATCGCTCACCGAGGAGGTCCGGTTGTCGCCGAGGCACCTCGATATGCGCCCACGCGCGCTGTCGGGCGGGCTGAAGCAGCGCGTTGCGATCGCCGGTGCTTTTGCTGGTGGCCCACGAATTGTTGTCTGCGATGAGCCGACGAGCGCACTCGACGTCTCCGTGCAGGCAGCGATCCTGAACCTGCTCGGCGACCTGCAGCGCGAGGAGCAGGCCAGCTACATCGTGATCTCGCACGACCTCGGCGTTGTGCGCTACCTGTCTGACCGCATCGCGGTGCTGTACCTGGGACGTCTGATGGAGCTTGGGCCAGCAGCAGAGGTCTTCGCTGGTCCGCATCACCCCTACACAGAGGCACTGCTCTCGGCTGTGCCGAGCGTCGATGGTGATCCACCAGATCGCATTCGCCTGACGGGTGAGCTACCGTCGGCCATCAACCTCCCGAGTGGTTGCGTGTTCCATACCCGCTGTCCGCGCGCGATCAAGGGCACCTGCGAGGCCTCTGAGCCACCGTTGGTGGAGGTCGCCGATGGTCACATGATGCGCTGTCACATTCCAATTGATGAGCTGCGCACGCTGCAGCACATCGACTGATCTGCGGCCGACCGCAGGCGCGAAGGAGAGTGGTATGAAGATCCGTGCTGCCGTATTGCCCGCAACCGGTCAAGCCCTCGAAGTTCAAGAGCTCGACCTCGCTCCACCAGGCCCGCAAGAAGTACTCGTGCGACTGGCGTGGAGTGGTGTCTGCCACTCCGATCAAAACGCCATTGATGGCACCTCACCAACGCCCTGCCCGAGTGTTCTCGGGCACGAAGGCGCTGGTGTGATCGAGGCGATTGGGCCAGGCTCGCGCATGGAAGTCGGGCAGCATGTCGCGCTGTCCTGGGCGCCAAGCTGCGGCGTCTGTGAAGAATGTGCGCGCGGCCTGCGACATCTCTGTGGGACGGCCTGGCCAGCGATGGGCAAAGGCGGGCTGATGGACGGAACATCGCGCCTATCGCATGGTGGCGAGACCGTCTTCCACAACTCGTTTCTTTCGACGTTTGCCGAGGCTTGCGTCGTGCCCGACGCTTCGTGTGTCGTGATCCCTGACGATGCGCCGCTCGACGTGGCATCGATCGTCGGTTGTGCGGTGACCACGGGCATTGGTGCCGTCTGGAACACCGCCAACGTACGCCCAGGCGAGCGCGTCGCCGTCTTTGGCTGTGGTGGTGTCGGACTGTCGGCGATCATGGGCGCACGTGCGGCGGGCGCAGCGCACGTGATCGCAGTCGATCTCTCCGATAAGAAGTTGGCCGACGCCATTGACTGTGGTGCGACTGGCACCGTGCAGTGGCAGGGTTCTGCGGAAGAGACGGGTGCCGCGGTGATGGCTCTGACGGGCACTGGAGTTGATTATGCAATTGAGGCGACGGGCCGACCCGAGGTCGCAACAGCCTGTTTTCTGAGCACGCGTGCTCGTGGAGCAGCCGTGCTGATTAGCATTCCTCACCCGGATGCGCAGGTGACCTTCCCGGCGCTGTCATTTCCGCGCATGGAGCGTCGAGTGCTCGGCTCCGAGTACGGCTCGTGCGTTCCTCACTATGACTTTCCGATGATTCTCGACCTTCACCGCCAAGGTCGCCTGCCACTCGAGAAGTTGATCAGCCATCGCATCAAGCTCGAGGAAATTAATCATGCCTTCGCGCTGATGAAGGAACATGCGTCCCGTCGCGTCCTTTTGGACCTGCGCCAGTAGAATCTGAGCGTGAAGATCGCATCGATAGAGGTTCGCCGCTACCGGCATCTGTGGGGCTCTCCCGTCACGATGGCGTGGGACCCGTCGCCGCGTTCGTACCAGGACGCCGAGGTCGTGATTGTGACGGCCGATGATGGCACCGTTGGCATTGCCAGCGGAGACAACCTGCCCGACGCCACCATCCTGGAGCGCCATTTGCGCGGCCTTGATCCTCGGCGCACCGACGTCATCCATCGCATCTGCGAGACGGTCGACTTTCATGGTGGTCGCCCGTGGATCGTTGAGGTCGCCTGTGCGGATCTTGCGGCGCGTGCTGCCGGTGAACCGCTCTGGCGCTTCTTGGGTGGCAGCAACGACTCGCTGCTTGCCTATGCCTCGACGGCCGAGGCGGTAGCGCCCGAGGAGCGCGCCGAGCGCACGATGCATCTACGGCTAGCGGGCTTTAAGGCCGTTAAGCTGCGCCTCCCTGCGGGCGACTGGCGCCAGACGGCGGCCGTGGTCGAGCAGGTACGAACGGCGATTGGCGGCGACATGGAGATTATGGTCGATGCGAATCACGGTTGGCGGATGGCGGGGGATAGGCGCCCAGCCTGGGACGTAGCCGACGCGGTCCAGTGTGCTCGTGCTCTCGAATCGATGGGTGTCTACTGGCTCGAAGAGCCACTTCCGACCGGTGACGTTGTTGGCTACGCCGAGTTGCGCTCGAAGACGGCATTGCGCATTGCTGCCGGCGAGATGGTTCGTCAATCGCACGAGGCGCGTGACTTGATCGCGCGCGGTGGTGTCGACGTGATCCAGACGGATGTGGTGTTGTCGGGTGGAGTGACGGGTGCGCGGCGGATTGCCGACTTCGCAGCCCTGTCTGGTCGGATGTGGTCGCCACACACGTGGACCAACGGGATCGGCTTCCTGATCAACCTGCACGTGGCAATGGCCTATTCGACCTGCTCGTTTATTGAGGTCCCATTCGATCCGCCAGGCTGGGAGCCCGAACGCCGAGACTGGCTGCTCCCCGAACCATTGTTCACTGCCGAAGACGGCACGATTCGCCCACCCGAGGGGCCAGGTCTAGGAATTCCGACCGATCTCGCGTGGCTCGAGGCGAATCTCCTCAGCTAGCGATCAACGAGCGAGCCAGTCGCCAACGGCGATAGTTGGAAGCTCTGCAAGTGGGGTGCTGCCAGATAGCAGGGCACACAGCGTCGCCGGCCGGAAATTCGTGGGCAGTTCGGTGCGATTGAACCAACGCGCCTGGGCGAGATAGGCATCGCCTGATGTGGCGCTGATCTCTGCGGTGCCGAAGCTGATGGTGCCTCGGAAGATCACTTCGACGGCATCCACAGCGGGGCCATCAAGAATCAGCAGGGCGCCATCGAGGTCCACGGTGACGCCAACCTCTTCGTGGAGCTCGCGGCAGGCGGCGTCTGTGAGCGACTCAGTGCTGTCGACATTGCCACCCGGCAGGCACCAAAAGGGCTCCTGGTCGGGCTTGGCGTGGAGGACGCAGAGGATCTGTCCGTCGCGCTCGATGGCGACGCGGGCTTTGAGGCGAGGGGTGCGAGTGGGAGGCATGGTCCCAAAAGCATCGCAGCCCCGCCGATGGCGGGGCTGCGACAGGAGGAGAGGAGAGGAGGGTGGAGAGAAAGATGAGTTAGACGCGGCGCGAGCGCAGCGCGGGGCGTGTCAGCCACGCAGGCAGCTTGCCCTTGGTGCGGGGCTTCGCGTCAGTCGAGCTTGCGAACAAGAAGTTGAACGCAGGCACGGGGGCGACGGACGGGGCAGTGGTGTGGGTCTGTTCTATTCGCATGTCCGTACCTTAGCAGAGGATCTTCGGTTTATGCAAACTAAAACCAGTAAATATTCGGTGAAGAGGCGCAATTCTCCCAAATATCGAGTCTTTTGGGCGACTCCGGCGCAAACAAGCCTACTGTCCACAGAGCGCCACATTGTCCAATAGGGGTCAGGCACGATCTGGACATTGGATGACGAGCCAGCTCGTGTATCAAATGTCCAGATCGGGTCTGACCCCTTCTGGACAATGTTGTTGACGTTAGCGGCGCGGTGCGGACCGGTTCATGGATCCTGCTCGGTGGACTAGCTGCCTACGGGCAACAAAAAAAACGACCCCAGAAATACGTTCGGCCCCGTCGATGACGGGGCCGAGACGAGAGGAGAGGAGAGGAGGGTGGAGAGAAAAGTGAGTTAGACGCGCTTCGAGCGGAGAGCGAAGCGGCGGGTGCGCACCTGATTCGCGGGGCGCTCGTGGTTAACGAGCTGCTCGGCGTTCGGGCGACTATGAAGGAGAGCGAGGGCTGCGAAGGGCTGCATGGTGTAGTTCCTGGTTGACGGGGGTGGTATTCCCGACGTCGTTCCTCTACACTACCAGAGGATATTCGGTTTTGGCAAGTAATAAGTCGTAAAGATTCGGTAACGGAGCCTATGCACCCGATCGATTGGCAAATCATCCAGATTTTGCAGGAGGACGGTAAGACCACGTATGGCGAGCTCGCCAAGCGGGTCGGACTCTCTCAGGCTGCGGCGCACGAGCGGGTCAAGAAGCTCGAGGCGCGCGGCGTGATCAAGGGCTACCGTGCTGTCGTCAACGCGGACGCGCTGGGCTATGGCGTCGTCGCGTTCGTCTTCGTGGACAACGCAGCCTTCGACATCCCGGACTTCACCGAGCGGCTGCAGTCGATCCCCAACGTTCTCGAGTGTCATGCGGTGGCCGGGGAGTGGGGCTACCTGCTGAAAGTGCGTGCCGAGAGCACACCGGACCTCGAGCAGGTGCTGCACAAGATTCGCTGCATTGACTCGGTCAATCGCACGCACTCGGTGATCGGTCTCTCGACGGCGTTTGAGACAACGCTGCTCCCCATGCCGGTCGTGGCAGACGGCGACGAAGAGCCGCCGCAGACCGTCAAGCAGAAGTAGGCGCGCTTAGTCCGACAGAGTAATCTCGCGTCGGCTGATCTTGCCGTCGTGAATTGCGAACGCCTTGACCTCAGGTGGCTCCGAGCCGAGGCTGACGATCAGATAAGCCGCATCCGGCCAGGCGGCGAGTTCGACGTCGGTACGCGAGGGGAAGGCCGGACTCTCGACGTGGCTGTGGTAGATGCAGACGATGTCTTCGTCGGCATCCTCGATCTCCAACACGATGCGCAAGAGATCCTGCGAGTCGATGTCGTAGAAGTACGGACTCGGCTGGCCGTTGATGGCGGGAAAGAAGCGCGTGGCTGTGCCGTCGCGTCCGCCGAGAATGCCACAGGCCTCGTTCGGTAGACCCGCCTTGGCGTGCGCGACGATCTCGTTCTGCAGCGCGCGCGGCAGTACGAGCGGCCCGTCGGCTACCACCAGAGTCGATCCTCCATCAGCTCTTCGAGATCCTCGCCCTCAGTCTCGTTGAAGAGATTGGCGGAGGCATAGCGCGCGCCACCGTCGGCGAAGACCGTGACGACGTTC
>Ga0194051_1001730_pt1 | contig 11205 bp, 14 predicted proteins | sample SepL2320m_MetaG_FD_161275 | JGI IMG/M metagenome (GOLD analysis project Ga0194051, IMG submission 161275) | Anoxic zone freshwater microbial communities from boreal shield lake in IISD Experimental Lakes Area, Ontario, Canada - Sep2016-L239-20m | ecosystem: Environmental > Aquatic > Freshwater >...
TAGCAAAGAAGAAGATGTTAAAAAATACTCTGAACAACTTAAGAAACAAGGGCAAGTCGAGTCACTTGAAGTTCGGAAGGAAGAATACAAAGAAAAAAGACAAAACGTTTCTGATGTAAGTTTAATTGGTGATGTTAAGCAAGACGCTGAAGATATGGGTGTGTCTGAAGACGAGTATAAAGCAATGGTTCGCGGCGATAAAGAAATTGATAAAAGTCTTAAAATATTTGATACACCTGAAGAATTTAAACAAGCTAAAGCCGATGAACAATCTTTGAAAGACAAGAAAAAAGAACTTGCTAGCGTAGAAAAAACGTTAGAAGCTAATCCTGCGTCTGCTGAAGCCAAGATAGAAAAAGACAGGCTTAGTAGCGAAATTATTGTGCTTGAAGCAAGTAAATCCGAACGCATGGAAAAAGAAGGATTAGATAGCAGCAAGGAAGAAGACGTTAAAAAATACTCTGAACAACTTGAGAAACAGGGTCAAGTCGAGTCACTTGAAGCTCGCAAAGAAAGGTACGAAGAAAAAAAACAAGAACTCTCTGACCAAGGTCTTACTGATGTGGAGGTTGAAAAACAGTTAGCGACAATGGCTAAGATAGAAGAAGAAAGTCAAAAACAAGCTAAGGAAGAAAAAGGAAAAGAACTGGGTAGCGACGCTATGAATAATTTAGCTGACGCCTTTGGTAAAGAGTCAGCGGACGAACGGCAAGAACTTAAAACAAAACTTGATGTTGGCGGTGAATCTAACAAACGAAATGTCGAAATGCTGAGTAGCACGCTTGACGAGGTAGATAAGCTTAAAGATAAAGAAGGAAAAGAAATTGTTGGAAAAGACGGAGAAACACTAACCAAGGTCCAAAAGCTAGATCATTTAACTGATGAGTATGCTACTGCCAAAACAGCCGAAGAAAAAAAAGCAATAGCCAATAAATATAACATGTCTGAAGAAACGCTTGAACGAACAATGAAGAAAACAGAGTTTCTTGATATAGCCGGTGAAAAAAAGCTTGACGAAAAAACAATGGCAGAAGGCTTGAAGTCTGTTAGCGGTCGAAACGTAGAAGAAGAAGTTAAAAAAGAAGAAGAGCGCACGATTCGAATTACAGGAGGTAATATCGAAGTCACAGGTGATATAGTGGGTACAGCTACCATTGGTGAACTAGCTGGCATATACGGATCAAGATAATAAGGAGCCAAGATGCCAGTAGTATTCTCTAAAAACACAGGTCGCGTGATTTCAGTTGCGGACAATGTAGCCGAAGGCGCAATATCTCTGGGCAACGTAGACGGCGATGGAGGTAAAATTTCGTTTAGCCAGCATAAAACAATCATTACTCAAGTTGGATTGTCGGCAGCAGGAAACTATCAGTTTCTGCACACGATTGGTAACGACGTATATGTATATGTTTTTGGTGATCGTATGGGCCAAGTGACGCTTCATGGCCTGAGCTTTTCAGCCGATTGTGCGGCAGGCAAAGACGAAAAAAGTCAGCACGGTTTTGAACTATTATACAAATGGTATGCTGCCAATCGAATTGCGGTCAGAAGGGATCCCGTGACTGTGACGATTGGTCTTGAAACTACATTTCAAGGGTTTTTAACTGCTCTTACAGCAACCGTGCAAGACCCTATGCACAGAACTATACAGTTTCAAATGACAATCGCTACTTTGCCAGAGGCAAAAGACACATGATAAATCATGCGCGTACGCTGCTTATGAACACGTCTGGGCAATCTGGTTATTTATCAAATTATCCAGGTGAAGAGTTGATTCCTAGTACGTACAGACAAATTGAGCTGCCAACTTATTTAGATGTGATTAGAATGCGATTGTTTGGAGCTAACCCAGATCGGGTCATGCTTAATTACAGAGTGGCTCAACTACTGCAATTGATTGCGGCTACTGAGCTGCAAGGTCATATTCTGGAACTGGATCCGAGATTAACTTATAGTACACCTCACGACATGGTGAACATTTCTGCGTTTAAAACACAAGTGCGAAGATTTTTTGGAGACGGGAATCTTAGCCTGATCGGACGCGATACTGCTCCAGACTCCAGCGGTAAGTCCATTTATGGCTATCAAGTCACCGTTTCTGGAGGTGACGTTATCACCGAACGAAAAGTATTTCCATTTGTTACGACAACCGAGTCAATAGCTCTGACATCTGGTCTAAGCCAAGAATTCAAATTGCCTTATTCAGATTACAGGTTTCGTATAAATACCGATCTCCCTGCGGGCTGGACAATTAGAGGCTTTGTTCGACCTCGATCATCGCTTGCTGAGATTGATCGCGGGTTGCGCAGTGTGGGTGAGCCTTATTTATTACAATTATTTGGCGTTTCTAACCTAGAACCGTATGCCACGTTTTATAATTGCTGGAAGCGCCATCCTGATTTTGCGTATCGTATTGGTGGATTAATTCTAGCCATGATCTACCGCACCGAGGAGCTTCGTAATGGGTCAACCTAATCACTGGGCAATGGTCGATTTTACAGGCGTAAATAATGGAGGAGCTAATGTATATGCGGATATATCTGGGCTAAAGGTTCCAGTGGCTCAGTTATCTATGACTTACGGTTTAAACGATATTCCTAACGCAAGCATTCAAATTCCAATGGGTCGCGATGTAAGGACCAATTATAAATCACCCATTTATAATCTTGTTGCAAATCTTGCACATATGTCAGAAGTTAAGATTTACTTAGAAGGACAATTGGGAGACTTCAATGCCGGGTCTGCAGATAAAAAAAATAAATGGTTTCCAACAATAGAAGAACCGGTAATAATTTTTATGGGTTATGTTTCTGGTGTAAGTTATAGGCGCTCATCTGGCCGTATCACGACGAGCATCCATATGGTCAGCAGACTTTTTGATCTTGCTTCATCTTCTGGCGGTAGTAAAGATGTTGTCCCTGGCTCACCAAATGATTTTATGATGCCGACGTTAATAGGCGGCTCCGGGACTTCGGCTGGAGATGCCGCAACTAAATTTTTAAACGATCTTCCAACTGATCTTGAAGACGATTACAGCAACGCGGTACTTAAATGTTTGAACTATATTTCAGAAAACAATCAGATTCAAACTCATAACGCTACTCTATGGTGTGGAAAAGGGTCACCACTGCCCGAAAAGAACGAACCAAATCTGCAAGCAAAAAATGTTATTAATAAATTTGGAAACTGGAACGGGATTGCTACATTTTCAAATGATCCGTATATGGGTAAGTATACCACCAAATACCCGCTAAAGGTGGACTCTGCGGCAACAATAGCAAAAGCGTCGACAACGATTAGTAACCAAATTTCAAACTCGCTAGCTTCGACTCACATGTTTGGCATGCTGGTAGGTTCTATACTACCTCCGTTTAGCTTTGGTATCGTGCCGATGGCCTGCGGTGCGATCATGGCACCATGTTTAACAATGGCCAAAAATCATCAAATTACGATTCCGACCTCAGATTATGTTGATTTTAATTTTAGCACGCAGAGTCAACGAGCTCTTGCTGGTGTTGGTGTACTTGGTAATTATTCGCTTGGTACGCTGACACCGGGTCAACCCAAGTTATGTTCTGGGGCTTCTTATGCTTCGAATGCTCCTAACGCCAAACACGGTATGTGGATGTTTGTTAATGCTCCTGAGTGGCTGGAGGACATGACAAATTCGGACCCTAAGGGTGTAAAAGGCGATGCAGGTATTAATAAGGTGCTAGCAAAACCAGGGCATGATGCAGTAGGTATTGATGAAAAAGCAGTCGAACGAGATGAATTAAAACAAGAAATTGAAGATACAAACGCCACGATGGAAAAGTTTGCAAAAATGATGTATATCAATCAAGCGTTGACAGGTCGTAATGGTACGCTTACGGGAAAGCTACGATTTGATATTGCGCCAGCTACCACAATAAAAATTAGTGCTGGACCGGAAGAAGCACTCTTTAATCTAACTACTGATATATATGCTTTTGTGTCGAAGGTGCATATTGTGATAAACGCTGAGCAAGCATCGGCAGCCACCACTTTTGATCTGACTAATTTGCGCACAGCCAACGAAAATTCCAACGGGCTTTCTTTTGATGAGCACCCGTTATTTGGAAAATCTTATTTTAAGTATGCACCAATTGTTCCTGAATTATCTTTGGACCCAGAAAAATGATGAATAGTGACTATCTTGAAGATACATATCGTCCGGCTTATGAAACTTGGAAACAGGATCAGACCCCGGAAGGTAATGCGACACTGCTGAATGCGATTGATCCGATTGTGCAAAAAGGCATTCAGATGTATGGCCCCGAAAGCCCATTGGCTGCCAGTCGAGGAAGATTGTTGGCTTTAGATGCCGTTCGTAAATACGATCCTAAGCGTTCACGACTCCAATCGCATTTGTTGAATCACATGCAAGGATTACGCCGTATTACTCAGCAACAGCACAGTGTGATTCGGGTTCCAGAACGCATTTTGATTGAAAGTCAAAAGCTCCGGAAGCACCATCAAGAGCTCACTGACACACTAGGACGAGAACCTTCCGACCCTGAACTATCTGATAGTTTGGGAGTTAACCCGGCCCGGATAGCTAAAATTCGTTCGTACCAACCCGGAATGAGCTCAGGCCAAGTTGCACTCTCTGGCGCTGAGCCAGCAACCCAAAGTTCTAACAGTCGGAATGCGGCTGCCGATATGTGGACTCGTGTTGTACACCAAGGGTTGAACCCGTTTGATCAACGTGTGTTAGAGTTGAGCCTAGGACTCAACGGAAATAAAAAGCTTTCAAACCAAGAAATTGCTAGTAGGTTAAATAGATCAGCCGGGGCAATTTCACAACGTAAATCGCAGATTCAAAATCTTCTGGATCAAGAACGGGATCTATCCCCCTTTATTTCGGAGTAACGCATGGCTGACGATGACAAACCAAAAGAAGCAACTCAAAAAGCAACAATCGATCCCAATCTTGAAGCGGTATTAACTCACTTTGCAAGAAGCAAAGAAGACGCTTATACCTCACGCACAGAGAACCATACGGCTGTAAAATGGCTACGCCCGGTTGTTGGTGAAGAATGGAGCGGTGAACTTCAAACTGAAGAAGATCTGATAGCAATACATAAAGCGTTTCAGACTGATGAGGCCGAGTCTAAATTGATTGAAGCGTTTACGGCTGAAACGCCTGGAATTTCCGGGGACGGTGTTGTTTTGCCGTTACAAATTGACTATATGATGCAGGCCGAGCGGGCCTATCGGGCACGGACGACTCAAAGTTTTCCAAGGGCTGTAGCACATGTTTCTTGCCGAGAAAAGGGTCACGGTCAAGCCGACGGTGTGTTCTTGGGACAGGCTATAAAATATTTCACTACGTTGATCTCGCAAGGGAGTGGGGGATAACATGCAAAATTTGCTTTCTTCTGGAATCAAGGATTATGTTGGGCGTACGGTCGATTATTTGGCATTTGATGGTGCTGCAATTTCCGGGGAATCAAAACTAGTTCCTGCTTTAGTCTTGCCTGGACAATCAGGAGCTTTAATCACAGGGATCGAAAAACTGGTTCAACGCTTTCTGCTGGAGTTCTTGACGGAACGCGGTTCATTGGGATATCAACTTAATCGTGGTACGTTTTTTATGTCGCGTATTCGTGCTGGATTTATCCGGACTTCTCAAAATCTATTTAGTGAGTTTGCAATTGCAAAAATAGATATTCGAAATGCGCTTGTAAGCGAAGAGTCCAGCACTGATCCTGCTGACGAGCGCTACGATGATGCCAACTTGTTATCGGCAACACTTTTTGGAGATGAGGCTACTTTATTAATCACTGTGCATAGTAAAGCAGGTGACTCTCGCAAAGTTAACTACCCGCTTCGCATATCTGCAATTTGAGGAATTCGAATGACTTTGACTATCTCTGATTTTGAAGTTCCAGCACTTAACCAGCTTAACACTGACGACGTGCAACAGTTGTTAGACCGGCTGGCAACCCAGCTACAGGAACTCAATCCAAGCTTGGACTTAAAACGAGGAGTGTTTAAAGACACGTTAGTGTACTACCACGCGGTGCTAGAAGCTGCGATTCGCACCAATCTTCAAAGATATCAATCGGCGAGGAGTCTACAACAAATCGAAGCAGATCCGACATTGGCTGATGACAATGTGGTCAATGAAGTTTTGTCGAATTGGGGGGTGACACGTAAACAAGGGACTAAAGCCACTGGGGCAATAACAATTGAAATCACATCTGCTCGATCAGTAACTGTACCTTTTGGACTGACTTTTTCGGCTGCTGGGCGCAGCTACATTTCAACAGCAAGTTTTGTTTCTAGACCTGATTCAAATCAAGTGTCAGGTGTCAACGATCGACTTTTGACTTTGTTAAGTAATGGTAATTACGCATTCACTATAACTGTCGAAGCTGTCGATGTAGGCAGCGAGTTCATACTTAACGCAGGAGATCTGATCGTTCCTACCCGTACGATTGCTGGCTACGTTACGAGTTACGCGGTTGACTCATTCTCTGACGGCATAAACACAGAGACTAATTTGCAATTGCTAGAGGAACTTCAATTAGGAATATCGGCTAAGGCCCTGTCAAATCGCACTAACATGAGATCTTATTTAAGATCGGTTATAGCGTTTGCATCAGTGACTAACCAATCAATAGTGGGCTATGGCGATCAGGAAATGCTTCGTGACCAGCATACAATTTTTCCGATATCTTTCGGAGGTCGAGTTGACTGGTATATCCGTGGGCAACAATCGCTTCAGCGTACTTTACGTGAAATTCAAGCCACTTGCATTTCAATTGAAGGCCAGACCAGTACTTGGCAGTTTTCAATCAATAAAAACTTCTCTCCTGGATTTTACGAAATCTCCAAAATTCGAAGATTCGTGGACAGCGGTTTAAATTCCGGATTTGAAATTGTGCTAGATGACCGTGACAACGATTTAACTGGCGATGAATTTATTCCCGATATCACTACTGTAGCTGAGGGGGCATATTCTGCGTATCAGACCACCACAATTAGATTTGTCAATACTGTTACTTCCACAGTCGGGCTGACCGTAGGAGCTGTTGCTGTCTACGTATTTGATATAACCGGAACACCGCTGATACGTGAAATTCAAGATCTGATTGCTAGTCGCGATATACGCAGCTATGCGGCTGATGCGCTGATCAAGGCTCCAGTGCCTTGTTTTGTGCAAATCAATCTTGTAATCAATAAAACGGCTGGTGATGCTGACCCGGATATTAACGGAATTCGAAATAGCATCGTGGCTGTAATTAATAAAACCGATTTTATTGGTCGCTTATACGGTTCCATAATTGTAGACGCCATACATAATTTCCTGAAAGACAATTTGTCGGTGACTCAAATAGACATGCTAGGTCGTATCCGAAATCCTGATGGTACAGTACAATATTTAAGAGATTATGATGTCTTGGTAATACCGGAACAGCCGGAGAAAATGGTTACAGCTAAAACTGTGCAATTTTTTACAGAGGTTGATCAGGTGACGGTAAGCGTAGCGTCTACAATTCCAACCGCGAAGTAGCAAAGGTGTAAAATGACAGTTGATGCCAAAGGGCGATCCGAGGCAATTCGTTTATTTAAAAAAAACGGAATGGAAAGCCTGACACGTCAAGAAATGAAATTCGCATTTGATTATTTACTTTTTTTTGGCTACATCGGTGTTGAACTGGTCAAGAATGTGTCTTATGAAGACCTCATGCGCAGTGTTAAAAGTTTCCAACATATGTTTGGGCTTAAGCAGGACGGCATAATTGGAAATAAGACCGTGCGTGCTATGGAGTGTCCTCGCTGTGGCTGTCCAGATCATATCGATCAGTCTAATAAGCAACACATCCAATTTTTGCGGGCTCAAGAGATTACCGCTGGGCACAAGGACAGATGGAACAAACAGGGTTTAAAGTATTTTATTGCCGATTATGTCGGAGGGACAGTAAATCGCAATAATCAAAAGCAAATTGTGGCCACAGCATTTAATTCGTGGGATGATATCTGTGGCTTGAATGTCGCCGAGGTCAAGACTGAGTCCAAGGCAGATATTATAATTTCATCTGGTCGGGGTATAAAAAATAATTTTGATGGTCGGGGCGGAACGTTAGCATGGGCATATTTGCCAACAGGTAACGACAACCAACAACTGACAATGAAATTTGATCTCGATGAGACATGGGTAACTGGGCCTAAACAGCGAGGCATTCAAATGTTGAATGTAGCTTGCCACGAGTTTGGCCATCTTTTAGGGTTGACTCACTCAAAAAAACCAGGAGCGCTAATGGCTCCCTACTACAATCCGTTCATAGCCACACCGCAACAGGATGATGATATTGTGCGAGTGCAGAAACTGTATGGTCCAAACCAAAATTCTGCTATGATGCGTAAACCCCGAAAAAACCTGTCCGTAGAATTGCATGCAGGTCAACGAATGACCATCATCTGCAAATAATAAGGAGAAATAACATGCTTCTGGCGCAACAAGTCACTTTAGATTTCGGTTACGCTGCATTTCTAACAAGATATCTGCTAGCGTTTGGGCTTCTTACCGTATTTGGTTTGGTTTTTGCACCCACACTAATTCGGTCAATTTTTACGTTGTTAGGTGCATCCCAAGTCAGCGGAGCAAAGTTAACTCCTAAACCCAAGACCAGTTTGAAACGTCGCGATACAGATCGGAGCAGCGATACTCCACCACCTTCTGGATTTGCCGAACATCTAATCATCATCGAGTTTGCGGCCCCTAATGCGTCTCCTCAAGTTTGGTGGGAATACGCAAAAGCCGAAATGACTGAGGCTGAGGTTGCCTTATCCGAAGCTAAACTAGCCCGACAAGCCCCACCTTCTGCTGCATAATATTCTAAGGAAATTCCTATGAAATCGTATTATCTTGGTGTGACATGTGGAGTTTTAGGCCTTGTGTTATTGATTTGGCCTGCGACTGAGACCGTAAAACCTAAGCCAGTTGCACCAGATGTGGTTGGAAAAGCGTTTGACATCTACGAGCAGCTATGGCGAAAACTCGCACAGGAAGCAGCGGACCGGATAGACGCTGGAGAGTTCACGAATGATCGTGATGTGTGGGATTTTTTAGCGCAAGGTCAGGAACCCGCGCGTAAGATTGCGTTTGAGGAAATAGCCAAAAGTGAGCAAGACTATTTTAACAAACAAGGTGGGTGGTCTGCTCTAGCTCATTCCAAAATGTTAAGGAGTTACGCAAAATGACCGATGAACATTTGATGACTGGTGACTGGGCACAGGAGAGCGAGGATTACGACTTTCTTTCAGCTCTCCCCCCTGTTCCCATGGATGACGAGATCTGGAAAGCATTCCAGCGACCAGCCGACATCGACATTGATTGGCACCATACTGAGAACCAAGGGTCTATCGGTAGTTGCCAAGGTCATTCTTTAAGCTCCGTGCTTGAGCGGTTGGCATTTGTAGGTGGGGACAAAATACAGCTATCTGAGATATTCGCCTACTTGGGAACACAAAAAATTGACGGGCTGCTGGGGTCCGACAGAGGCTCGACAATTTCAGGCGGCTGTAAGCTGGCGGTCGATGTGGGTTGCTGCTTGGAATCACTCACTGGATATCCGCGCAGTTACCCAGGACGAGCTGAGCGAGAACGTATTTTATCTGGGTCAAACTACGAAGCCGCGGCCATTTACAAAGCTAAATCGGCATGGAAAGTACCCGACGATCACAACGCTCTTTTAGACTTCATAGGCGGTGGCGGCGGAGTAAATTTTGGAATTACTTGGTACAGCGGGATGATACCTCGCGACCGGATTGTGCAATCATATAATCCCGGGCGTGGCGGTGGCGGGCACGCTATGTGTATTTTGGGGTATGATTCTGAGGGTAATCTGAGAGCAGCTAATTCACACTCTGACGGCCCTTACTTGATCACAGCTAAAGCTTGGCACCAGATAATGCAGAGTCGTTCCACAGCTGCAATCGGGCTAATGGGAAATCCTGAGGCCAAGCCTGTCAATTGGTACGAAAATTCACCGTATTATAAAATTAAAGAAAAATGAAACAGGGCTCTACTCTGATCGAACGGCGCTACCCACAGACAAACCTTTAACCGGTGTAACCTCAAGGAAAACCCCATGACTAATTTGAAATTTTGGCCTGTAATTGGCGGTATTTTGTTTTCGATCGTCTTTGGCATCTTCGTAGTTGCCGTATCGACTATTAGCGACGAATCGGTAAATGCTCAGCCTAATTCTCCAGCGCCAATTAGTGCTGATACGCTGGTACGTTTTAATAAAGAACTTGAAACTGTGATAAGAACGCAACACAAAGAAGAACTGGCTGCAATCAGCGAGCAGCGAGAAACACTAGACCGGATTGAACGTGCAATATTCAAGCTGTCGTTACCTGCAGCGATTAAGGCACCCGCAGTAGCAAAACGAAATCAACCAGTTAAAACATACAAAAAATCAACCAGGTTTTATTACGCTACTCCAAAGCGGCGTACTTTTTTGCCTCAGATCACACAGGACAAGTGCGTTAATGGGATATGCCCAAAGTGATAAATTATCCTATACGTATGGAACCACAAGTTTACGAAATGCTTCACAGTCTCATTTCCTGTGGAACTGTGACATTAGACGGAAAAGCGATCGACTTTACTCCGGTGCAACAAATCGCTATCAGTAACGGAGTAATGACTTTTACCCCTCCCGCACGAATCACAGCCGATGTCGGTCCGATCTCCCTCCGGACTACGATTTCGTCGCTGACCGTGCGGGCCGGGGGTATTAAGATAGAGGTGGATAACTCACCTATCGATCTGGAGCTCCGACCAAAATGAACTGGAACGCTTGGACTGAAGAACTTTGTGAGGCTAATGGCTGCGGACAAGATCAGATACTACAAGCAGGTACGGACCGACGTCAAAAACGAAAGCTAGAGAAGAAGAAACGTGATATTCACGCGGCAGGAGAAGCAGTGCGACAGGCTTACGAGGCAAACCCCACGGGGAGTCGCGAGCAAGTCAGAAGTCAAGCGTACAAACTTATTACTGGCAGCGTGATCCTGATAATTTTGTTGCAAGTCCTGCTGTCGGTCTTGATCAAATACGCCATCGAATGGTTCTTGGATCGCATTTACAATCCATAGGAACCCGAATGTGGCACTCTACCGCTATCCCCAGAACGATTTTGATCGTTCAGACGTTTTGCTGAACGT
>Ga0194051_1001731_pt1 | contig 11194 bp, 11 predicted proteins | sample SepL2320m_MetaG_FD_161275 | JGI IMG/M metagenome (GOLD analysis project Ga0194051, IMG submission 161275) | Anoxic zone freshwater microbial communities from boreal shield lake in IISD Experimental Lakes Area, Ontario, Canada - Sep2016-L239-20m | ecosystem: Environmental > Aquatic > Freshwater >...
TGCTGCTGCGGGCCGAGGGTGTCGCCTCGTCGTATGTCGAGGGCATCACCGCACCTGTGGTCGACATCGTGCTCGCTGAGGAGCACCTCGGCCAGCACGCCGCGACATCTGCCACTTGGGTGGCATCGAACCTCGATGCCGTGGCAGACGCGGTGGCCAGCGCCTATGGGATGGACGCTTGTTCGGTGGAGTTGTTATGCCAGTGGCACCGCACGCTCATGGCGGACAGTCCCACTCCCGAACGGTATGTGGGGGTGCTCCGTGACGAGCAGGGCTGGATCGGGGGAACCAGCCCCTTGGACGCGCATCTGGTGACTCCCCCTCCCTCTGCACTGGCTGCTCTGCTCGAGGATCTCGTCGCCTACGCAAACCGCAACGACATCGACCCTGTCGCCCAGGCCGCTGTGGCTCACGCCCAGTTCGAACTGATCCACCCATTCGCCGATGGAAACGGCCGGGTCGGTCGAGTGCTGGTGGCCTGGCTACTGACCCGTCGACTGGATCTGGTGGTGCCTCCACCGGTGAGTGTGGCCATTGCTGCTGATGTAGCTGGCTATGCCGCCGGGCTGGTGCTGTTTCGGCTCGGGGATCACCGGCGGTGGATCGGGTGGTTTGCCAACGCGGTGGCCAGGGGCGGCAAGGCGCAGCGTTCCCTCATCACCCATGTCGAGGAGCTCGCCGTGCAGTGGCGGGAGCGTCTGGCGACGACGGGTAGATCGATACGCAGTGATGCCGCCGTCTTTGCCACCATCGACCTGCTCCCCCGCCACCTCGTCCTCACCTCGAGGACGCTCGTCAATGAACTGGGCATCTCCCCCAAGGCGGCACGGGCCACCCTGCAGCGGCTGGGTGCAGTCGGCATCCTGACCGAGTACGGAACAGTCCGCAGCGGGACCGCCGGCCAGCCGGCCGCGCTCTTCGTCTCCCGGGAGTTGCTCGGTCTGGCCGGGTCGAACCCGTTGCGGTAGCCGGGGGCGGTGCGGTCCTCCTAGCGGGTGGCGGGTGATCCGTCGGACCCATGCGGCCACGGTGAGAGCGGTTCGCAGCGTTTGAGCCAGCAGAGAGGTGGGTGTTGTACTTGCAGCCCGCTTGCTGCACCTACATGGTATCTCTAAAGATAGTATCTTCCAAGATACTATCAATGAGGTTTGTAGTTGGAACGGGGATCCGAGAGGAACGCTGGTGGCTCGATTTGTAGGTCGGACCAAGGAACTCGATGCCCTGCGCGCTGAGCTAGGTCGTGTGGCGTCCGAGGTCTCGACCGGAAAGCCTGGGCGCTGTCTGTTCATACGAGGAAGACGGCGTGTCGGCAAGAGTCGAATGATCGAGGAGTTCATCGACGCGGCGGGCGTGCCCGCGCTGTTCTTTACGGCGTCCGGGCAAGGGGACCGAGAGTTCGAGATCTTCTCCAGGGAGGCTGCAGAGTCATCTCTTCCTCATGCGCACGTCTTCTCGGGAGTGACTCCTCGTGATTGGGACGGATGCCTCGGCCTATTGGCCTCGGCGCTCGATGAGCACGAACCGTCCGTAGTAGTCATCGACGAGTTCCCTTATCTGGTGGGCGACAGTGCGAGTACCGAGGCGTCGTTTCAGAAGTACTGGGACCGTCACCTGTCCTCCAAGGCAGTCCTCTTCATCCTCGTCGGTTCTGACCTGGCGATGATGGAAACGCTCAATACCCATGGTCGGCCTCTGTTTCAGCGGGGCACCGACATGGTCGTCCCCCCGCTGTCTCCCTCCGAGGTCGGGAGCATCATCAAGGCGCGCACAGCGGCGGATGCCTTCGACGCGTACCTCCTCACGGGCGGCATGCCCATGCTGTGTGACGAATGGCCTCGAGGAAAAGGGGCAGAGGCCTACCTCACTGCAGCGGTGGGAAGTGCTGCATCAATGTTCGTGACTGGCGCGATCCGAGTGCTCGAGGCCGAGTTCCCTACCGAGGCCCAGGCGCGCGACGTCCTCAGTGCGATCGGTACCGGTGAGCGCACGTTCACCAACATCGCCAGGTCAGCGGGCGGGCTGCAGCATGCGAGCCTGAATCGTTCGCTCGACATTCTCGTGGCCAAGCGGATCGTGACCAAGGAACTTCCGCTGTCGACGACACCGAGCCGCGAGGCGCGCTATCGAGTCTCCGATCCTTATCTCCAGTTTTGGTTGCGCTTCATCGGGCCGCACCTCTCCGAGATCGATCGGGGTCGGGGGGACCTCATCGTCAAGCGCTTCAAGACGAACTGGTCGACGTGGAGAGGCAAGGCCGTTGAGCCAATCGTCAGGGAAGCACTCTTCCGCCTGGCACCGTTTGGTTCGATCGATGCCAACACCATGGGGGGCTACTGGACGCGCAGCAACCGCCTCGAGGTCGATCTCATCGGTGCCGATCGATCTCCGATTGCACAGACGATCACCTTCGCAGGCTCGATCAAATGGCGCGATACACAGCCGTTCAATCAGAACGACCTCACCGAGTTGGTGGGCCAGACATCAGGGGTTCCCGGCGTAGACGCAACCACACCACTCGTGGTGGTCAGCCGCTGCGGCACCACGACGAAGGGGGCGGCCGCCTCCTTCGATCCTGAGGACCTCTTGGCGGCGTGGCCGTGACGTTTGCCACCGGGGCCGCTCTGGCGCTTCATCGACGACGAGTTCGAGTGATCAGTCAGCCACTAGAGCGGCAATGTCGCTGACCATGAGCATCATCGTGTGGTCATCGACCGGGGACGGTTCGAAGTCGAAGTGGAGATAGAAGCGGCGGGCATCCTCGTCCATGGCGTGCACGAGAAGCACGCGGACACCTACGAGCTCGGCCACTTCGAGGCTCTTCACCAAGAAGTGCTTGAGGAGTGCTGACCCCAGACCGGTGGCCGCGTGCGCCTCGTCCACCGCCAGCCGTCCGAGCAGCAGGGCCGGAATCTCCTCAGGCTGATTCCGTCGAATACGGGAGGTTGCCTGGCTGCGGATGAGGAAAGCGGCAGCCGAGGCGTAGTACCCGACGACGCTCCCCTCGTCGTCCACGACCACCCAGGTGCGGCTGGTGCCGGTCTGCTGGTTGGTGGCGGCCCGTTCGACGATCCAGCGGTCGAGTGCTGGCTTGCCGCAGCTAAAGCCGACTGCTGCGTGTTCGTCGTTGAGGAGAACGGGGGGCGAAAACGGCAACTACTGCTCGAGCACCGACAGATTGGCGAGGAGCATGCCGAGTCGTGGCTTGGTGACCGGCGGCGCAGAGAGCCTCACCTGCAACTCGGCCCATGCGGCATCGTCCACCACGAACACCCGTCGGTCGGCCAGATCGGCTTGGGCGGCTTCGACAATTCGGCGGACCACGTACTCCGACAGCTGCTCGCCTCGGGCTTCCGCTGCACTGCGGACGACCTCGTCCTGGTCGCGGGTCAGGCGGACGGCGATCCGCTCCGTCTTGGCCGTCCGGGACTCTCCCGCGCTCTTCATGGTCCTATTGTACGCCTAATAGGCCTACAAGTCATCTCGTGCACTGCTCCCACGGCAACCTCCCCTACTCCTTTTTTTCGAGCGCCTCTCGCACGGCCAGCCAGCTGGCCACGCCGATGCTGGCGGTCAGCACGTCCTGGTTGCGGGCCGTGGCCAGCATCTGCTGGACGGCCGCCACTTCGACCAGCGTCGGAGGCCGGCCCAGTTCGCCGTGGAGCTGAGCAGCGATCTCTTGAGGTGTCGGAACCGGAGTCAGGGCCCGGTAACCGGCCTGGGCTGAGTCGCCCAAGAACTGCGTGTACGACAGAACGACGATCCCCAGCCACAGCACGGCCAGATAGATGAACGCATACTCGCCAATGTGGTTCACCAGTTGGCTCGACATGTCCAGATACCGCAGCAGAAAGTAGACGGCCCCATCGACCAGCAGCACCACGATGGCCAGGACCGTCGACCGGTTGCGGAACCGCCGCCACGCCGACGGTGACCCGTCCGACGATGCAGACGACACCGAGGCAGGCGACACTGAGGCAGCCGGCGATGGAGGAGGCACGACCTCGTGGACGGGTTCCTCGGCAGAACGCCTCCACGGCTCGATCTCCGTTGAGTCCCCGGGATCACTACCGGGACCCAGGCCTCCTCGGGTGGTGCTCCAGTGGGGTGCCAGGCCCTCGGGGGCCCCGCACACGACGCAGAACTGCGTCCGGTTGTTGTCGAGTGACGCTCCGCAGCGAGTGCATACAGGTGGAGTCATCGATCACTGTCCTTCCGCGTAGGCCTGCATCACCGGTCGTGGTGCAGGTTGTGGTCCATCAGGTAGAGCGCGCCCAGAGTCAGGCCGGTGGTGAGCAGGGCTTCGTATCTGGCTGAGGTGAGCATCTGATGGACGGCCGCTACCTCGACCACCGATGCCGGTCGACCCCACTCGGCCTCGAGCAATGCCGCTATCTCGGCGGGCGACGGCACCGGTGTGGTGGCAGTGGTGAACTCGTCGCCCAGCGCCTGTGAGAACCGGACGGCGAACACCGCACCCCAGAACCCGATGACGGCAGCGATGCCGGCCAGTACGAATCCAGCAGCCACCGTCGACTGTCCCCCATCGGGTCCGCTGGCCAGGACGGCCCCGATGGCGAACAGCGCCACCCCGCCCCCGGTCCACCACAGAGCGAAGGTGCGCTTGGCTGCTGGCGACACGATGGGATGCCGAACCGTCCGCCACCACTGAGAGAAGCACCAGATGGCGGCGCCGATCCCGACGAGGACCAGCAGATCTGCCGCACTGCTGGGCACGTGGAACACGAGCCGCACCACCACTTCGCCAACGGCTAGGCCGAGTGCACCTACACCCCGGGCGAACCAGGTCGCCGCTTCTGAGCCACGAGGATCTGAGCCACGAGACGAACCGTCAGACGACGAACCATCAAGCATGGCTGCCCCCTTCCGCAGATCCAACAGACCGGTGGCGAGGGTCAGGGAACCACGACCGATAGTGGCGGGAGATCTCTGTTCCGCGAGCATCGAAGTCCTGCTCGACCACTTCGGTGGCAGCCTCGGGACGACACGGGTAGCCGAAGGCGTAGAAGTAGCGCTCTGACACCACCGCATCAGGGTGCGCCCCAAGACGAGCCCCGGGCACCCAACCCGGCTGATCGGTCGGCCCGCGTTGGGGGGTGATTCCCACACCGAGGAGAAACCGCCTCTCCCGGGCCCGGACGGTCCGAACGTTGTCTGGCACCTGGGACCGGTCGGACAACAGGACCTGGCGGGCCCACTCGGGACTCCGATAGCGGGCAGCCCGCCAGGCCCCCACCTCCTCGATGCAGGTGATGAAGACCGGGTCTACCCACGAGAGGGCCTCGGCGCTCGAGGTGATCCCAACCGCGGCCCAGCGCTCCAGATCCGCCAACGAACGCACGCCGGCCCGGGCCCACTCGCCAGCACTGGCCACATCGGTCACCCCGGCCTCCCACCAAGCGGCCACTTCTTCGGGCCGGGTCACCCCGACGGAGAGCCATCCTCCCAGGCAGCCTCCGGTGTGGACACCGACGGCCTGCCAAGGGGCGACGCCGGACCGGGTGATGCCACCGGGCAGGTGGCGGCCGGCGGACAGCCACGACCGGGCTACATTGCCCGACGAGGTCGCCTGCAGCCAGTCCTCGACTGCCTCAGGGCCGACGCCGCCGCTGATGTCGATGCCACATCGCACCCACAACAACACGTCGTCGGCATCGATCGCCCCGGCAGACAGCCAGCGCACTACGTGGGCCGGGTGGGTGACCCCGAGCTTGGACCACAGCAGTGCCTCGGTGCCCGAACAGACCCCAGCCGCCAGCCACTGCGCTGTCTCTTGGGGCAAGTGCGCGCCCAATGCGCGCCAGCCAGCGACTTCAGCTGGTGTGTCGACGCCGAAGTCGAACCACTCCTGGGCGCCAGCCACTGTCTGGCCAGCCGCAACCCACTGCCTGGCGGTCAACGGATGACAGCCAGCGCGAGCCCACGGGCCCGCCGAGGTCGGAGTAGCAAAGCCGCGGAGCTTCCAGTCCAGGACCTTCGTCCATACATCCCAGCCAACTGCAGCGGGCTCGCTCGCTGACACGACGCGCAACCAACGCTTGGCCATCCGAGGGCTGGTGACCCCTGCGCTCTGCCAGCCTGCATAGAGAAACGGGGCCGTAACTCCCAGGCGCACCCATGCGACCCGGTCGGCGGCCGAAGGGACCTGACTGCGCAGCGACCGCACCGCACCTTCGGCAAGGCTGCAGGCGGTGGCCGGGCCTCCCAAGGCCTCGAGGACATCCTCCACCACCTGGTCGTGATCGTGGAGCACGCACCGGACCCGCTGGCGGGCATCGACGCGGATCTCCACCCGATGGGTGTCCCCGTTGCAGGCCACGGGCAGCTCGAAGGTTTCGATCATGTCGATCGCCTGATCACCACGGTCCGAGCCCAAGACGGAACACTGGACTCGCAGCAACTGTCCTCTTCGCCGATGAGGCCGACCACCACCGAGGTACCGCGAGGAGCGACGGCGGGCCACGGGGTGCAGCCGTCGGTCAGGACCACCACGACGTGGGGCCGCGGCCGCAGACGGGTGGCGGCCTCGATCCCGACCCGCAAGTCGGTGCCTCCCCCACCCGTCAGGTCGACGTCGCAGGCGCGGGCGGCCAGGGTGATGGCCCCGACCTCGGCGTCGCACGCCAGCACCGGCACCCGGCGGGTGGCCAGGCCGGCCCGGTCCAAGATTCCGTCAATTTCGCCCAGGGCGTCGGACAGCTCCTCGGCACCCATCGATCCGGAGGTGTCGACCACCACCGCCACTTCGGGCGAGGGGCGGAACAGTCCGGGCAGAATCACACCGGGCAAGGCGGCCGAGCGCCTCGATCGGCGGGCGAAGGTGAAGTCGGACGAACCGGCGGTCCGCTTCAGCGCTCGGCGGATCACGGAGGCCAGGACCTTTCGCCAGTCGACGGTTGCCGGGGCGACTTGGGCCCACAGCAGCAGGCCAGCGGGCACGGTGCCGAACTCCTTGGCGTGGGCCACCACTGCGTTGGCGGTACACCGGCGCACCAAAGCAGCGTCGGCCGGGTCGAGGGCAGGGGCGTCGTCGTCGGTCGCCTCCCACGGACGGGCCTGGCCGTGGGCGGCGCTGCCGCAGTCGATGGTCCGGGGACGGGTGGGGGTGCCGGAGGTGGAGGTGGAGCCACTTCCTGCATCGCTGTCGGAGTCGGTTCCGGAGGCACTTCCTGCATCGCTGCCGGAATCACTTCCTGCATCACTCTCGGCTCCCTCGCCGGATCCCTCCTCGCCCTGGTCGTTGGTGCCTCCATCGGCGTCCTGGCCCGCCGGACCCTCGATGGCTGCATCGTCACCGTCGGAGCTGTCATCGTCGTCACCACCGTCGTCCGGTGCTGGTTGGCGAGTCAGGAGGGTCAGATACGTCTCGGCCAGCTGGCTGTCCTCCCAGCCGAAGTCACTGGGCAGTCTCGGAGGTTCGGCGAACCGGCCGCCGTCGGCCACCAGGTCGTCGTCGATCTCACAGTCGGCCACCAGGTTCCACTGGTCGGACCAGATATCGGCAGCACCGGCCTCAACCCCGCGGCGGGCGTGGTCACGCAGCAGGTGGCCGAGGTGGTGCACCAGGGCTGTGCCCAGCTGTGCGGTGGTCAAGGTGGCCACCACCTCCGGGTCGGCGTATACGCGCCACCGAGAATCAGCGGTGACGGATCCGATGTCTGGTCGCTCCACCAAGGTCAAGGCGAAGAGTCCGGTGGCGAAGTAGGGGAAGCGCTGGGCGGCCCACAGCCGCGCCCCGGCCAACCGCACCCCCGTGGTCGAGGAAGCGGTGGTGGAGGAAGCAGTGGGGGAACCAACAGAAGGTGCAGTGATCGTCATCCCGTCCCCTTTCGCAGGAGCCCGGCAGTGCGCAGCACCGGGGCCAGCGTTGCGGCGGCCGGAGGTGCCACCGCACCATCGGGACGACAGGTGGCCAGCGCACGGGCCGCAACCGCGGCTACGTCGGGATGGGTCGAGGCTGCGCCGCCCACGACCTCCCAGGCCGCCTGCCACCGCTCCACGGTCGGGTCGGCCACTACGGCCGCCGCCACCCCGGAGAGGACGGCAAGGGCTCGGTCACCCCGGGCCGGCAGCACATACCCGGACGGGTCGGCCAGCAGCACCTCGGGATCGATCAGGTCGCACTCGGCGGTCCAGGTCAAGAACTCGATGGCTGGACCTTCGCCGACACTTCCCACCACCAAGGAGGCCTTGGTCTCACTTGATGCCCCGGCAGCACCGGCCGCGGCCCACAGGCGGGCCGCCTGGTCCCAGGAGCGAGGGCTCGGCCATGCCAGTCCGGCAGCACCGGCCTCGGGTACGGCCAGCAGCAGGCTGGGTCGGGCCGAGATGAAGGCAGCCAGCAGTCCCCGGGCTGCCGGCAGCCCGACCTCCCACCCGGGCGGAAGCGTGGGCAGGTGGGGTGCAGGCCAGCCACCGATGAGGCCTCGGGCGAAGCCAGCGGCATCGGCCGTCCAGGTGAGATGGCAGAACCGGTTGGCCAGTGGTGCGGCCAAGTCCCAGCCGTCGGCCGCCTGCTCGGGCGGGTTGGCTGCGGCCACGATGCGGACCTCGTCGGGCAGGGTGAGGTCGCCAACGGTGCGCTCGAGCACCACCCGCAGCAGGGCGGCCTGGACGGCGGGCGGCGCCGTGGTCAGCTCATCGAGGAAGAGCAGCCCCGATCCGACATCGGCCAGTCGACGGGCCCAGGCCGGCGGGGCCAGTGAGACCCCACCGTCGGTCACCACGGGCAGACCGGAAAAGTCGGTGGGGTCGTGGATGGAGGCCACCACCACCTCTAAGTGGAGGGCCCAGAGTTCGGCCAGGGCTCGGACCACAGAGGTCTTGCCCGAGCCGGGGGGTCCCCACAGGATGGTGGGGGTGCCGATGGCGGCAGCTATGGCCAGCGCCTCGGTCGTTGTGTCGTTGGTGCTCATGGTGTTGGGTGTCCTTTCGTGAGAGTCGTGGGAGTGGCTTCGATGTGAGAGTCGGAAGTGGGTCAGGTGGCAGTCAGAGCCGGTGCTGTGCGCGGTGCCTGCGCCCTACGGCACCGGTCACCAGCACGGCGATCCACCGAGGGGACGCGGGGTCCGGGCCTCCTCGATGGTGGGGTCGGGGTCGCTGGCGTGGTCATCGCCAGACGTCACGGCCGGTGTCAGGGGAGCCAGTGCGCTCGGGTGGCCCGTTCGACGCTCGTACTCGCGTCCGATGGTGTGGAGGGAGGCCCAGCCGCACTCGTGGGCGGCATCGCCCACGCACGGTCCGACCCCGGTGTGGAGGATGCGGTCGCTCTCGTTGGCCGCCTCAGGCCCGACGCTGAGCTCCCACAACCACGCGCCGGAGTTGGTGGCCACCACCCGCAGGGCGAGCGAGGTGGTGCCGTCGCGTCCGTCCGGGTAGCGCCATGGTGACTCCACGGTGGCCACGTAGGTCTCCACGGGGCCGACCTCGGTGACCCAGTCGAGCTCGAGAGCGGTATGGCCGTAACAGCGCCAGAACCGTTGGAGGTCGAGATCGAGCACCAGTTGGGTGAAGAGGTACTCCTGGTCGACCCAGTCGGAGCGGACGGCTCGGAGGTACTCGCCCAACAGGACGTTCTGACCCGACGGGACGCCGGCCCGATCGAGGTGGGCCTCCACTACCTTGCGGCCTCGGCGGTTGATCCCGAAGGACTGGCCGACGAAGTACTGCAACTTGGCGGCGGCCGTGCGCTCGTCTTGGCTGGCGTCTTCGCCGGGCTCGTCCGGCAGTCGACTCACCTCAGTGTGTCGACCGAGTGGGATGGCGGCATGTCCGTGACCCCGGTTGATCGACTGGGTCCAATACACGCAGGTCGAGCAGAACCAGAGAGCGAAGGGATCGGAGGCATCGACCACCTCGGCTCCACAGCCCCGGCACACCTCGGCTATCCGGTTCCAGGCGACACCGGTGGCATCGAAGGCCTCCTCGGCCAGGACGCAGCGTTCCCACTCCGAGGCGCAGTCGCACAGCTGGCGCTGCCAGGGCTCGGGGCCCTCGCCGAAGAGGGTGTGGCAGGTGCCGCAGATCGACAGATGGGCAAGGTGGGGACGCCCGGCGAGTGGATCGGAGTTGCTGGTTTCGGTGGTGTTGGAGGGGCTGGTGGGGTCAGTGGTCTGGATAGTCATTGTGGGGTTCCTTTCAGGAGCCGAGGGTCGGTGTTGAGTGGGTGGTCGGTGTGGGGTGGTCGGTGTTGGGTGGTGTTGGTGGGTGAACGGATCGCCGAGTGAGCCGGCGGTCAGAGGAGGGTCAGTTGCACGGGTCCGTCCGGATCGGCCCGGGCCGGGAGCAGCCACGGGCGCACCTCCGGGTCGGCCAGCTCTTCGAGGCACCGGACGAGATGGTCGGCGGCCGCTGTGGCCAGGTGCTCGCCACCCCAGACGTCGAGGTGAGCCAGGGCGGTGACCAGTGACGGGTCGAGTCGACTGCCGGCTGCGCTGAGGTCGGCCAGCGCCGACTCCAGGCGGAGTGCCAGTCCCCTTCGTGACGGTTCCGATGCCACGACCTGGTCGGGCACGAGGTCGAAACGTGCACTGCCGGCGGGGTGCTCGAGCCGAGCTCGTCGGGATGCGCCACATATGTCTGGAGTTGTAGATGGGGTCAGCTGTGCGTGAATGGTCATTGTGGGGTTCCTTTCGAAAGATGTGAATGGAGTTGGTATCTGTGGGGTCGACAAAGAAGATCAATCGAGAGCGGTTGACCATCTATGTCGGGGATGGGGAGGCAGCACTCAGGCCTGAGAGGGCCTGCGGGGACGCACTCGGCGCCGGAGAGAAGTGCTGGTGGGGCCTAGGAGGCCAAAGCGGGGTAGACCCCGCCGATCAGCTGGTGACCCTGGGCATTCGCCACAGGACCACCGGGCGCATCAGCGCGCCGTCAGCTGGTCCCGGGTGGCCCGTCGGTCCGGCATGAACCGGTGACGGACGCCCAGCGTTAGCGCTAGGCCCTGTAAAGCCCAGGGCATTCGCGATATTGCTGGGTAGGAGGGGCGGGCCCCAACCTTGGCGCAGGCCCTCGACGGGGCCGGACGTGCACGAGGCAGTCCGGTATCCGACGAGAGCGTGGTGCGCTGAAGTCTGTTGCTTCTGATGCTGCATGATCTGTCCTCTGTGCGATCGCCTTGGCATTCCCACTCTCCCAAAACAGGAGTAGGGGGTGGAGTCTTCGGCCCAGGTGCCTC
>Ga0194051_1001738_pt1 | contig 11155 bp, 11 predicted proteins | sample SepL2320m_MetaG_FD_161275 | JGI IMG/M metagenome (GOLD analysis project Ga0194051, IMG submission 161275) | Anoxic zone freshwater microbial communities from boreal shield lake in IISD Experimental Lakes Area, Ontario, Canada - Sep2016-L239-20m | ecosystem: Environmental > Aquatic > Freshwater >...
CTCCGTAATGGTGCTGGCCGAGCGCGTCGGCCTGCCGGCAGGTGTGCTCAGCGTGGTCACAGGCGATGCTGAGGATGCGCCGAAGATCGGTGGTGAGATGACGAGCAATCCGATTGTTCGGAAGCTCTCGTTTACCGGCTCGACCGAGGTGGGCAAGCTCTTGATGGGGCAGTGCGCGAAGACGATCAAGAAGGTCTCGCTCGAGTTGGGCGGCAACGCTCCGTTCCTGGTCTTCGACGACGCCGATCTAGATGACGTGATTGCAGCAATGATGGTCGCCAAGTTCCGCAACTCGGGGCAGACCTGCATCAGTGCCAACCGCGTGCTCGTGCAGGACGGTATTCACGACGCCTTCGTGGAGCGCATGGTCGAGCTCGCCTCAGGCATCACCGTCGCGTCAGGCTTCGACCCGGCTGCGCAGATTGGACCGCTGATCGACCAGGCGGCCCTCGACAAGGTGTTGGCGCATGTCGGTGATGCTGTCGAGCGTGGTGGCGACGTGTTGGTCGGCGGCGGCATTCATGAGCAGGGCCGCACGTTCTTCTCGCCGACGATTATCACGGGCGCCGATATGGATTGGCAGATGTCGAACGAGGAGACCTTCGGTCCCGTTGCTGCGATCCATCGCTTTAGCGATGAGGCCGCCGCAATCCGCACGGCGAATGCGACACCATTCGGCCTCGCGGCCTACCTCTTTAGCCAAGACCATGCGCGGATCTGGCGCGCGTCTGAGGGTCTCGAGTACGGCATGATCGCGATCAACACGGGCTTTATCTCGACGGAGGTCGCGCCGTTCGGGGGCATCAAGGAATCGGGCATTGGGCGCGAGGGATCGCAGCATGGCCTCGATGATTTCCTCGAGTACAAATATCTCGCCTGGGCGGGCGTCCGCGGATGAGCGACAAGCGCGTGATCATCGTGACCGGTGGTGCGCAAGGCATCGGCCGCGCGATCGTCGACGGGCTCTTGGCGGATGGGGCAGAGGTCGTGATCGCCGATCTCGCCGGTGCCGAGGAGGCCGCTGCCGAACTTGGCAGCAACACGCTGGGCGTGCGCGTGGATATCTCGAACCCGGAGGACTGCGCGCAGATGGCTGCGGCCACGCTTGCACGCTTCGGCCGCATCGATGGGCTCGTCAACAACGCGGGTATGTACACGTCGCTCGTCCCGACGCCAATGGAAGACATCGACATCGACGAGTGGCGCAAAGTGATGGATGTCAACGTGCTCGGCCTGCACCTCGCAACGCGCGCAGTCGTGCCCGCAATGCGCAAGGGTGGCGGTGGGCGCATCGTCAATATCTCCTCGGGCACGCCCTTTAAGGGAGTGCCGTTTCTCTTGCACTACGTCGCGTCGAAGGGCGCTGTAGTGGCAATGACGAAGGCGCTGGCCAAGGAACTTGGCGGCGACGGGATCCTCGTCAACTGCGTTGCGCCGGGCTTCACGATGTCGGATGGCGTGCAGGCCAACCCGGTGCAGATCGAGGCACTGCAGGAGATCTCGGTGGGCGCGCGCGTGATCAAGCGCGATCAGTACCCCGAGGATGTCGTCGGGGCGGTCGTGTTCTTCTGCGCGCCGGGCTCCAGCTTTATCACGGGCCAATCGCTCGTTGTCGATGGTGGGGCGTTCTTCAATTGAGGTCGGTGCTGCAGGTCCACGTGGTCGACGTGGCTGCGGGTGCAGACCTCTCGCGCCCCGGGCCGACGGTTACGTACGACGCCGCGACGAATTCGGCGACCTTTGCTGCGGATGGCTCGGCGCGGGCTGCTGCTGCTGGGCGCTACGTCGTCTGGTCGGTTGTCGCCGAGGCTGCGACCGATGCACTGTTGGCGGCTCCGGTCGAGCTCGAGAGTGGCACGCAAGTGATGCGCTGTGATCGCGTCGATTTTCCTGCTGACGGCGTCGCCTTTCTCCACACGCATCAAGGACCCGGCATTCGGGTCCAGGTCGAGGGCTTGTTTGCGGTCGAGACTGAGGGCGCACGCCAGGAGATCGACACGTGGGGTGCCTGGTTTGAGGGTGGGCCCGATCCGGTCTATGCCGAGGTGCGGGGTGACGAGCCTGCCGCTTTTGTGCGCGTGATGCTGCTGCCGATCGCCATCCAAGGCTCGCCGTCGATCCGCTACGTCAGGGACGAGGATCGTGAGAAGCCCAAGAGTCAGCGGTACACCGTCTTTCTTGATGAGCCGTTGGCATGACGCGACTTGGCGGGCACGTCGTTGCCGACCAGCTCGTCGTCCAGGGCGTGGACACTGTCTTTGGTGTTCCAGGCGAGTCGTTTCTGACTGTTCTTGATGGGCTCTGGGAGCAGCGCGACACGATTCGTTTTGTGACCGCGCGCCATGAGGCGACGGCGTCGCATATGGCCGAGGCGTGGGGCAAGTTGACGGGCCGTCCCGGTATCTGTCTGGCGACGCGCGGGCCTGGCGCGACGCAGGCCGCGATTGGGGTGCACACGGCGTTTCAGGATTCGACGCCGATGATTCTGTTGCTGGGTCAGGTGGAACGTGGTCACCTCGGGCGCGAGGCCTTTCAAGAGGTCGATTTCGAGGCGATGTTTGCGCCACTTGCCAAATGGGCAAAGCAGATTGAGAGCGCCGACGACATTCCCGTGGTGATGGCGCAGGCCTTTGAGATTGCACTGGCCGATCGTCCGGGCCCGGTTGTGCTGGCGTTGCCCGAGGACATGCAGCGCGACTTCACCGCTGCGCCTGATGCGCCCCTAGTCGAGCCCGCGTGGCGGATGCCCGACACCGCTGCGCTCGCCGAGCTCCACGGCTTGTTGGCCGAGGCCGAACGACCGCTGCTGATCGTGGGTGGCCCCCGGTGGGATCAGGCCACCGCCGACACGTTGGCAGCCTGGGCGGGTGCATCGGGCGTGCCTGTCGCTGCACAATTTCGACGCCAGGATCGACTCGACAACACGGCCGCTGCCTACGTCGGTGATCTTGGGCTTGGCTGCAACCCCAAGCTCGATGCGCGGGTGCGAGAAAGCGATTGCGTCGTCCTCCTCGGTGGGCGGTTTGGTGATATTGCGAGCGGTGGCTACACGCGGCTGGAGATCCCGAAGCCGGCGGCTGGCCGGCTCGTGCATGTGCACCCCGAGCCGACCGAGCTCGGCAAGGTCTATCGCGCCGATCTTGATATCTGTGCGGCGGCACCGCTCGTCGTCGAAGGTCTTGCGCGCCATGGGGTTCTCGCACCGGCAGAGCGTCAGGCCTGGGCCGACGAGTTGCGCTCCGACTACCTGCAGTGGAGCGAGCCAACGCCGCGCGAACTGGCTGGGGTCGATCTCGCCTCGGTCGTGACGCACCTGCGTGACACCCTGCCGGACGACGCTGTCATCACCAACGGTGCTGGCAACTACACCGTCTGGATCCACCGCTACTACCGGCATCGGGCGTTTGGCACGCAGCTCGCACCGACCAGTGGCGCGATGGGCTATGGAATTCCCGCTGCGATTGCGGCGGCGCTGCACGATCGTTCACGCACGGTCGTGGCGTTTGCGGGCGACGGCTGCTTTCAGATGGCGGGCCACGAGTTGGCGACTGCCATCCAGGAGCAGTTGCGTCTGGTCGTCCTGGTCTGCGACAACGGCATGCTGGGCACGATCCGCATGCATCAAGAACGCTCATACCCAGGCCACGTCGAGGGCACGACGCTCGTCAATCCCGATTTCGTGCAGCTCGCCGAGGCGTACGGATGTCACGCCGAACGCGTCGAGCGCGATGGCGATTTCCCGGCCGCCTTTGCACGTGCGCTGGCTGCCGAGCGGACAGCGTTGATCCACCTGGTCTGCGATCCGCACGCGATTACGCCTGGCGGGTTGCTGGCGTGAGAATCGGAGTGAGTATCTGATACGTATGGCATACTCATGACATGAGTATGCGTCTCCAAGTGATCGTCTCCGAGAGCGAAGTGGCTCGGGCGCGAAGCTGTGCCGAAGCTGAGGGCGTCAACCTATCCGAGTGGGTGCGACGAGCAATGGCGCTTGCGGAGAAGGCTCAATCGCCGCGCGGAATCGACGAAAAACTCGCTGCCCTACGCCGGCTTTCAGATATTCCGGATGCCGAGCGTGGCCCTGCACCAGCGATCGAGCAGATGCTGCAAGAGGTCAATTCGCGCTATGACGGTACGCCCGGCCTGTGATCTTTATCGATTCCAACATCACGATGTATGTCGTCGGAAATGATCCTGAGTATCGCGTGCGGGCGGAGCGACTCTGTGATCAGCTCGTGTTGAGTGGCAAACGCCTCGTGACGAGTGCTGAGGTGTATCAAGAGATTCTGCACCGATACAGTGCGATCAATCGAGAGGCGACGATCACTCACGGATTTGCGCATCTGGATGTCTTGGTCGATGAGGTCTATCCAATCGAACGAAGTGATGTGCGGCGTGCGCATGAGGTCGTGAACGTGCAACGGAACATCGACGCGCGGGACGCCCTCCACGTTGCTGTCATGGAGCGCTACGGCATCTTGCAGATTGCATCGTTCGACCGTGGCTTCGATCAAGTCAGTGGCCTCGAACGACTCTCATGATCGCGCCCATGGTGATGGGAGTGTGGAGTGGATGCAACGGGGGGTTGCTCATGTTCAGTGCTCGCTGCAGTAGGTTGCTGGCATGAAGATCTACGCGTTGCACTGCGGGGGAGACCTCCAGGATGTCGGAATCTTCGACTTCGAGCATCCACAGGCGGGCGAGGCGCTCTACAACCCGTATTACATGTACGTAATCACGCATCCTCAGGGCAATGTGTTGCTCGATACGGGTGCGCACCCGACGTTGCGGACCGATCCGCGTTCGCGGCTTGGCGACATGGCAGATGTCTTCGAGGCGCTGCTCGAGCCGGATGACACCGTGCCTGGTTGCCTCGCACGGATTGGGATGACGCCCGAGGACATCAGCGTAGTCGTGCAGTCTCACCTGCACTTCGACCATGCGGGTGGCCTAGAGCACCTCGCGCACGCGCCGGTCTACATCCAGCAGGCCGAGCTCGACTACGCCTTCGATCGCACGCATGACCAGGCCGAGATCTATCTTGTCGACGACTTCTCCGCGGGCGTCGACTGGCGGCCCGTCACGGGCACGCACGACATCTTCGGTGACGGTGCGCTTGTGCTGCACTCGACCCTGGGTCATACCGCAGGGCACCAGTCGCTCTGGGTCAATACGCCGAGCCAGCCAACGTTTCTGCTCTGCGACGCTGCGTATCTGATCGCTCCAATGCGTGGGCGACGCCTGCCTGGTGTGCTCTGGAACGGCGAGGCAATGCTCGCATCGTGGGATCAGATCGAGGCGATCGAACGTGAGACAGGTGCGCGTCTAATCGCGACGCACGAACTCGATTACGAGACCGCCGTGCCAAAGCCGCCGGACGGATGGCAATGAGCGCCGATAAGGATCGTGTGCTCTCGCAGACGCGCGAGCACGTGGCGCCGCATCGCGTCGATGTCTGGGACGCCTTCGGTACGCAGCTGGTGATGGGCCGGCGCGAGGGCTATCGGATGTGGGATCTAAGTGGGCACGAGTTGATGGACTTCCATCTCAACGGTGGCACCTTCAACCTTGGGCATCGCAACCCGGAGGTGATCGCCACGCTCGTGGCTGCGCTCGACGAGGTCGACATTGGTAATCACCATTTCGCGAGCGTTGAGCGAGCTGCGCTCGCCGAACAGCTGGCTGCTCATGCCCCAGGTAACCTGCAGTACAGCGTTTTTGCAAGTGGTGGATCCGAGGCCATCGATGTGGCGATCAAGACTGCGCGGCACGCCACGGGGCGGCGCCAAATCGTCGGTCTCGATGCCGGCTATCACGGCAAGACCGGGCTGTCGGGTGCGGCGGGTGCCGATGCGGGCGCGCGCTTCTTCTATTCCGACCTACCCGATGACTTTTCGACGGTGCCATTCCTCGACCTCGCGGCGATGGAGCAGGCGCTTGCCGTTGGCGACGTCGCGGCGGTAATCATGGAGACGATTCCGGCGACCTACGGCTTTCCTGTCGTCCCTGACGGTTATCTGCCTGCCGTCAAGCAGCTGGCTGAGCAACACGGTGCCCTCTACATCGCGGATGAGGTCCAGGCTGGGCTCGGTCGCACGGGGCACCTCTGGGGCGTCGAGACCTATGGCGTGGAGCCGGACCTGCTCGTGACGGGCAAGGGCCTGTCCGGCGGTATCTACCCGATTGCAGCCACGCTGATTAGCCCCGCAGCGGCCGGCTGGTTGCACGAGTACGGCTGGGGTCATGTCTCGACCTACGGTGGTTCCGAGTTGGGCTGTCGGGTCGCCGCGAAGGTGCTTGAGATCACGCTGAGGCCCGAAACAATCGCGAATGTCGCGCACCTCACGCACCGCTACGCGGAGGGACTTGCCGCGATTGCTGCCGCCGAGCCGTTCCTGATCGAGGTGCGTCAATCGGGCGTCGTCATCGGCCTACGTGTCGACCATTCTGACGGTGCGATCTACCTTCAGCAAGAGCTCTACAACCTCGGGCTGTGGGCAATCGCCTCGGGCTACGACCAGTCGGTCTTGCAGTTCAAGCCTGGGCTACTCCTAACGGACGCCGAGGTCGACCGTTCGCTCGAGCTATTGACAACCGGCCTCGGACGCGCCAAGGAGGCCGATCGCCCCGTGCCGAGTCGGCACCCGAAGCCAAAGCCATAGCGTGGACGACGACGCGCTCGCAGAGGAAGCGCTCGGGCACTACGACTTCGACCAACCGATCACGCTCGAGCTCGCTCGTCGTGGTGAGAACTCGACGTATCGGCTTGACTCGCCGCGTGGTTCGTACGCGCTGCGCGTTCATCGACCCGGTTATCGCACAGCCGACATGATCCGTAGCGAACTTGCCTGGATGGAGGCGCTCAGTGGCGTCGGCATCTCCACCCCGACTGCAGTGCGAACCGTCGCTGGCGATGTCGTCGCGCCACTGATAACCGAAATGGGTGAGCGTCACGTCAGCGTCCTCACCTGGGAATCAGGCGATCCGTTGACCCACTCGGACGATCTGGATCAGTGGCACGAACTCGGCCGACTGATGGCCGAGGTCCGCATCCACGGACAGCAGTGGGAACGGCCAGCGTGGTTCGTTCGCCCGAGTTGGGATAGCGCCGGGATGATTGGTGTGGAGCCTCATTGGGGCGATCCGATCGAGCTCGGCCAGTGGAGTATCGACCTCCTCGAACTCCTCGCTGCCGTGCGTGATCGTGTGCGCGAACGTCTCGATGCCTTTGGCATGGCGCCAGAGCGCTACGGGCTTGTCCACGCCGACCTCAGTTTCGAGAACGTCTTAATGCGTACCGGAAAGGCACCTGTCCTGATCGACTTTGATGACTGCGGCTGGTCGTGGTACCTGTGGGAACTCGCGGTCACGCTGACTCCTTTCGATGGCAGGCCCGAGTTTGAGTCGCGGCGCGACGCCCTGGTGGCGGGCTATCGAACACGCTGCAAGCTTTCGGAGCAGGATCTCACTGAGTTGCCGACGTTCATCATGGCCCGCCGACTGGTATCGCTGGGCTGGGTATTTACCCACTCCGGCACAGAGCACGCCGAGCGCCAGCGCGAGCGGCGCATCGAGACGTTCCCCGCCGCAGCGGCGCTATATCTCGCCTCGTCGTAAGCCATCGCCCGTCAGACTCGCTGGCGCTCTACGATTGACAACGATGTTCACGCCGATTCGTCCTCCCGTCGAGATCATGTCGGCGACCGACATCGCGCGACTCGACGCGGCGTGGCGCGAGATCGTGTCCGAGATGGGCGTGCAGTTCGAGCACCCTGAGGCGCTGGCGATTCTTGCCGAGGCGGGCCAAAGGGTCGAGGGGGAGACGGTCTACTTCGACGCTGACTGGGTTGCGAGCAAGGTTGCTGAGGCGCCGTCGAGTTTTGTCTGGGAGGGCCGCAATGCCGAGCGATCAATCCCAATTGGCTCGGGCGTGATGTCATTCGTGCCGGCCTATGGCGCACCGTTCGTCCGTCGCGCCGGCCAGCGCTCGTCGGCAACACTCGCCGACCTCACCGACCTGGTAGCGCTGATCCAAGATGCGCCCGAACTCGATTCGGCCGGTGGCGTGGTCTGCGAACCGCAAGACGTGCCGATTGAGTATCGGCATCTGCACCTCGTTCGCACGCTCGCCGTGCTTTCCGACAAGCCTTTCATGGCGGCCGTCTCGTCGAAAGAGGCGGCTGAAGACAGTGTGGCAATGGCAGAGATCCTGTTTCAAGGCCTCGCTGGCCGGACAGTGATGACCGCGATTCTCAACTCCAACTCGCCCCTGCGCTGGGATGGTCGGATGACCGACGCGATGCTTGTCTTGGCCAAACACAATCAGGCCGCAATCGTGATGCCGGGCGCCATGCTCGGGGCGATGGCGCCCGTCACGCTTGCTGGCGGGCTGGCACTGCTGCTGGCGGAGGCCTTTGCAGCGATCGCGCTGATCCAGGTCGTACGCCCAGGTGCACCCGTCTTGCTGGGTGGTGGACTGCCTGTCACCGACATGCAGTCGGGTGCAGCCGGATTTGCCGGACCAGAGATTGGGATCAGCCTGCTCGTTGGTGGCCAGCTCGCGCGCCACTATGGTCTGCCCTGGCGCGCACTCGGTGGGGGTTTGACGACGAGCCAGACGGTGGATGCTCAAGCGGGCTGGGAGTCGATGCAGGTGATGAGCGCGGCCTTTGCTGCGCAGGCCGACGTGGTGATGCACGCCGCGGGTTGGTTGGACGCCGGGCTCGTGACCAGCTTCGAGAAGGTGATTGCTGATCTCGACCTGATCGCCTCGTTGCAGGTGGAATACGGCCCCTTCGTCGTCGATGACGACACGCTTGCGTTGGATGCGATCCGCGAAGTCGGACCAGGAGGACATTTCTTTGGGGTTGAGCACACGATGGAGCGGTTCCGCACGTGCTTCCATCGCCCCACGCTCGCCTCGACAGCCAATCTTGATCGCTGGACGCGGTCGGGCTCACTGTCAGCGGAGCAGCGGGCCGAGGAAATCTGGCTCAACCGCCTTGAGGCTCATGTGCCGCCACCGATCGACGAGGCAATCTTGCGCGAACTCGATGCCTACATCGCGCGTCGCACGAGCGAACTGGGCTGAGCCTCAGCGTCCGGCGAGCAGATGGCCGATGGTCTCGACGAGGTCGGTGTCTTCCCCCGCCGCCGCGACGGCATCATCGCCAAGCTCTTCAACGAGGCGACAGGCGACCTGAAGTTCGTTGAGGCGTGAAGCGTACGCCGTCGCGTCGGCGACGTTCTCGTCATGGCCCTCAAGGGCGTAGACGGGAGCGAACCGTCCGAGGCGCTCGAGCAGCGCACGCGTACCCGTGGTCGTCAGATAGACCGGGTCGCCCCAGAGGCACTGATAGAGCGCGTCACCGAGAAACAACACGCGATCCTCGGGCTCCCACACCACGACCGAGTCTTCGGCGTGGTCGCCACCCACCCAGCGCAACTCGATCGTCGTGTCGCCGAGGTCGACTTCGTGCGATTCGGCGAAGATGACCTGCGGCACGACGATGCGCAGCTCGGAGCGGTCCGGTAGTTCCTCCCGGATATGGGGGAGGGAGAATTCGAGTTCGAGGCCATCGCGCACGCGTTGTTCCAGTGCTGCATCTGACCAGTCGTAGGCAGCCTGAGTTGCGACACCCGCGGCGGTTTTCTCGCAGGCAATCACAGGTACGTCGAGTGCGGCTGAGCCGAATGAGTGGTCCCAGTGCCAATGCGTCAGCGCGATGCCAAGAATCGGTGGGCGATCGCGCACTGCGAGCTCCGTTGCAAAAGCGCCAAGGTGCGCGGGGGAGGCCCCGCCATCAACGATCAGCGTGCCGGCCGTCCCGCGGATCGCTCCGAGCACGGGGCGGTCCGTGCGCTCGTCGGGCGTGAAGCGATCGACGCGAGCAGAGACCTCTTCAAAGCGACAGCCAGGCATAGCGGCAGTGTACGAGGACTGAACGGAACCGGCCGATCGGCGGGTCGTCACCGCCGACCGCCCGGTCTCGTTCGTGAAGGAACCCCAGTGCCCGGTCTCATCAACGGATCACCAAAGCTACTACGGAAGACGCGCCGGAAGCGAAAATCTGACGGTGGACCTCTGCCCAGTCTGCTGAGGGAAACTAGGCCCCGTCCGGAGAGCGGCGCGAAAGCAGCGAGCCCTGCGCAGAATTGGCAGCGTCAAGCACGATCGCATCGCCCCGCCAGAGGTCGTCCGAGTGTTCGATCGGCGTGCCATCGCTGGCGTAGACGGTGCGTTCTTGCCGGAGAAGCGGCGTGCCGGCTTTGACGCTGAGCAGCAGAGCCGTCTGGCGATCTGCACCGACAGCACTGATGCGGTGGTGGCCGGAGGCCACGATGACGCCGTGCTCGGCGAGGGCCGCGTAGACGGAACCGCGCTCGAGGTCGGCGTCGACGAGGAGTGCGCCAATCGTCTCGGGGTAGGTCGCTCGCTCGACGAGCGTCGGCTCTCCATCGAGCAGACGAACGCGCAGCAGCGACCACGCGCTTACTTCACGCCCAAGGTGGAGTGCATCCGCCGCGGTGTCGCCCGCGGCTCCTCGGACGAGTTCGACGACGCGTGCGCTCGGGATCGCATCGATCGTGCGCGCCCAGGCCGAGAAAGAAAGCAACTCGGAGAACGGCTGTAAGCGCGGGCGGGTCAGCACCGTGGTGCGTGCACCCTGGCGCGTCTGCACGCGACCTTCGCCACGAAGCGTGCCAACGGCCTGGCGAACGGTGCCGCGAGCCAGACCCGTCGCGTCGCTCAACGCGGCATCGCCGGGCAGTGGATCGCCGGGGCGAAGGTCGCCGGCGTCGATCGTCTCGCGTAGTGCCGCGGCGAGACGCACGTGTGCGGCCTGGGCGTCGTCGAGCGCAGCGAAGCGGCGGGTAACAGCCCGGAGAACGTCGTCGCCTTGTCTCTTGACATGACTAGACAAGTCTGCGACCTTGAGTTGTACATGTCCAGACAGGTGTCCTCATGAGTGCAACTGTACCGAGTCGCGCACGCATCGTCATCATCGGCGGTGGTGTGATTGGCGCCAGCATCGCGTACCACCTTGCCAAAGCGGGTGAGCAAGACGTGGTGCTGCTCGAGCAGACCGAGATTGGTGGCGGCACGACGTGGCATGCAGCGGGAATGGTCGGCCGTCTCCGGACCAGCAGCACG
>Ga0194051_1001739_pt1 | contig 11153 bp, 9 predicted proteins | sample SepL2320m_MetaG_FD_161275 | JGI IMG/M metagenome (GOLD analysis project Ga0194051, IMG submission 161275) | Anoxic zone freshwater microbial communities from boreal shield lake in IISD Experimental Lakes Area, Ontario, Canada - Sep2016-L239-20m | ecosystem: Environmental > Aquatic > Freshwater >...
TTCTTGTTTTTCAATGAGATGCACAGAGTGCCCACGCAATGCAGCGACGCGAGCCGCTTCTAGACCTGCGACTCCTGCGCCGACGATGAGGACCTTGCGTGGAAGGTGGGCCTTGACGTACCAATCTGGATCATGTGATTCGTGACCCGCCGAGGGTTCGCCTACACAAGTAACAATCGGATTTCGCGCATCGCGGACTTGGCAGGTCTGGTTACAACGAATGCAGGGACGGATCTGCGACTGTTGAGCAGTGTTGATTTTCTGCACCAGATCTGGATCAGCGATTTGTGCCCGAGTCATCTCCACTGCATCACACGCGCCGCCATTGATTGCCGATTCGGCTTGGTCAACATCAACGACCGATCCTTGCAAGAACACTGCGACATGGCTTGGTAAAGTAGAGCGAATAGAGCGGCAGACATCAATATTGAAACCCGTCGGTTCATGAAAATCTGGCCGTGTTTTCTCGGCGGAGAAAATTGATCCGCGAACCACGACTATGTAATCAATCCCAAGATCACATAATTCAGTAGCGATAGCTGGAGCCATTTCGGGGGTGATACCAGCCCAAGGTGCTAGTTCGTCGCACGACAATCGCAAACCAACAATTGCGTTGGCACGCGCCGCACTCTTAACAGCGTGAACTATTTGTCGGGCGAATAGTAAACGGTCAGCATATTCATCGCTGCGCTGATTAGTAAGACCCGATAAGAACTGCCGAACCAAACTGTGCTGACCCGCATTGATCTCAACACCATCACAACCAGCACCAATTGCGAGTCGAGTGGCTTCTGCAAACCCTTCGATCACCGCAAAAATATCCTCTTGTTCCATCCATTTTGGAACTTCACGCGAGTTCACTTCAGGCACGCGCGACGGAGCCCAGAGCGGTTGTTGCGAATAGGCCGACGAACCTTGTCCTCCGGCATGATCGAGTGATGCAATGACAAGTGAACCGTGGCGGTGACAAGCTTCGGCGATTGAAGTCCATCCTGCGGCACTGCGGCTCGCGAGGGGAGCGCGTTCATATGGCCAATCACTGTTATGGACGCTCGCACCTTCGACAACAATGATTCCGCAACCACCCACAGCACGACGTTCGTAATAGGCGACATGATCAGCGGAAAATGAACGTTCATCAGTACCCAAGTTGGTGACATGGGGTCCGAACATCACCCGATTGGGTACGGTTCGAGAACCGAGCGAAAGCGGCTGCACTAATGACATCGTCTACAGTCTCGCCGATTTTGGGTGAAATCGGAAACTCTTGGCTGATGAATCTGGATTTGTCGATGGACACAAATGGATAGCGTCTGATGAGTGAACGGCGCGCGGCAATTGTGGTGGATGAGAGTTTCGGCTATCACAGCCATCGGCTTGGCGATTCGTTTGGCCTTCGTATATGGCATCACCCGCTTTGACCAGCCTGTGGGTGATCAGTTGTATTACTCGGCTCAAGCGCTGACCAATGCTCAAGGTCGCTGGTTTGAACAACCATTTGCGCACGGTATGCCGGCTGCTGATCATCCACCATTGACTTCGCTGATTTTGACGCCAATCAGTTGGGTCGCCGAATCATCTGGTTCGTTTATCACGGCTCAACGTCTCATGATGGTGGCCATTGGAATTGTCTCAATTGTGATGCTGGGGATGATCGGGCGTTTGATAGCGGGCGACAGGGTTGGGCTTCTCGCTGCCATCATCACTGCGGTCTACGCCAACGTTTGGGTGAACGATGGACTCATCATGGCGGAGTCGCCAACTTTCTTTTTGACGGCGACCGCCACTCTCTTGGCATTGACATATCGCCGCCGAGAGCGATCAAGGGATCTCATAGGTCTAGGCATTATCTCGGGGCTGCTTGCACTCACACGCCCAGAGTTGCTGTTGGTCACAGTGTTGTTGACGCTTTTCGTTTTTTTTGTTCATCGCCATGACGATGTGATGCCACGTCTGAAGCGCTCGGCCGTCGTGCTCGGTGTATCGCTGATAGTGGTCGCTCCATGGATTATTTGGAATCAGTCGCGCTTTTCAGACTCGGTCTATTTATCAACAAACGATGGTTTGACTTTGGCTGGCGCAAACTGCGACACGACGTATTACAACGACATTGGAAGTTGGGATATTTGGTGTGCCTACAAAACGTCAATTCCGAAAGAGGCTGACGCCTCATATGCCTCCAGTCTGATGCGCGATGATGGCTTGTCGTATTGGCGTGACCACCTCAGTCGTTATCCAGTTGTCGCGGCAGCTCGAGTTGCTCGTGTATTAAGTGCCGGTTTCATCGGCTCAAACAGTCATGCAGGTGAATCTGAGGGTCGCCCTATTTGGGTGTCATTACTGGGCGTCGTTCAGTTTTGGTTGATTGTGATTGGCGCTGGCTTTGGTGTGCGTCAATTAATTAATCGAACTGACCGTTTGATTTTGCTGGGATTATTGCCCACGATTGTTTTGGTGGCAATGGTCGCCAACGCCTACGTGCGTTTTCGTCTCCCTGCGGAAGTCGGGTTAATCGTGTTGGCCGCCGTTGGCGTCAATCGGCTCGCTAATGTGAAGCGGAAACGGGAAGTTTCTTTCGTGTCAGGGTAATCGGCTTGGAATGATCCATTCCAGGCTTAGGCGCAGAACCTCGTGCAATCACCGAGAGTGCCTCATCGGCATCTCCGCCAACACATTCGGGATCAGGACCATCAAGCGGCAACCCGGTGAAGAACTTGGCAGCCATGCAACCACCTTGACAGGCATCAAAGGCACCGCAGGAAGCACAAGCTCCAGCTGACTGCGGTTCACGTAGCGACAAAAACAAATCACTCTGCTTCCATACTTTGGCAAAGCCACCCTTATCGCGAACATTGCCGGCCTTGAATTCGTCATGGATGACAAACGGGCAGGCATACACATCACCGATGGGGTCAATCAAACACACAACTCGACCCGCTCCACACATATTGAGCCCAGGCAAGGCCTCGCCAAATGCGTTGAGATGGAAAAATGAGTCACCAGTGAGAACATTCTCACCGTGTTTCAATAACCAATCATAAATCTCGCGTTGCTGTGCATTGGTTGGATGTAATTCGTGCCAAGTATCGGCGCCTCGGCCAGCGGGGCGAAGACGCGTAATGCGTAGTTGGGCACCGTAGAAATCTGCAAGAGCTTTGAACTCGTCGAGTTGCGAAACATTGTGACGGGTCACGACGACCGATATTTTAAATTGTCCGAAGTTGGCTGCCTTGAGATTATCCATGGCGCGAATCGCCATCGCATGGGATCCCTCACCACGAACCGCGTCATTGGTTGCGGCGTCAACACCATCGAGACTGATCTGAATATCCAGATAGTCCATGGCAGCAAGTCTCTGAGCTTTTTCCTCGTCAATGAAAGCTCCATTCGTGCTGAATTTAACGCCGATGCCATTGCCCACGGAATACTCAAGTAATTCAAAGAAGTCTCGGCGCACCATTGGCTCGCCACCACCAATGTTGATATAAAAGACCTGTAAATCGCGTAAATCATCGAGTACTTTTTTGGCTTCGTCGGTTGAGAGTTCGCGATCATCTCGTTGCCCGCTTGATGACAAGCAATGCACACATTGCAAGTTGCAGGCGTAGGTGAGTTCCCATGTCAGACAGATCGGAGCATCAAGGCCCCTCTTCATTTCTTCAACCAGTGATTTCGCGCTCACGTACGACCTCCGATGTTTTGAGTGATGTCAAGGCAGCGATGAACGATGGCCAGCGATCTTGGGTGACGCCGCAAGCACTGAGCGTCGATTGAACATCGGGATGATCATGCAGTGCCTGTACGACCGTGACGACGTCAGGATGCTTCAGGAAAATCAGCCGACGATTGCCGTAGTGGTAGGCGAGTGCACCAAAGGCTTCTGGGCGAACGGCAACTTGAGGATGTATCTCAAGTACTGATGCGAGGGCAATGGTCATGTCAGTTCTGGTTTCGTATGAAACGAAATGATCAGTAGACGCCGCACATGCCGTCGATGGAGATTTCCTCAATCAGCAATTCAGATTCAATAACTGGCATGTCAATTGCCGCTGCGTCATCCACGCTGGACTCGGCAGCAAGGACGGGTGCGGTGGTGGTGTTTGTCGGGCTTTGCATACTTCCTAGCGTACAACGCCAGTGTCCGGCATGGGCTACCCTCTGCTTATATGTCGCGAGAACAGCGACCATGACCGTAAGGGGCAAGCAATGAAGTCCAAGGCCGCAATTTTGTGGGAAGTCAATCAACCGTGGAGCGTTGAAGAGATAGAACTCGACGAACCCAAGGCCGGCGAGGTGCTGGTTGAAATGAAAGCCTCAGGCATGTGTCATAGCGATGAGCATTTGACGACTGGTGATTTACCATTTGCATTACCAATTATCGGCGGTCACGAAGGCGCAGGCATTGTCCGCAAAGTTGGCGAAGGCGTCAGTTGGTTGGCTCCAGGCGATCATGTGGTTTTTGGTTTCATTCCTTCCTGCGGTCGTTGTGCGAGTTGCTCGACTGGACATCAGAACCTCTGCGATTTAGGCGCACTGATGGGCACTGGTCGCCAGATCACCGATGGTGGCTCACGGCATCACGCTCGAGGTCAGGAATTGGGACTGATGTGCTTGCTGGGTACTTTCGCTCATCACACAGTGGTCAACGAAGCCAGTTGTATCAAGGTTGATGACGATCTTCCTTTTGACAAAATTTGTTTGCTCGGCTGCGGCGTGGTCACTGGCTGGGGCTCGGCGGTTTACGCTGCGCAAGTTCGTCCGGGGGACACTGTAGCAGTCGTAGGTGTCGGTGGAATTGGGGCGAATGCCATTCAAGGTGCCCGCTTGGCTGGGGCAAAGCGCATCATCGCGATTGACCCGATTGAGTTCAAGCGCGAAAAGGCCATGGAGTTTGGAGCCACTCATACTGCCGCTTCGATGACCGAGGCAGTGGCCTTGCTGCAAGAAGTCACCTGGGGAACGATGGCCAATAAAGTCATCATGACCATGGGGGTGGGTTCTGGAGCGGTGATGGCGGAGGCCATGGCCTTGGCTTCCAAGCGTGGCAGAGTGGTCGTGACCAATATTCACCCGGCCATGGAAATGAGTGTCACGATGAATCTCCTCGATGTCACTCTGATGGAAAAGCAGGTCGTGGGCTCCTTGTTTGGCTCGGGTAACCCAAGAGCGGACATTCCTAAACTGGCGAGTTTGTACCGCGAGGGACAATTGGACCTCGATGGTCTGGTGACTCGCACCTACAGCCTTGAAGGTGTGAACGATGGCTATGAGGCAATGCGCAAGGGTGAAAACATTCGTGGCGTGCTTGTTTACGACTGACTTGTCGGCAACTCGCCTAGAACCTTTGGGTTGAGGGAGAGTATTGTTGACCCTGTATCCACCAAAGTGGAACCAACAGGGGAGTTCATTATGTCTGGAATTCGTAAGTCAAAAGCCGCCGTGTTGTGGGGTTTGAATCAGCAATGGAAGATTGAAGAGATCGACATCGATCCTCCAAAAACCGGAGAGGTGATCGTTCATTGGCGTGCCGCTGGATTGTGTCATAGTGATGAGCACTTAGTCACCGGAGACATGGTTCCGCCTGAAGAGTTCTGGCCCCTCATGGGTATTGAAAGTTTCTTCCCGATCATCGGTGGTCATGAAGGCGCTGGAGTCGTCGTCGAGGTTGGTCCTGGAGTTTCAAGCGTTGTCGTGGGCGATCATGTCTCGGCTTCATTTGTACCATCGTGTGGACGCTGCCGTTATTGCAGTACAGGTCGTCAGAACCTCTGTGACAACGGAGCCAAGACTTTTGTTGGTGGAATGATTACCGATGACACCCATCGCCATTTCATCAACGGCAAACCTGTCACTTTGATGGCCAAGGTCGGAACATTCTCGGAATATGCCTGTGTGAGTGAGCAGTCAATTATCAAAGTTGAGAAAGACATCCCCTTGGAATGCGTGGCATTGGTGTCATGTGGCGTGGCCACTGGTTGGGGTTCAGCTGTGAATCGTGCTGGTACACAACCGGGAGACACTGTCGTGGTCGTAGGTATCGGTGGTATCGGAATGAACGCTGTGCAGGGTGCGCGAATGGCCGGTGCTAAGCGCATCATCGCTATTGATCCTCTTGAGTTCAAGCGTGAAAAAGCTATGGAGTTTGGGGCCACTCACACGTTTCCTTCAATGGCTGATGCCATGATGTCAGTGATGGAGATGACCTACGGCCAAATGGCCGATCGGGTGATCATGACTCCAGGTGTTTTGCATGGCGAGATGATGGGCGAAGCGATGAACCTGGCTGGCAAGGGGAGCACAGTTGTTGTCACTGCCATCTCACCGATGACCAGTGAGGTTGCCAATATCAATTTATTCCAGTTAGCAATGTGGAATAAGGAGATCAAGGGAACGATCTTTGGTTCAATGAACCCGCGTGCCGATATTCCGGCGTTGCTTGATATGTACCGTGCTGGTCAATTGAAGCTTGACGAATTGGTGACCAATACCTACAAGTTGGAAGACATCAATGAAGGTTACGAAGCCATGCGCGACGGTACGAATATTCGTGGCGTTATTGTGAACGCCTGATTCCTCTTCTGGCCGGATTCTTCTTCTTATGACTCAATCACCTCGTAGTTCATTAATTACGGCGCTTGAGGGCACCGTCATTGGGCGCCGTCGCGAAGTTGAACTGGTCGTGGCCGCACTTGATGCTGATCGACACGTCCTGCTTGAGGGTCCACCCGGAACAGGTAAGAGCACTCTCTTACGAGCTGTCGCCGAAGGTTTGAGCATAGGTTTTGTCTTTGTTGAAGGTAATGCCGAACTCACTCCAGCGCGTTTGGTTGGTCATTTTGATCCAGCGCGAGTGCTCTCTGATGGCTATGACCCCAACGTTTTTGTGGACGGCCCTTTGATAACTGCGATGCGCGATGGCGCGTTGCTGTATGTCGAAGAAATCAACCGAATCCCCGAAGAAACATTGAACGTTTTAATCACTGTGATGAGTGAAGGTGAATTGAATGTCCCGCGTTATGGTCGTGTCCCAGCCTCAACTGGTTTTCGATTAGTCGCCGCAATGAATCCGTTTGATGCAGTGGGAACTGCGCGCATTTCGGGAGCGATTTATGATCGTGTCTGTCGCGTGTCCGTGGGTTACCAGTCAGCCGAGGTTGAACAGCAAATTGCCTCTCGTGGAGTCCAAGGATTACCAACAGGTTGGCTTGACAAGGTAGTTGAACTTGTGAGGCGAACGCGTAACCATAGTGAATTACGTGTCGGTTCATCAGTGCGTGGAGCAATTGACATGGCTGCCGTCGCAGTGTCTTTGGCGTCCGTGCGATCCTCCATGGTCACTGATCCTGGCGTGGGACTTGATGCTGCGTTGGTGGCATTGTCGGGTCGAGTGCGTGTGCGCGAGGGCAGTGCGCGCACCTCTGAAGAGATCATCAGTGAATTGTGGAATGAGGTGTTTGCTCCAACATCGCCGGGCGAAGCGGGAAAAGTGAACGCCCCGATGGGGGCGACCCCTTAGCCAAAGAGGGTGCCGCCGCCGATGATGCGGTGAGTGAAGCATCAAAGAAAACTTTGTCGCGACGCGAGTTATCGCGCAATCCGCAATTTGAACAAGTCTCTCCAGAAGTTGGTGAACTTGATGAGTCTGCTGTGGACGAAGCCCTCGAAGAAGATCCCGACGCGATGTTGGCGTTGTTGGCCGATCTCACCGGCGCTACAGATCAGAAGTTGCGAGAGTTAGCAAAGCGTTTGGCGGGTCGTTTGTTCTTGGACGTCTCACGGCGGGGACCAGTGACGCCGCGCGGTATTGGCAAGATTGTCACTCGGCCCTATAGTCCAGATTCAGGTGACATCGACCTTGATGCTTCAATGAACACGATTCTTGAGGCCCGTGCGGCACATCAGGCCATTGATCCAGAAGGTCTCAAGGTGCGCAGTTGGGCGCGACCTGGAACGGCGATTTCTCTACTCGTGGATCGCAGTGGCTCGATGGGAGGAAAACCTTTGGCCACCAGTGCCATGGCGGCGGCGGCAGTTGCCTGGCGTAGCCCAGCGGATTACAGCGTGATCGCTTTTGGCAAGGATGTCGTCGTCGCCAAAGGCCAAACATCCACAAAGTCCAGTGAAGAGGTCATCAACGATGTGTTGGCGTTACGCGGTTTCGGCACCACGGATCTTGCAGGAGCGTTACGGAGCGCTGGAGAACAGTTATCGCGCACCCGAGCGGGTCGGCGAATCACGGTGATCCTCAGTGATTGTCGCGCCACGGTCGCTGGCGATGTGCAGGCGGCAGCGCTGGCCTTGGATGAAGTGGTCATTCTTGCACCATCTGGTGATGATGCAGAGGCACAAGTCTTGGCTTGGCAAGTCGGTGCACGCATCGCCTGCATCGACGGACCAAGTGATATTCCCGCCGCGCTACAAGCTGTTCTTGGGGACTAGCGGCAAGAAGGATCGTCAGGCGGGAGAACACCGACACTGTTTGACTCGACATAGACAGGTGGCAATGTCGTGGTCACTGAAGGTTTGACAGTTGTTTGAGTGTTTGACGGTGCTGTCGTTGTTGGTGGTTTCGTCGTTGTCGGTGCGAAGATTTGATCGGGAGCATCAACCAAACGTGCTCGGCCTTGAAAAACAGCAAGAACTGCTTTCATGTTTTCTCCGTTAAGAGTGGGCTCAATCACGGATTGACCCGCAATCATTGTGCCCTTACCTTCAATTTGATATGTCTGCATCGTTGAAGGGTCAAGACTTTTCATGCCCTCAGCAATATCAAGAATCTTGCCGACATTGAGACCACTATCGGTAATGACATATTGCAGACCTGCATCAACAAGATCTTTAGCGATTCGCGGGTTGCCGACAGATTTATCGAGCGCCTTCTGGATAGCTCTGCGTAAGAAATCTTGTTGGCGGGAAATTCGACCTCGGTCAGATGCGGGATCTTCTGACCAGGTTTTCGTCTTTGCTTTGTAATAGTAGAAATGCCGTGAACGAACGTATGCCAAACCTTCTTCGCCACCGAAGTTATGACATCCCGCAGTTTCAATCAGTAGTTTCGTTTTTTTATCTCTGACTGGTGAGGCAAAGGGAACGCGTACTCCGCCGATTGCGTCCACGATTTCTTTAAAGGCGCAAAAATCAATGTTGATGTAGTGATCAACGACCAAACCAAAGTTGTCGAAAATTGTCAGAATCAATTCATTCGGGTCATCACGGTTAAAGGCACTGTTGATTCGGCTCTTGGTTTTTCGGCCCCCAATACGCACCCACAAGTCGCGCGGAAACGAAAGAATGGCAGCGGCATTTGTCGCTGGATCCAAGCGCAGAATCATGATCGTGTCCGAGCGCTCGCCGATACCGCTACGGTCGCCGAAGGCATCTGCATAGGGAGAATTTGGATCAATGCAGGCCCCGTTGTCGCTACCAGTGATCAAAATATTTTTTGCCGTAAGATCCACCGGTGTCAAGGAATCATCGATCACTGGAAGTCCCGTTGTTGGGTCAAGCGGAATATCGGCGGTGGGTAAGGTGAGGGTTGGGATTCCCTCTGAGCCAAGGATGTCGACAACTTTGCGATCGTTAGCTTTTTCGTTGCCGTAGTAGATCCCAATCGCAGTACCAAAGCAGGCAAAAATGACACAGATGTTCATCGTCAGTACGAGACGCTGAGGCAAGGTCCGCCGCCGTTTTTTCAGACTCGGCAGAAAAGTCGCAGGGTTAGTCGCCGAATTTTCGGATTCAGCGTTGGGCTGATCAGCATCAGGTTCAAGCGAGTCCGTCACAGGCTCTCCAAACTACCTGTGAGATGCCCGGTATGGGCTTCAGTTCCCGGTCTCGGGGGGCGCCAAAGTTGCGCTCACCGAGGTCTCGCCTGCGGCGACAACAGTGACCCAATGAGCCACGCTGCCAGCCTCGCCAAGGTCAGTTCGACCTAATTCGAAGGCTGCCAGCACTTCAGCACTGGCAGTCACGATGGCCTCCGTCACGACGGCTTTCTGGGACGTCTTAGCGTCCGTCTTTGAGCGACGAATTTGGCTGAGGATCTCGCCAATGGGCTCAAGAATGGCGTTATCGCCGATGGTGCCCAGTTCGCTGACCGCGGGCCAAGGAGCGGTGTGCACGGATCCATTCTGCCACCATCGCCAGACCGTGTCCGTGGTGAAGGGCATAAATGGTGCGAGAAGGCGTTGTAAGGCCGACAGAGCTAAGCGCAGAGCACTAAGAGCAGAGCCGGCAGCCTGCGGCCCCTGACTGTCGTAGGCGCGTCCCTTAACTAATTCCACGTAGTCATCGCAGAACCACCAAAACATAGATTCAGTGCGCTCAAGGGCGCGTGCGTAGTCGTACTGCTCGAAGGCCGTCGTTGCTTCGTTGATGGTGTGCGCAACCCGAGCCAACATTGCCAAATCAATGGCCGTTGTGGGTCTGGCATCAATGGCTGGCTCGGGAAAGGAGAGGACAAACTTGGTGGCGTTGAGAAGTTTGGTAGCCAACTTTTTGCCGACCTTCATCTGATCTTCGCTGAATGCGGTATCAATGCCGGGGCGTGCCGATGCTGCCCAATAGCGCACTGCGTCAGAACCAAATTTCTCAAACAAATCAAGCGGGGTCACGACATTGCCCTTGGACTTGGACATCTTTTTACGATCCGGATCAAGGATCCAACCCGATAGGGCAGCGTTCTTCCAAGGTAATGAATCGTGTTCGAAATGTGATCTCACAACGGTGCTAAAAAGCCAGGTGCGGATGATGTCATGGGCTTGTGGACGTAAGTCCATCGGGAAGATTCGTGCGAACAAGTCTGCATCGTCTTCCCATTTTCCGGCAATCTGGGGCGACAATGACGAAGTAGCCCAAGTATCCATGACATCTGGGTCGCCAATAAAACCGTGGGGTTGATGGCGTTGATCAGCGCTGTAACCGGGTGGGACATCGGTTGATGGATCAATCGGCAAGGCATCTTGTGATGGTGTGATTGGCGAATCGTGAATGGTTTCGCCATTTTCGTCAAGGGGATACCACACTGGGACGGGTACGCCGAAATAACGTTGGCGACTAATCAACCAGTCGCCATTTAATCCTTCAACCCAATTCGAATAGCGATGACGCATGTGATCGGGATGCCATGCCAATGAATTTCCACGATCAACGAA
>Ga0194051_1001740_pt1 | contig 11152 bp, 10 predicted proteins | sample SepL2320m_MetaG_FD_161275 | JGI IMG/M metagenome (GOLD analysis project Ga0194051, IMG submission 161275) | Anoxic zone freshwater microbial communities from boreal shield lake in IISD Experimental Lakes Area, Ontario, Canada - Sep2016-L239-20m | ecosystem: Environmental > Aquatic > Freshwater >...
TTTCATTTAACGGAAACATTTCATCAGGGAGAATTGCAGCTGAAGAAAACCAACCAACAGGTAGCCAACCCCCTTGAGCATACGATTCTTTCATCGAGAATAGGATGCAGGTCGAGGCGATAAGAACTGCGACTGCGTGCCTCAGCCATTTTTGGAAAGAGAATCGGATACCAAAAAGTCGCATGTATGTGCTGCACCACAAGGGCGAACATGCAAAGATACGACAGATAAGTGATGTGGTGCGCATGTCGAATGCAGGCTCGGGAATGTGAAATAAGGAAAGGCACTCAGGAAGGGGCGAATGGTAACGGCGGTCGGGAAAGCTCGCCAGATCGTTTCCGACGTTAGAAAACAGGGAAAAATCAATCGTGAGGAAATGGTGGCCTGCGGCGACCCTGCCGGCAGATGTGCTGTCGAATCGGTCGCAGCGTTTCTTACAAAAAGAAAATAGCAAATAACCGTGAAGAATGGTTTTGCGTAATCGATCCTCGAAGAGAAAAGGAAAAGCGTATGAAGTATTCTCTGAGAAAAAAGCCATTTAAAAAGAGCTTCACGGCATCCAGTCCACGTTCAATTGTACGAAGTGCGCCGGTAGCAGTACTTCTCTCGACTTGGATGCTCACCATGATAGTGCCAGTACTGCTGCTACTTTCTGTGAGGGATCGCTGGCTCGAGTCGCTTGCAAGGCCGGAGGTTCAGGAAAACTGGGAGTCTTTTCGCGAAGACATGCGAAAGCAATCAGGTCTCGATGGACCGGTTCAGAGAAAGGTTCGAAAAAGCGACGAACCGCCAGCTCGCGTATGGCTCAGAGACTATTTCTGGCTTGCGATCGCAGCGTGGCTTGTACTGGGAACAACGCTGTTCGCATGTTTTGGAGTTCTTTTTGTGGGCGTCAGTGGAACGTATCGCTGGCAGCATGTTGAGCCGGGTACTCTTAAAAAGACAACCTGAATAGATTTGCATCAACCGCGCATGATTTTCACGCACGAATCAATGCGATTGCAGAAACTGTTTTAGAAAAATAAATACTCTGAAACAGGTTTTCAAAAGCTATTTGCCGAGAATCATCTTGGCGGTGACGGCAACGGTCAGAAAAAGTACGACAGTGATGCCCAATACTCCCACAAGCGAATGCACGGCAAACTCCCTAAGGGGTGTCTCTCGAAAGAAGATTCTGCGTTGATCGACTGGAGTAGCTCCCCAGCCAGAATCAATGAAATGATCTTAAGGCAAGGCAATGAATCGCCTCAAGATGAAGATGCCAAGAACATTTCAAAAAACCCTCCACAGCATTCTGACCCTTATTCTCGCTGCAAATACGAAAAAAGAGGTCTGAAGAGTTCTCCGCTGGAATACCAAAATCAATACGAATGGTTCTCATTTCGAAAGAGCGATTCCTGTACAGGATTCTGAGCAACTCGGCCGAGTTCATCAAGCGTGCGACGTTGTCCTACGGTATGCCAAGGCGTAACATTTTCCAGCTCAGGCATAATTTCAAGAATTTGAGACACGAGCATTCCAACGAGACGACCGACGGGAGTGTCTCCGGCCCGTTCACGGATGGCAGCGGCTGTCTTCATTAATTTAACCATGCGTGCTCGTTCGAGTATTGGACCTGAGAGTTGACCTTCTGCTTCAACAAGAAGTTCACCAACAGGTACTTCGAGCACCTCCTGCCACAGCAACAAATCAGTGAGCCTCAAGTCGCAGTCAGATTCTTCCTGGCGTCGAACAACCGAGAGTTCAAGACCGAGTCGGCGAGCGACATTGCGAAGCGTCACTCCCTGACGATGGCGAACCTCTGAAATTCTGTGCAATTTTATTTTCAGGCGACGGTGGGCAGAAAGTTTTCGAAAAGTTTTCTCTCCATGAGAACTCCCACCTTGATCAAGGTCTTGAGAGCAAAGCCTTGCATCATGCGAGCCATGTGGATCATGCGAATCATCGAAACCGTCACGGCAGTCATTTTCATAGTGCGCTGTAGCCATCGCTGCGAATCTCCTCAAGGCTCTTTACTTGAGAGCCCGTAAGTTGCCCTGAAGTTGATTCCCCTACCACCGTCTCATTTATTGCCGGCCATGTGAGTGCCCAAAAAAAGGTTCACTCAAAGACCGGCAAATGAAGCGTCAGAAGCATCATTAGCGCGCAGACCGATCCCGAATACAGATCGAAGGGAATGCGAGCGTATGATGAGGAAGAAAAATCAACTTTTGCCCGGAGAGGGAGACCGGCCTTGCCTGCGGGTCCCACGGACCAAGCATACCAAACCCGGCAACTCAGAACGTCAGAATTTTGTTTAAAACAGAATTTCTCAGTTCTTTGTCACCGCCTGCGAATTGCTCGCAGTTTCAGTAACTACGCAGACTGTTTTGATTTCGTTCGAACAGAAAGCAAAAAATAAACAGTTCTAAGCTTTAAGCCGAAAATGTGGATGAACTGTGACGTGGTAACCTCGGATTGTTCTAAGGTCAGCCGGACACTTTGTGGATTGACCCAATACGAGCGATCAAACCCTCGACGATTTTGTAAAAAAGAATTCCCGAAGGAGCCTCTGGACCGCATGAAAACTTCTGAAAAAGCCGCTGAAATTCCGATTGAGTATCGTCCCAACGGACTTGAACTGCTGGACGAGGATTGCGGTTGGGTGGATCTGGGGTCGCGATCGCGACTTTTAATGACTGGATCCGACGCCGTTCGATTCACGGACAGCTTTACGACGGCAAGCGTTTCGAAGCTCCTGGCCGGTCAAGGAACGGAGAGCTTTATTCTCGATTCTCACGGGTGGGTGCTCTGGTTTGTTCAGATTCTGCGAACGGAAGAAGGAGTTTTGATTGATGCCGATCCTGGAGTGTCAGGGGCACTTCGAGAGCATCTGGAGCGGTACCACATCCGAGAGTCATTTGAGAGCGTTGATGAAACTCTCGAGTATCAATCGATGTATATCGGTGGTCCCATGGCTCGGTCCCGTCTTGAAAAACTATTGCCTCAGTCGCTTCCCGATCAGGCTCTCGATCATCGAGTGGTGGTTGTGAGTGGTGATTCCATACGTATCGAATGCGTCGACTGGACTGGGACGGAGGGATTTGTACTTTTCATGAAGTCGGATTGTTTTCAAAAAATGGAAAACATTCTTTTGCAGATACAGATTTCCACGGTGTCTCGAGAAGCTTTTGAAACGAAACGAATTGAATATGGCCGACCTTCTGCAGTGGATATTCCAGCCAAAACACTTCCGCAAGAATTAGGCAGAAATTCTCAGGCGATCAGTTTCACAAAAGGTTGTTATTTGGGGCAAGAGACGGTTGCAAGGATTGATGCCATGGGGCATGTCAATAAACGAATTGTTTGCCTTTCGATCCTGTCGAACGAGATTCCAGAGCCCGGAACGAGCGTGACAATGCAAGGGTCGACAGTAGGGGTCGTCGGAAGCTCTTGTCGGTGGCGTACGACTGGAAAAATACTCTCGCTGGCGATGTTACATAATCGAGCCAGTGCGGAGATGTCGGGGCTGCAAGTAGACGTTGGTGGCTCATTAAAGTCAGTCACCATCGAACAAACAACATTGCCGACACGCGCCCCAGCTTAAGAAAGAGAATGGTATGTTTTTAAAATAACTATCGATCGCGATCCCTCCGTCGACCCACCGGTTTTCCGTCCACCCGTGGACTTCTTGCGATGATCGGGGGAAGCGAGAGCCTGCAGAGCCAATCATTTATTTTCCCCGGCAATAATTCAGGGGAAATCCCGTCGGATATACGATTACAGCGACAGTCAATCCAATCGATCTCGCCAGCAGTGGCGCATTGCTTTATGTCACAAAGACTTGAGGAAATTACCGACATGATCATGTGTTGTCGATCACCGCTGGAGTCATTCAGCACCATCAACCCTCCGGGCTGGCGTTCAATCGCGACAAAATCTCCGTGGACTGCCTTGTAAAGAAGATCGCCATAAAAAGCCCGGCGCAACTCTCCTGCCGAATTAAAATGACACGCCAACCCATGTGGCAGATAGATGCTAGCCTCGCCACCTACACGAAAACCGATGAGGAGTTCCTTTTGCTCTTGTCCCGTGACCGTGTTGGTGAGGATTTTTCCTCGCGCACGTTCAAAGAGCGCGGTCGCAGTGTGGATCAGTTCTTCCGGACTTTCTGTTGACATGGGTATGTGTGTTTCGTGAAGGGTCGTCGGTAAAGAAGATAAAAACAAAAAGTATTTTTTTGAAGAGTCATCAAAAACTGTCTCTTCGTGAAACAAAAAGAAGGGGAGTATGTATATGACCGATCCCGTGAGGGCCTCTCACACTCCGGATTCTCAGTTACGCCCACAGGGCGTGGTGGTCTATCAATCAAAGCGATTTCAGATCGTGCAGTTTGAAGAAAATAAGAAAGGTTCGCCCGTGAGATTGCGGGAGGTGATTGAGCATCCGGGAAGTGTTGTGATCATTCCTCTGATCGAAGGTGATCGTATTTGCCTGATTGCGAACCGTCGTCCAGCGGTTGGAGCGACGCTTCTTGAACTGCCCGCGGGGACCCTTGATCGGCCGGAAGAACTTGAACAGGCTGCTCGACGCGAACTTTCTGAGGAGACTGGCTACGCAGCCGTTACGGTTCGGCCCATCGGTTCGTACTGGATGTCGCCAGGTATTCTGTGCGAGCGGATGCACGTGTTTGTTGCCGAAGGACTTTCGGCAGGGCCGCAGGCACTCGAACCTGGAGAAGATATCACACTCAACGTGGTTTCTTGGAGTGACGCAATTGCGATGTGTCTCGACGGAAGAATTGAGGATGCCAAAACAATCGCGTCTCTCCTCATGTTCGATGCGATCCGTCGAAACACCTAAGGATGTTTTCGGGAGAACGCTTCTCAAATGTTTTTCGGCAAATGTGTTACTGGGTCTGAATTGTTTGGTGAGTGTGTATGCGATCGATTTAAAAAGAAAATGAACCCACCAATCAGGCCCCCGATAACTGTTGTGAGAAACCAGAGGAGACCAAGCGCCACGGATTGTTCAGTCGAAATCCCTTCGGGATTCAAAAGAAGAGCGAGCCCACCCTCTCGAATACCTACGCCACTGATGCTGAGTGGAAGCACCGTTAGAAGTGCGACGAGTGGCACAATCAAAAACCACTTGAACGGCGGAATATCAATGTGGAGTCCACAGGCAATCAACCAGACACAGATTGCCCCCGAGAGTTGTACAAGAAGACTCCAACCAATCGCGCGTATGATCAGAATAGGTCGTTTTTGATAAGGAAGAAGTTTCGCAATAAAATGACCGACCGAACTGTGAGCAGGAATGAATCCCACGACTCCCTTGAGCATAACGACGCTCAGCGACGTGATGAGAACGAGTAGGCCCGAAAGAGAGGCTCCCACCAGCAGTGTCGGCCAGATTGAAAGGTTGAAAGTATCGCTGGTAAAAGATGTTCCCACCAGCACTCCAAGAGCCGACAGTCCGGCGAGTCGATCGGCGATTACGGTACAGCCCGCGACCATTCTGCCGTGCGTTGAATTGGCGAGACGGTAAGCCTTGACGACGTCACCTCCAATCGATGTGGGGAGACAGAGGCTGAAAAACATGCCTTCGTAATACCGGCCGATGTAGCTTGGAATCGAGAAATGAAAACCAAGAGGTCGCGCCAGTCCCGCCCAGCGAATGCCACTGAGAACCTGGGATACATTCGCGACAACAAGTCCTCCCAGCCACCAACTCCACTCAACATGTTCCAGAGAGTCAACCAAGCCCTGCCAATTTAAATTTCTCGCCAGCAATCCGACCAGTATGGCGGTTGCCAAGGCACGAAGAACGATTCGCAGAATCGTCTTTTGTTTCGGCTGTGGAGAGCCGACATGAGTGTCAGGTTCTTCAAAGAGTTCTGTTTTTGAACAGTCTGGCACGAAGTGCTTTCTGCGATACGAAGGAGTTTGTTCATGCATGTCTTCAGATGGTTGAAGATGTGGGGGCATACATGACGCGTTCGATGTTGATAGATCATGCCGGGAGAGAAGATTTCAGGCCAGACGAAAGTTCGACTTCCGTTCAGCGGAACTTTTCACGAGCACAGATGCCATATTGAAAGTCGATGAATCAATATTCGGCTTTAAAATCGGGTAAAAATGGTTGTTCAGTATATTCAATTTCAGGATGGTAGGCTCTCCAACGAAGCCCTTCGTACAGCGGTCTGTTGGATGTAAAAAGAGTGTTTTGTGATTTCGATGATGCCTGAAAACGAATACGATCTTAAAACGGATCCGCAGACGGCCTCTTGGTGGTCGTGGCGTCGCGGTCTGTGTGTTGCAATCGCCGGCTTGTTCGTGGCGTACATGATTGTTTTGCCGTTCGTGGAAAAGATGTGGCCGCAGTCAATCGCAGCGCTGCAACGCATTGACTCCGATATGTCGCAAACCGAGTTGATGCGAATCTGGTCGGTGGATGCGTTGGCGGCAGCATGGTTTTGTGCTCTTGGTGGCATGATCGGAAGTTTTCTGAATGTCGTCGCATACCGCGTGCCTCTTGGAAGATCAGTGGTTTTTGGAAGATCGTATTGCCCAACGTGTGGCCAACGGATTGGCTTACGAGACAACATTCCCGTTTTAGGATGGCTGTTTTTAAAAGGCCGATGTCGTTTGTGCAGTTCGGCCATTTCGCCGCGATACCCACTGGTAGAAGGAATATTGGCAGGCACGTTCCTGCTCTTTTATTTCGCAGAACTGATTTCTGGAGGCATGAATATTCCGCTCCGTGAACCAAATTATTATCGAGGTGTCACTTGGATTCTGCTTGAAACAAAATGGGATATTGTTCTTCTTTATGCCTATCACATGTTTCTGCTCTCCATGTTGCTCGTGTGGGCACTTTTCGCGATTGATGGTGCAAGAGTGCCGCGCCGATGGGTTGCTGCGACGTTCGCAGCAGCGACTCTTGCCGCGATCGCATTGCCCGGGCTCCATCCGGTCGGAATTGTGATTCAGCAGGAGCTTTTGAACACCCTCCCCACTCGGCTTGTGCAAGGTTTTTTCGTTTCATGTGTCGGTGGCTTGGCAGGAGCAATTCTTGGCTATGCAGTTGTGTGGAGGATGGGTACGAGACCGAAACTTGTTTCGCAAGAGAATCTCAATCCGCATGATTCAGTGAGCCATGGTTTCGATGTTTCCTACGATCTGGTTGCGGGAATGTCTCTCGTGGGAATAACCAACGGCTGGCAAGCCGCTTTGACAACAACCGCGATCCTTCTTTTGTTCAGAGGAACGTTGAAGGGAATGTCACTGGTAGCACGTGGTAGATTCAAAACATATATCGATCGAACGCCGCTTGAGGCACTTCTTTTTTTGTCCGCAGCAGTTCATTTGATGTTCTGGAGACTTATGGTTGGGCTATGGACAGAAGGAATCGGCATTGAGACGGGTATACTTTTCACAGCCAGTTCTGTGTGAGATTCCTGGTGTGTTATCGAAAATAGGTTGCGTGACTGTACATTCGATGAGCCGTGTCAACGACATCCTCAGTGTGCCAAAAGAATAAAACACTATTTTGTATGGGTGGTTGCACATGATTTGTGTTGAGCATCTCACCAAACAGTTTGGAAGCGGAGCAGGCCACGTTCTGGCGGTCGATAATGTGTCGTTTCACGCCAATTACGGAGAGGTCTACGGCCTTCTCGGGCCCAATGGCGCCGGTAAGACAACGACGCTGCGAATGATTCTCGGACTGCTTATTCCGACGAGCGGCGAAGTGACGATCTGCGGCAGTAGAATCACCATCGATCCAATCGGAATCAAGCGGCATATTGGATTGGTTTCCGCAAGCGCAGGTCTTTATCAATGGCTTTCACCACTTGAGATTCTGGAATATTTTGCAGCGAGCTACGGGCTTTCTCGCGAGTATGCCCAAGAAAGAATCCGCAAACTTATCGAATTAATGGATCTTGGCTCATTTTTGCATCGTCGTTCGGTAACGCTCAGCACTGGACAAAAACAAAGGGTCAATCTCGCCCGTGCGCTTGTTCATGATCCGTCGGTCGTTCTTCTTGATGAGCCTACCCGTGGGCTCGATGTCATCGGTTCCAATGTTGTGTTTGAATTTGTAAGAAACCTGCAGAAGTCAGGGAAATCCATTGTCGTCTGTACGCATCAACTCGATGAAGCGCAGCGACTGTGCGACCGCTTCGGACTGCTGCATCGAGGACGGCTTTTTCAAGAGGGAACGCTGCAGAATCTTCGTGATGCTACAGGTCAAGAGACACTCGTAGAAATGTTTCTCGATGTTCTTCGCAAGCCAGAAGAATCTGATTCGGTATTAGGATTTCCAGAATCTTCGAGTGAGGAAATCCGATGAACGACGGAGAGCCTCAGTCTTTTAAAAAACAGCTCCCCAACGATCAGACCTCAAGGGAGTGGTGGAGACAGCAGTGGAGTTTCACTCGCAAGGAACTTCAGGAAACCCTTCGCGATCCTCGCACGATCGGCACCCTGCTGCTGATGCCACTGCTGCTGTATCCGCTCTTGGGCATGGTATTGCGATTTCTGGCGATTCAAGGGGTGATGAACCCAATCCAGGAGTATCGGATTGCATTTGAGAATGAACAGACTGCGGGAATCGTTTCCAGCATGTTGCAACGTGGGGAAGAGGAGTTGGCGAAAGAACTGCCTTCAGAAGATACAAGCAAACCGAAATCTCTCTGGCGCACAATCGTACCCAATAAGGAGTCGAGTTTTAATCTTGCGGATGCTATCTCTGCGGGAGTTGCTGATGTTGGCGTGCGTCTCGATGCACCGATAAACAATACGGAGACTGACAGAAGTGGTCTTCGTCTAAAAATTGTGATTGCCAAAGACTATGGAATCAGTCGGACGGCCGGCACGATTGTGCGCGAACGACTGCGAGCGTTCAGCCTGCTCATGGTGACATCCATAAACGAAGACATCAATCACCCCAGTCCCGGTCGAGTTGAGCAATCAGTTCAATATGTCCCAATGCTATCGGAAGATATTGGAATACTTGGATTATTGCCGCTGGTCATTCTTTTATTAACAGTGACAGGAGGAGTCTATCCAGCGATCGATCTCACGGCGGGTGAACGTGAACGTGATACGCTTGAAACTCTTGTAGCGTTGCCTGTTCCAATGGTGCGCATTCTTGCTGCAAAATATGTATCAGTGCTCGCAGTGACGCTGCTGACAGGTCTGGTGAACGTCATCGCCATGACCGTCACGGGCTATGCACTCGGCCTGCAAAGTACGCTGTTGGGGGATGCAGCACTCAGCCCGCGATTGGTGCTGTCTTTCCTCTTGGTTCTGACGGTGTTTGGAGCATTTTATTCAGCGATTCTGCTTCTGCTCGCGAGTACCGCACGCAGTTTCAAGGAAGCGCAGGCTTTTTTAATTCCGCTGATGCTGCTTTCAATTACGCCCGCGGTAGCCGTTTTGATTCCCTCGTGGCGGCTCGATGGACTTCTGTCAATCGTGCCGTTGGTCAATATGTTACTGGTCGCCAAAGAACTCTTTGAAGGCACGATTCATCCGCTGCCGGCGTTTGTGGCGGTTACAAGCACGCTCGTCTATGCCGCTGCTGCGCTGGCAGTAGCGGCTCGACGATTTGGATCGGATGCACTTGTTGTCGGTGGACAAATGAGCTGGGCAGATGTCCTGCGTCGTCCCAAGAGTGGCCGAGATGTCCCGGCCATGCACACAACGCTACTCACGCTTGGAGCGATTCTTCCGCTGCACTTTATTGCAACCGGCATCCTTGGTCAGAGTAAAACATGGAGCCCTTCGTCACGCTTAATGGCATCTGCAATTTTTACAGCGTTGCTTTTCGGTGGTCTTCCAGCATCCGTCGTGTGGTGGAACCGACTTCAATGGAGGGCGACATTCAGGCTTTATGTACCGTCGCTACTGGTTTTTCCAGCAGCGATACTGCTCGGAGTTGCAACATGGCCTTGGATTCATGAAGTCGTACTCTGGAGCCGATCGTTGGGCATCCAAGTACTCGATGATTCAAAAGTAAAGGCTGTGCAATCAATGCTAGAGTCGTGGAAGAGCGTTTCTCCATGGTTGATTGTGGGGGCCATTGGAGTGGCACCTGGAATTTTCGAAGAGTTATTTTTCAGAGGATTTCTTCTTGGCGCTCTGCGGCGTTCACTGCAGGTTGGTTCAGCGCTGATGATTTCCAGCATCATTTTTGGTTTGTTTCACGTGATCCTTTCCGCAGGTGCCGCACCAGAACGATTCCTTCCGAGTACCATTATGGGCATGATTTTAGGATGGCTTTTGATACGAACAGGAAGCATTGTTCCTTCGATGGTCATGCATGTCTGTCACAATTCCCTCTTACTTGTGATGGCAACAAAGAGCGACGATCTTGGGAAGATTGCCTTTGGCGAAAGTGTTGCCGAGCATTTGCCAGCGATATGGCTGATCGCTTCAGCAGTCGCGATCAGCATGTCAGCAGTCTGGATGTATGTGATAAGTCATCGCGATTCCAACAGAAGCACAATGGTTGGGTCGAAAGAAAGTCAGAAGGAATAGCGGATGAAAATGAAGCGGGCGCTTGTTACGGGCATCACCGGGCAGGACGGTTCCTATCTGGCGGAACTGCTTCTGTCAAAAGGTTATGAAGTCCATGGAATGGTCCGTCGATCGAGTACGTTTAGTACACAGCGAATCGAGCACTTGTACGATCCACTAGAGCATGTTCGTAGCGATCTCAAGTTGCACTACGGTGATATGTCGGATGGAAATGGCCTGTCGCGACTCATGCGAGAAGTCGCTCCAACAGAGGTATACAATCTTGCTGCGCAAAGTCATGTAAGAGTCAGCTTCGATCAGCCCGCTTATACAGCGGAAGTCACTGCGGTCGGAACATTGCGTTTGCTCGAGGCACTGCGAGACTTTCAGGATACGGTGGATTACAAGATTCGATTTTATCAGGCATCAAGTTCAGAAATGTTTGGGCAAGCTTCCGAAACGCCTCAGCGGGAAACAACCCCGTTTCATCCTCGCAGCCCCTACGGAGTCGCAAAGGCATACGCTCACTGGATCACCGTGAATTATCGCGAGAGCTACGGGTTGCATGCTTCGTGCGGAATTCTCTTTAACCACGAAAGTCCAAGACGAGGCGAGAGCTTTGTAACGCGAAAGATCAGCCGCGC